>ODAK010005890.1_pt1 | contig 12393 bp, 13 predicted proteins | sample 1539591 | NCBI WGS metagenome assembly ODAK01 (sample SAMEA3539303, study PRJEB22396) | soil metagenome | biome: tundra; feature: field; material: soil | place: USA | collected 2010-05 | depth 0.15 m | reverse complement strand
CCCCACCGGTACCACTCGCCGGCCTGGCGCAACCCGTCCTCCAGCCGCCCGAACCCAGCAACCCGCTCGCGCTCAGCACTCACAGTGCTTTTGTAGCACGAGGGTTGTTACCAGCCGCGATCTGCACCCACATGGGGTGCACCGTCGACCAGGCCGCCAACGGCACGATCGACTGCCCTTGCCATGGCAGCCAGTTCAGCGTCAAGGACGGTTCGGTCGTGGCCGGCCCCGCGCCGAGCCCGCTGCCCGCGCAGGCCATCAAGGTCACGGGCAACAACATCACGCTCGGCTGAGTCCCGGACCGCGGCCGATCAGCGTTGACCGGGGCACGCCGCGAAAGACGATTACGGCGGATTTTAACGCGGCCCGGAAAATGAACGGGACGCTTGCTGCCAGCAGGATTTCGGGCCATGGACATGAATGTCGCGACACGGTAATGTTAAAGCGTTGCTCCGGACCCCGGCAGCTGCGCTCGCCAATAATGGCGAGAACAGTTCAGGACCCGGAGTTTTTTTGTCAGGTAGGACCGGCTGCCCCGGCACGTCAATTGGTTAGTGACTGAGGAGTCGGTTGTGAGCGTCATCGCATGCATCGTTCTCGGCGTTGTCGCAGGCACAGCGCCCGCGATGCGCCACCAGACGGCCCACCAGTGAACGGGCTGCCCCAGCCTGCGGGCGGGCGGCGGGTGATGCGCACCGGCACGTGCATCGCGCTGATCGCGGTCGGGGCCATCCTGCGGTTCGCCATCACGTCGTCGGGTTCCTCCCACGGCCTGAATGTGCACGCCGTGGGCGTCATCCTGATATTTGCCGGGGTACTGGGCCTGGTGCTGTCGCTGGTGGTGTGGGGCCCGCTGAACCCGGCCAGGCGGCGCCGTGGCCAGCCCGTCGGCTACGACGACGGGCTGCCTCTGGTCGAGGAGCGCCGCGTCTACCAGGACCAGCCGGTCGTCGAGGAGCGCAACGTCTACCGGGACCAAGTGCCGGTCGTTGAAGAGCGGCGCGTATACCGGGACCAGCCGCCGCTGTAGAGCAGATCCCGTAGCGCAGACCAGCCGAGGCTACTAATTCAGCCGCCCATCAACCGGTGGAAATGAGCTTCTCGGCCCCGGACTGGGCGCGTTGCGGATGGGGTTTGGCGAGGCGGCAATGCAGCGTGATCGCGCCGCTGGACACGGCCGCCCACCCGCACCACACGGAGGCGAACCCGGAAACGGTGAGCCGGGCAATGATGACGACGGCGACCAGGTTGACGATGCCGAAGATAGCGACGTGCCGGTAGCCCGACAGCAGGAGCGGCCCGCACACGGCGACCACATACAGAGCGACGACCAGGAAGCCATCAGTCAAACGGATGCTGTAGGACAGGTGATACGGCGCGAGCCGTACACCTATCGGGCCACGGACCATCGCCGCGAACAGCACCGCGGCGGTCGCGAGCCCGATCGACGCAAACGGCGCCATCAGCCACTTCCGCCGCTTCGTCGGTTCGAGCGCGATGACGGCGAAAGGTATGAACACCGGCAGCACGACGAAGGCGATCAGCAGGTAAGCCCAGAGCGCGGCATGGCCGATCGCACGCGGCACGTGCCCCTGGAGCCACAACCAGACCAGCGCCTCGATGAACTGATGAGCACCGAGCAGCAAAGGGATCCAGGCCAGCGCGAGGAACTCGCGACGCTGGCGGACGTGGCGGACGGCGTCGACGCCGATGGCACAGATCAGCACGCCGCCGACGACGTCGGCCTGAGGCGAGAAGCACACGTGGCATCCTCCCCCGCTTCACTCCGTTATGCCCAGCCTACAGACGGGCGCGGCTTCCATCATTTCGCATCGCGCCCGCAGGCACCGGATTTGGGCGAATCGATTGATTTCTAAGCAATTCCTAATCTATTCTCTACTTGTTCGAATGTGAATAAATCGGGGGGTTTGTCATGGTACGTCGGTTTAGAGGACTGCCTGTCGCGGGGGCGATCGCAGTGGCGGCTCTCCTCGCCGCGGCCTGTTCGAGCGGCGGCGGGACCGCAGCCCCGGCCGGTCTCGAGAAGACAAACCTGACGGTCGCGGCTGTCCCGGCGCTCGACTCGGCCGGCCTGTACATCGCGCAGCAGCGCGGGCTGTTCGCCGCCGAGGGCCTGCACGTGACGATCGTGCCCGCCATCAGCAGCGCCACGGTGATCGCGGCCCAGCTGGCCGGCAAGTACGACGTTACCGCCGGGGCCTACGTCGCCTACATGATCGCGGACGCAGTCCAGCACGCCAACCTGCGGGTACTCGCCCCAGCGTCCAATATGGCGCCGCTCACCCAGGAGGTGATGATCCCGGCCGGGTCGCCGATCCAGACCGTCGCCGGGCTAAAGGGCAAGAAAATCGGCGTCAACGCGCTCAACAACATCGGCACCCTGCTGGTCAGCGCGCTACTCGCCGACAACGGGCTATCGCCCAATGACGTGACTTTCGTCGCTATCCCGTTCCCGGCGATGGCCGCCGCCCTCAAGGCGCACACGGTGGACGCCGCCTGGCTGCCCGAGCCGTTCATCACCGGCGCGGAAGAGTCCATCGGCGCCAGGTCACTCGCCGATGTCGACCAGGGCGCCACGCAGAGCCTCCCGGTCAGCGGGTACATCGTGACCCAGTCCTGGCTGGACAAGTACCCGAATACCGCGGCGGCCTTCCGCCGCGCCGTGCTCAAAGCCCAGGCGATCGCCAACACGAACCTCGCCGCGGTCCAGGACGGCATGGTGGCCTACGGGGGCGCGTCGCGGACGACGGCGCAGATCGCGGCGGAACCCACCTATCCGCTTCAGTCAAACCCGGCGCTGCTCCAGCGGATCGCCCAGTTGATGGAGCAGTTCGGGCTGACCCAGCAGGTATTCAATGCCTCGTCGATACTCCGCAACTGATAGCCGCCGCCACGCAGGCGGGCATGACCGCCTGCGGGCCCCAGATGGTGAATGAGGATGATCATTTCGTCTTCCGCTTGAGACGGGTGAGGCCACGAGGTGAGCTGGCCCCTCGGCCCTTCCGATCCGCTGAGCCAGGGAGGTGCCGCCGGTTGGCCGTGCCGTCGGCCGCAGATACTGAATTTGGGCAAAATAATAGATTTTCTGGCAATTCCTGATTTATTCTTTCTTCAGGGTGGGGGGGATAAATCGGGGGGTTTGTCATGATACGTCGGTTTAGTCGGCTGCCCGTCGTGGGGGCAATCGCAGCGGCTGCCTCGCTCGTCGCCGCGTGTGCGAGCGGCGGTGGGTCCGCGACGGCAACCGGCGTCGAGAAACCGGATCTTACGGTGGCGACCATCCCCACGCTCGACAACGCGGGCCTGTACGTCGCGCAGCAGCGCGGGCTGTTCGCGGCCGAGGGCCTGCACGTGACGCTCGCTTCAAGCACCAGTGGCTCCCTGATGTTCGCGGACCAGCTGGCCGGCAAGTACGACATCACCGTGGGCGCCTACGTCTCCTCCATGCTCGCGGACGCGCTACATCACGCCGACCTGCGCGTTATTGCCCCGGCATCCGCGGTAGCGCCGCTCAGCCAGGAGGTGGTGGTCCCGCCCGGGTCGCCGATCCAGACCGTCGGCGACCTCAACGGAAAGAAGATCGGCCTCAACGGGCTGACCGGCATCGGCATCGTGATGGTCAGCGCACTGCTTTCCGACAACGGCGTACCGCTCAATAAGGTTCATTTCGTGGTTATCCCGTACCCGAAGATGGCGGCCGCCCTCGCAGCGCACAAGGTGGACGCCGTGCAGATCCCCGAGCCGTACCTGACCGGCGCGGAAGAGTCGGTGGGGGCCGTGGCCATCGCCGACGTCGACCAGGGCCCGGCACAGAGCCTCCCGGTCAGCGGGTACACAGCGACCCAGTCGTGGCTGGACAAGTACCCGAGAACCGCGGCGGCATTCCGCCGCGCCGTCCTCAAGGCCCAGGCGATCGCCAACACGAACCTCGCCGCGGTCCAGGACGCCATAGCGACCTACGGGGATACCTCGCTCGCCACCGCACGACTCGCGGCGCCCCCCGCATTCCCGCTGCAGACGAACGCGCGCCTACTCCAGCGCGTCGCGGACCTGTTGGAGCAGTTCGGGCTGACCCAGCAGGTCTTCAATGCCTCCTCGATGATCCGCGGCTGACACGCGGGCCAGCACGGCCGCAGGTCAGCGTTGACCATCCGTTGAGCCAATGATCTTATTTGTCAGATGACCAGTAACGCGCCGCCGGCTGCGGGTGAGGGTGCCCGCCGCCCGCTGGCCGACAGCACGGGCGGCTACCGTTACCAGCCAGGCTTCGGGAACGAGTTGGCCAGCGAGGCGGTCGCCGGGGCGCTGCCCGCTGGCCGCAACTCACCGCAGCGCGCCCCGCTGGGACTGTACGCGGAGCAGATCAGCGGCACCGCATTCACCCAGCCGCGGGCGGTCAACCGGCGCACCTGGGTCTACCGGATCATGCCGTCGGCAGCTCACCCGCCCTTCGCCCGCATCGGCGACGGGGCACTGCGCAGTGCCCCGTTCGATGAGATCGAGCCCGATCCGAACCGGCTGCGCTGGGACCCGCTGCCCTGGCCTGCGGGTCCCGTTGATTTCATCGACGGCCTCTACACCGTCGCCGGCAACGGCGATACCAGGACACGCAACGGCATGGCTGTCCATCTGTACGCAGCGACCAGTTCGATGAACGGCCGCTATTTCGTTGACTCCGATGGGGAACTGCTGTTCGTCCCGCAACTCGGTCCCGTTGTGCTGCATACCGAACTGGGCCCGCTGCGGGTGGCGCCCGGCGAGATCGCCGTGGTCCCTCGGGGCATCAGGTTCCGCGTCGACCTGCCCGACGGGCAGGCTCGCGGCTACCTCTGCGAGAACTACGGAGCGGCGTTCACGTTGCCTGAGCGCGGGCCGGTCGGCGCGAACGGGCTGGCGAACGAGCGTGACTTCCTGGCGCCCACGGCCGCCTTCGAAGAACATGGGGGCGCGGTACAGGTGGTGCAGAAGTTCGGCGGCCACCTCTGGGCGGCGGACTACGACCATTCCCCGCTGGACGTCGTCGCCTGGCACGGCAGCTACGTGCCGGTCAAGTACGACACCGCGAACTTCATGGTCATCGGCACGGTCAGCTTCGACCACCCCGACCCGTCGATTTACACGGTGCTGACGTCGCCGACTGAGACTCCCGGCCTGGCCAACGTGGACTTCGTGATCTTCCCGCCGCGGTGGCTGGTCGGCGAGGACACGTTCCGGCCCCCGTGGTACCACCGCAACGTCATGTCCGAGTTCATGGGCCTGGTGCATGGTGTGTACGACGCCAAGGCCGAGGGCTTCCTGCCGGGCGGGGCCAGCCTGCACAACACCTTCACCTCGCACGGCCCGGACGCCGAGACGTTCGCCAGGGCGAGCAGCGCGGAACTCCGGCCGCAGAAGGTGGACGGCACCCTGGCGTTCATGTTCGAGAGCCGTTGGATGATCATCCCGACGCGGCAAGCGATGCAGGCGGCGCACCGGCAGACCGGCTACGACGCCGTGTGGGACGGGCTGACCCCCTCGTTCACCTTGGCCGTATCCCGGGACATCCCGTGACCCCGCCGCTGACGGTCGGATCGCCGGTGGTCGGATCGGGCGCCGGGCACTACCCGATGCTGGAAACGCCGGTGGCCCTCGCGGCCTCCATCGAGGAGTTCCTGGGACGGGGGTAACAACCCGAGCCGGGTCAGAGCAGCCAGCGGTAGTGGGCGACGATCTCCTCGTCCGATTTGCCGTCGGCGATCTCGATCTCGGCGCGCCGGGACGCCGCGAAGGTGGTGATCAGCTGATCGCCCGCGGCGGCACGCAGTTCGTCGCTCGCCTCCAGCGCCTTCAGCGCCTCGCCCAGCGTTGTCGGCAACCGGACCGCCTGGTCCGCCTGCGGGTGCCCCGGCGCGCCCGGGTCGCCGTTGACCGTCTCGGGCAGGCTGGCCTGGCGATCAGCGGCGGCCAGCGCGACCGCCATGACCGCGCCGGTCAGCATGTACGGGTTGGCGCTGCAGTCGAAGCACTTGAGTTCCACGTTCGCCGTGCCCGGGTCCGACGGGCTGGCCTCGATGAACCGGACCGCGGCCTCCCGGTTCTCCTTCCCCCACACCTGGTACGCCCCGGCCCACCGGGACGGAGCCAGGCGCAGGTAGGACGAGGGCGTCGGCGCCCCGATCGCGAGCAGCGCGGGCAGGTTCTCCAGCAGCCCAGCGATGATCGACTCGCCGCGTTCGGTCAGGCCGTAGCGGCCGTCACCCCCGGCGAGCATGTTCGCGCCGTCGGTCCAGAAGCTGGCATGCAGGTGGCCGCCATTCCCGACGTTGTTGGTCAGCACCGCGGGGGCGAACGAGGCCCGCAAGCCGTGCTGGGCGGAAACCGCCGAGATAATCAGCTTCACCAGGACGTTGGTGTCCGCCGCCGACACCGGATCCTGGGCGGCCACCGAGACCTCGAACTGCGCCGGGCCGAACTCGGGATGGATCTGCTCGACGCGGACCCCCGCGGCTTCCAGGCTGCCGAGCACGTCGCGGACGTAGTCGGCCGCGCCGAGCAGCCGGGCCAGCCCGTAGCCGGTGCCGCCCACGGCGGGCTGGAAGTCGTCGGCATCCCGGCCGACCATCCACTCGACCTCGAACGCCATCAGGGCGCTGATGCCCTGGCCCAGACCCGCGGCGACCTGCGCCCGGGCGAACGAGCGCTGGCATCCGGCATAGACGGTGCCGTCCTGGTGGAACCGGTCGCCCGGGGCCCAGGCCCAGCCGTCCGGGGCCGGCAGCACGGCGAGACGGTCCAGGTCAGGGACCATCCGCAGATCCCCGTCCGGCGTGTCCAACGGCGACGCGGCGTCGATGCCGCCGTCGCTGGTGAACGCGTCGATCACCGGCGAGAATCCCAGGCCCGACCGGGCCGCCCGGGCCAGCCCGCTCAGCGGGACGGCCTTGACCCGCGCTGCGCCGCCGTGATCGACGTAGGTCGTCGCGACACCGGTGATCTCGCCCGCGAGCTGGCGCTCGAGCGCCAGCCCCCGACGCTCGTCCGAGGCGCGCTCCTCCTCGCCGCGGGATCGGCTGTACGGCCGTGGCATGTCATTACTCCTTCGCGGTAGACACCACCGGGGTCGGCTTACCCAATCCCTCGGAGCGGGCCAGCAGCTCGCCCGCCTGCCGCGTCGCGGCGGGCCTGGCCAGCACCCAGATGATCCCGATCGCGAACCAGGCGATAGCCACCGAGGGCCCCCACCACGCAACGCCGGTCGGCAGCGGCCAGACATTCCGGAAGAGGGTGTAGCCGAGGACGATTATGCCAAGGACCGGGATCGCGATCTCCCACTTGCGCACGGTCGTCTGCCCGGAGAAGAACACCAGCCGGACCATCCCGGCGGTGGCCAGCACGTAGACCACCAGCAGGATGAGCGTCCCGATCGTGCCTGCCTCGAGGAACAGCCGCCAGGGAGATGCCGATGGCCTCCCAGACGCTGAGGTTGCGGTGAAGCTTTAGCTGCCCACTCTCTCTGGTCTTGACCGCCATCCGCTCGGGCACCTCCTGCTGGCGCGGCCGCACCGCCGCTGCTTGTCCTGCGCCGGCCAGCGGGCCCGGCCGCCGCATTTCCTACCTCAATCTAGGACGTAGCCGGATACGAGTACAGCTAGTCCTCGACCTCATGAGCAACTGTGGCCAACCGGGGGATCAGGCCGCGCAGGAACTAGAACACGTTTCATTTTCTGACTAGAATCGGCTCCGTGCCAGGACCAACCCGGACCGCAGTCGTCACCGGAGCCGCCAGCGGCCTGGGCCAGGCCAGCGCGGAACGTCTTGCCCGCGACGGGATCGACGTGGTCACGCTGGACATCGCGCCGGGAGCTGATGTCCAGCTCGACGTCACCGACGCCGAGGCAGTCAGGGACGCCGCCGGGCGCATCGGCCCGGTCGACATCCTGATCAACAGCGCGGGGGTCATCGGCCCGAGCAGGCCGCTGTGGGAGATCGCTGACCATGAGTGGGCCCGGACCATGGCCGTCAACGTGACCGGCACCTTCAACCTCTGCCGCGCCTTCGTCCCGCGGATGAGGGAAAAGGGCTGGGGCCGCATCGTGAACATGGCCAGCATGGCCGGCAAGGACGGCAATCCGGAACTCTCCGCCTACTCGGCGTCCAAGGCCGCGGTCATCGCCCTGACCAAGTCCCTCGGCAAGGAACTGGCCACGACCGGGGTCCTGGTCAACGCGGTGGCACCGGCGGTCATCGAGACACCCATGCTCGCCACCACGTCGCCCGAGGTGCTCGCCCATCTCACCAGCCTGATCCCGATGCGCCGGCTAGGGCGCGCGGAGGAGGTCGCCGAACTGGTGGCGTGGCTCGCCTCGGACAAGTGCAGCTTCTCCACCGGCGCGGTCTACGACATCAGCGGCGGGCGCGCCACCTACTGACCGGTGGCGCGCTCGCGCGCCACCGGCCGCGGCCGCTCCTGGCTGGCCGCCTCAGTCGTAGATGATGACCTGCCGGATGACGTCGCCTTGACCCAGGGCGGCCAGGGCGTGGTCGATGTCATCCAGTTTCAGCCGCTGGGTGATCATGCCCTCGAGGTCCAGGCGGCCAGCCCGCCACAGGCTGAGCAGCCGGGCGTAGTCGCGCCGGACGTCGGCCGAGCCGTAGAGCGAGCCGAGCACCTTCTTAGCGTCGAAGAACAGCTCGAACGGAGTGAACTCGACCTGCTGGTCGGGGCGCCCCGCGCCGACGACGACGACGGTTCCGCCCCGGCGCGCGGCCGTCCACGCGGCCCGGATCGTCTGCGGGGTGCCCACCACCTCGAAGACGTAGTCGAAGCCTTCCCCGCCGGTCAGCTCAGCTGACAGGCCGCCCAGGTCGTCCGGGTGGACGGCATGGGTGGCACCGAAGCGGCGGGCGGCCTCGTGCTTGGACTCGGCGGTGTCGACGCCGACGATGACCGCCGCTCCGGACAACCGCGCCCCCTGGATCGCGGCGATCCCCACTCCCCCGCAGCCGATGACCGCGACGGTCGAGCCAGGCTCGACGCGCGCCGTGTTGATCACTGCACCCACGCCGGTCATCACGCCGCAGCCGACCAGCGCGGCCACGTCGTAAGGCACGTCGGCCGCGATCTTCACGGCACCCTCCCGCGGCACCACCATCTCCTCAGCGAAGGCGCCGCAGCCGCTGAACCCGAAGACCGGGGTGTCGCCCACGAGGAACCGTGGCTCCATGTAGGCCGCGATCATATGGGTCATGCACAGGTGCGGTTCACCGCGCAGGCACGAGGGGCAGGTGCCACACGGCGGCAGCCAGTTGGCGATGACCCGGTCCCCGGGGGCCAGGTCGGTGACGCCGTCACCGACGGCGATCACATCGCCTGCGGCCTCGTGCCCGAGTATCGCCGGCACCGGCTGGGGTAGCCCGCCGTTGCGCGCGGAGAGGTCGGAGTGGCACACTCCGGCCGCCCGGACCCGGATCCGGACCTGACCCGGTCCCGGGCCTACGGCCACGACATCATCGCGGATATCCATCTTTTCGTCGTCGATCGAATGGAGTACTGCGGCCCGCACGACCCACCTCCGGTCTCGCAGAATGTGAGGGGATTACTGCGGATAAAGTAGAACAGGTTCTATCGCAGTTCCGCAAGGTAGCCAGGCAACCGACCGAGCAAGCGTTAGGGAGGTCAGCGCGGAACTGCGATAATGATGACGTGAGCGGTACGAGGAAGAACCAGGCCGGCGGCAGGAACGGGCCCGCGGGCAGCGCGGCGAACGGATCTGCCAGCACCAGGCCCGCGAGCACCAGCTCTGCGGGCATCATAACCGCCGACGGAACCGTGCGGTCGGAGCGCCGCGCCCATATGGTCCTGCTCGCCGGGGAGCTTTTCGCGCAGAAGGGCTACCGCGCCACGACCGTCCGCGAGATCGCGGATGCCGCCGGGATCCTCTCCGGCAGCCTGTACCACCACTTCGACTCCAAGGAGTCGATCGGCGATGAGATCCTGTCGAGCTTCATCAACGAGGTGCTGGCCGACTACCGGGCCGCCGTCGCCTCGGCCGGGAACCCCCGCGCCGTGCTCGAGCAGATCGTGCACTCGACCAGCCGCACCCTCTCCCGGCACCGGGCCGCCCTCGCGATGCTGCAGAACGACTGGAGTTACTTCAGCACTCAGCCCCGGTTCGCCTACCTGCGCAAGGCCCTGCGGGAGATCGAGCGGATCTGGATCTCCCAGCTCGAGCTGGGCAAGAAGTCCGGCGCCTTCCGCGCCGACCTTGACGCGAAGCTGACCTACCGGCTGCTCAGGGACGTCCTGTGGATCCCGGCCCGGTGGAGCTGGACCGGCGGCTTCAGCGCCGACCACGTGGTGGACGGACTGCTGCGCCTGATCTTCGACGGGATCGCCGCCACGCCGGCCTGAGCTGGCCATCGCCCGCTGTGGCTCCGGAGCACGGGCTGTTACCTGGATGGAAGGCTGTTACGCTCGTGCCCAAGCAAGCGTTTGGTTTAGGGACCGGGAGGGGCCCATGGGCCGGCTCGACGGCAAGGTCGCCCTGATCACCGGGGGCGCCCGGGGGATGGGCAAGTCGCACGTGCGCCACTTCGTGTCCGAGGGGGCGCGGGTCGTCTTCGGTGACGTGCTCGACGACCGGGGCGCGGCCGTGGCCGCCGGGCTCGGCGAGCAATCCTGCCGGTACGTGCACCACGACGTGACCAGCGAGGCGGACTGGGCCACGGCGGTCGGCACGGCGACGGACGCCTTCGGCGCGCTCGACGTGCTGGTCAACAACGCGGGCGTGCTGAAGTTCGCCAGCATCGCCGACATGCCGCTCGCCGACTTCCGGCGGATCCTCGAGGTGAACGCGGTCGGCTGCTGGCTGGGCATGAAGGCGGTGATCGAGCCGATGACCGCCGCGGGCGGCGGATCGATCGTCAACATCTCCTCGATCGAGGGGTTCACCGGGGCGGCTGGCCTGTCCGCCTACAGTGCGAGCAAGTTCGCGGTCCGCGGGATGACCAAGGCCGCCGCCCGCGAACTCGGCCAGTTCGGCATCCGGGTCAACTCGGTCCATCCTGGTGGGGTACTGACCAGGATGGTTATGGAGGCTGACGGGGCCGCCGAGCGCGACGGCGACGCTTTCCTCCGGGCGATGCCGCTCTCCCGGTTCGCCAAGCCGGTCGAGATCTCGCGCCTCGTCGCCTACCTGGCCTCCGACGAGGCGTCCTACTCAACCGGCAGCGAGTTCGTTGCCGACGGCGGCATCCTGAGCGGCCCCGGCTACTGACAGACAGGGAGATCCCTGGCATGGACGAGGCGCTGACGCTGGACGGCAGGGCGGCGATCGTGACCGGCGCTGGAAACGGGCTCGGCCGGGCGGAGTCGCTCGCGCTGGCCCGAGCCGGGGCGCTGCTCGTCCTCAACGACCTGCCCGGAGACGCGGTACAGGCCGTGGCGGAGGAGATCAGGGCGGCCGGCGGCCAGGCGGTCGTGTCCGCCGGGGATGTCGGGGAATGGCAGACGGGCCAGGAACTCCTGGCGGCCGCGCTCGATGCCTACGGCCGCCTGGACATCCTCGTCAACAATGCCGGTGTGCTCAGGGACCGGATGATCTTCACAATGTCCGCCGAGGAATGGGACCTGGTCCTGCGGGTGCACCTGCGCGGTCACTTCGTGACCACCCGCTTCGCCACCGCCCACTGGCGCGATCAGAGCAAGCAGGCAGGCGGCCCGGTCTACGGCAGGATCGTGAACACCTCGTCCGAGGCGTTCCTGCTCGGCTCTTCCGGCCAGCCGAACTACGCCGCGGCCAAGGCCGGGATCGCCGCTCTCACCGTTGCCACCGCGCGCAGTTGCGCCCGGTACGGCGTCCGCACCAACGCCATCTGCCCGCGGGCCCGCACGGACATGACGGCCGGCCTGATGGGCGCGGCGCCCGACGCAGCGGTGGACCCGCTCGCCCCGCAGCACGTCGCGCCGCTGGTGGTGTACCTGGCCAGCGCAGCGGCGGAGGGGATCAACGGCGAGGTGTTCGTGGTGCACGGCGGCGTCGCCGCGGTGATGGAGCCACCCAGGATCCGGGCTACCTTCCTGGCCGCCGAGCACGGCTCGGCCGACGGCATGTGGACACTGGAGTCGGTGCGTCAAGCGCTGGGCCCGGTGTTTAATTCGGGAGCGTTCGGCTCAGGAGCGCCCGCCGCCGCGCCACCCTCGGCGGGCTTCGCCTGCGAGGACACGCTTACGCTTGCTGGTGAGACCTTCGGGTTCACCGGATGAGCGGGGCAGTGAGATGAAGCAGCGCGATCGGGTCGCCATGACCGCCGAGGAGATCGCGGCTTTCCTGGCGGAGTTCCGCAAGGTCCAGCTGGCGACGATCAACCAGGACGGAACGCCGCACCTGGTCG
>ODAK010005887.1_pt1 | contig 12396 bp, 12 predicted proteins | sample 1539591 | NCBI WGS metagenome assembly ODAK01 (sample SAMEA3539303, study PRJEB22396) | soil metagenome | biome: tundra; feature: field; material: soil | place: USA | collected 2010-05 | depth 0.15 m | reverse complement strand
CTCCCAGTTACCGTCTTTCCGACATTCCGAAGCTGTGGGGAGCACCCCGGTAGATCAAGGTGAGATTGGGTGGCGAAATCGCGCCAAGCGGTACCCCAGCGGTACCCTTCACCCAAATCAGAAGCCGCCCAGAAACACGGCCTCCAAATAAATGATTGATTTTCCTTCGATAACTGGAGCGGGCGAACGGATTCGAACCGTCGACCCTAACCTTGGCAAGTACTGCTTTCGCTGAAAACCGAGGCTGAGTGCGGAGTATATCGAAGGAATAGGTGCGAACAGGTGCCGAACGGGCGAGGAACAGGTGAGAACGTAGTCCCACGGAATTCCCTCGCCAGAGAGGCTAAAAGCGCCCTAGGGTCCCTTCGGAAAGACCGCCTCCAGGTCCCATGGAAAGACCACCGCCGGGTCCCATGGAGAGGCCACCGCCCGGGCCCATCGATAGGCCACCACCGACAGCGCCCTGGCGTCTGTAGTTTTTCCAATAGTTCCAGCAATCCTAGTGTCACGGTGCACGCTAAGATTACAAAAATACTTAACCTGACAACATCCATCCTTCGACAAACTCAGGGTGACGATGATAGGAAATCCTCATGCTGAACTTGTCGAAGCATGAGGATCGCGAATTCTCATGATCTCATCTCTCACCGCTGAAAAGCTTGCCTGCATGCGCGGCGACAGGCGCGTGTTCGCGGATCTCGATTTCCAGGTCGCGGCAGGCGAGGCGCTGGTGGTGGAAGGCGCCAATGGCGTAGGCAAGACCTCGCTCCTGCGCCTGATCGCGGGCTTTCTTGTCCCTGCATTCGGCAGCATCACCCTGAACACCGATACGAATGCCGTCAGCGACGACGAGGAACGCGGCCGCAATGTCGGCTTGCTTGGACATCAGGACGGCATCAAGCCGCAACTGAGCGTGGGCGAGCAGCTGGAATTCTTCGCGCGTCTGTATGGCGCGTGCGTGGCGGTCCTGCCGGCGCTGGAACGGGTAGGACTTGTCCGTCAGCGGGAACTTCCCTGCCGCTATCTGTCCGCGGGCCAGAAGAAACGTTTGGGCCTGGCGCGGTTGATGTTGTCGGGCCGCGCGCTGTGGTTGCTGGACGAACCTTTCGCGGCGCTTGATACCGCCGGCCGCGTGCTGGCCGCCGAACTGATGACGGCGCATTGTGCCTCAGGCGGCATTGTCGTCGCCGCTACACACGATGCCCTGGGTCTTGACGCCCGTTTGCTGCGCCTGGAGGCGGCATGAGCGGACCTTTCATCAGCCTGCTCATGCGTGACTTGCGACTGGCGGCGCGCTCTGGCGGCGGCGCCGCGCTGGCCTTGGCCTTTTTCGCGCTGGTGGCGACCCTGGTGCCCTTGGGGGTGGGCGCGGATCTTCGTTTGCTGGGCCGGATTGCGAGCGGTGTCTTGTGGGTTGGCGCGGTGCTCGCGGCGCTGCTTTCGCTTGACCGTTTGTACCAAGGCGATTTCGACGACGGCAGCCTGGACCTCATCGCACTCTCGCCCATGTCGCTGGAGCAGGTGGCGCTGGCCAAGCTTCTCGCCCATTGGCTTTCCACCGGCCTGCCTCTTACCCTGCTGTCGCCTCTGCTCGCTTTGTTGTTCGGTCTTTCGGGTCCGGGGACCTGGGCCCTGTTTGTTTCGCTTCTGATCGGCACGCCCGCCGTCAGCGCCGTGGGCGCGATCGGGGCCAGCCTCACCTTGTCGTTGAAACGCGGCGGCCTCATTTTACCGCTCATTGTTTTGCCATTGCTGGCGCCGGCCGTGATTTTTGGCGCCGGCGCGGTGACGGCAGCCCTGGACCATATTGCCAACGGTGCGCTGGGGCTATTGTCGGCGTTCTCGCTGGCAGCGGTGCTATTGTCTCCCTTCGCGGCTGCGGCATGCGTGCGGCTGAACCTGGCAGGTTGAAGAATGATTTTGTTGGTCGCATTCCCGACGGGAAACTGGTACCCACTTTTCCTGGGAATGCTCCTCGTGCGGCTGAACCTCGCAGGGTAGGACGAGGAAAAAAGGAATATATCCAAGGCCATGTTCCGCTACGCCAATCCCGCCATATTCATGCGCCTGTCGGGTGCGCTGCTGCCCTGGATTTCGGGCGCGGCCGTGATCGCGCTGGTGACCGGTGTTTATTTGGGTTTCTGCGTGCCGCCCGATTACCAGCAGGGCATGACTGTCACGATCATGTTTGTGCATGTGCCGGCCGCCATCGTGGCAGAATCCGCATACGGATTGATCGCTATCGCCTCGCTTTTTTCACTGGTCTGGCGTCACCCCCTGGCCGACACCGCCGCCCGCGCCGCCGCGCCTTTGGGCGCGGTGTTCACGGCGCTGGGCCTGATAACCGGTTCTTTGTGGGGCCGTCCGATGTGGGGCACCTATTGGGTGTGGGACGCGCGGCTCACCAGCTTCCTGCTGCTCCTGTTCCTCTATCTGGGCTATATCGCGCTGTGGAATGCTATCGAGGATGAAGTCCGCGCCGCCCGCGCCGCCGCCATCCTGGCCCTGATCGGCGCCGTCAATCTGCCCATCATCAAATTCTCGGTCGATTGGTGGAATACGTTGCATCAGGGTGACGGCATTCTCTCCGGTCAGATCGCGCCCGTATTTCTCTGGCCGCTATTGATCATGGCGCTGGGTTACATGCTGCTGTTCGCGTCGCTCTGGATGATCCGCATCCGCACCGAGATCGTGACCCGCCGCGCTCGCAGTCTGATGCAGAGGGCGGCGTGAGCGAATTTTTCGCCATGGGCGGTTATGCGCTTTCATCTGGCCTGCTTATGGCGTCTCGGCTTTGGCGCTGATCGCGATGGTATGGCAGAGCTGGGGCGCCTGGCGAGCGGCGAAGAAGAAACTTGAAGCGCTTGAACAGGACCGTTCATGAAACGCTGGCTTTATGCCGTGCCAGTGGCGGGGTTTCTGGTGCTGGCTTTCTCCTGGCATTGACAAGTTAATTCATCAAAGTCGCAGCTGTTTGATGCTGAAACAATCGATCATTCATCGGCGGTTGCAATGATACCAAGCCGCCGCTCCTTCATGAAATCATGAAGCCTTACGTTGTTAGCCCAGTACCGTAGCCCTAGATCGTGATGCGCCGATGCAATAGTCTATTCTACACATATGGAACAAAATAACCGCCAGCCAAATCTTGTGCGATTATCATCGGGTCCGTATTTTCTCTTGTTAGCGTCGGCGGCAATCGTGTTTTGCTCTTCTGTCGCGCCTAGGGATGTCAACGCGCAAAGCGTTGATCGTCCGTTGACGGAAAAGCAATTTAACGATTATGAACAAAATGCCGCGGATACACTTACGAACGACGACCTTCGGTATCTGAGAGACAATCAGATTCGTCTCCCCAATGAGCTAAGCCAGGCTCAGAAAAGTGGACTCCACGGAGTAATAAACGAACCAAAAACAAAGAATGATCCAGCAGCGCGGAGCGGCCAAGTAAATTACTATCTAGATCTCGCTGTCGAACAGACCATAAATTGCGCAATCAATCCGCAAGGCACGAACTGTGATATGGCATATAAATGACAGGCGTTCTAGATTGAGTCCTTAGCAGACGTCAGACGGATACACTCCTGCAAGCTTGCTGAAATGCCGCCTGCGGCACGGAAATAGATTTTCATCGCAATTGGCGTGGCCGGTATACTGGCCCCTGTTGCTATCGGTTATTATTTCCTCGCAACGCCCAGAAGAATGGCCGCCGCCGCTGGATCGTCTTCACGATCTTGCCATCCGATCGCACGTCACTTGCCCGAAAATGAATATTTCGCCTTTATGAATCTCTTGTTGCCAAATTAGTTGATACGGTACGTCGAATGGGGCGTAGTTGACGTGCATGATGGTCTGATCCGGATGGGTCGGATTGAGGGCAATTGCAGACGGGGCGAGCTGCGCGGCGTTCTTGTTAATGCTGCCATGGCTTGGCGGCAAAGCATGTCCATTTTAATCTTAGATGAGGATGATTTTGATTTCTATTGGCATCAGCAATGCTTTTATCGTCGATGGCGAGTCTAACGAGCTAGCGGAAATGAAAGTCGAATCCTAACCCGTCCACCAACTAATGTCCGAATAGATCGAGTGGAATGTCTCCAATCGTGACGCACGAAACAGCTTCTTCGGCAGGATTAATGGCGTATCAAATGGCACATACAGTGCCTCAAAATTCCTACCCAGCTCCCACCATACACCGTTGGTAATCTCGCCGATTCCTCGCAGCTTTTGACCACTTCCATATCGAATCCTTCAGGTCACCATAGGAGTATACGGGCATGGGCCGTTTGTCGGTCTTACCGATTATCTTATCCCATGATGCAATCCCACATCTTGCCAACACAAAAAATAAATCCGCCGAGATCTTTTTAAGAATCTAATGCCTCAGCGACTCGTGCGATCCCTTGTCGAATTTGTACAGTTGTTAAACCCGCATAATAAAAGACCAATGCTTTATTATTATAAGGACATGCTTCTGCATGATCACTGTTCACGCACTCTATTTTCGCACCATGCGCATTGGCCTTGTCGCAGACTAACGATCCGGAAGGTAGGTGTTTTGGCAACAACCATGTTAGTTGTGTGCCAATCTCTGCGCCAAGTAAGCGAACATCGCCAAAATGAATTCGCAGCTCTCGAATGAGGCAATCACGCCGCTCCATGGCAACCTTACGCACTCGGCGCAGATGGTGTTCATACTCCCCGTTGGTCAGTAGATCCGCCACGACCATTTGCGAAAGCCATGAGCACCCGTCGTCCGTCATATTTTTGAGCGCCGTGATGGCATTCACAAATTCAAGCGGGATGATAAGATAAGAGAGGCCAAGTGCGGGGCCAAGCGTCCTAGCAAAAGAGCCTATATAAAAGACCAAACCGTAAGGATCGAGAGCAACAAGCGAAGATAGCAGCAAACCATGATATCGAAGTTCGGCGTCACTCTCATCCTCAATAAGATAAGCACCGACCCCTCGCGCCCAATCAATCAACTGTTTCCGCCGCGATTGCGGCAAGGTCCCGCCGAGAGGGTTCTGGCACGCGGAGGTGACATAAGCCAAAGAGACTGGCTCTTGCGGCAAGTGCTCCGTTTTCAATCCGTACTCATCGACCGGAACGTGAACCAAATGCGCACCGCGTGCCTTAAAAAGACTTATCACGTCCAGATCACCCGGGGCTTCCATGACAACATTATCGTCGCGGACCTGAAACAAATGCGCTACGAGATTGCATGCCTGCCGGCACCCAGAAACGATCATCACTTGGTCTGGCGAAGCCACGATCCCGCGCGTAGCTGCTAGGCGGTCAGCGATGGCACGCCGGAGCGCCGGAACGCCGGCGGCTGGATGGCGTTCTGCAAGACATTCCGGTTCCCGCGTAAAATACTTCCGCATTCCATTCAGCAAAACCCTCGCAGATACCAAATAATTGGGATCGAACCGCGATTTACCAAAATCTATCAAGTCGGCCGAAAACGATGACGTTGCCGATAGTTGGAAATCAAACACTGAGGGATGCAAGGAAGCGTGACGGGCAATATGCGACGGCAGAAGGGGCACTGAAATTGGCTTAGGTTGGTCCGGCAGAATTGAACGGACAAATGTCCCGACGGCAGGACGCGTCTCCAGATATCCCTCGCTGATTAGCCTTTCGTATGCGAGCAGAACTGTCGTGCGCGAAACACCAATTTGTTCCGCAAGAAATCTTGTCGCAATGAGGCGGGATTTCGGTTTCAGAATCCGGTTAATGATCAGTTGGCGCAGCTGCGCGAATAACTGATCTTGTAATGGGATTACACTCGTTCGATCGAGACCAAGTGACGGATTCATAGAGGCCTCATCTCAATCATGGCTTTGCAAAACTCAACTGCTAGCCGAGAAAAACAGCACACATCCAAAACGAAACCACGCTATCGATAAATAACACATGAACTATGTCTGATCCTCGATCCAGTATCACCGTGTTAGATATTGAACAATGCTGCTAGGAGGCGACAATCAGCATCTTCGATGCAGCCAAGTCAAATACACACTAGTGCAATATTTGATTTCTGCAGCGAACTAGATAGGCACTTGCTACTACCCCTAACGAACTCATCCACAGCCAATTTACAGATTAAATCACTGCTTCATCTTAGCGAGGAAGTTCCGCCGAAAAATTGATCTGCCTCATATTTCGCTGCAGACATGCCTGTTACAAATGAAATGGTCGGCAAGGAATTAAGATATTTTCTCGTGCGGTAAGGTGGCACGGGGGCGTGTGTTTTCTGGACTAGGTGGCCAAAGCTTCAGGCGGCCATTGTGGGTCCCTTCTACTTGGTGCTACCCTTTTTTAACGTAGCTATGGAGCAACAAAGTTGGACTGGTTATGACACCAAAAAAACGCCGCCGACTTGCGTTTGCCATCGCACTGCTCATCGCAGGCGGGGGCGCCGCTGCGCTTATTGTCTCTACACTGCGGGATAATGTGCTCTATTTTTACAGTCCGAGCGATATCGTCGACAAGCACGTGGCGATAGGCGTTGCCTTCCGCATCGGCGGTCTGGTCGAGAAAAAAAGTATACACCACAGCGTGGGGATTGGCGTGAGTTTCATCGTCACGGATGGAAAGCGCGCCGTGCCAGTGCATTATCAGGGCGTGCTGCCGGACTTGTTCCGCGAAGGGCAGGGTGTGATCGCGCTCGGCGCATTGGGCCCAGGCGGCGTCTTCGACGCGAGCCAAGTACTTGCCAAGCATGACGAACGCTACATGCCGCCTGAGGTTGTGGATGCGCTCAAACGCGCCGGCCGCTGGAAAGAGAGCGCTTAGTAATTAGTAAGCCAATAATCGAAGTTGCCAGATACGCTGATGGGGCATTCTTGTTTTGCTTCCTGCTCTTACAATATCTGGCTTTGTTAAACGTGATTCGGAGAAGTAGGAAACTAGTTACTGTTAGATTGCATGGAAAAGCAGAGATTTTTTGAGTCTGCGTCAGAATGAAGCTACCGGGTTCATTCTTAGGCAGGCCTTCATGGTAATGAAGCAAAGCCAGCGCGTGCAGTTGAAGTCATGTGCATTCCGAGCGAGCCCTCCCCTACACGGGATTGACGATTCCCAGAGAGCGCTAACAATCCAGGGCAATCACCAATCGCGGTTTTTTCGGTGGCGAGTGGTAATTGACCACGCTTTTAACCCGGGTTCTTTCCGCGTCTGATTTATCGTGACCTCGAATTGACCATACTGTACGGACCGTATTTTTGGTCTTAGCTCACGCGCAGCGGGTCGAAGAAAATCGAAATTGATCCAGATCAATCTCACGACAAATATCTATGGCAAACTAATTGAGCGACATGTGACGGATGTTTTACAATTATTAGATTGGAGGGGATCAATGTCGTTTCATTACAACTCGAGTTTTCGGAATGCATTGGCAGGGTTGAGAAGGGAAGGTCGCTACCGGGTTTTCGCCGATATCCTTCGCCGGCAGGGTCATTATCCGGGTGCTGACTTCTGTACAGAATCTGCTAAGAGCCCGATTACCGTGTGGTGCAGCAACGACTATCTGAACATGGGTCAGCATCCCAAGGTGATCGCTGCGATGCATGAAGCAGTTGAGGCCGTGGGCGCCGGTTCGGGCGGCACGCGAAACATTTCCGGCACTAGCCATTATCATGTCGAGCTGGAGCGCGAACTCGCCGATTTGCATGGTAAGGAGGCGGCGTTGCTATTCACTTCCGGGTTTGTTTCCAATGACGCGACATTGTCAATCCTTGCCAAGATCCTACCCGACCTCATTATATTCTCGGATGAGCTCAACCACGCCTCAATGATTGAGGGCATTCGCCATGGTGGAGCGGTCAAGTACGTCTTCCGCCACAACGACATGGAGCATTTGGAAGAATTGCTCGCTGGCGCCAATCCCACCGCACCCAAGTTGATCGCCTTTGAGTCAGTCTATTCGATGGAAGGAAATTTTTCACCGACCAATGCAATCTGCGACTTGGCCGAGAAATATGGTGCACTCACCTATATCGATGAGGTGCATGGCGTCGGTCTTTACGGCCCGCGCGGCGCGGGCGTGGCGGCACGCGACGGGACGATGCATCGTATCGACATTATCGAGGGTACGTTAGCTAAGGCTTTTGGCGTGATGGGCGGCTACGTTGCGGCCAGCGGTGAAATCTGCGATTGCATCCGCTCTTTCGCGCCCGGGTTCATCTTTACTACTTCGATTGCACCTGTTCTTGCTGCCGGCAGCTTGGCCTCGATCCGGCATCTCAAGCAGAGCAATTCCGAGCGCGAGGCGCTTGCCGAGCGCGCCAGCACTTTGAAGGCAATGCTGACCGGCGCCGGCCTGCCGCCAATAAAAAGTCCTAGCCATATCGTGCCGTTGGTCGTAGGCGAAGCGGCGCTGTGCAAAATGGTGTCCGATACATTGCTCAGGGATCACGGCATTTATGTGCAGCCGATTAATTATCCGACCGTGCCGCGCGGAACCGAGCGGCTGCGGCTCACACCAAGCCCGGCGCACACTAATGCAATGATGCGGGCGCTGGTTGCGGCATTGAACAGCATATGGACTTCGAATGAGATTTTGCGTGCCGCTTAAAATTGAAAGGCCGGTTACGCCATTTCTGCTGGATAAGCGAGCGAAAGTCTCCTGCAGATTTTTAACGGCCTAAGGAATCAGTTTAACAGAAGTTAGAATACGCCTTAGTTTCAAATTTAAGATACTGAGGAGCAACTTAGAATAGCGCCAAAGTGACAAAAGGTCTTTTGTTGATTGGGAACCTAGACGGAGAGCTTTGAAATATGTTGTAATGAATTGATTTGCTTGACGCGATTGCGCAAAGCGCCATTGAACGCCGCCGGTTGAAGAAATAGGAGGATTTTGAAATGGTTGTTGGCGAATGGGTCAGAAACGCATTTGGTGCAATGCGAGATCGGTCGGTTGTGATTTCGCGACGTCAGTTGTTGCGCAACGCAACGATCATCGCAGCTGGCGCCACGGTTCTTGCGAAAGCTGTAACGGCTACTCGCAGCGAAGCCGATGAGGTAGCCAATGAGATTGAGCCCGGGAAGCTTACGAAGGCTGTGGCGAGCTATCGAACGACCCCCTATAAAGGTCAACGCTGCGGTGAATGCATGTATTATAAAAATCCATCTTCATGCAGCCTTGTTTCCGGGACAATCAGCGTCGCCGGGTGGTGCAAGTTCTACGCTAAGAAAAGCTGAAGTCGAGGATTGACCAAAATGCTTCTCGTTTGGCTTGGCTAGAGGATGGCCTACGTCAAGTTTACGAGATGCAGCGGCGGAATTTGTGCATCACTTTCTAAGTCCCATCTGATTTGCATAGGAAGGACCCGCCATGAAAAGCATCATCATCATCGCAATTTCGGCGGCAAGTATTTGCTTGACGGCGCCACTTAGTATGGCAGCTGTTTCAAGTGGTCAAAATACTGCCACGGGCCCCGTGGAATCGAAGGTAAAGTCGGTTTGTCAGACCTGTCATGGGTTACAGGGTGATAGCGTATCGACGGCTTTCCCGCGGCTCAACGGGCAAAAGGCCGAGTACGTCACGCTTCAACTTAAGAATTTTCGCGATCATAAACGAACTGATCCACATGCACAGGCCTATATGTGGGGCATGGCGTCACAACTTGATGACACAATGATCGCTGGACTTGCAAAGTATTATGAGAGCCAGAAGCCGACTCAGCCTCAAACCGGCGGCGCGCTTGCCTCCCAGGGCCAGAAAATTTTCTTAAATGGCATTGCCGGCAAAGATGTTCCAGCTTGCCGTAAATGCCATGGCGAAAATGGAGAGGGGAACGGTATGTTTCCGCGGCTCGCAGGTCAGCACGCCGACTACCTCAGGATACAATTGGGAGCGTTCCGCTCGACTTTGCGCACGAATGGAGTGATGCACGCTAACACGAAGGATATGACGAATAGCGACATCGAGGCATTGGTGTCGTTCCTTGCGAATGAATGACATCTGGAGCAGGCAAATGCGATTAGTTATGGCACTCCTCGTTATAGGCGCCGTTTTCGCAACAAGCGCCGTTCAATCTAAAGATATCGTCGTTGAGAAAATAACGCAGGTGCCTTGCGGTAGTTGCCATCAGGATACTACGAAGGCCGGAAATCCGAATGCGCAAGTCCCGTGCAGCAGTTGCCATCTAGATTTCCTTGCCGGCACCATTCCCGCAGCAAGTGCCGCTCACAAGCAGGGTAATGCGGCGGGAAGAAAATAGTGCAGGCTCAAGCCCGGCAATGGACACCTAGTCGATTTCCCAGGAATCGGAAGTCGGGTAGTGACGCGGTGCCGTTGCTTGTATTTATCGCCGGGATGAATCGGATAGCCAAAGTTTAATTGGCCTTGTGCCCTTAAGCCTGCGGTGCAGCGCAGTCCTTTCCTGGTTAGGAACATGATCTGCAGATTAGCCGCCGGTAATCAACCTGAGCCACCGTCCGTCTCTTTCTATCCCAATCCGATTTTGCACTGAGCCGCGGCGACCTTGCAGTCTGAGGGACCATCTCGCATCGCATAATCGCTCCCGCGTGAACCAAGTTAATAATAACGCAGCTGTTGGATTTGAAGCATCATGCCTGCAAAGAGGGCGCAACCGCAAATTCATGCGGGCATTCGACCCTTCCGACCGGCTTTGATCTCCCAAACGTGCAGTCGAATATCTGAATTCCAGACAGATATCGTTGCGTAGCTCTCAGAGAGAAATCGTTGGGTTATTGATTTCGATCAATAAATTGGACTTACATTGAGCATAACATCGAAAATCGAGTAATGTGGCGATCGTTGCTTTCTTAAGGGGGGTGGCTGGTATTAGCTGATTTTCACTTTCTGGTATTAGTCGCTGTGGTCAGTCAAGATTATAAATATGATGGATTTTGTTGCTGGCGCGAAGCCTTGTGGCGACGGGCTTGTTTTCTGTGAGGAAATGGATGTCCGATAAAGGTGATATCGGCGCGACAAAATCTCCCCGTCTATTTTTATTCCAACTGATATTTATCAAATGTTGAAGGCGACGGTCGGAGCTATTTTGGTAAAATAGAAAGGTCACCTTTCGCAATGCCTAAACATATTGTGCGGCTCATTGTTCTGATTATTGGATTAGGTGCAATCGGAATCACGGCGCGGAATCTTTTAATCGACAAATCGTTCTATAAAATTGGGCATTATCGCGCCGACGCAGTGGCCGAGATCGCCCGGGATAAGCCCAAGTACCAAGGCTCGGCTTATTGCGAATCCTGCCACGCCGCACAGTATAACGAATGGTCCAAAAGCATCCACCACAGTGTTGATGTCGGCAAAGTTGTGAAATGCGAGGTCTGCCACGGCCCAGGGGGTGGGCGCGACCCACAACAAGGCTATATCAATGCAGCGACTGGCCCAGTTCATCCCAATAACTTAAAGCTTGCCGTTCCGACAGACACGAGAGCGCTTTGCACGCAATGTCATGAACAGATAGCTGGACGCCCTCAACAACAACGTCAGATTGTGATCAATGAACATGCCGGGACACAACAGTGCACCCTCTGTCATAATCCTCACGCGCCACAGAGTCTCTACGGATCACTTATTGAGTCGACGAGTCCCGGTAACGCAATGGCGGGCAAGAACAAGACCAATACGTGTGACAGCTGCCATGGTGCAACGGGTATTAGCAATGCAAACCTTCCCGGTCCAACCCTCGCAGGCCAGAACCAAGCCTATCTGATTGCGGCGCTCACGGCTTACAAGACTGGCAAGCGTAACAATCCGATCATGTCGGGTATGGCGGCCGCGATAAGCAATGAAGATATCGGGAATATAGCTGCTTATTTTTCTGGTTTGAAATGTGAAAGCTCTTCGAATTTCACTGATGGGGCGGCGGCGGCGCGCAAAGCGGGAGCGTTGATGTGTACGAGTTGCCACGGGACGAACGGCGTTAGTACCAGCAGCGCATGGCCGAACTTAGCGGGCCAATCCAAGGATTATCTTGTCAATGCTCTAAAGTCCTATGCAAGCGGAGGACGATCCAATGTCGTCATGTCTACGCTCGCCAAGAGCCTGAGGGAATCCGATATCGAGAAATTGGCAGCCTACTACGCTGATGTAACTTGCAAGTGAGTGATGCGGAGCGAGAGTTCTGCCGAATGGAGACTGGAAATGGATGAAGAGGAAAAACTCGGGAAGCAACAAGTCGCACGCCGTGCCTTTTTAGGTTGTCTGGGAGGGGCCGTTGCGGGTAGCGCTATAACCGTGACGGCGGGTGCCGTGTTGTCCAAGCAAGCGCTCGCAGCGGTATCCACGACAGGGAATGCAGCTCCAGCACCCGTGGTGATAAGGCATGCCCCTAGCAAACACAGGTGGGCATTTGGCGTCGACGCAACTAAATGTATCGGCTGCCTGCGATGCGTTGA
>ODAK010005886.1_pt1 | contig 12397 bp, 4 predicted proteins | sample 1539591 | NCBI WGS metagenome assembly ODAK01 (sample SAMEA3539303, study PRJEB22396) | soil metagenome | biome: tundra; feature: field; material: soil | place: USA | collected 2010-05 | depth 0.15 m | reverse complement strand
ACAGTCCCAGGAAACCAACCGTGGGAGTGGTGCGTACCGGCACAGCGAAATTCGGCCAAAATTGGAACCGAGGGCGACGTGGAGAGCTCACCAATTACTAGGACTTATTCCACAGACCATTACTACCGATTACATTCTCACAATTCGAGCTTTTGGGACTGCCCCTATATAGACCGTGCCATCAGCCCCAATGGCCGGGGAGGAATGAATCTGGTTTCCGGTCAGAAACTCCCAGCGTTTTGCCCCGGTCGCGCCATTCAGAGCATAGAGTTTCCCGTCCAGCGACCCCACATACACCGTCCCGTCGGAGCCAATCGCTGGCGAAGAATTGACCTCGCCGCCGGTCGCAAAAGCCCATCGCTGCTGGCCAGTCGCCTCGTCCAACGCGTAGCACTTACCGTCCTGCGATCCCACATAGACCATCCCGTCCACTCCAATTGCGGGACAGTTCACCACGGCGGAGCCAGTTGCAAACTCCCAGCGTTTGGCCCCGGTCGCGCCATTCAAGGCATAGACCTTGCAGTCATACGATCCGACATACACGGTTCCATCGGCCCCGATCGCCGGAGCCGAAGAGACCCAAGATCCCGTCTGAAATTCCCAGCGTTTGGCCCCGGTCGCGCCATCCAAGGCATAGAGCTTGCGGTCACCGGACCCCACATACACCGTCCCGTCGGCGCCAATCGCCGGAGAAGACGTGATCACGTCTCCCGTCGCGAACTCCCAGCGTTTGGTGCCCGGCACGGCTGGACTGATGGTCAAGGTCGCCACCGCACTGGTAACAGAGCCGGCGGCATTCGCCACCACGACCTGGTAGTTCGCAGCATCCATCGGTTGGACGTTCGCTAGAGTCAGGCTCGCGCTGGTCGCGCCCGAAACGCTGCCGCCGCTGGCCAGGTTCACACCGTTCTTGAGCCATTGGTAGCTCAACGGTGCTGTGCCGGTCGCCGTGACGCTGAACGCCGCCGTCGTCCCGGCAATGTTCGTTCGGCTTTGTGGTTGCCCAGTGATCGCCGGCGGAACTATAACCGTCAGCGTCGCCACCGCACTGGTAACCGAACCGGAGGCATTCGCCACCACGACCTGGTAGTTCGCAGCATCTGCGGGCTGCACGTTGGCCAGCGTCAGGGTCGGAGTCGTGGCGCCCACGACATTGCTGCCATCGGACAGATTCACACTATCCCTGCGCCACTGGTAACTCAAAGACTCGGTGCCGGTGGCGGTCACGCTGAAGGTTGCTGTCGTTCCCACGGAGTTGGTCCGGCTCTGGGGTTGCGCTGTGATGAGCGGGGCAGTAGGTGAACCGGTTTCAACCCGACCGGTACGGCGGGCGTTCTGGCAGAACATGGGCCAGGGACTGCTGGCCGGCCCACCCAAGCTGCTGCTGGAGAGGGCATATACCTTGCGGTCATTTGATCCGAAGTAGAGGGTGCCGTCCGCCGCTATAGCCGCTGAGGACTGGATGCTGCCTCCCGTGGTGAACTCCCAACGCTTGGTCCCGGTCGCGCCATCCAAGGCGCGCAGCTTACCGTCGCCAGCTCCAATGTAGATGGTGTTGTCGGCGCCGATCGCGGGAGAACACATGAATCCAGTATTGGGCGTGAAGGCCCACCGCTGCGCGCCCGTAGCGCCGTTCAGCGCAAGCACTTTGGCATCCTCCGACGCGATGTAAACCGTCCCGTCCACTCCGATCGCTGCAGAGGAATAGATCCAGCTTGCTGTCGCGACCTCCCAGCGTTTAGCCCCAGTCGCGCCGTCGAAGGCACAGACCCTGTTGTTCCCTATGTTATAATTCCCCCACCTACTGCAGCCCATATATATCGTCCCGTCGGCTCCAATGGCTGTCGAGGCATACGACGATGAGTCCCCTATGTCAGAACTCCAGCGTATGACACCCGTGACGCCGTCTGCGGCATAGATCTTCCCATAGCATGCGAAGTAGATGGTTCCGTCGCTTCCTACCGATGGAGAGGACTCAACGTATCCTGTGTCGAGCCTCCAGCGTAGTGCCCCGGTCCCGCCGTTCAACGCATATAACGCACCCCTTGTACCCACATAAACCGTTCCATCCGCACCGATTGCTGGAGAAGTCGCCGGCTCCTCCGGTGCGATGAACTCCCAGCGTTTGGTCCCGGTAGCACCATCCAATGCATAGACACGGGGATAGACAGACGCCACATACACCGTCCCGTCGATTCCTATTGCCGGAGAGGAATAACCGAACGGAGCTCCGGTTGCGAACTCCCAGCGCTTGACGCCGGTCGCACCCTCCAAAGCATACACTTTGCCATCATTGCACCCGACATACACCGTCCCATCGGCGCCAATCGCGGGAGAAGACACAACCTCAGCGCCCGCTGTGAACTCCCAGCGTTTGGTGCCGGACGCGGCTGTGTCGAGGGTCAGCATAGCCACTTGGCTGGTCACGGAGCCAAATGCGTTGGTGATGATAACGGTGTAGCTACCCGCATCATTGGTCTGGACTGAGGAAAGCGCCAGCGAGGGCGAAACCGTGCCGCTGATGCGCGCGCCGTCAACCAGATTCGTGTCGTTGAAGCGCCACTGGTAGCTGAGCGGAGCGCTGCCACTGGCGGTCACGCTGAAGGTAGCCGTCGTCCCGGCGAGGTTCGTTCGGCTTTGCGGTTGCACCGTGATCGAGGGAGCAACGCCCGCCTGGTTAACTGTCAGCGTCGCGACTTGAGACGTCACCGGCGGACCGCACACGCCGCTGACTAAGCAGTCGTAGCTCCCGGCATCGGCCAGGGCCACTGCCGCAATCGTGTAACCGCTGCCGGTCGCCCAGCCTATGTTTACGCCGCCCTTGCGCCATTGGAAGGTCAAATCGGTGCCGGTGGCCGCCACCGAGAAGGTCACCGAGTCGCCCACGTTCCTGGTTGCTCCTGAAGGTTGGCCGGTGATCGTTGGCGGGCTGTTGACCGTCAGTGTCGCGGCCAGGGAAGTCACCGGTGAACCGCATTCGCCGCTGACCACGCAATCGTAGCTGCCGGCGTCGCCCGTAACCACCGCCGCAATCGTGTAACTGCTCGCCGTCGCCGCGCCGATGTTCACGCCCCCCTTACGCCACTGGTAGGTCAAGCCCGTGCCGTTGGCCGAGACCGAGAACGTCACCGGGTCGCCCACGCAACGTGTCGCCCCCACTGGATGGGCTGTGATGCTGGGGGGCTGGCAGACCACCAGCGCGGCGGTCTGCGACGCCACCGGCGAACCGCACGCGCCGCTGACCACGCAATCGTAGTTCCCGGCGTCGCCCGTAGCCACCGCCGCAATTGTGTAATTGCTCCCAGTCGCCCCGCCGATGTTCACACCTCCCTTTCTCCATTGGTAGGTCAAGCCGGTGCCGGTAGCCGCCACCGAGAAGGTCACAGAGTGGCCTAAGTTCTTGGTTGCTCCCGAAGGTTGGCCGGTGATGCTCGGCGGACTGTTCACCGCCAGTGTCGCGGCCTGGGATGTCACCGGCAAGCCGCACGCGCCGCTGACCACGCAATCGTAGCTTCCGGCGTCGCCCGCAGCCACCGCCGTAATCGTGTAATTGCTCCCGGTCGCCCCGCCGATGTTCACAGCCCCCTTGCGCCACTGGTAGCTCAGGCTCGTGCCCGTGGCCGTCACCGAGAACACTGCCGATTCGCCCACGCACCGTGTCGCCCCCATGGGCTGGGCCGTGATTGTCAGGGGCAGGCAGACCACCAGCGCGGCGGTCTGCGACGTCACGGGCGAGCCGCACGCGCCGCTGATTACCCAATCGTAGTTCCCGGCGTCGCCCGCAGCCACCGCCGCAATTGTGTAATTGCTCCCAGTCGCCCCGGTGATGTTCGTCCCACCCTTCCGCCATTGATAGGTCAAGCCGGCGCCGCTGGCCGTCACGGAGAACGTGACCGCGTCACCATTGTTCCTGGTCACTCCCGCCGGCTGCGCAGTAATTGTTGGCGGGCTATTAACCGTGAGCGTTGCGGCTGGAGCCGGCCCTTCCGTCGTCGCAACCAACGGCTCCACCACGAAGTCATCGGCGTAAAAGTTTACTCCGGCCGCCGGCCCTTCAATGTACAGATTCAATTCGGTCAGCGTACCATATGCGTTCAGCGCAAACTCGCCGATCAGATGCGTCCACGTCGTGGAATTCGCCGTCCCGCTCGCGATCTCTGGCCAGGTGGTCCCGGCGCTGTCGGTCTGGGTGAACTTCAGCCTGACCGGCTGGTCGCCCGCACCGTCAAGCCGCACCCAAGCTCCGTTTCGATAGACGATGGAAGGCTGCACGACGCCGAGCAGGGCCTGCTGAAGGCCGTTCCAAGTGTCGGTGCGTCCTTGAACGTAGGCCGATTTCGAACCCGAATGCACGGGGCTGGCGGTGGCCGTCAGCAAATTGGCTCCGAGCGCGGACCAACCTGCCGTGCCTTGCTCGAATCCGGGATTCTGCGTTAGGTTCTGCGACGATCCCACCAGCGGCTGAACCACGAAGTCGTCCGCGTAGAAATTCACCCCCGCGGCCGGGCCCTCGGCGTAGAGCGTGAGTTCCGTGAGCGTGCCGAAAACAGCCAACGTGAAGCCGCCCACCAGTTGCTTCCACTGACCAGGCGCAACCGTGGCCGACGCGACGTTTCGGTAGGTGGCACCACCGCCATCACTCTGCTTGACCGTCAGGTTGACGGTTTGGTTGGCGCCACCTTCGACCCACACCCAAACGCCGATGAGATGGGTGGCGGATGGTTGCACGACGCCCAGCAGCGACTGAGCGACACCGTTCCAAGTGTCGGTGCGTCCTTGCACGTAGGCGGAGCGCGAACCGGAATGAGCCCGACTGGTCGTGGCCGTCAGCGAGCCGGCGCCGAGCGCGAACCACCCGGACGTGCCTTCTTCGAAGCCGGGATTCTGGGCGAGGTTCTGAGACATCCCCGCCGCACCGCACGCGTTGCTGACCAGGCAGTCGTAACTGCCGGCGTCACTGGCGGCCACCGCCGCAAGGCTGTAATTACTCTTAGTCGCGCCACTGAGGACTGCTCCGTCTTTTCGCCATTGATAGGTCAAACTGGTGCCGGCAGCGGTCACCGAGAACGTGGCCGGCTCGCCTGCGCACCTGGTCAGGCTTGCCGGTAGCGTCGTAATCGTCGGCGGTGCGCAGCCCGTGACGGCCAACATCGCCACCACGCTAGTCACGGCTCCAAAGGCGTTCGTGACGATGACTTGGTAGTCCCCAGCGTCCACGAGTTGGACGTTCGTCAGCGTCAGATTCGCGGTGGTTGCGCCCAAGATATTCCCGGTGTTAACCAAGCGGGTGCTATTCTTCAGCCACTGGTAACGCAATGGCGCGGTGCCGGTGGCCGTAACCGTGAATGTCGCGGTCGTGCCGGCGACGTTCGTGCGACTTTGCGGCTGCGCGGTGATGGAAGCAGGAACGCCCGGCTGAGTAACGCTTAGGTATGCCACCATGCCTGTGGCGCTCCCACAGGCATTGGTCACGCAAACATCATATTCGCCCGCGTCGGCGAGTTGAATGTTCATCAAGGCAAGGTTGGTACTGGTGGCCCCCGGGAGTTCCGTGCCGTTGAAGCGCCATTGGTAGCTAAGCGGCTCCGTGCCTGTGGCGATGCAGGAGAGCGAGACCGATTCACCCACGCGCATTGCGAGTGGCAGCGGCGGCGTAGTGTTCGTGGGCGGTACACAGTTGGTCACTGTCAGTGATGCGACGCGGCTGATGATGGATCCGTACGCATTGGTGATGACAACGATGTAGTCCCCGGCGTCGGTAGTCTGCACGCTGATGAGCGTAAGGGCCGTGGCGGTTGCCCCGGAGAGATCCGTGCCGTTGAAGCGCCACTGGTACGCCAGAGGCTCGGTGCCGACCGCCGCGATGGAGAAAGAGGCCGTGGTGCCAACGAGATTCGTCCGGCTTTGTGGCTGGAGGGTGATGGCAGGAGGAACTTGCGACACCGTGACTGTCAGCGTTGCCACCTGGCTGGTCACGGAACCATAGGCGTTGGTGATCACCACGCGATAGTTGCCCGCGCCGCTGGTTTGGACATTGAGAACCGTCAACCAATCCGCGCCGGTTCCGAACACATTGCCACCGTCGGTCAAAGGAATGCCATTCTTCTGCCAGCGGTAGCTCAACGGGTCCGCGCCGGTGGCGGTCACGGTGAAAAAAGCCTCCGCGCCCACCGGGACGGTCTGGCTTTGCGGTTGCACCGCGATTATCGGGATACTCGGCCCCTCTGGAACGAACGACACCTGATCCAGCCAGGCCGGGCCTATACCAAAATCCGAGAGCATCTCATAAAACCAGCGGACGGTATGCACTCCGTTGGAAACGGTGAGACTCTGGTGCTCCCAAGTGGAAGATTGCGAAGGAACCGCCAGTAGCTTCCCGTCCATATAGAACATCAAGAAGTCAAAGAACATCTCGGAATCCCACCGCCACCAGAAGGTCAACGTGCCCGGACCGCTCACGGTGGTTTCGAGATAAGATTGTTGGGACTCGCCAATGTTTCCGCTTTGTGCGGCATCCACTCCATCGTGGGTCACACTAGTTTGGGCAAACCACGGCGCGTTGCCGCCAGTGGTCCAGGTCAGGTTTGGATTGTCCAGCGCCTCCCCGAGACTGGGCACCACGGTAAGCGTAGCTACGGAGCTGGTAACCGAGCCCGAAGCATTGGTCACCACCACCGTGTATGGACCAGCTTGGTTGGTGGTTACGCCGGTGAGAACAAGGCTGGCGCTGGTCTGACCGGCCAGATTCGTCCCGTAAAACCGCCATTGGTAGGACAGGAGCTCGGTGCCACCAGCCACCACGCTGAACGTGGCGGTCGTTCCGGCATCGTTCGTCCGGCTGGTGGGCTGCGAAATCAGGATAGGCGCCCCGAAATAGGCTTCTGCAAACCAGGCAGAGGCGTTGTTATAGCCGCCGGTAACATGGCTCCGCGCGCGAATCGTGCCGCTGGGCGGGAGAGAAACACCGGTCAGTTGCCAGCCGCCGGGAACGCGCGCGCCGGCGCCCAAGCTGGTCCAGGTGACGCCATTGGGCGAGTGCTCGAAGGTGGTGCGCCAGACCTCCGGGCTGGTGCCGCCACGCAGCCAGGTAATGGTGGAACCCGCGTAGGTAAGGTCCTGCGTGGCAGGCTCAGTATTGTTCAGCCGCCCAATATAGTTTCGCGGCTGTCCGCCCAGCGTGGTGAAATCGCCGCCCACCAGGATCTTCCCGTCCGCCTGCACCGCCAGCGAAAATGCACTCCCGCCCCCCCCGGATAGAACCCGCCGTCCAGCGTGCCGTCCGCATTCAGGCGCCCAATTTGTTTGCACGGCTGTCCGCCCAGCGTGGTGAAAACGCCGCCCACCAGAATCTTCCCGTCCGCCTGCACTGCAAGTGAATTCACTGAGCTGTCCGCCCCGGGTTGAAGCTATCGGTGGTGGCGGTCTGAGCGTGGGCGGCGCAGGGCGCCAAAGCCAGCAGCAGTCCGAGCCAGAGGCGGGCCAGCCGTCTGGCTAGGGCGGCGGCCCAGGTTCCGGTTGGGGATTCAGCGGTTGGCGTTGTCTTCGGTGCGAGTGGTGCGGAAGCACGCGCTCTATTCGCGCGCGCAGCGCGCGGATTTGAAACAAGAAACCAGTGGGTTTTCATGATTAGTTTTGTATTAAGATGTTGTCGTTCAACGTTGGCTGGAAATGGCGGCGATCGCACACGGTGAAATCGCCAGGTTGTGTCGCATAGGTGAGGAAGCGGGCTTTTCGCTCATGGCAGTTGACGCGCACGGTAGAACCGCCACGGGAACGCAGCCGTGGATGGATCGCTGAAGTAAAACGGCCCGCTGCCCAGAGTGTTGGTCTGAAACGGCAGCCAGGTCGAAAGGTTGGTCGAACCTTCCACCACCACGACTTGCCCAGCCGTGCCGCTGACATTGAACCCGAACCGGTTGGTTCGCACGCCGAAGCTGCCGTCATTGACCATGATGATTGGGCGAACGCTCACAGGAGCGAAGCTCACCTGGTCCACCCAGCCTCGGTCCTGGCCGGAACTGCCGCTGCTGTCCTTCGTGTAGCGCCAACGTAGCACCTGCGTCCCCGGCCCCAGCTTGCCGTTCCACACCTCCCAGTCCACTTCTCCGGTAATGCCCGCGACCCACACGCCATTGGTGAAGAACTCCATGCAGTCGTAGAGCCACTCGGAGGAAAGCTTCCACCAGAATGAGAGCGAACCCGGGCCGACCATGCTGGTTTCCAGCCACGTCATTTGGCTGTCGGAAATCGTCCCGCTCTGGGCGGCGTCCTGCCCATCGTGGGCGACCGAGGTTTGCCCTTTCCAAAGAGCGTTCCCTCCGGTGGTCCATAGCAACTGCGGCGCATCGAGCGCCTCGCCCAGACCCGGTTCTGGCACGACCGTGAGCGTGGCCATGGAACTGGTGACCGAGGCGTAATGGTTGGTGACCACCACCGCATACGGGCCGGCTTGGTTGGTGGTCACGCCGATGAGGACAAGGCTGGCGAGGGTCTGACCCGCCAGGTTGGTCCCGTAAAACCGCCACTGGTACGACATGGGGAGACTGCCCGTGACCGCCACAGTGAACGTGGCCGTCTCACCCGCAACGATCGTCTGATTGGTCGGCTGAGTCAGGATCGTCAACGCGGGCGCCAACGTGAGCGTCGCCACCACGCTGGTCACACTGCCGTACGCATTGTTGACCGCGATCGCGTAGCCGCCGGTGTTAGCGGCTTGGACATTCGTGAGGACGAGCATGGCATTGGTCGTCCCGGAGAGGTTGGTGGCGTCCCACCGCCACTGGTACTTGAGAGGCGCGCTACCCACCGCCACCACGCGGTTGGTCATCGTGGCACCAGGGAAGACCGTCTCGTTCCGAGGCTGGGTGGTGATAAAGGGCGCGGCGGGCGGCGACTGGTCAAACATGACCAGGTTGAACTCCTGGTCAATGATCATCAGGTCCGCGTCCAAATAATCGATCCGCTGCAGGCCCGCGAAGAAGAGTTGGTTGGACCCGACCGCGAGGACGGGATTGTTGAGCATGTTCCGCAGCGGGTCGGTTTGGGCGAAGATCGTCTGGATGCTCCAGCTTGCGCCCGCCTTTTTGGCGTAGCGGATTTGTCCGGCGAATTCATCCGCCCCAAACCAGAAGTGCTGCGAGGCAAAGTCCGAGAACGCGATATGGGGAACGCCCGCGAAGTCGTAGCGCAGATAGGGGGCGAAGCCGGTGCCCTCATTGCCATCGCCGGCAACGTAGCCCGCGGCGCTGCTGGCGATGACCTCCTTGGTCCAGGTGCCGTTAGCGTCGCGAGTGTGAAAGAGCAACTGTGCATACTGCGGGGAACCGGTGTCCACGCGCTCGACGTAAAGGCTCGCGATCCGCGGCTGCTGGTCCGGCCCGTGGGCGATACTCGCGCCCAGGCCGGCATCGCCCGACCGGTCGGCGGGGGCGTTGATCAGTTCGTCGCGCCAGATCCCGGAGCCGTTCATGGCGCAGTGCAGTTCGCTGTCGGGCAGGCAGGTCCCGTCTGGATTGATGGGATAGTTGTAGCGGGGACAGAAGACGACGCAGACGCAGTTGGACGAATCGGCGGCCACGGCGAGCGTGCGCGGCGCGTACTGCGACTGGACGTACTGGAACCGGGCCGGATTGCCAATGGATGGGACAGCGACTTCCCACACCCAAACGCCGGTCTTGTTGCTTGCGTAGAGCAACCTCCCATCGTCCATCACATTGTAATCATTCATGACGAGGTGGAACGTGTCCCCAGGGCCGACCGCGACGGAGAGATTACGTGTCTGGCCGAGCATTGGCCAGACGCTGCTCGACCAATCGGAAGTCAGATCCTCCGCCTGCCACCCTCCGGAGTCGCGCCAGAAATGCTCAACCGTGAACCATCTTTGGACAAACACATGAGGCACGCCGGTGCTGTCCAGGAGCAGCACCGCCTGATCCCGATACCGGCAGTTGGATTCGTCGGCCTCAATCGGGTTAGGCGGGGTGACCGGGTAGTCCGTGGTGGTGACGATATCCTCCTCCCAATTATCGATGGCCCCCGTGCGATAGATGAGCTGGTTGGTGCGCCAGACGATCTGACTCAACTGCCTCGTGGGCGTCATGTGCAGGGTGTTGAAACCCTCGCCCGGAATGAAGTCGTTGGTGGCGGCCCAGAGCGGCAACGCGCCACCCACCAACACCGTCCAAACAATCATTCTGTCAGTCCTCATGCTGCAACCTCTCACGTGGTGGCCAAGGTAAATCAAAGCCCAAGCCAAGCGCTCAACGCGGACCACTCCGGTAATAGGCGGTGCCGCTGGGAGGGTTGGTGTCGGTGAAATTGAACAAACCGTCCGCACCGAGGGTCAGCGGACTGCTTGAAGTCAGGGTGGTCCAGACCACCGGCGCTTTCAGGCTGGGCGTGCGCTGCACATCGTACGGCGAGCCCGGCGTGCCTTGGAACACGATAGTCGGGATGCTGTTGGAAACCCTGATTGTCTTGGCGAGGCCAGCGGCCGGACCGAGCGCGAGCGTGGCTTTCGCCACATAAGCTGACACTTTGCCACCCGCGATGCTGAAGTCACCTCCCGCATACAGATCCGTGCCAGACACAACCAGCGCTCTGACACGGGCGTTCATCCCCGAACCCAAGGCAGACCAAGTGCTCCCGTCCCACTTAGCGATATATTTGGCTGAGGTCCCGCCCGCTATGGTAAAATCGCCGCCCGCGTACAGGTCACTGCCGGACACCGCCAGAGCTTTAACTTCACTGGCCATCCCCGACCCCATGCTCGACCAAACGCTCCCATCCCATCGCGCCAGAAAAACGGCCCTTTCCCCACCCGCCTTGGTGAACCAACCGCCCGCATATAGAGCGTTGCCGGATACTACAAGCGCCGAGACCCCCCCGTCATCCATTCCCGAGCCCAAGGCCGACCACGCGCTCCCATTCCATTTGGCAATGTTGTTGGCCGCCGTCCCGCCCGCCATGGTAAACCAGCCTCCCGCATACAGGTTCGTGCCGGACACCGCCAGCGCATAGACCGCGCTGTTCATCCCTGATATCCCCGATCCCAAAGCTGACCATGCGCTCCCGTCCCATTTCGCAATCTGGTTGGCAGTGACTCCGCCCGCCGTGGTGAACAAGCCCCCCGCATACAAGTTCGTGCCCGACACCGCCAGTGCCTTGACTTCTGAGGAACTGTCCATTCCTGAACCCAACGTCGTCCATGCGCTGCCGTCCCATTTGGCAATGTTGTTGGCGAGAACATCTCCGACAAAAGTAAAACTACCGCCAATATAAAGATTGCCCGAAGCATCCACGACTGCGGCGTTTACCGTACCGTCAGTGCCGCCTCCCAAGCTCACCCAGTTCGCATCGCTGAAGGTCGGGTCAATCCGCACCGGATAAGCCGCGCCGGCATCCTCCACCACTACCGCCAGGCGGTGGTCGTAAACCACCTCCAGCCGCGCGGCCAACTCGCGATCCCTGGCATCCACCACCCTTAACCGGCTGTAGGCCAGCTTGCGCCCAGAGTTGTTTAGCACCAGCCTCGCTCCGTTGGCCGTCACCTCCGCTCGTGTCCCGTTCACCGCCAGGTCCACCCGCAGTAGTCCTGCGCCACCGAGAGGTTTTGGTACCACCAAATCCTGCCGCACGCCGTCCACGCTCACCGAATACTCCTCCACCAGCCCGCGCCGCACGTACCGCGCGAGGCCCGGCCCGCCACCGGCCACATCGCGTTCAGACAATGCCACCATCGCCCCACCGTCGCGGCCCACGTAATCCGCCACCACCCGGAAGCGATCCGCCGCCGCGCCTTCCACCGTTGAGGTCAGCCACAAGCCATCGCGGGTGACCTCCCCCTCGAGCCGTTGGAACGCGCAGCGCAACCGCACCGCGCCGTTTTCCCCAGCACACACCGCGAGGCCATCGCCAGAGCATTGCGCGGTGGCCTTGGCCCTGAGATCGGACCACGGAATGGATTGACTGCTCGGGGCGGCTCCTGTTGCTGCTGATGCAGCCCGCTCCGGGCTTGCAGCCCAGAGTGAGTCCGTCGTGACCGCCAGTACTGTTGTTGCCGCAATAATCAGCGCCGCTGCGGGCCTCTGACCGAGGATTCGTTGGTTGGTTTTCATTGTTTGATTCAGTTACTAATGAGAATTTGGTTTTGGGCGCGCCCGCTTGTACTTGCCGCTGCGCGGGAGATTGCTGACAGGCAACAAACCCATGACCGGTAGGTTTTCATAATCGAAACGCGCCGATTCTACCTTTCCAGCCCGGGCAGCGGTATCTACAGAAGTGTAGATGCCCCGCGGCATGAATCGTGCTGCAAAATGCGAGCCATATTGGGGGCTGCCGCTTATTCTAGTGCGCGTTCAAGTTGAGACTAACTATGCAGGGCCATGCGCAGATACTC
>ODAK010005885.1_pt1 | contig 12399 bp, 4 predicted proteins | sample 1539591 | NCBI WGS metagenome assembly ODAK01 (sample SAMEA3539303, study PRJEB22396) | soil metagenome | biome: tundra; feature: field; material: soil | place: USA | collected 2010-05 | depth 0.15 m | reverse complement strand
CTCACGGGCGAGCGGCTTGCTGCTGCGCATCTCGCGTTCCAGCCTGCTCCGGGCGCAAGGCTCAGGCCCCGGCCGCTTCCGGCGACCGAGCCGATGCCCAGGCCGCTCGGGACTGGCGAGATCGCCGGCCTCGTCCGTTCCCCCGGTCGCCCCAGGCCGCTGGCCAACGCTCATCACGCTCATGCCGACCTCCTCCGTCGAATGACCGCTCTATCGTACAGCTATTCGATCGAATACATGTACGATCGAATAGCTGTACGATACACTTTTATCGCAGGGGTACGACACTTTGCGGGTCATCGAACAGATGTTTGAGATCCGGAAGCGGAAGCGCTAGCGTCAGCTCTGGACTCGGCAAGTCGAAGGACTCAGCATTCGGATTGGGAGGTCAGTTGATGGACAACAGCGCGGAAGACGGCGGAGCGCAGGACGCGCCGCCCGAGAGCGCCGCGGACACCGGCCCAGGCGCCAGGCCCAAGGGCAGACCAGGACGGAAGCCGAAGGGCAGCGTCCCCACGGTGGTCACGGAGATGCCGGACCGGCCCGATCCCGGCCATGTGCTCACCTGGCGTCAGCGTAAGGTGCTCCAGGTCATCCGGGAGTCCGTACAGCGCCGCGGCTATCCACCATCGATGCGCGAGATCGGCGAGGCGGTCGGGCTGACGAGTACCTCCAGCGTCTCGTACCAGCTGTCCACTCTGCAGAGCAAGGGCTACCTGCGACGGGACGCCGGCCGGCCCCGCACCGTCGAGGTCCGCCTGCCGGGCCATCCCGCCGTGCGGCCCGAGGCCGAGGCGGAAGAAGAGACCGCGATGAACATCTCGTCGCAGGAAGCCGCCTACGTACCGCTGGTCGGCCGGATCGCGGCAGGCGGGCCAATCCTGGCCGAGGAGGCAATCGAGGACATTTTCCCGCTGCCGAAGCAGATCGTCGGCGACGGAACGCTGTTCCTGCTCAAGGTCGTCGGCGACTCTATGATCAATGCCGCCATCGCTGATGGCGACTGGGTTGTGATTCGCCAGCAGCCGGTCGCGGAGAACGGCGATATCGTTGCGGCGATGATCGACGGCGAGGCCACGATCAAGACCTTCAAGCACTCGGGCGGTCACGTCTGGCTGATGCCGCATAACCCGGCCTACGCACCCATCCCAGGTGACGAAGCCGCGATCCTGGGCCGCGTGGTCGCCGTGCTCCGCCGCATCTGAGGGAGGCGCGTTCGACGACACGACCAGTGCCTGCAGAGCAGCACGTGCGGTAACGCCTGGTCCTCTGACCCGGCGACCGGGCCGCCCCGGGGCGGCCGTCAGACCGGCCCGTCAGACCGGCCCGTCAGACCGGCCCGTCAGACGGGGACGACGTTGACCAGCCGGGGTGCCCGGACGATTACCATCCGCACCTCACGGTCAGCCAGCGCCCGGGCCACGCCCGGGGCCGCCAGCGCCAGTTCGCGCAGTTCGTCTTCGCCGATCCCGGGCGGGACCTCCAGCCGGTCGCGCACCTTCCCGGCCACCTGGACGACGCAGGTCACCAGATCCTCCACCAGCAGCGCCGGATCAGCCGACGGCCAGCCAGCCTTGGCCACCGACGGCTCGTGCCCCAGCAGCGCCCAGCACTCCTCAGCCGTATACGGCGCGAAGATCGACAGCAGCACCGCCAGCGTCTCGGCGGCCTCGCGCACCGCCGGGTCAGCTGCCCCCGGCCCCGAGTCGATCGCCCGCCGGGCCGCGCTGGCCAGCTCCATCAGCCGCGCCACCGCCACGTTCAGCCGGGATGATTCGATCAGCCTGGTGACGTCGTCGACGGTCCGGTGGGTGACCTTCCGCAGCTCCAGATTCCCGGCACCAGGGTCGGCAGGCCCCGGGCCAGCGGGCATTGCGCCGACGTCAGCCGCCACCCGCCAAACCCGCCCCAGGAACTTGACGCTGGCCTCCGGGTTCATGTCCGCCCAGTCGATATCGTCCTCGGGCGGGCTCGCAAAGATCATCGTCAGGCGAATCGCGTCGACGCCGTGCGCGGCCAGCTGCTGGCCCAGGTCCACGCCGTTGCCCAGCGACTTGGACATCGCGCGGCCCTGGTTGATCACCTGGCCCTGGTTCATCAGCCGGGTGAACGGCTCGGTGAAATCGACCATGCCCATGTCGTGCAGCACTTTGACGAAGAACCTGCTGTACATCAGGTGCAGGATGGCGTGCTCCACGCCGCCCACGTACAGGTCGACGGGCGCCCACTGGCGCACCGCCGCCACGTCGAACGGTCCGTGTTCGTAGGCCGGCGAGCAGTACCGCAGGAAGTACCACGAGGAGTCGACGAAGGTGTCCATGGTGTCGGTGTCCCGCAGGGCCGGACCGCCGCACTTGGGGCATTGCGTATTCACCCAGTCCGTGGCGGCCGCCAGCGGCGACACTCCCTTGGGGACCAGGTCCTGTCCGCGCAGGTCGGGCAGCACCACGGGCAGCTGCTCGTCGGGAACGGCAACCTCACCGCATGCGGAGCAGTAAACGATGGGGATCGGTGTTCCCCAGAACCGCTGCCTGGACAGCAGCCAGTCGCGCAGCCGGAAGTTCACGGCCGCCCGGCCCTGGCTGCCTGACTCCAGGATCTGAGTGATCCTGGCGATGGCATCAGACTTGCCCAGCCCGTTCAGCGGGCCCGAATTGATCAGCACCCCATCGCCGTGCGTGGCGACGCCGGTGACCGCGGGATCTGGGGCCCCGGTGTCCACCACAACGCGCACGTCCAGCCCATGCGCCCGGGCAAAGTCCAGGTCTCGCTGGTCGTGCGCGGGCACGCCCATGATCGCGCCGGTGCCGTAGTCGGGCAGCACGTAGTCGGCGGCCCAGACCGGGAGCAACTCGCCGTTCACCGGGTTCACCGCGTGGCAGCCCAGGAATACGCCGGTCTTCTCGCGGTCCGTGGACTGTCGCTCGATGTCGGTCAGCTTGCGCACCTGTGCCACGTAGGCGGTCAGCGCCTCGCGGTGCTCCGCGGAGCAGACCGCCTCGGCCAGCGGCGAGTCTGCCGCCACCACGAAGAAGGTGGCGCCGAACAACGTGTCCGGGCGGGTGGTGAACACGGTGACGGGCTCGTCACGGCCCTCGATCGCGAACCGGATTTCCGCGCCCTCCGAGCGGCCAATCCAGTTGCGCTGCATCAGCAGCACCCGGTCCGGCCACTTGCCCTCCAGGCCCGCCATGTCCTCCAGCAGCCGGTCGGCATACTCAGTGATCTTGAAATACCACTGAGTCAGTGCCCGGCGGATGACCTCGGTACCGCAGCGCTCGCACTTCCCGGCGATGACCTGCTCATTGGCCAGCACGGTCTGATCATGCGGGCACCAGTTGACGTAGCCATCCTTGCGGTAGGCCAGCCCACGCTCATAGAAGCGCAGGAACAGCCACTGATTCCAGCGGTAATACGCCGGGTCGCAGGTCTGCAGCCGCCGGGACCAGTCAAACGACACCGCGTACCGGCGGAACGAGGCCGCCTGGGTCTCGATGTTGGCGTAGGTCCAGTCGGCCGGGTGGGAGTTGTTCCTGATCGCGGCGTTCTCCGCGGGCAGGCCGAAGGCATCCCAGCCGATCGGGTGCAGCACGTTGTGGCCGCGCTGGAAGTAATAGCGGGCCACCGCGTCCGCGATCGCGTACGCCTCGGCGTGACCCATGTGCAGATCGCCGGACGGGTACGGGAACATGTCCAGCAAATACGTCCGGGGGCGATCGTCGGCGGGATCGTCGCTGGCCCGGAACATGTCCAGGCCGGCCCATCGCTCCTGCCATTTCTCCTGGATGTCGCGGGGGTCGTAGTGCTGTGCCCGCTCAGCGCTCTCGGCGGCAGTCATGATCTTTCCTCACCATAGGATCGGTCCGGCTCCGGCAAATAGAAAAGCCCCCCGGTCCACGAGGGGCAGCCGCGCCAACGACGGTTAGTCGGCGCGGCTAGGTAAGGAGCAGCCGTGCGGAACGCATGTCACCAGGGTAGCGCACCCGGTGACCCTGCGCATATCGCACAGAACAGGTAGGCCGCGGCCAGCAGACGGCTCGACGGGTGGCCTGCCCAGCAAGTGCCCCCTGGCCCGCTGGGGGCTGCCGTCAGGCCCTCCCGAGCGGGCTCCGGGGATCTCTCGGGAGTTTTGCCGGACGTTGACGCGCCGTTGCAGATTGCCGGCTTAGCGACGCGGCCTGTACACAGTCCGCTAACCCCCGCGTGTCATCACCGCAACATCCATCACGCAGACTGAAGTAGTGAACACCAACAATGCACCTGCTACGCCCGCGCCACGGCGGAAGATCGCGCTGGTGGCACACGACCGCAGGAAGCAGGATCTCCGAGAGTGGGCCCGGTTCAACCGGGGTGAACTGGCCAAGCACGACCTGTTTGCGACCGGTACCACGGGGCGTCTGCTGAGCGAGGATCTTGGCCTGCCCGTTACCTGCTTCCAGAGCGGGCCTCTCGGGGGAGATCAGCAGATCGGAGCCCGGATTGCCGATGGGGACATCGACCTGCTCATCTTCCTGTGGGACCCGATGGAGTCGCAGCCGCACGACCACGATGTCAAGGCACTGCTGCGCATCGCAGTGGTGTGGAACATCCCGGTGGCCTGCAACCGGGCCAGCGCGGACTTCCTGATCTCATCGCCGATGATGGAGGAGCCTTCGGCCCAGAGCATGCCGGACTCGGTGCCCGTCCGTACTCCGTACTAGCGGAATCCTGGTCCTGACACGGGCCCAAATGACACGGCGCGCATGACGGCCGCCTGACCAAGACCAAGTCCTGACGCCCGGCCGGGCGCAATCCCGGCCGGGCGCAGTCATGAATCGCTGGCCCGGACATGTGCCTGCTTATTCGTGCGGCACCCGCAATGTCTCATTGAGATACTGCTGACCAGTCAAACCGGCGCTTCTGGCATTCCTTATTGACTAGCGGAACAGAACGTTAATAGGGTCGTCCCAGTCATCTAGCCGGAGCGGCCTGGCCAGAGCGGTCCACTGTGCCGGGATGGCCTGGGGACCTGTGTCGCGGCCAGGACCGGGGGGAATACGGATTCAGGATATCGGTGCCGCTACTCGCGGACCTCGCGAGATAAGGTTGTTTCGGGGGAAACAATGGACGTTCCGGACGAGCGTGGCTCCCGTGGGCAAATGAAGAAGATAATGACTCGCGCTCCGGGCACTGACGCCGGCCGTGTCCATGAATGACGATCCAGCCGCGCGGGGCCCAGCCCCGTCGATCGCGATCGTGGGCGTCGCATGCAGGTTCCCTGATGCTGATGACGCCCTGACCCTCCTCGACATGACCCTGGCCGGCCGCCGGGCCTTCCGGCGGCTGCCACCAGCCCGGCTCGACCCCGCCGAGCGCCGGGAGGCAGATCCAGCAGAGCCAGGGCTGGCCGTGCCGCCCAGGGCCGCGCTGATCGAGGGCTGGCAGTTCGACCGGAGCGCGTACGGCATTTCTGAACTGGCGTACCAGGCGGCTGATCCCGCGCAATGGCTGGCCCTGGAAACGGCAGCGCGCGCTCTCGCCGACGCCGGGCTCCCCGGCGGGCAGGGGGTTCGACGGGACAGGGCAGGGGTCATCATCGGCAACACCCTCACCGGCGAGGTTTCCCGGGCGGCCGCGCTCCTCCCTCGGCGGCCCTATATCCGGAAGGTGCTCACCGCAGCGCTTGCTTCCGGGGCCGTGCCTGCTGGCCAGCGCGGTGAGGTGCTCGAGCACGCCGCTGCCGCGTTCGGTGCGCCGCTTCCCGGCCTTCTTGCGGAAACCCTGGCCGGCAGCCTGCCGGGGGCGATCGCCAACAGGATCTGTCGCCATTTCGGCTTCCGGGGCGGCGGCTACGCCGTGGACGGGGCGCACTCCTCTGCACTCCTCGCCCTGGCCGCCGCCTGTACCTCGCTCAGCACGGGCGACCTCGATTTCGTGCTGGCTGGCGGAGTGGACATCAGCCTTGACCCGTTCGAACTCGGCGGACTGGCCCGGACCGGCGTTCTGGCCACCGGGGACATGCGCGTCTATGACGCCAGCCCGACCGGATTCGTGCCCGGGGAGGGCTGCGGCCTCGTCGCCTTGATGCGGGCGGCCGACGCCCACGCCGCAGGCACGCCGGTCTACGCGGAGATCGCTGGCTGGGGAGTATCGTCCGCTGGGCTTCCTGGCGCTGCAGGGCCAGACCCCGGCAGCCAGCTTCTGGCACTTCGCCGGGCCTATCAGCGCGCGGGCGTCGACCCCGCCGACATCCAGCTGATCGAAGGGGACGGTGCCGGGACGGCGGCAGGCGACCTCGCCGAGCTCACCGCGCTCGTGACGGTCCGGGACGGCGCCCCGTCGGCGGCGGCGCTCGGCTCTGTCAAGGCCAACATCGGGCACGCCAAAGCGGCGGCGGGCGCCGCTGGACTGATCAAGACTGCGCTGGCAGTCAGCGCGGGCGTCATCCCCCCCGCCACCGGATGCACCCGACCGCATCCGCTGCTCCGCGGTGAGGATGCGACACTGCGGGTGCTGCGCACCGCCGAGCCATGGCCTGACGGGACGCGGCTAGCGGCGGTGAGCGCGATGGACTCCGGCGGCAGCAATGTGCACATCGTGCTCCGCCGCGACACCTCCCGAAGGTCAGCCACCGACCGGCGGCGCGAGCCGCTACCGGTCCGCGGCGAAGGCGCCGGATCATGGACGGTCACCCCGTCCCCGCGGGCGGACACCTATGTGTTCGGCGGGTCCAGCCGCGCGGCCGTGTCGGTCACCCTGGCCAGGGTCGCGGCCCTGGCACCGTGGATGTCCGACGGCGAGCTCACCGACCTGGCCTGCCAGCTGGGCCGGCCGACGCGCGGTGACGAACCGGTGCGGGTCGCGGTCGTGGCGAGCAGCCAACTGGAACTCGCCAGGCTGGCCGGCGAGGCAGCGGCCCTGCTGCCCGGCCTCGCCGCGGGCCGGCTGACGGTCCGTCCCGGTATTTTCGCCTCAGACGGCGCACGCGGCCGGATCGTTCTCCTGTTTCCCGGCGAGGAAGCCCTGGCGACCGGCTGCGCGGAATATGCCGGGGCCCGTCACGGTAGCGCGCACGGAGAGGCCAGCAGGGCCGCCGATTCCGGGGCCGGCACCGCCGCTTCGCAGCCGGCGATCGTCCAGGCGGCCCTCGCCGCGCTGCACTGGCTGGACAGGCTGGGCGTGCGGGCGGGCGCCGCGGTCGGCCATGGCCTGGGCGAGATTACCGGCCTGGTCTGGGCCGGCAGCCTGTCAGAACCAGACGCGGCGCGGCTGGTGGCACAGCGTGACGCCGTACTCAGCCATCCTGACCCGCAACGCAGCGGCATGGTCTGCATTGCGGCCGATGCCTCGGCCGCCCAGGCGTTCTGCGCCGACGGCGAGCTGGTCATCGCCGCGTACAACGGCCCGCGCTGTCACGTGCTGGCGGGCCCGGCCGCCGCCGTGCGCGAGGTCACCCGGCGGGCGGCCCGCGACGGAGTCGCGGTCCACGTTCTCGCTGCACCCCACGGACTGCACTCCCCCGCCATGGCCGACCGGATAGCGCCGTTGCGCAGTGTGCTCAAGGAATTCGAGTTCGGCCGGCCCAGTCGTCAACTGATCTCCACCATTACCGGCCGTGAGGTGAGCGCCTCCGACGACATCGCCGCCCTGCTCGGCGCCCAGCTCACGTCGCCAGTGCGGTTCGCCGAGGCGCTTGGCGCCGCCGCCGACGGTGCCGATCTCCTGGTCGAGACGGGACCAGGCCAGACCCTCGCCGCCCTCGCGGCCGGGTGCTGCCATGTGCCCGCGGTCAGCCTGGCCACCGGGCGCTGGGACGACGAGGCGTCCGCCCGGGCCGCCGCTGCCCTGTTCGCGGCGGGCGCCATCGCCAGCGTGCAGCCCCTGCTGGCCGGCAGGCCGGCCCGGCCCATCGACATCTGGCGGGAGCGGGTGTTCATCAGCAACCCCTGCGAGGCCGTGCCGCGTACCGGCATCCCGGAACCCGCCGCAACCACAGAGCTCTGGGAGACCGACCCGGGCGACCGACCCGGTGACCGTGCCACCGAGCGGCTTGTAACACGCTCAATGTCCCGTTCATCGGGTACCGCGGAGGGCGCCGTGGACTCCCTTCAGGGCGTCGCCCCATGGACCCGGTGCTTCACGGAGACACTGCGGCCGCCGCTGCGTCCCGCGCCCGCCGTGGGCGAAGAGCCCTGGCGGCTGAGAGCAACCTCACGGCAGCCGTTCGGGAGGATGGCGGCTGAGGTTTTCGACAACGATCCCGCCGCCCGCGGAGTCCTTGCCGTCATCGGCGACCCGGCCGATCCCGAGGCCTGCGCCACCCTGGCCGAAGCGGCCCGGGAGGCCGTCACCGGCGGCCAGTTGGTGGTGATCACGCCCGGGGTCGGCCTGGCTGGTTTCTGTGCCAGTCTGCATGCCGAGCATCCGTGGCTCGGCATCACGTTGCTGCGTACGGCGGAGACTGCCGACGGCCTGCTAGCCGCCCGGCGGTTCGCCGCCACCGAGCCGGGTCAACTCCGCGAACTGGTGCTGGACGCGGCGGGCGCACCGCTCGAACCGGTAATCACACCTACCGAGCCTGCCAGCGAGGATCTGTTTCCGCTCGGGCCCTCCGATGTAGTCCTGGTCAGCGGCGCGGCAGGTGGCGGCGCCGCCGCATTGCTGGCCGACTGCGGGGCGGCGCTCGCCGTGCTCGGCCCGGCCGATCCTGACGAAGCCACCGCAACGGCTGACTGGCTGGAGCGGCTGCGCGAGACCGGGGCACGTGTCGGCTACGAGCAGGCCGACATCACCGACCCCGACCAGGCCGAGGCCGCGGTTGACCGCCTCGAGCAGCGATTTGGCCCAGTGACCGCCGTGATCCACGCGACCGCGGCCGGCGCGGCACGGATGAGCGCCGACATCTCCGGCGAGGACCTGCACGCCCAGGTATCCAGGCAGGCCGATGGACTGACCAATGTGCTAGGGGCGGTCAGCGCGGCGAAGCTGCGGCTGCTGGTGACGTTCGGCCCAGTCAGTGCGCGCTACGGAGCCGCCGGGCAAGGCGCAGGATCGCTCGCCAGCACCGCGCTCGCCGAGCAGGCGAGGCGGCTGGGGCCGGGCCTCCCCGAGTGCCGCATCCTGCACGTCGACTGGTCTGGCGACGTCACGCCGATCCCGGTCCAAGAGGCGTCGCGGCTGTTGCTTAGCCTGCTGGCCAGCGCCGACGCACCGCCGCGGGTGGCCATTCACGGCCGCGTTGGCGTGCCCGCGCCACCCGCACCGCTCAAGCAGGCACCTCAGCAGGTCACCCGCGGCCGGTTCGTGCAGGAAGCCGGACTCCACTACCCGGCTATCGAGTTCATCGCGGACACGCGGCTATCCCTGCCGACCGACCCCTACCTGGCCGATCACCGGATCGATGGGCTGCCGGTGCTGCCCGCCGTGATGGGCCTGGAAGCGATGGCCCAGGCCGCGTCCGTGCTGGCTGGCCAGTTCCTGCGGCATGCCACCAACGTCTCCATGGACGCGCCGGTCGTGATCCCGCCAGGTCCATCCGGGGGGCAGGCCGTGATCCGGGTCTGCGCGCTGCGCCGCGCAGACTCGGTGGAGGTAGTGCTGCGCTGCGACACCGACGGCTTCCAGGTGGATCATTTCCGGGCGCTGTTCCCGCTCCCCGGCACGGCACGTTCGGCCGCCTCCCCGCCGGCTGACGCGGCCAGCACCGAGATCCGCGGCGGGACTGTCAACGGCGTGCCTGTCCCGGGGCTCATGCACGATGGTGTGCCGCCTGCGGGCGCCGTCGACAGCACCGACCTGTACGGGCCCATCTGCTTCCAGACAGGCAGGTTCCGCCGTATCGCGTCCCTTCCCGAGGTCACCTCACGGTCCTGCCGTGCGCTGGTGCGCGGCGGCGATGACCAGCCCTGGTTCGGTGCCGTGGCCGGCCCGGTGGACGCCCCGCTCATCCTGGGCAGTCCGGGCCTGAACGACGCCACCCTCCAAGTGCTGCAGGCCTGCCTCCCGCATCGCAGGGTGCTCCCCGCTGGCTGCGATTCGGTCATCGTCAGCGGCCAGGAAGTACGCGGTGCGGTGCAGGTCCTCGCGAGCCGGCAACCCGGTACCACCTCGTGGAACGTGACGGCCGTCGACGCGACCGGCCAGGCCATCATCGCCTGGACCGGGTTGCGCCTGCGGGCGGTAGGGCCACTGGCCCAGGAGACTGCCTGGCACCCGTCGCTGCTCGCCGTTTCCCTCGAAGGCTGCGCCACGGAACTCGGCCTGGACCCGGCCCTGCAGGTGGTGATTTTGGGCACCGAGCCCTCGGCGACGCCCGCTAACCGGGACGGTGATCTGCCCGCCGGGCCGCCCGCCGGTCGGCCCGCTGCTGCGGAGGCCAGATCCTCGGCCCGCGCGCCGTGGCTCGATGCCGCCGCGGGCAGCGGTCTCCTGGCCGGCTTCGACCTGACCGTGCGCGCTACCCGCCCGGTCGCCTGCCAGTGGACGACCACCCGCCCGCTGCCGGTGGACGCCGGGCCGCCCATAAGGTGGCCTTCCGGCCCGGATGGCCGAGCCGGGCCCGATCTGGCCGGGCTCGGCGAGCAGGTCCGGGTCAAATCCAGGGAATCCCGCGCTGCCGTGGCCGCGCGGCTGGCCGTCGTGGCCGCCTGCCTGTCCGCCGCTGGCTGGCGGCCGGAGACTCCGTTGCTACTGGACGACGCTTGCGAAGGTGCCTGGATCCAAATACGCGCTGGCCAGGTGACGGTGGCCTGCACGATCGCGAACATGAGCGGGGTGCCGCGGCCGGTCGCGGTCGCGGTCGCGACCTGGCCGGTCCCTGACCGAGCGGAGCTAAGGCCGACAGCGGCCGACGAAGGAGCACACGTACCAGTCGCCGCCAACGGCTCCGGCTCCGCCAACTGCTCCGGCTCCTGCTAGCGGCACCCGGACCGGCACCGGCGCCCGGCATCCCTGCCGGCGGGCATCTGCCTGCGACGAGCGTGCCGTCCCGGTCCGTGCCGTGCTAATCCGCTTACGGGCGCCTTCCCTGGCATGGCGGCGCTCTGCGACGATGGGAACCGAATGCCGTTCAAGTCCGAAGGCGGTACGGCCGTGACTGCACACCAGCCTCCGGGGACAGCGGGCTCGTCCCTGATGCCCGGCGCCTCTCCGGTCCCTCCCGGCGCCTCTCCGGGACCTCCCGGCAGCCCGCTGACGATCGGCGACATCGATCTCTCGGACACCGCCTTCTGGGGGTGGCCCACCGCGGACCGGCAGGCTGCCTTCGCGCTGCTGCGCGCCCGCGAGCACCCGTCGTTCTTCGCCGAACCAGAGTCCCCTTTTGCGGAACGTGGCCCTGGGTATTTCGCGCTGGTGCGCCACGCGGACGTGGCCGAGGCCAGCAGGAACCCCGAGGTGTTCTGCTCCAGAAGGGGCGCGACGAGCATCCTCGATCTGCCCGCCGAGTTCAACGAATACTTCGGCTCGATGATCAACATGGACGACCCGCGGCACGCCCGGCTGCGCCGGGTCGTGTCCCGTGCCTTCACCCCGCGGATGATCGGGAAGTTCGAGGAGGACGTGGCGCGGGTGGCCACCCAGATCGTGGACGACCTGCTGGAGGCCGGGCCCTGCGACTTCGTGGAGAACGTGGCCGCGCGCCTGCCGCTGACCATCATCAGCCGCATGATGGGCGTGCCGGACAGTAATTACGACATGGTGCTGCGGAACACCAACATCATCCTGTCCGGCGCCGATCCCGACCTCCTCAGCGCTGACATCGGCGAAGCGGTCGGGCAGATCCTGACCGCCGGGCAGGAACTGGCCGATCTGGTCACCGGGCTGGCCGCGCTTCGGGCCGACCACCCCGCCGACGACCTGGTCTCCTCTCTGGTCACCGCGAACATCGACGGTGAGCAGCTGACCGGCGCGGAACTCGCGTCGTTCTTCATCCTGCTCGTGGTAGCCGGAAACGAGACCACCCGCAACGCGATCTCGCACTCGCTGATGCTGCTCACCGAGCACCCCGCGCAGCGCGCGCTGCTGCTGGACGGGTTCGAGGACCGGATCGGCGGGGCGGTCGAGGAGATCGTCAGGTACGCCTCGCCGGTGATGTTCATGCGGCGGACGCTCACCCGCGACTACACGATCAACGGTCACGCCTACCGCGAAGGCGACAAAGCGGTCCTCTACTACTGGTCAGCCAATCAGGACGAAACGGTATTCGCCGATCCCGCACGGTTCGACATCACCCGCTCGCCCAACCCCCACGTCGGGTTCGGTGCCGCGGGACCGCATTTCTGCCTGGGCGCGCATCTTGCCCGGCGCGAGGTCACCGTCATGCTCCGCGAGTTGCTGGGCCGTATCCCGGATGTCAGCGCGGCTGGCCCGCCCGACCGGCTGCTGTCCAGTTTCATCAACGGCATCAAGCACCTGCCCTGT
>ODAK010005884.1_pt1 | contig 12400 bp, 11 predicted proteins | sample 1539591 | NCBI WGS metagenome assembly ODAK01 (sample SAMEA3539303, study PRJEB22396) | soil metagenome | biome: tundra; feature: field; material: soil | place: USA | collected 2010-05 | depth 0.15 m | reverse complement strand
ATTGGGCGGGCCGTTCCGTGGCGCCATTCCGATGTACTCGCACGGCATCAACCTGGACATGCTGGACAAATCTTCCTGTCACGACTGGGCGCAGCGCATCAAAGAGATGCCCGAGGGTTTTACCGCCTTCAAGAACAATATCGATCCACTGCTGGGTGTGCCTCCGGCCCGATTCGCATCCACGCTCACCACCCAGCAGCTCCGCAACGTTGCGCGCGGCTATGCCAACTGCCGCGAGGCCGTGGGTGACGATATCGACATCGCCGTCCATTGCCACAATGAGCTGGACACGCCCAGCGCGATAGCGGTTGCCAAGGTTGTCGAGCCGATGAATCCACTGTTCATCGAGGACGCTCTCAATCCGCCGTTCTCCGAAGCTTGGATGGCGCTGCGCCGATCCACGCGTGTGCCGCTGCTGACTGGCGAGAAGCTCGAGATGGTCCGCGGATTCAAACCGTTCCTGGACAATCAGGCGGTGGACTTCATCCATCCCGATCTGGCGTTCGCGGGTGGGATCACGGGTACGCGCAAAATCGCGGATTACGCGGCGCAGTTCCGCATTCCGGTAGCGCTGCACAATGTCGGATCGCTGGTGCTGACATATGCCAACGCGCATTTCGGCGCCTCCATTCAAAACTTCTACCGCTCGGAGAGCCAGCTCGGGCGGCCGGGCCACTACATCGAGGGAATGGCCGCAGGCAGCGCGCCTGACGTGCGCAAAGGGCTACTCAAGGTTCCAACCGGGCCAGGCTTGGGGCTGGAGATCAACTCCGAATTCCTGAAGCAGAACCTGGCGGACGGTGAGGCGTACTGGGGATGAACCAGCGCCTCTCGGTAGCGATCACAATAGGATTATGAAAGTTATCGCGGATTTGTGTGTTGTTCCGATCGGCGTCGGCCTTTCGGTTTCGAAGGAAGTCGCAATTTGCGAGCGTATTCTCGCGGATGCCGGACTCAAGACGCGCTTGCACGCCTACGGCACCAACATTGAGGGTGATTGGGACCGCGTCTTCGCTGCCGTGAAGCAGTGCCACGAAGCTCTGCATGCAGCGGGCGTGCCGCGGATCTCCAGTACTATGCGATTCGGAACTCGTACCGACCGGGAACAGACCATGGAAGATAAGGTGCGGAGCGTTGAGGAGAAACTTTCATGAACCGTATCAGCCGGCTCTTGCCGCTTATGAATCGCCGCGTCTTCTCAGCGACCCAGTGGATATCAGCGGCGACTTCCACGACTTCAGCACCACGTACTTCTTGGCGGACCGTCTTACAGCGTTTGATCCCGTGAAAGCGGAGGGCACGGTCCTATGGCGGCGCAACGAGTTGGCGCCGCGCATCGCTTTCGACAACATGGAACCAGGACTGCGCCCCTTCGGCGGCATGACGTTTCCGGAGAGGGAATACGCAGTCGATCCGGTGCTGCCCTTTTCGATCCAGTTTGTGTCGCCGAGAACGGTGAGGATTCGCATGAAGACAGGACTGCCGGCTCGTCCGGACGCGCCCTCCCTGATGCTGGTGGACGATCCGCCGCACAGTAATTCCTGGAAGTACCAGAAAGTTTCAGGCGGCCACCGCTATACGAGCAGCGCCGGTTCCGTCACCATCCTAGAGAATCCCTGGCACATTGAGTTGCGCGACACCAAGGGCCGTCTGCTTACCCGGACCAATCACACCTCCGACTACCGCACGTCGCTCGATCCGGCGCTGCCGTTTTCCTTCATCCGCCGGCCGTCCAATTATTCCCGCAGCGTGGCGGCGGTTTTTTCGCTTTCCCCCGGAGAAGAGTTGTTCGGGTGCGGCGAGTCTTTCACGCGACTCGACAAGCGCGGCCAAAAAGTTGTGCTGTGGGCCAACGACGCCAACGGTGTGGAAAGCCCGCGTATGTACAAGCCGATTCAGTTCTTCATGAGCAACCGTGGAAACGGGATGTTCGTGCATACATCCGCGCCCACCACATTCGACTTCGGCGCTTCTTACAGCTTCTCAAACGCCCTATTTCTGGGTGACGATGAGTTGGACCTGTTCGTTTTCCTGGGAGATCCGAAGGACATCCTGAACCGATACACCAACCTCACCGGGAAAACTGCCATGCCACCGCTTTGGTCGTTTGGATTGTGGATGAGCCGCATCTCGTATTTTTCCGAGGACGAGGTGCGAAGCGTGGCCGCCAAGCTGCGGCAGAACCGTATTCCCTCCGATGTGATTCATCTGGACACGGGCTGGTTCGAAACCGATTGGCGCTGCGACTATAAGCTCCACGTCACGCTTCAAAGATCCTCAAAAGAATGATCAACGACTTGAAGCAGGACGGCTTCCACATCTCGCTCTGGCAGCTTCCGTACTTCATTCCTAAGAACTTGTTATTTCCGGAGATCGTCGCCAAGGGTCAGGCAGTGAAGGACGGCAAAGGCAACCTGCCCTACGAGGACGCTGTGCTGGATTTCACCAACCCTGCAACGGTGGAATGGTATCAGGATAAGATAGCCGACCTGCTGCGGCTGGGAGTGGGGGCAATCAAGGTGGGTTTCGGGGAAGCGGCTCCGCTGACGGGAATCTACGCTAACGGACGCAGCGGATTCTACGAGCACAACTTGTATCCGCTGCGATACAACAAGACCGTAGCCGATATCACGCGCAAGGTGACGGGCGAGAACATTATTTGGGCGCGAAGCGCATGGGCCGGCAGCCAACGCTACCCACTACACTGGGGCGGCGACCCTGCGCGGTGGCCTTTCACTGGGGCTGAGCGGATTTTCCTTCTGGAGCCATGACATCGGCGGATTCACGCAAAAGTCTCCCGAGGAGCTTTACCGGCGCTGGGTGCCCTTCGGAATGTTGACATCGCACAGCCGCTGCTATGGCGCTCCGCCCAGGGAACCGTGGGAGTACAGTGCCGCATTCCTGGATGATTTCCGCCGTGCCGACGAGATGAAGTATCGGCTGATGCACGTACATTTACGCGCAGGCGAAGGATTCGAGCGAGCGCGGGCTGCCCATGCTGCGCGCGCTGTTCATCGAGTATCCTGGCGATCCGGGAGCGTGGCTGGTGGAAGACGAGTATTTGTTCGGCGCCGATATCTTAGTAGCGCCGTTGTTGGAGACGCAAACCACCGGGCGCGACGTGTACCTACCCCAGGGCCAATGGATCGACTATCAGAGCGGCAAGCTATACGACGGCGGTTGGCATCACATTGAGGCCGGGCAGATTCCGATCGTGATGCTGGTGCGTGAAGGGGCGGTGATCCCGCACATGCAGCCTGCGCAGTCTACAGCGCAGTTGGATTGGTCAAAGATCGAGATAGTGGTGTACGCTTCCGGCGCGCAAAGCGCCCAGGGCTTGGTCTGCTTGCCTTCGGATAATGTTTTGCACAAAGTGGATGCCACTCGCCGCGGCAGCGGCTTTGCGCTAGCCGGCGATCCACTGGGGGGAAAGGCGGCGTTGACGATGCGCCTTTATTCCGAGACAGTTAGGTGAGGAAGCAGACAAAAATCATCCACTTTTCCCGCGCCACCGTATCATATATATAATATATTCACAGTTAGGAGCCACGTGGAGGTTTTTTATGTATGCTTTGCTCTCCGCGCCCAGTGCCACCACTCCTCTAGGCGCAACCCTATTTGCAAATAAAACATCCGCCAGCTTTCGTGTCTGGGCGCCAAATGCTTCCGCGGTACTGGTCCTCGTTCAGCCCAACTCTGCGTCGCCACAGTCTTCTTTCGCGCTCAAGCCGGACGCGGCGAATCCGGCTTACTGGTCGGCTGATATCTCTGGAGTCGCCGCAGGACACTTGTATCAGTTCTCGGTTCAAAATAAGGGAGGCGATCCGTTCGATCCGGGCGGGCTCCCGCTTTTACGCGCTGATCCATGTGCCCGCCAGGTAACCTCGTCCGATCCGAAACTCCCGGTGGTTGTAGTCGATCCATCGGTCTATCAATTTCAGGCGCCTTTTAGCACGCCGCAGTTTCAGAACTTCATCATCTATCAGGCTCACGTGGGATCTTTCGCAGGTAAGAACGACGGCCTTCCCGTGATTACCGACACCAACGGATACACAGCCTCCTTCGCCGATTTCTCGGCCAAGCTCGACTACATCCGCTCGATGAATTTCAACGCCGTGCAGTTTTTGCCCGACGGCGAGTATCGAGGCGCCGAGGGAGAAGCCTACAATCCGAGCAATTACTATGCGCCGGAAATGCTGTATGGAACTCCTGACCAGTTGCGTGCACTCGTAGACGCCTGCCATCAACGGGGACTCGCCGTGTTCTTCGATGTCGTGTACAACCACATGGACACCATCGACAACTTGTGGCAGTTCGACGGAAACAACGATCATCGCACCGACGTGAGTGACGCCACAACCGGAGGAGGCATCTACTTCAGCACAGTTGAGACGGGTTTCGGCAGACGTCCGGATCACGATTCGCCGGACGTTCAGCGTTTCTTCATCGACAACGCCAGCATGTGGTTCGACGAGTACGACGTGGACGGTCTGCGTTTCGATTCCGCCATCAACTTCAGCTCAGGCGGTCTGTATGCCATTGTTCAAGCTTTGCTGGCCCGCTATCCCAACAAATTCATCTACGCCGAGGACAACGACCCCGGCTATATATTTCAACAAATCGGTTTTCGCGCCATGTGGGACATGAATAGCCCGTTTGCGTTTGCTCGCGCCATCGCGCACCGCGACCTCTCTCAGATACAAACACTGATCACTCGTCCCGGTTTCCCAACGGCCTGGAGCGCCATCCGCTACTTGCTGGGCTCGCACGACCAAATCTTCAATCAATGGGAATTTGACGCCATCGATCAAGCCTGGGTGTGGGACAAACCGGGCGCTCCTGACCTTCGCGAGAATCGCTATTTTGTCGAATTGATCGGAGGAGCCGTCACCGGCCGCCAAAATTGGTACGCGCTCGCGCAGGCTCGGATGGGATGGGCGCTTAGCATCGCGATTCCCGGCACCCCGATGCTTTTCATGGGTACTGAGGTTCATCATTATGGCTATTGGAATCCCGCGCTCGATCCGTTCGGCGATCATCGCTTCGATTGGGCCATTGCCGGTGATCCCACCGGCTGGGGAATGAGAAACCTGGTGGCTGATGCCAATAATGTGCGTTGGAACAATCCCGCTCTACGCACCGATTACGGTCCCACCGTGCCCCACTTCGATCCCAACAACAACGTGCTCGGTTTCCTCCGGTGGGATGACTCCGGGAATGTAATACTGACCGTCGTGAACCTGAGCGACAACCAATGGGATCAGCCCATTTACGGCGTCAACATCGGCGGCGCCGGCGACATCTGGGAGGAGATCTTCAACTCACAATCTCCCCAATATGGCGGTTGGAACGACTCGGGGAACTACCTTGCGAACCTGGTTGTCCGATCCGACGGCCGCTTCTACATCCGGCTGCCGAAGTGGTCCGTTCTGATATTCCAAAAACATTAGAGAGTCTTGCGCGATAATGACATTCATTGATGCATCCAAGGAACTTGGCAAAGTGTACAGCTCTCTTGGCCGGCACACTTGCCTTGGTGGGATCGCTCCACGCACTTTATGCGCAGAGCGAAGTCTCCGTGCGGCAGGCGGGGAGTGTCTTAGTAAAGACACCGGAAGCCGAGTTCGAGCTGCTGCCATCGGGTTATTTGGAAGGACATCTCGTCAGGCAAGGGCAGCGGCTCACTCTGGATGAACCTTTGCGGGGAGAAGGCGGCGATTCGCTGGTCAGCGGCGGCGTCCCGGTTCATTTTGCACGTCCCGACGTTGACCACGTCAAGATCAACGACATTCACGGTGCGATTGGACCTCGTGGGAAGCGCGTGGAATTGACATCGACTGCGGTCAACGGCAGCTTACAAAAGACGCTGGCGCTTGAAGTGTATGACAATTTCCCAGCCGTGTCATTCCTTACTGTCACGTATCACAATACGAGTACGAAGGCAGTCAGGCTGGACCGAATCTCACTCCAGCGGCACCGTATAAGTGCAACGCTCGCCGATGACCACGCGCTTCCTTATCAGATGTGGTCATTTCAAGGTTCCAGTTATAAGTGGGGCCAGAACGATGTGATGCCGATCGCCAAGGGGTTCTCCTTGCTCAATGCGGTAGGAACATCCACGCCGGACCATTTCGGCGGTGGCCTTCCGGTGGTGGCGTTTTGGACGCGGTCCGTGGGGATGGCGATAGGTCATGCGGAACCCCGTCCCTACGCGCTGGCGTTGCCGGTTGAGGTCCGGCACGACGACCGCGTAGGAGCTTCGATTCGCATCGACGCCGGGATTGTCTTGAAACCGGGCGAAACGTATACAACACCAAGAACCTTCCTTGCAGTTTTCACGGGCGATTATTACGAGCCGTTGAGCATTTGGTCACGAATCCTCCAACACCAGGGTTGGGAGCTGGCCCAGCCGTCGAGCGCGGCCTTTGACGCAAACTGGTGCGGCTGGGGATACCTGGGCGGTTTTACGCGAGAGCAGATACTCGGGACCATCCCGAAGATCAAGGAATTCGGCATAAAATCCGCAACGCTGGACTCCGGCTGGTTCAACGATACGGGCGACTGGGATCCGGATCCAAAAAAGTTTCCGGGTGATTCGCTGCGGCGCCTGGTCGACGAATTTCACAAGAACGGCATCCAGATCACTGTTTGGTGGCAAGCCCTGCTCGTGGACGTTGGGCGCGGGGCCAACCATTCGGGCCGCGTCGCGCAGGTGTTTCGAGAACATCCTGACTGGTTGATATTAGACGCCACTGGAAACCGCGGGCGTCAAGCGATGCTTTGTCCGGCATTGCCAGCAGTGCAGGAATATTACCGGAAGGTAACTGAGAAATTGATGCGGGATTTCGATTTCGATGGCAGCAAGCTGGACGGAATCTACTCGGCTCCGCGCTGTTACAATCCGGCTCATCACCACAAAAGTCCCGAGGATTCCATGCTGGCAGTGGCCGACGTTTACAAGATTATCTTTGACACAACGCGGGCATTGAAGCCTGAAGCCGTAACGCAGATTTGCCCGTGTGGCACAACGCCGAACCTGGCGTGGCTGCCTTTCATGAATCAGGCGGTTACTGCCGATCCGGTTGGCTCGGTTCAAGTGCGGCGGCGGATTAAGTTGTACAAGGCGCTACTTGGTCCGCGCTCCGCGGTGTACGGCGATCACGTGGAACTCAGCAAGATCGTTTTCACGCCCGGCAGAGAGATCGACCTGGGAGAGGATTTCGCTTCCACGATCGGGTCAGGCGGCGTGCTTGGCACCAAGTTTACGTGGCCGGACTACGGGCCGCGCTTCGACGATGCATTCCTCACTCCACGCAAGGAAATCCGCTGGCAAAAATGGACCGGCATCTATAATTCCAGGATGCTCTCCAAAGGCGCCTTTCTGAATCTGTACACGATCGGCTACGACTCGCCGGAAGGCTACGCGATCGCTAAGGATGGCAAAATGTATTACGCATTCTTTGCGGAACCTGCATCGCTGGTGTGGAAGGGCACGATCGAGCTTCGTGGACTAGAACCGGGCAAGTACCGTGTCTTCGATTATGCGAATGAGAAGGACCTGGGCATCTTGGATGCTTCAAATCCGCGGCTCGCCACGGAATTCAAAGAGCACCTGATGCTCGCGGTATCCAAGGAATAGGTAAAATGGGCACGTCATGATTGCCGTTGGGTTGTTCTTTCTGTTAGCCAACCAAAACGAGTTGCTGATTAAACAAGTGGCTGCATCGGGCCGCGTGATGGAGCTTGCGGTGACACCATCCGAGCGGGTTTCGCCCCCGCCGCGGATCGCTCCTGGAGCTCCGCCACTCCTTAGCTTCCGATTCTTCGAAGGCAAGGACCGCCATCGTTTCGGAGCGCTGGATCTGGTGATCGACGATGCGGGCCACTAGCGCCCTTCTTCTGCTCTCGGCTCTTTTGGCGCGCGCGCAGGATGATTCCTTGCAAAAGGGCATCGCGGAATTCAACCGAGGCCAATATGCGGACGCGCAGGCCTGGCTCGAAAAAGCGCCGGACAGCCCGCAGCGCCGTACTTTTTTGGCGCTCACCCACGCTGCCACTGGCCATTGCGACACCGCACGCGAGGAATTGGCTGGCGAGTTTGCGAAGGACGCAGCATCGGAGCTGGGACGTCTGGCTGGTCTGGCGCTCACACAGTGCATGCTGGCCGAGGGAAACTACGATGACGCCGGTCCAGTGCTCGCGCGCCTGCGGGCGCTTCATCCTGCCGACGCCGATGTGCTGTATCAATGCGCGCGTCTGCACATGAAAGCTTGGAACGATACGCTCTATGAGATGTTCCGCAAGACTCCAAATTCTTATCGGGTGAACCAGATCTCAGCGGAGATCTTCGAGATCCAGAACCGCTATCCGGAGGCGATCTCGGAATATCGCAAGGCTATTGAGAAGAATCCGGCGGCTCTGAATCTGCACTTCCGGTTGGGCCGCGCTCTGCTGCTGGAGTCGCATTCGCCGGACAATCTGGCGCTAGCGCGGCGCGAGTTCGATGCGGAACTGGCGTTGAATCCAGCCGATGCCGCAGCCGAATATGAAACAGGACAAATTCTGCTTGTCAGCCAGGAGCCGGGAGAAGCGGTCAAGCACTTCGAGCGCGCCGTAGCCATCACCCCCAGCTTTCCGGAGGCGATGCAGGCTTTAGCCAAGTTGCGCCTGGATGCTAAACAATACCCGGATGCCATCGTGCTGCTCGAGAATATCGTACGGCTGCAGCCCGCGAACGAATCCGCGCACTACAGCCTGATGCTGGCCTATCGCAATGCTGGCCGGCCCTCTGATGCCGCGCGTGAACAGGCGGAGCTCGACAAGCTGCAGAAGCCACCACAAGGAGAATTCACGGATTTTCTCAAACGGCTGGGAGAGAAGGCTCCCAAGCAGTGATCCGCGCGCTTGCGGTCGCGGCTCTTTTCTGCGCGGGAGCAGCGGCGGTCAATTTCCGCAACGTTGCACGCGAAGCCGGTCTCACCGACTCAATTCCGAACGGCGGCGCTCAATCGAAGAAATACATCATCGAGACCACGGGCAGCGGAGCGGCCTTTCTGGATTACGACAACGATGGACTGCTGGATATTTTCGTGGTTTCAGGACCAGGGGGCACAAATCGTCTCTATCACAACTTGGGAAATGGCAAATTCGCGGATGTCACCAAGGAAATGGGCCTGGAACATACTGGTTGGGGGCAGGGCGTCTGCGCGGGCGATTACGACAATGACGGCTACACGGATCTGTTTGTCACCTACTGGGGCGCGAACGTGCTGTATCGCAACCGGGCTGGGCGCGGCTTCGAGGACGTCACGGCCAAGGCCGGCCTGAAACAAGACAGAGTGCGCTACAACACCGGCTGCGCGTTCCTCGATTACGACAACGACGGCCATCTCGATCTGTTCGTCGCCAACTACCTCAAGTTTGATTTCACGAGTGCCCCTAAACCCGGCGAAAACTCTTATTGCTGGTATCGCGACCTGCCGGTGGCGTGCGGTCCGCGCGGTCTTCCATTCGACCGCAATATTCTTTATCACAACAATGGAGACGGCACGTTCAAGGATGTCTCGGAGGCATCCGGCATTGCGAAGCCTGATCACAACTACGCGCTCAGCGTGCTGACGGGCGACTTCAACCACGACGGGTTAATCGACATTTATGTGGCTTCGGATCAAACCCCCTCCATTTTATATATCAACCACGGCGATGGATCGTTCACAGATGAAGCACTGCCGCGCGGCGCAGCCTTTGACGACAATGGCAAGGCTCTCTCCGGCATGGGCGTTGCCGCCGCTGATTACGACCGCGATGGCTGGACTGACATCTTTCGCTCGAATTTTTCGGACGAACGTGGAACGCTCTACCGCAATCGCGGCCTAGCAGAGTTCGACGACGTTACGCTAGCGGCCGGCCTGGCGCTCAATACGCGATTCGTGGGTTGGGGCTGCGGATTCCTGGATATCGACAATCGTGGCTGGAAAGATCTGCTGCTGGTGAACGGCCACGTCTTTCCGGAAGTGGACCGGCTTGGGATCGACGTCCACTACAAGGACCGAGCCATCCTTTACCGAAATACCGGCACGGGGAGATTCGTCGATATCTCGGAATCCGCCGGCCCCGGAATTCTCGAAAAACATTCGGCTCGCGGCGCGGCATTTGGCGATTATGACAACGACGGCGCGGTGGAAATACTAATTAATAATCAGAACGAGCCGCCGTCGCTGCTGAAGCAGTCCACCAAACCGGCCGGCAATTGGGTTCTATTGAAGCTGGAAGGAGTGAAATCCAACCGCAGCGCGATCGGGGCACGCGTGCGATTGACTGCCGGCGATCGAACGCAATCCGACGAAGTTCGCAGCGGGGGCAGTTACCTTTCGCAGAACGATCTGCGCTTGCACTTCGGGGTGGGGACTGCGCGCCGTATCAACCGTGTCGAGATTGACTGGCCATCCGGCGCGCATCAAGTGGAGACTGATCTTGACGTCAACCGAGTGCTCACGATTCGTGAGAAACCCGGTTCATAACTCACTCCTTGGACTGATAGAAAAAGATCTTGTCCTTCCCTGCTTCGACGGTCTTAAAGTCGGACGGGACCGTAAACAGCGCCGGATCGGGCTCGGACCGAGTGATATTGGTGAGGCGGAAAGTCTGTTCCCCGGAGCGCGGGTCGGTGCGCTTGCTCATCACGATGGTCTTCAAATCGGGCGCGGTCCAAACCTCGGTCACGATTTCGATTGGTTTCTCATTTCCGATCTCGCCGATTGAAATTGTCCGCGTGCTACGGACTCCTTGCGCATTGACACCCTCAATTACTTGAATACCAAGATCTTCCGTTCGGCTCTCGGCTTGTTCCTTGTCGAGATCCAATTTCTGCCCGCTGATACTCACTGTCATAGCACCCACGCCGCCGGCCATGGGCGGAGGAGGCATGCTTGACAAAGTTGCCGGCAGGGTTGATGTGCGCGCGAACCACTTCGCGGCGGCGACGTCCGGGCCGCCGGGCGTTTGGTCCGTGACGATCTTGCCTAGCATCCCGTGCGCGGTCTTCTCATCGAGGTTTAGGGTGTAGGACGCTTGCGCTACCGGATCGACGATAAACACGAGATGCGGCGCGCCCGTGGGGGACATGTTGCCAATCATGGGCAGGGCGGCGTCATTACGCGTGCGGCCTTCGGAATCTCGAGCAGTGGTGCCGGTTGATTTTTGGACGATCCGATTTCCGTCAGCGAGTGTCTGCACGGACTCGTTGACCACCGTCGCGGAATAGGGCGCGCCCAATACCGGATGAGCGGAGGCTGCGAAAGCGCCTACGGCGCTGCCTCCTTGAATGGCGAGCTGGCGCGTCTCCGCCTGCTGCTTCGCCTCTGCTTGCTGCTTCACGTCTTGGGCGAGAAGCACGCTGGAGAACAGAGTCAAGAAAAACATAGTACGTTTCATGGTTGATTCACTCCTTTGTTAATTTAAGTCAAGGCCGCAAAGCCAGGCCGCCCGCGGAACCATCCGCGGCAAGTCTGAGATCCGCGACAAAACCAACGCCCTCGGGAAACGCGCCCGGCGGAAAGAGCGCGTCAGCGGGAATAATGATCTGAATCGTCTGTTCAGCAGGCTGCCAGGCGGCCGACGGCGCTGGTACTTGTCTGCGCAGGCGAGGACGTTGCACGCGCGCCATGGCGACGGGCGCTTTGTGCGGGACAACAACCGGCAGCGCCGCCACCGCTTCGGCGCGTTGCGGTATGTCCGGTTGTAGGTTTCCGTGCCGGCGAGGCCAGAGCAAGAACGCGGCAAGCACAGCGGCTGCGATGGCCGCCGGGACCAGCAACCAGCGCCGGGACGAACGGGCCGTGACCGGAGGCACAGCTCTTGCGTAGGCCACAAAGGCGTCACTCACGCCGCGGAATGCATCCGCCTGTTCGCGGCACTCACGGCATGCGGGGACGTGATGGTCCAGAGCGGCCGCTTCAGCGTCCGGCAGCTCGTTATCGATCCAAGCGATTAACTTCGATGAGAATTCACACATTGCACTTCTCCGCCAACTTTCGGATCGCCCGGTCCACGCTGTCAGCCACCGTGGACGTTGCCATCCCCAAAACCTCTCCGATTTCCCGATACCGCAAGCCTTCCGCCCGCAGCAGCAGGCATTCCCGCTCAGCCTCCGTCAGCGATCGAATGGCCGTCCGCAATTGCCGGAATTTCTCCTTGGCCAGCAACTCCCGCTCGGGCGTTGCATGGTCCAGCATGTCGTCGCGCGAAGCATCCAACGGCGTGGCGAAGCGGCGATCGTAGCTGGTTTGCCGGTTTCTAGCCTGATTGTGCGCGACGCGGAATAGCCAGCTACGAATGTTCTCTTGAGCGCCGCCGGATGTGACGTGGCGATGCAGGCTCAGAAAAGCATCCTGCGAGACGT
>ODAK010005883.1_pt1 | contig 12400 bp, 13 predicted proteins | sample 1539591 | NCBI WGS metagenome assembly ODAK01 (sample SAMEA3539303, study PRJEB22396) | soil metagenome | biome: tundra; feature: field; material: soil | place: USA | collected 2010-05 | depth 0.15 m | reverse complement strand
TCAGGAGCGCGAGGTGATGCGCGACGGATGTCAGATCGATGCCCATCCGCTTGGCGATCTCGGCGTTGGATTCGCCGGCATCGGCGCGCGAGCGCATGAACCTGGCGAGATCGAGAGGCGTCAGCCCATGACGCCTCTGGTTCTCGGCGACTTGGGCGTAGGCGTCATGGGCGTCCGAGCCGATGACGACGGGGACCAGTTCGAGCCCGGCCCGCTTGGCGGCACGAAGACGCTTTGCGCCGAAGAGGACGCGGTAACGACCGGCGTCGGCAGCCGGCCGTACAACGATGGGCTGAAGGATGCCGCGCTGAGCGATGTCGTGGGCAAGCTCGGCGAGTTCTTCGTCGGGGAATTCGGTCCGTGGGTTGGCGGGGTCTTCCTCGACGCAGTCGACAGGCACGAGGAGAGGTACGCCATCGGCGGCAAGAGCGAGTGCCGTCGTTGGGGCAGTGGTCTGTTTATCGACGCCCGCCTCGACCGAGTCGGACTTCGGTCTTTCGCTTGGATCGGCATTCGCCTCGTCGACGAGATCGAGTTGCTCTACCTTCGATTTGCTCCAGAGCCTGCGCATGGACACATCGTGCCGTTGCGTTCCGCGTCTTGCTAGACCCCTCTACGTCATCGGATTCGCCCGAGCAAAGTCCGCCAAGATCTCAAGGGTTCCGCAGCGATCCGCACTCGTCTTTCGGCCTGTCACACTCTGTTTCAACTTTCGGCGCAAGGCTTGAAGAGGCGATGCTTGGAGGGATGGCGCTGAGCCTGCCTCTGTTGACTTGCGGCACGCACGACCTCAGGCGAGCTGAAGCTCGAGGTGCACAGTGCGGCCAAGAGCCGTCGCGATATTCACTAGCGCATCGATTGAGAAGCGTGACACCCGGCCGCGCAACAGGTCGTTGATCCGCGGCTGTGTGATCCCGCAACGGGTCGACGCGTCGACCTGAGTCCAGCCGCTGTCTTTGACCACTTGGGCGATCTGCTGCATTAGCTCCGAGCGCGCGCGCAGATTGGCGGCCTGCTCCGGCGTGTCGGAGAGCGCATCCCAGACGCTGGCGTAGGTGTCGGTCGATTTCTTCGCGGCCTTGGCGTTCGACGATGCCATCTACTGCTCCTTGACCAGCTGCGCCCATCGGCGTCTCGCCAGCTCGATGTCTTGCCTACTCGTCGCCTGTGTCTTCTTTCTGGAACGCGTGCAGAACGACCACCATCTCTTGCATACGCGCCGTGTAGATCACCCGGAACGTGCCCGAGTCCTCCCACACGCGGATCTCTTCCACTCGCTTGCCGATCAAAGGCATCGGCTTGAAGTCGTCCGGCTGCAATCCGCGCTGCAGCTTGTCGAGTTGGTACCCCGCGTCCTGGCGCGCATCTTCTGGAAACTCACGCAGGCGTTTCAGAGAGTCACCCAGAAAACGTACTGCTTTCGTATTATATCCGTTTGGATATAAGAAAGCAAGAAGGCTAGGCGCTCTTTCGAGCCCCCTGCCGCGAACCCGCCAGGAACGACGCCCAGTCGGCCATGAGCGCGACCCGCTTTTCCAGCAAGTCGCCGCGTCGATAGGCCGCCTCGACCTTGTCTCCGATCGCGTGCGACAAAGCCATCTCCGCGACCTCTCCTGAGTGCTCCGTGTACTCCGACACCCAATCGCGAAAGGTGCTGCGAAAGCCGTGCGCGGTCGCGGCGACGATCATTCGGCGCAGTACTGCTGTCAGGCTCATGTCGGAAAGCGGCCCGCGCATTCCCGGGAACAGGTAGTCCTCCGGCAGCTGATCCTCGGATAAGGACTCAAGCAGCTTGATCGCGGGCTTGGAGAGGGGCACGCGATGCGCTCGGCCCGACTTCATTCGGGCCACCGGGATCGTCCAAAGCGCGGCCGGCAAGTCGATCTCCGACCAAGTGGCGCCGCGAACTTCACCCGATCGAGCCGCCGTCAGAACCGCAAACTCGAGCGCGCGGGCCCCCATGCCCTCCTGCGACCGCAGGCGCTTCATGAACGAGGGGGCTCCTTTCACATCGACGGCCGCGTGGTGACGCACCGGCGCCACTTTGGCGGCATTGGGTAGAGCGGCATCGAGATTTCCCTTCCAGCGCGCCGGGTTCAGTCCTTCTCGAAAGCCCCTTGCCGCCGCGTAGTCGAGCACAAGCTCGATCCGCGATCGAACACGCGTCGCGGTCTCGGTCTTGGTTGTCCAGATCGGCTCCAGGACTCCAATCACGTGGGCGGGCCGGATATCGCGAACCAAAAGCTTGCCGATCGAGGGCTCCGCGTACGTGCGCAGCGTTGCGGCCCACTGGGCCTGATGCTTGACGTTCTTCCAGGACTTTTCGTGCTGGGCGATGTATTGGGCAGCGACCTCGGAAAAAGTCTTCTGCGCCTGTTGCTCTGCGTGCGCGGCACTTCGGTTCGCCTCACGCGCCGCAATCGGATCTACACCCTCTTCCGCGAGCGATCGGTGTTTCCGCGCTTTTTCCCGGGCCTCGGCCAGGGTGACGGACGGGAAATTACCGAGGCCCATCTCGCGTCGACGCCCCTCCGGCGTTATGCGAAGAACCCAGCTTCGTGCTCCGGTCGCCGTGACCTGGAGCGCAAGTCCATCAACCCCGCCCACGCTCCATCGTCCCGGCTTGACCAGCCGTCGAACCTCCAGCGCCGACAATTCTGTGGCTTTGCGAGGCATCATCTGCCCTCCATCTCCGCCTACCTACCCACCAAAAAGTTTGGGATTTTGCGGGATTTCCGCGGACGTCAGCGGACGACGATTCAGCCATTTTACCTATGAAAAAGCCCCTTGCGGGGCTTGGTTAAACGGAAGGGTTGGCGGAGCCGGAGGGATTCGAACCCTCGATGCAGGTTTTGCCCACATACTCCCTTAGCAGGGGAGCACCTTCGGCCACTCGGTCACAGCTCCGTCGAGGCGGATTCTAGCGGCTGGCCCGGCCACGACTGCGTCGCTCAACTCGTCTCCGCGCTCGCCGGCTCCTGATCGAGATCGAAGGCCTTGTGCAGGGCGCGTACGGCGAGCTCCATGTATTTCTCGTCGATGACGACGCTGGTCTTGATCTCGCTCGTAGTGATCATCTGGATGTTGATGCCTTCTTCGCTGAGGACGCTGAACATGCGGCTGGCGACACCAACGTGCGAGCGCATGCCGATACCGACAATCGAGACCTTGCAGATGCGCTCGTCGCCGAGTAGGCCGGCAGCGCCCGTCTTCGGAATCACCGCCGTCTTCATCAGCTCCATCGTGCGCGCGTAGTCGCTTCGCTGCACGGTGAACGAGAAGTCGGTGCGGCCGTCGTGCGAGACGTTCTGGATGATAACGTCGACGTCGATGTTTGCCTCGGCGACCGGGCCGAGGATGAGATAGGCGATGCCAGGCTTGTCGGTCACGCCCATGAGGCTGATCTTTGCCTCGTCGCGGCTGAAGGCGATGCCCGACACGACGGCTTGTTCCATTTTTTCGTCTTCCTCGAAGGTGATGAGCGTGCCCGAGCGTGCTTCCTCGTCGATCGGAATGTCCCACGGCGTGAAGCTCGAGAGCACACGGAGGGGCACTCGGTACTTGCCGGCGAACTCGACCGAGCGGATCTGCAGCACCTTGGAGCCGAGGCTCGCCATCTCGAGCATTTCCTCGAAGCTGATGCTCTTCAGGCGCCGCGCGTCGGCGACGATGCGCGGGTCGGTGGTGTAGACGCCGTCGACGTCGGTGTAGATGAGGCACTCGTCGGCCTTCAGCGCCGCGGCGACTGCGACGGCCGAGGTGTCAGAGCCGCCGCGCCCGAGCGTCGTGATGTGCCCGTCGGGATCGACGCCCTGAAAGCCGGTGATGACGACGACCTTGCCGGCCGCGAGATCAGCGCGGATGCGCTTGTCGTCGATGCTCCGGATGCGCGCCTTGGTGTATGACATGTCGGTCTCGATCGGCACCTGCCAGCCCGCATAGCTCACCGCGGGCAGGCCCTCGGCATGCAGCGCGATGGCGAGCAGGCCGACCGAGACCTGCTCGCCGGTCGAAGCGATCATGTCGAGCTCGCGCAGCAGCTCGGGCGAGCTGCGTTCGGGCGAGAGCTGCCTGGCGAGCGCGAGCAGGCGGTTCGTCTCGCCGCTCATCGCCGAAGGCACGACAACCATCCGATGGCCGGCGCGAGCCCACTTGGCGACGCGACGCGCGACGCTCTGAATCCGCTCCGGCGAACCCATCGAGGTTCCGCCGTACTTGTGAACGATCAATGCCATGGAAGATGCGCGTCGCGATCAGGCCTCGGCGAGGCGATGGCGCGCTGGAAAGTCGACAGGCGAGCCGGCGATTCTATCGGCGCCGGTCGGCGCTCGTCGGTGTGCGAAGGCAGCTCAGTCGAAGCGCCAGACGAAACGGACCTGCGGCTCGCCCTCGGCGGCCCGGGCTCGCGCGTCAATCCCGAGCCCTGGGACGAAGACCGGCACGCCATCGTGGCAGACGATCGGTCCGGCGCGCTGCCACGCCGGCACGCCTGCGGACTGGTACTGGAGCTTCAAACTTCGGGGCGGCCGACCTGGCCCGGCTTGAAAGCGGTCGCCGGCATGTCGGTCTCGCAACAGGAGTCGCGCCGCCATCGTCACCGCCAGCCCGTTCGACGTGACGGGCTCGACGACGAACCCGCCGCGCCATGCGGCAAATTCATGCACACCCGAGTGACTCAGGTCAGCCCACACGGACGGTGCGGAATGCCGACGCCGGGCGTCCGGCTCGTAGCGCAGCCGGCCGCGATAGCTGCGTAGTTCGCCTGCAGGCGCCGGCCAGCGCATCGATGCTCGCTCGCTCAGCTCGTCCTGGAGTCGTGCGACGAGGCTGACCGGCGCGGTCTTGCCGAAGCGCTGCCGCAACCACGCACGCAAGGCATTGCTTCGCCGCGCCGGCGTCAGCGATCGCCAGGCCGCGATATCGAGCGCGTCTTCGGTCGCGACGGCCGGCAGATCGACGGCCGCCCACTCGTCGAGCCCGGCAGCGGCCTCCTGCGCCCATCGGGCTGCGTTCGCAAGCGCAGCTTCGGCATCGGGGAATGCCTGCTGCAGCGCCGGCCAGACGCTCGCGCGCAGCCGGTTGCGCGCGAAGCGCGGATCGTCGTTCGTGTCGTCGTCGATGTGCCGCAGTCGATGCCGGCGCACATAGGCTTCGATCGCTTCGCGCGATTCGCTCAGCCAGGGCCGTGCCCAGGTCACGCCGTCGCGGCGGATGCTTCGAGGCATGGCCGAAAGCGCGGCGACGCCGCCGCCGCGCAGGGCCTGCAGAAGAAAGGTCTCGGCCTGGTCGCGCCGGTGATGGGCGAGGAGAACGAGGTCAGCGCCGCGATCGAGCGCCATCTGGCGAAGGGCTCGGTAGCGCGCCTGCCGCGCCCAGGACTCGACGCTCTCGCCGCGTGCCGGTCTTTGCTCGAGCACCTGCGCCACGAATTGCACCGGCAGGCCGCGTCGCGCCCAGCGGCGGCAAAGATCATCGCCTTTTCGCAACCAGCCGTCAGCGTGTGCACTGAGGCCGTGGTGGACGTGCAGCGCGAGAACGCGTACGCCGAGGGGCTGCGCCACGGCCAGCGTGGCATGAAGCAGCGCCGTCGAATCGCGGCCGCCGCTGAAGGCGACGGCGACGACGCGCTCCGCCACGACGCCGCCTTCAGCGCTCAGTCGTGTCGCTGAAGCGGCCGTACGACTGCAGCCGCTCGTAGCGGCGTTGCATCAGCTCGCGCACCTGCAGGTCGCTCACCTGGCGGAAGGCGTCGTTGAGCGCGCGCTTGAGGAACGCGGCCATCTGCTTCGGATCGCGATGCGCGCCACCGACCGGCTCGTTGACGATCTTGTCGACGAGGCCGAGCGCCTTCAGGCGATGCGCCGTGATGCCGAGCTGCTCGGCGGCATCGGCGGCACGCTCGGCCGTCTTCCAGAGGATGGACGCGCAACCCTCCGGCGAAATCACCGAATAGATCGAGTACTGCAGCATGAGCAGTTGGTCGCCGACGCTGATGGCCAGTGCGCCGCCCGATCCGCCTTCGCCGATGATGGTGACGATGATCGGCACCTCGAGCTGCGCCATCTCGAAGATGTTGCGCCCGATCGCTTCCGACTGGCCGCGCTCCTCGGCGCCGATACCGGGATAGGCGCCCGGCGTATCGACGAAGGTGAAGACGGGCATGCCGAACTTCTCGGCCAGCTTCATGAGGCGCAAGGCCTTGCGGTAGCCCTCGGGCCGCGACATGCCGAAGTTGCGCGCCGCGCGCTCCTTCGTGTCGCGCCCTTTCTGCTGGCCGATGACGATGCACGACTGGCCGTTGAAGCGCGCCATCCCACCGATAATCGACTGGTCGTCGGCGAAGGCACGGTCGCCGTGCAACTCCTGGAAATCCGTGAAGACCTCGGCGACGTAGTCCAGGGTGTAGGGACGCTGAGGATGGCGCGCGATCTGCGTCACCTGCCAGGGCGTCAGGCCCGAATAGATGTCTTTCGTGAGCAGCAGACTCTTCTTGCTGAGGCGATCGATCTCCTCCGAAATGTCGACGGCCGATTCGTTCTGCACGTAGCGCAGCTCGTCGATTTTCGATTCGAGCTCGGCGACGGGTTGCTCGAAATCGAGAAAGTGTCTCTTCGTCATCTCAGCACGCGCCGGGCCTCCCCAAGCGTCCTGACGCCCCCCACCGGGGGCATCGAACGCAGTGAGCGTGGGGGTTGTTTCATCCTAGTAGCTGACCGGCATCGGATCGAGGCTGCGCCAAATGTACCAAGTCGCAACCGACCGGTACGGCGCCCAGGCATCGCCCACTTCGCGCGCCTCGGCGCGCGAGACCGGCTCGCCGCTGAAATAATTGACGCTGATCCCCTTGATGAGGCCGACGTCGTCGAGCGGCAGCACGTTGGGTCGAAGCAGGTGGAAGATGAGGAACATCTCGGCCGTCCAGCGGCCGATACCGCGGATCGCGACCAATTCCTCGATGATCGCCTCGTCGTCCATCTGCTGCCATTCGGCCACATGGACGGTACCCGAATCGAAATGTTGGGCGAGGTCGCACAGATACTCGACCTTGCGCGCCGAGAGGCCCGCGGTGCGGATCTGCGGCGCGCCGAGCGCGAGCACTGCCGCAGGCGCGAGGCGGTGCGAAGGGCCGGCGGTGAGCGCGACGAAGCGATCCCACACCGCCTGCGCCGCCTTGACCGAGATCTGCTGACCGACGATGGAGCGAGCGAGCGTCGTGAACGCGTCGCCGCGACTCTCGAGGCGACCATCGCCGACGCGCGGGATGAGCTTTTTCATCACCCGGTCGCGCTTGGCCAGATGCTTGCACGCATCTTCCCAAAAGTCGGCCGTGGGCTGCACGATCTGCGCCTTGGAACTCGTCACCAAGCTCAGGCCCTGACCCAGGTCGTGCCCTGGGCCGAATCCTTGAGGACGATGCCCTGGCCGGCGAGATCCTGGCGGATCGCGTCCGCGCGTGGAAAGTCGCCGGCCACCTTGGCGGCGCGGCGCTCGTCGATGAGGCGTGCGATGCTCGCTTCGTCGACGCTCGCGCCAGCCTGCAGGTAAGCGCGCGGCGCCTGCTGCAGGATGCCGAGCGTCGCGCCCAAGCCCTTGAGCAGGCCGACCTCGGCCGACCGACCCTCGCGGTTCACCTCGGCCGCAAGCTCGAAGAGCACGGCGACGGCGATCGGCGTATTGAAGTCGTCGTTCATCGCTTCGCGGAACGCCGCGGCGCGCGGGTCCTTCCAGTCGACCGCTTCGAACGAGCCCGACACGCCGCCCTTGTCGAGCGCCGTATAAAGGCGGCGCAAGGCGCTTTTCGCATCGTCGAGGTTCAGGTCGCTGAAATTGAACGGGCTGCGATAATGCGTGCGCAGCATGAAGAAGCGGATCGTCTCGCCATCGTAGCGCTCGAGCACGTCGCGGATCGTGAAGAAGTTGCCGAGCGACTTCGACATCTTCTCGTTGTCGATATTGAGCAGCCCGTTGTGCATCCAGACGTTGACGAACGGCCCGCCGCTCGCACCCTCGCTTTGCGCGATCTCGTTCTCATGATGCGGAAACTGTAGGTCCAGACCGCCGCCGTGAATATCGAAGTGCTCGCCGAGCAGCGCTTTGCACATCGCAGAGCATTCGATGTGCCAGCCGGGACGTCCGATGCCGAATTCGCTCGGCCACTTGGCATCGTCGGGCTCGCTCGGCTTGGCCGCCTTCCACATCACGAAGTCGAGCGGATCTTCCTTGCCGTCGAGAACGGCGACTCGCTCGCCCGCGCGCAGCTGATTGATCGACTTGCCCGAGAGCTTGCCGTAGCCCGGAAACTTGCGTACCGCGAAGTCCACGTCGCCGCTCGCGGCGCGATAGCCCAAGCCCTTTCTTTCGAGCGTGGCAATCATCTCGAGCATCTGCGGCACGTACTGCGTGGCGCGCGGCTCGTGCGTCGGCCGCTCGATGCCCAGCGCATCGGTGTCTTCATGCAGGGCCGCGATCATCTCTTCGGTCAGGGCGCGGATCGAAATGCCGCGCTCGAGCGAGCGCTTGATGATCTTGTCGTCGATGTCGGTGATGTTGCGTACGTAGGTGACACGGTAGCCGAGCGTCTTCATCCAGCGCTGCGCCACGTCGAAGGCCATCATGAAGCGCGCGTGCCCCATGTGGCTGTGGTCGTAAACCGTGATGCCACAGACGTATAGGCGGACGTGGCCCGGCTCGATCGGCGTGAAGACCTCGGTCGCCCGCGACAGGGTGTTGTGAATTCGAAGTGTCATGGGACGCTGCGGCGCGAGAGCGCCGCGCCGAAGGGCACCACAACGAATGCGTGCCCTACAATTGAATCAGTATAGCGGCCCTGTTTCGCTCGACGGCAGCGCCGACACGGCACCGACGCCGAGGCGACCAGCGCATCATGCCCTCGATGCATTTCCAATCGCTTTTCGCCTCCCTCGCCCTCTTCCTCGCCCTTTCGTTTGCGGCCTCGAGCCCGGCCTTCGCCGCGCTCGCCGAGGAGCTGAGCGAAGTCACGCGGCTGCATCACGCCGGCCAGTCGCAAGCGGCCCTGGAGCGCGCCGACAAGTACCTCGCGACCAAGCCGAAGGACGCGCAGATGCGCTTTCTGAAAGCCGTCGTGCTCGCCGATACGGGGCGACGTTCCGAGGCCGTGACGCTGCTACAGCAGCTGGTACAGGACTATCCGGAACTCCCCGAACCGCATAACAATCTCGCCGCGCTGTACGCGGCGACCGGCGACTATGGCAAAGCTCGCGCCGAGCTGGAAGAATCGTTGCGCCTCAACCCCAACTATGCGACGGCGCATGAAAATCTCGGCGATGTCTTCGTCATGCTCGCCGGCCAGTCCTATGCGCGAGCCTTGAAGCTCGAGCCTTCGAACACGAGTGTGCCGCGCAAGCTCGCCCTCGTGCGCCGGATCGTGGTGCCGGGCAACGCGGCGACTGCACCGGTCGCTGCAAGCGCCGCGAGCACGGCCCATTGAACCCTTGACTCAGGAGCAACCGATGCAAAACCTTTCCTCCCGACTCGCGATGTCCTTCATCGCCACCTTCTTGATCGCATTCGCCGCGCCGGCGCTGGCGCAGAAGGTGAAATTCGAGACGAGCGCAGGCGACATCGTCGTCGAGCTCGATGCCGCCAAGGCGCCGAAGACGGTCGACAACTTCCTTCAGTACGTAAAGTCGGGCCACTACGACGGCACGGTCTTTCATCGCGTCATCAACAATTTCATGATCCAGGGCGGCGGCATGACGGCCGACCTGAGAGAAAAGCCGACCCGGCCGCCGATCGGCCTCGAAAGCAGGAACGGGCTCACGAACCAGCGCGGCACGATCGCCATGGCACGAACGAACGACCCGAATTCGGCGACGGCGCAGTTTTTCATCAACGTCAAGGACAATGACTTCCTCAACCAGGCGCAGTCACGCGACGGCAATGGCTACGCCGTCTTCGGCAAGGTCGTGGAAGGCATGGACGTGGTCGACAAGATTCGCGCCGTGCCGACCGGCTCCGGCGACGTGCCTCTGACGCCCGTCGTGATCAGAAAAGCAACCGTGGAGAAATGACGTGACCAAACTAGTCGATCTGGAAACCAGCAAGGGCACGATCCGCCTGGAGCTCGACGACGAGAAGGCGCCCGAAACGGTCAAGAACTTCATCACCAACGTCGAGAACGGCCACTACGACGGCACCGTGTTCCATCGCGTCATCAAGGGATTCATGGTGCAATGCGGCGGCTTCGAGCCGGGAATGACGCAAAAGCCTACCGGCAACTCGATCCAGAACGAAGCCTCGAACGGCCTGAAGAACGACCACTACACGGTAGCGATGGCGCGCACCTCGGCGCCGCACTCGGCCACGGCGCAGTTCTTCATCAACACAACCGACAACGACTTTCTGAACTTCAAGTCGGAGACGGCGCAGGGTTGGGGCTACGCGGTGTTCGGCAAGGTCGTGCAGGGCAACGACGTGGTCGACGCGATCGAGCAGGTGCGCACCGGCAGCCGCGCTGGCCACGCCGACGTGCCGCTCGACGACGTGACGATCACGCGCGTCACGGTCGTCTCCTAGCGGCCTTGCGAGTGGCGGCACACGAGTCGCCGGCGGCGCTGCCATTGCCGGAAGCAACGCCGACATATGTTGCTCCCGACGCTTGGCGGGCGATCGATTTCATCAGCGACCTGCATCTGGCCGAGAACACGCCACGTGCCTTCGAGGCCTGCGCCACTTACCTGCGCCACACGCGAGCCGACGCCGTTTTCATTCTCGGCGACCTGTTCGAGGTCTGGGTTGGTGACGACATGGCCGAGCGCGGCTTCGAGGCGCGCTGTGTCGAACTGCTGAGCGAAGTCGCGGCGACGAAGACGGTCGCCTTCATGGCCGGCAACCGCGATTTCCTCGTCGGCGATGCGATGCTCGAATCAAGCGGCGTGCTCCGTCTGCAGGACCCGACGCTCGTCAGCGCCTTCGGCACGCACGTGCTCGTCTCGCACGGCGATGCGCTCTGCCTCGACGACACGGCCTACCAGCGCTATCGCTCGGTCGTTCGACGCCCCGGCTTGCAGCGTGCATTCCTGAGGCTGCCACTTTCCTGGCGGCGCGCCATCGGCCGTACCGCACGCCGTCGCAGCGAGACTCTTCATACCCCCGGCCTGGGCGCGATGATCGACGTCGATGCCGATGCGGCCGCCGGCTGGCTGCGTGCAGCGCAGGCGCCGACGCTCGTCCACGGCCATACGCACGCGCCCGCCAGCCACGAGCTCGCGCCCGGCATCGTTCGCCACGTGCTCAGCGACTGGGAGCTCGATGCCCGCCGCGTGTCGCGCGCTGAAGTGCTGCGCTGGGATGCGCAGGGCTTCGCACGCATCGCCCCGGAGTCGGCGGGAAGCGCGGCAGCGGGCCGGGCATGACCGAGTGGTGGCGTCGCTGGCGGCGAAAGCGCACCCTGGAGCGTCGGCCGATTCCCGATGAGCTCTGGCGCCTCACTCTGGCTCGGTTTGCGTTCCTCGCGGCCAGGGGCGAAGCCGACCTCTTCGCCTTGCGCGAGATGACCACGCTCTTTCTCGCCGAAAAGGAGTTTGCGGGCGTGGGCGGCCTCGAAGTCTCCGACGAGATGGCCGTCGCCATCGCCGTGCAAGCCTGCCTGCCGGCCTTGAAGCTCGGCCTCGAATGGCTCGACGGCTTCGTCGGCATCGTCGTTCACGAGGACGCGGTCGTCGCCCGGCGCGAAATCGAGGACGAAGACGGCGTCGTCCACGCCTTCGACGAGGAGCTTGCCGGTGAAGCGATGAGCGGCGGCCCTGTGATGCTTGCCTGGCGCGACGTCGACGAGGCCGGGCTGTCGGCGGCCGACGGCTACAACGTCGTCGTCCACGAATTTGCCCACGTCATCGACATGCGTGGCGGCGTCACTACGGGTCTCGAAGACATCGATCCGGTCAGCGAGCGCGGTGTCTGGCTGAACGCGCTGGCCGACGAATACGAACGCTTCGCCGAAGCCGTCGAGCGCGACGAGGAAACCTTCCTCGACCCTTATGGCGCCGAGGCACTCGAGGAATTCTTCGCGGTGGCTGCTGAGGGGTTCTTCGTTGCGCCGGGCGAGCTCGAGGCCGACCAGCCGCGTCTCTACGCGTTGCTGAAGGATTTCTTTCGCCAGGATCCGGCGAGCCGGCCGGACACGCCGGCCGCTCGCGCCTGATCAGGCCGTCGTGGCCGGCTCGGCCTTCGGCTTGTCGCTCTTCTTCGTGGGCTGGATGTCGAGCACCGGCTTGCCCTCGACGTCGACGTCGATCGTCAGGCGGCCACCGTCGACCAACCGGCCGAACAGCAGCTCGTCGGCGAGGGCACGACGGATCGTGTCCTGGATGAGGCGCTGCATCGGCCGCGCGCCCATCAGCGGATCGAAGCCCTTCTT
>ODAK010005882.1_pt1 | contig 12405 bp, 7 predicted proteins | sample 1539591 | NCBI WGS metagenome assembly ODAK01 (sample SAMEA3539303, study PRJEB22396) | soil metagenome | biome: tundra; feature: field; material: soil | place: USA | collected 2010-05 | depth 0.15 m | reverse complement strand
ATTTTCATCCATGGAGGGCCGCAGGCCCATGGGCACTCCCTCGCAGCCGCGGCTCGGTAAAACCAGGAGATGTTTTTTCACGAGATTGATCAGTAGTTCTTTTTGAGATCCATTCCTGAGTAGAGGCTTGCGACCTCATTACCGTAGCCGTTGAATTTTTCGGTCTTGATGCGCTTGCCGAAGTTGCCGACACCGAGGCGGATTTCGTTGGCCTGGCTGTGCGTCGGGTGATCGACCTCGGGATTCACGTTGGAGTAAAAACCGTAGGCCTGCGGCCACTCGCGATTCCAGGTGGTAACGGGCTGTTTCTCGACGAAGGTGACCTTGACGATGGACTTGATGCTCTTGTAGCCGTATTTCCAGGGGACGGTGAGGCGGAAGGGCGCGCCGGATTGGGGTGGGAGCGTTTCACCGTAGATGCCGACTGAAAGCAGCGTCAGAGGATGCATCGCTTCGTCGAGGCGGAGGCCTTCGACGTAGGGGAATTCGATGTGGGCCTGGCGCGAGGAGAGCATCTGCTTCGGGTCGTAGAAAGTCTGGAACGCGACGTATTTCGCCTTTGGGTTCGGCTCGACCTGTTTGAGAAGCGCGCTGAGCGGGAAGCCAACCCAGGGGATTACGAAGGACCAGCCCTCGACACAGCGATGGCGGTAAATGCGCTCTTCAAGCGGCGCGAGCTTCATGACGGCGTCAAGGTCGAGAGTTTTGGGTTTGGAGACTTCGCCGTCGAGAACGACGATCCAGGGAGAGGTCTTGAAGTTCTTGGCTAGTTTGACCGGCTCGTCTTTGCCGGTGCCGAACTCGTAGTAATTGTTGTAGTTAATGATGGCTTCGTAAGGCGTGGCCTGCTCTGTGGTGCTGAGCGGACTTTTCGTCACACCGGTGAGAGTCGTTACGGCGGAGGCGCTCCGCGGCAGGGCTAGAGCGCCTATTCCCATGGCGCCAGCCGCCAGAAAACGGCGGCGATTCAGGTATTGCTCTTTAGGTGTTACGTCCGAGTAGCGAAGCTTCATGGGGTTCCCACAACATCTTAACGCCGAGCGGGGCGGTGGGGAAAACGGGGAAGTTTGACCTCTATTTGATAAGCGGTCGCTTTAGCAAACCTATATTATGTAAGAGCCATGCCACGTCGTCTATGGTTTTCAGCGGTTTGGATTGCACTGAGCGCAGCGGCGATCCAGCTGAACGCCGCCCCCCTTCTCGACCAATACTGTGTGACTTGTCACAGTGACAAACTGAGGACCGGTGGGCTGTCGCTGCAGAGCGCCGACCTGTCAAAGGTTCCGGAGAACGCGGAGACCTGGGAAAAAGTCATCCGGAAAATTCGTGTCGAAGCGATGCCACCGCAGGGGATGCCGCGTCCGGATAAGGCGACGATGAGTGCTTTTGCAGCGTCGCTGGAAAATGCGATCGACCGCGAGGCTTCGGCCAGACCAAACCCGGGGCATGCTTCCCTGCACCGTTTGAACCGGTCGGAATACGCGAATGCGATTCACGATCTGCTGGCGCTCGATGTGGATACAGCTACGCTGCTGCCGCCGGACGATGAGAGCTACGGATTCGACAATATCGCGGATGTGCTGAAGACTTCGCCTTCGCTGCTCGAGCGATATATGGCGGCGTCGTGGAACATCAGCAGGCTGGCGGTGGGGGATCCGGCGATCGGTGCAACGAGCGCGATTTACCGGGCACGCGCGGATTTATCGCAGAACGAACATATCGAGGGGCTGCCGTTGGGCACACGCGGCGGGATTACAGTCAAACACAATTTCCCGCTGGATGGCGAGTACACGATCAAGGTGCGGTTGTGGCGCGTGACGGCGGATATGATTCGGGGGCTGGAAGACCAGCACCAGGTGGAGATCAGCGTGGACGGCCTGCGGGCGAAGCTGGTGCGCATTGGCGGGCCGGAAGATCAGCATCTGAGCGAGACGAATTCGGGCGCGTCGACTATCGACATCGATTCGCGGCTGACGGTGCGGGTGCCGGTTAAGGCGGGGCCTCGGCAGGTGACGGCGACGTTCCTGACGGCGATCGAGAGCGAGGCGCAGGATGACAACATCCTGAAGCCGTTCATTCGTTCGAATTACGACGTGCTGGATTATCGCGGCGAGCCAGTGGTGGATCGCATCACGATTGAAGGACCGCTGAAAACGACCGGGCCTGGCGATACGCCGAGCCGGAGGAAGGTTTTCGTCTGCCGCCCCGCAAACAGCGCGGATGAAGTGCCTTGCGCGAAGAAGATTATTTCGACACTGGCGCGGCGCGCGTACCGGCGTCCAGTGACGGATAACGACATGGAGACGCTGATTGGCTTCTATCAGCTTGGCAGAAATAACGACGGGAATTTTGAACTGGGAATTGAAGCGGCGATTCAGCGGATTCTGGCGAGCCCGGAATTTATTTTCCGTTTCGAGCCCGACCCGGCGAATGTGACACCCGATAAGCCGTACCGGATCACCGATCTGGAACTGGCATCGCGGCTTTCCTTCTTTTTGTGGAGCAGCATTCCCGACGATCAGCTGTTGACTGTCGCGAGTCAGGGAAAGTTGAAAGACCCGGCCGTGCTCGATCAACAGGTCAAACGGATGCTGGCGGATAAGCGCGCTGAAACGCTGGTGACCAATTTCGCGGACCAGTGGCTCTATCTGCGCAACCTGAAAAACATCCAGCCGGATTTCCAGACGTTTCCCGATTTCGATGACAACCTGCGGCAGGCGATGAAGCGCGAGACGGAGTTGTTCTTCGGCAGCATTATCAGCGAGAACCGCAGCGTGCTGGATCTGCTGAATGCCGATTATACGTTCGTGAATGAACGGCTGGCGCGTCACTACGGGATTCCGAATGTATACGGCACGGACTTCCGCAAGGTGACGATTACGGACGAGAAACGGCGCGGCCTGCTGGGCCAGGGAAGCATCCTGACTGTCACGTCGATGCCGAATCGTACCTCGGCCGTGCTGCGCGGGAAGTGGATCCTGACGAACCTGTTGGGGAATCCGCCCAATCCCCCGCCCCCGAACGTGCCTGCCCTTAAAGAGAACGAGGCGGGCGCGAAGAAGCTTTCTTTGCGGGAGCGCATGGAGCAACATCGGGCGAATGAGCCGTGCAAGGGCTGCCATAAATTGATGGACCCGCTGGGATTCTCGCTGGAGAATTTCGATGCGGTGGGGCAGTGGCGCACAAACGACGATGGGTCGCAAATCGATCCTTCGGGGACATTGTTTAACGGCGCCAATGTCGATGGGCCCGTGTCGCTGCGCAATATGCTAACGAGCAATCCGGATGTTTTCGCGAAAGTTTTGACCGAGAAACTGATGACGTATGCGCTCGGGCGGGGCGTGGAGTATGCGGACATGCCGACGGTGCGCGGAATCCTGCGGGATGCATCGCACGACAATTATCGTTTTTCGTCGATCGTGCTCGGGATTGTGAAGAGTACGCCGTTTGAAATGAAAGAGAAGCAGGGTGCCGAGGGCGGGAGCGCACGGGCGGGTTTAAGCCGAGCGTCGAGATGAGTCTCGACGCGGCACGCACGAGTGCGTGCGCCACCATCGGGGCGGTTGTTTCCGGTTGCAGGCTGTGGTAATCAAAGGAGTTCGGATGAGAATCAATACTAAAAAGCATCTGGCACGTCGCACATTCCTTCGCGGGATGGGTATTTCGGTCGGGCTGCCATTGCTCGATTCGATGATTCCAGCGAACACACTGCTGGCGAATACGGCGGCGAATCCGCAGATCCGGCTCGGTTTTTGCTATATGCCGCATGGCGCGGTGATGTCGAACTGGACACCGGTGGCGGATGGCGCGGGCTACGCGCTTTCGCGCACTTTAGCGCCGTTGAAATCGGTGCAGGATTCCGTGTTGGTGCTGACCGGCCTGGCTCACAAGAATGCAGGTTCGCTCGGACCGGGCGACAGCGGCGGCGATCACGGCCGCGGCCCGTCGGTATTTCTCAACGCGTCGCATCCGAAGCGCACTGAAGGCGAAGACGTGCGCGCGGGGACGACGATCGATCAGATCGCGGCGGAGAAGATCGGCCAGGATACCCCGCTGCCTTCGCTGGAACTCGCGACGGAAGATATGACGGGCCTGATCGGCGCCTGCGATGTGGGGTTCAGCTGCACTTACACGAATACGATTTCGTGGAAGACGCCGACCACGCCGCTGCCGATGGAGATCAATCCGCGCAACGTGTTCGACCGGCTGTTCGGCGATGGCGGCACGGCTACGGAACGCATGATGCGGCTGCAGCGAGAGCGCAGCATTCTGGACTCCGTGACCGCGGAAGTGAATCATCTGCAGGGCAAGCTGGGCGCGTCGGATCGCAATAAGGTGTCGGAGTATCTCGACAACGTGCGCGAAATCGAGCGGCGAATTCAGCTGGCGGAAAAGAAGCAGAGCAGTTCGACGCAGGGTGAGTTTCCCTCCGCGCCGATTGGAATTCCGGACAACCACGAAGAGCATTCGAAGCTGATGTTCGATCTGATGGCGCTGTCGTATCAGGCGGACGTGACGCGCATCGCATCGTTCATGATGGCGCGCGAGGTTAGCTACAGGACCTTCCCGATGATCGGGGTGCCCGATCCGTTCCATGCCACTTCGCATCACCAGAACGATCCGGACAAGCTGGAGAAGCTGACGAAGATCAACACCTATCACGTGGGGCTGGTGGCTTATTTCCTGGAGAAACTGCGGAACACGCCGGATGGAGACGGGTCGCTGCTCGACCATTCGCTGATCCTCTATGGAAGCTGCATGAGCAACAGCAATCTGCATAACCACAATCCGCTGCCGATTTTTGTGGCGGGCGGCGCGAACGGGCAGATGAAGGGCGGCAAACACATTAAGTATCCGAACGATACGCCGGCGGCGAACCTGCTGCTGAGCATTCTGGATAAAGCGGATATTCATCTCGACAACATTGGCGACAGCACGGGCCGACTGGCGGGAGTTTAGTCATGCGGCGATTCTTAGTTATCGGCGCGCTTTCGGCGGTTTGTCTGTTCGCGGAGACAGACACGCGCCTGGTGGATGCGGTCAAGAATCACGATAAGGAGGCGGTGCGTTCGCTGCTGAAGGCGCATGTGGACGTGAACATGCCGGAAGTGGATGGCACGTCGGCACTGCACTGGGCCGCGCACTCGAACGATCTGGAGACGGCGCAGTTGCTGCTGCGCGCGGGCGCCAATGCGAAGGCTGCAAGCCGCTATGGTGTGACGCCGCTTTCCGAAGCAGCTACTTATGGAAGCGCCGAATTGGTGGAAGCGCTGCTGAAGGCCGGGGCCGACGTCAATACGCTGACGACGGAACGCGGTGAAACGGTTTTGATGACCGCGTCGCGCGCGGGCAATACTGCCGCGGTCAAGGCGCTGCTGGAACACGGCGCGGATGCGAACGCGAAGGAAAGCTTCCGCGGCCAGACCAGCCTGATGTGGGCTGCGGCAGAGAATCATCCGGATGTGGTGAAACTGCTGGTGGCACACGGGGCGGACCCGAAGGTGCGGTCGAACGATCGGGATACGACACCGCCCAAGCTGATGGCGGGGACGCCGGCTGCGCCTATTTCGCGCGGCGGTTTGACGGCGCTGGTGTTTGCGGCGCGGCAGGGTTCGATCGAATCGTCGAAGGCGCTGCTCGATGCCGGGGCTGGTATCAATGACGGCGATGCGGATGGGAATAATCCCCTGCTGATCGCGATTCTGAACAATCACGACGAGTTGGCCCAGATGCTGATCGAGCGCGGGGCGGATGTGAATGCAGTGAATAAAGACGGCCGCAGCCCGCTGTTCACGGCGGTGGATGCGCATGATGTCGACTGGTCGGACAGGCCGCTGGTGAAGGAGACCGATAGGGTTTCCAGCATGGACGTGATCCAGGCGCTGATAGCGCATGAGGCCAACGTGAACGTACAGTTGACCGCGGTTTCGATCATCAAGAAAGCGGCGCAGGACAGTGCGGACCGGACGCTCGGCATCGGCGCAACGCCTTTCATGCGCGCGGCGCGAAGCGGCGATGTGGAAGTGATGAAACTGTTGCTGGACCACGGTGCCGATCCGAAGCTGGCCAATAAAGACGGCGTAACCGGGCTGAGCGTGGCGGCAGGAATGGGTTATACGGACTCCAACCGTGGCACGGAACCGCAGGCGCTGGAGGCGGTGAAGCTTTGCGTCAGTCTGGGGCTGGACGTGAATGCGGCGACCGACAAGGGCGAGACTCCGCTGCACGGGGCTGCGCGGCGCGGTGCGAACACGATTATCCAGTATCTGGTCGACAACGGCGCGAAGATCAATGCCGGCAACAAACAGGGGATTACGCCGCTCGATATCGCGATGGGCAAGGGCGCTCCAGGCGGGGCTCCGGGCCTGCCGAAAGAGCAGACTATGGCGCTCATCAAACAACTGGGCGGAACGCCGGGCAAAGAAGTGAAAGAATTAGCTAAGGCGGAATAGCCGGACGTTTTTTTGCACAGGTTTTTGAGCGTGGTATTGTTAGTTTTTTCGGGCCGGATCCCTTGCGGGATTCGGCCTATTATTTTGTCGCGCGGCGTGATAATTTGCGCGTGGGTGTAAAGAGGTTGAAAAAGAGGTTGAAACATGGCAAAGTCTAAAACAAATCCAGTGGGACGGCGCGGTTTTCTGAAGGGCGCGGCTGCGGGAGCGGCGGGGCTGGTGGCAGATGCCGCCGGGGTGAAAGCGCAGGAGGCGCCGAAGCGCGAAGCGACAACACCGCTGCCTTCGTCACGGCTGGCTGCGGCGGAGAGCGCTCCGCCCGCGGCGCGCGTGGATGTATACAACACAGACCGGCCAGGGTCGGACTTCATGATCGACGTGATCAAGTCGCTGGGATTTGAGTATGTGCTGGCGAACCCGGGGTCGAGTTTCCGCGGGCTGCATGAATCGATAGTGAACTACGGGAAGAACAAGATGCCCGAGTTGCTGACGTGCTGCCACGAGGAATCGTCTGTGGCGATGGCACACGGGTACGCCAAGATCGAAGGCAAGCCGCTGATGATCATGGCGCATGGGACGGTCGGGTTGCAGCATGCGTCGATGGCGATTTATAACGCGTTCGCGGATCGCGTGCCGGTCTATATCGTGCTGGGAAATATCGCCGATGAGACCTGGCGGCGCGGCGATGTGGAGTTTGCGCACAGCGTGCAGGACGCGGCGGCGATGGTTCGCGACTACACGAAGTTCGATGACGCACCGGTGTCGCTGACGCATTTCGCGGAGTCGGCTGTGCGTGCGTACAAGATCATGATGACGCCGCCGATGGAGCCGGTAGTGATCGTCGCTGACGCGGTGTTGCAGGAAGAACCGATGTCGGAAGCGGACCGGCGCATGGCGCGCATTCCGAAACTGACGATGCCGACGCCTCCGGCCGGCGATTCGAACGCCGTGGCGGAAGCGGCCAAAATGCTGGTGGCGGCGGAAGATCCGGTGATCATCGCGGGCCGGGTGGCGCGGACGCCGCAGGGTCTGAAGCTGATGGTGGAACTTGCGGAATTGCTGCAGGCGCCCGTGCAGGACCGGCGGTTCCGCATGAATTTTCCGTCGAAGCACCCTCTCTATGGGGGCGGCAACGTGGCGACAGCCGATGTGATTATGGGTCTCGAAGTTCCGGACTTCTGGAACATGACCCACACGCAGACGCCGATCAACCGGATGGGGATGGAAAGCCGGTCGATCATCAAGCCGGGCACGAAACTGATCACGATCTATTCGGGTGATCTGTCCGAGAAGAGCAATTACCAGGATCTCGGGCGATACGCGGAAGTGGATCTGGCGATTGCGGCGGATGCGGAAGCGACGCTGCCGGCGCTGATCGAGGCGTGTAAGAAGCTGATCACGACGGATCGAAAGGCCGCGTTTGCAGCGCGCGGGGCGAAATACGCGGAAGCGGCGAAACGAACCCGGGAACTTGCGCTGGAGCAGGCCGCGTTCGGCTGGGATTCCAGCCCGATCACGACGGCGCGCGTCTCGGCCGAAATCTGGAACCAGATCAGGAATGAAGACTGGTCACTGCTGTCGGACGTGAATCCGTTTTTCAGCAACTGGCCGACGCGGTTGTGGGATTTCGAGAAGCATCATAATTACATCGGCGGGCATGGGGCTTACGGCGTAGGGTACGGGGCTCCGGCTGCGACGGGTGCGGCGCTGGCTAACCGGAAATATGGCCGGATCAGCGTGAATATCCAGTGCGACGGCGATCTGAACTATGCACCGGCAGTGCTGTGGACGTCGGCTCATCATCATATTCCGCTGCTCAGCATCATGCACAACAACCGTGCATATCACCAGGAGCTGATGTACCTGGAAGATATGGCGGCGAGGGCGAATCGGGGAGTGGATACCGCGCTGATCGGAACAGGCCTGGGCGATCCGAATATCGATTACGCGACGCTCGCGAAAGCTTACGGCGTGTACAGTGCAGGACCGATTTCGAACGCGAACGATCTGGGGCCGGCTATCAGGAAAGCGATTGAAGTGGTGAAGAAGGGCGAACCAGCGCTGATCGATGTGATCACGCAGCCGCGTTAGGGGAAATCGGGGATGAAGACTGCTTCTTTATTTATCCTGCTGGGGGCGCTGGGATGTGGCCTGCTGCAGGCGCAGAATGTGGAAAACGGAAAGAAAGTTTTCGTGCGGGACGGCTGCTACCAGTGTCACGGATATGCGGGACAGGGTTCGATTGCCGGGGCGCGGCTGGGACCTCCGGTGCTGACCGCGCAGGGGATGATTCGCTATATTCGCAAGCCCGCGGGAGCGATGCCTGCGTTCAGCGATAAAGTCCTCAGCGATCAGGAAGTGAATGACATCTACGCGTACCTGAAGACCATGCCTGCACCGAAGCCCGTGAAGGATATTCCGTTGCTGGACCAGATGCGTTACTGATTTTTCGGCCGCAATGTTCCGGCGCAGTAAAGCGACTGACAAAGACGACCGGGCGCTTGACAGGTGCTCGGGTGTCAGTACGTCAGGGCCGATCGTCAAGGCCCCCGAATTCGCGAACGTCGAAAGAGCAGACCCTGGAGACCGGCGGGGTAAACTAACCGGCGGCTGTCAGAGCGTCAACGGATTCGCCTGCCTGAAGCGAACAGGCTTTGCTCCCTTTTGGTAAGGGAAAATGGAGCGCGATCTCCATATCGAACAACCGCCGGCTTGCCAGTCGGCGACCGGTAAAGGCACGAACTGTGCCCGTCTTCGCTCGATTGTGAATACCAAATAAAAAACGGCGGCTGGAGTTTTTGCTCCAGCCGCCGTTGGTGTTTGAGGTTAACCGGTCGGTCCTAGTTGACGGTCACCGTGATGTTGGCCGTTGCACCGGTTCCGAAGGTGGTCGAACCGGTTGGTTCGGTTCCGCTGTCGGTTACCGTGACAGTGAAGGTATAGGTAGCTCCGAGGCCAACAGCAGTTCCGGTTGTGACGTTTCCGTTCTGGTCGATTGCCAGATTGGAAGTGGTCGGCGTCATCGTGTACACAGGCGTACCGCTGATGTTGCCTGTCGCTCCCGTGACGGTGACGAGTGTAAGTCCCGTACCGGCCGTCTGCGGGACGGGTGCTGTCTGAGTGAGTTTGACACCGACAACCACGGTGATGGCGTGGATGGTTCCCGTGACCCCTGCCGCGTCAGTAGCCGTGATGTTCATGACGTAGGTACCGGCGGGTGTCGCCGCGGAAGTCTCAATCATGACGGCCGAACCGTTATCGCAGGGGACCGTGCCATCGATGCAACCGGTCGGGACAAGGCTCATCCCGATGGGCGGGTTGGCGCTGGAGATAGCGAACGTATACGGGAAGGTTCCGCCGGTAGGAGTGATGACCGGACCCGCATTGACGTTGGCCGTAGCGTAAGTGCTGGCGGTGACCGCGCTGACGTTGGAGGTCATGAGCAGCGCGTCGGCAACATTCAGGGTGAACGATACGGTGCCGGTGAGCGGCACGTTAGCCGAGTCGGACACCGTGACGGTGATGGGATAGGCCCCATTGGTGTTTGCCACAGGTATTCCGACGACGTGCCCGGTGGCGTCGATCGTCAGTCCGGTTGGCAGGTTGCCAGCTGTAACTGCGTAATGATAGGGCGTCGTTCCTTCAACCGCAACGATCTGGTTCTGGCTGTCGGAGGTTGGGTACGAGATGCCGACCGCGCACAAAGCGGGCGTGCTCACGCAGGTGGTGAAAGGAGGCGCAGTCACATTCAGGCGAGGTGCCAACCACAACGTGACGCCCTGCTGACTGGTGGTGCCGTTGGTTCCGGTGGTGATGACAATCGGCAACTGCATCGGTGCGGTGATAGCGGCAACCTGGTTGGTCACGCCGGACTGCGGTACAAAGTAAGTCTGGCTCGGAGACGTCGGCGCGACGCTGGAGGGCAGCAACACGTTGATCTGGTAGAGACCGGCGATGGTGTCCGCAACGAACCCCGCGTAGTTCACAGTGGCGGGAACGCCACCGATTGTCACGCTGGGGAGGATCGTCGCATCGGTGGAGGCTATGCAGGGCGCGTACAGGCCGTTGAGAATAGTGCTTTGCATAACAGCGCCATTGAGGCTGGTCACCGTGACTCCCGAAGCTGCCGAGAGTGCCGCTTCAAAAGCACTGGCGGTGTCGCAGTTGGTGGAGTTCCACGAAGCGCTGGTATCCGGTGTGCCCAATCCGGTTACGTAGAGCTGGATAGTGTCGGAATCGCCTGCGTTAACGGTTCCGGTTCGAACACCTGCCGGGTTAGCCGCCGTGACCAGTTTGTAGTTCTTGTCGAGAATGGCGCCAGAGCCCTGGCCGTCGGCTCCCACTGTGAAGATGCCGGGGTCGGTAGCTGTGATGTTGACGGGAAACCTCGCGCTGGTCGTCGGGTTACCGTTGCCAGCTACATAACTGAGCTGCATGTCAACCACGGTGCCCGGTGTAACCTCGCCGGGAACCAGCAGGTTGATCTGACCACTGGTACCGAAGAGCACCGGAGCGGGGGCGCCTCCTATCGGCGTCGTGCTGGTGCCGTGAGGATAGAACGAAACGGACAGCGTGTGCGCTCCGGAATCGGGCGTGAGGCTGGTCGGGAACCGCAGCGTGACAGTGTCGGGAACGTTAGCCATGATCTGGCCGGTGGCGCAGATCGGGCAGAAGCCGGAGCCGAAGATGCTGATCATGTCGTAGGGTGCGAACGAGGGATACGCCGGCGGGTTCACCTGCGCAAAGGTGGACGCGCTGGTAACAGCCTGTATGATAGGCCCGGCACTGATCGTGAGGGTCTGCGGATTGGAAGCCGCAGGGCACGGATTGGCACCCGTCGGATTGCAAACCCCGAGATAGGACAGAGCTGATGTGGCGGTGGCGAAATTGAGGTTGGGGTCGTTGGCCGGAGCCTGTATCGTCAGTGCCAGCTGCGTGGCGCTGACCCAGGTAACGCTGATGGCGCTGTCCTGCGTAAGAGCATTGCCGGAGACAAAGCCTACGCGGGTTTTCTGGGTGTAGTCGCCGTTGATGAAGCCCGTGCCGTTGACGATCACCGTGAAGGGCGCCGCGCCCGGAGTTGCCGGCAGAGTGCTCGGGTTAAGCCCGGAAATGGTCGCGCCGGGCGCCAGCACCGTGATGTTGAAGGTGACGACGATCGTCGACGGCGGTGTGGTTCCCGAAACGATAGTTATGGTTCCGGTCAGCACCTGACCGGGCTGGGCGGCAGCAAACACCGACGCGCTGAACGGGAAGCTGATGTTCGTGCCGAAACTGTAGGCCAGCCCACCGGTCGGCGTCGTACCGGCAGGAAAGAGGAGTCCGGCGGCGGTTGCGGTGTAAGGGATCGGTGAATCGCTGGAGATGGCAGTGACGAAGTAACTGGGGACCGCTGTGCCCAGGGTCCAGCTGTAATTCCGTGTTGTGCCCTGCGTGGCTGGAACGGAGAGCGTCGGCGCTTTGCCGTTCAGGAACATGCTGACCACAAGAGTCTGATCGAAGGCGCCGGACACCCTAAAGTGCAGCGTAGCGGTATAGGTGCCTGGAACCATGCTGTCGCATAACGAAGTCGTGGAGAGCCGAATGTCATAACCCGCCGTGGTTGCCGTTCCACCGGTGGAGTCGGCCGTCAGCCATGAGGGCAAAGTGGTCGGATCCAGCGTGAAATAGGGCGAGGGGCTGGCGGTCGACTTCACCAGGATGTCCTGGTGAGTCGGGGCTCCCGCACCTTTCTGGTAGGTCAGGTTGAGCTGGGTCATAGCTGACAGAGGAGTGGAGATTCCCACAGTTATGGAAACCGTAATGACCGCCGGCAGGTCGACGGTGTTTGTAGCCAGCAGATTGAGAGTTGTGCTGCTGCTGAAGCCGGCCGCCAGTGCAGCGCAGGTAGGAGCGACAGTAAAGGTCGCGGGGGTGCTGCTGGCGCTGCCGCTCGCGGCGCCCACTCACACCC
>ODAK010005880.1_pt1 | contig 12408 bp, 9 predicted proteins | sample 1539591 | NCBI WGS metagenome assembly ODAK01 (sample SAMEA3539303, study PRJEB22396) | soil metagenome | biome: tundra; feature: field; material: soil | place: USA | collected 2010-05 | depth 0.15 m | reverse complement strand
GCAGGCGCGAAGCCGGCGCGGAAAACAAAGGGAGTCTCACCATGAAACTTGCATCGTTTGCTATTGCTGTCACGCTTGCTTTCACTCCGACCGTCATTTTTGCCCAGTCGGCCCCCAACCTTCCCGATCCCACGATCAACCAGCGCAAAGAGAATCAGCAGGACCGCATTGCGCAGGGGGTGAAGAGCGGCGAGCTCTCCGCCGGCCAGACCGCGCGCCTCGAGCACCAGGAGGCCGGCATCAACAAAGAAGAGCGTGGCATGCGCGCGCAGGACAACGGCCACTTGACTTCCCAGGACCGCAAGGTCATCAACCACCAGCAGAACGTAGAGTCCCGGCGCATCTACCGCGACAAGCACTAACGCACGAAACCTGCAGTAAATGCACGACTTCTAGCCCTCCCCAAGGTCAAAGGCCGCCGGGACAACTTCCTGGCGGCCTTTCTTTGACGCGGCGACCCAACCAGCTATTTGGCACTGCTTGAATGTTCCGCCCGAAATAGAGTCTCCATAATCTGTCGTGCCAGTTCCTCCGGCTGCGTATATCGTTGAGGCGGTTCGTCGAAGGCATCCTCTAGAAATAGCATGTCGTCAGGCGCGACCTGGAAGGTGTAGGTTTGGGTCTTCCGGTCCATCTCCGGGTCGCCTGCTACGCCGAGACCTTTGGCGTAATCCAGCACGATCGTGTCTTCGCGGTGAATCAAGCGCGCATCGACCCAGGGAAACCGGGCCCTCGTGATCTTCACTTCGTCCGGCTTGACGGTTTGCAGGCTGGTGTCGGTCGATACGAGATCGCCCTGGAGCTGGTGCCGCAACGCGTCCACGTCTTCCTGCAGGCAAGAGACCAGCACGACAAAGAAACTCTTGCCCCGATCGGCGATGACGCCGTCGCAATGTTGCGCGCGCCCATACTCTTCCGCGGCTTCGCGGTTTCGCTGCTTGATGTCCTGCGCCAGGTTCTCGATCCACGCTTCCGTCATGCCTGCTCTCCTCGATCCGTTTCGCTAGGGCGCGAGACAGCTGTATCAGGTTGGATGGCGCAGAGGGGCGGAAAAGCAGTCTGCGCGTAATCATCACAGACAGAATGACAGACAAGACCTCTGCAATTCTGTTGAATCTTGGCGCGGTTGGGTGAATGATGGTGCCGCACCTGGACGGAGTTCTTCCGGGTCGCTGGAGCAATCCATGCTCAAGGGCCTGTTGCGAATTGTGCTGCTGCTGGGTCTTGTTCCAGGCATTGCCCTGGCGCAACGTAAACATGTTTTTGTCCTGCAATTCGGGTCGCCGGTGGCGGGCGAGCCATTCTCCGCGACGCGCACGCTGGACTACGAGCCGGCAGTAAACTCCACCGACCCGGTCGCCTACCACGCAGAGGAGAAGGTCTTTCGCGATTCGGCGGGACGGATGCGATCGGAGATCAAGTACCCCAATCAACTACCCACCGTGCACATCTACGACTTCGTTGGTCACATGTACTACATGTGGACCGTCGGCGACACGGTGGTGACCAGCGCCCGGATCAATGAAGCCGTTTGGGGCGCGAATTTGTCGGTTCCGGAGAAGCTGGACGCGGACGCGCCGCTGATTGAGGGCATACCGACCCGTCACACCCACCAGGTCACAGGCAAGGAGACGATCGAGGAATCGATCGATTACTGGTATGCGCCCAGCCTGCATGTGGACATGGTGACCGTCACAGACCAGCCGGGGGTCGGCAAGACGACTCTGCGATTTGTGGGCATCAGCGTGGGTGAGCCTGACCCGGCGCTCTTTCGCGTTCCGGCGGGAATGACCATTGAAGACAGCAACAAGACGCCGCCACCGCCGGTGGTTGCCGTGAATGTTCCGGCAGGGCCGGTGCAGATCGGCACGGCTGTTCCCGCACCGGGCACGGCAGTCGCTGCACCCGGCATGGCTGTCCCTGAGTATGCCAGCGACCCCAAATTCCAGAAGGCGCTGGCATCGGCGAAGGAGCCGCGCATGCCCGTCGACGAGCGGCTGGCGCGATGGAAGAACGCCAACAAGATCTCGAAGGGCCAGTGCGAGGAGTGCCTTGAGCAGATGATCAAGTTGCAGATCACGCAGTCGCAGTGGAAGGACGTGGTCAATACGGCGAACCAACTGGATGCGATCGCGACCACGCCGAGGGAGAAGTTCTTTGCCGGAGCGGAGCGTGGGTCGGCGCTGCTGCATGGCAACAACGACGAGCCCAAACCGGAGCAGGTGAAGGAGGCGGAGGCGTCGATGCGCTCGGCGCTGGCGATCGCTCCGAAGAGCGCGAACGTGATGTACATCGAGGGGCGCGCGCTGGCGATGCTGGGCCGTGACGACGAGGCGAAGGCGATGTTTCAGAGTTACCTTGCCCTTGTGGGGATGGCGGACCCGTACCGGACGCGGGCTGAACATTTCATCGAGAACCCGCGGTTGGCGGCGCTGCGCATGGCTCCGGCGTTTACCCTGACCACCAGTGAGGGCGAGCGGATCTCGCTGGATGACATGGGCGGCAAGGTGGTGCTGCTGGATTTCTGGGCGACGTGGTGCGGGCCGTGCAAGGAGTCGCTGCCGGATATTCAGCGGATCGCCAAGAAGTTTGCCGACCAGCCATTCGTCGTAATCAGCATCAGTAGCGACAGCGACGAAATGGCGTGGAAGAACTTCATCGCAAAGAACGATATGACGTGGCCGCAATACCGGGACGCTAACGGCGCGCTGAGCCGCGCGTATGGCGTGAACGCCATACCGCACTATTTCTCGATCGACACCGACGGTGTGCTCGAGAGCGTGAAGGTTGGCTCGGGCGCGGATGTCGAGGGCGATGTGAAACACCTGCTGGACAAGGCGCGCGATGCGGAGAAGAAGAAGGCGAAGCAGTCGGACCGGGCCGCTGCGGGAGGGTGATGAGCGGCGGCCGACCCTCGCTGAAGGGCTTCCCAGTACAAAATCCCCAGTATTCTGTTGAGTTTTGCCTCCGGCCGGTCAATGATGGTGCCGCAACCCAAATTGAGTCTTGCCGGTTGCGGGAGCGCTTCATGCGTACGGGTCTGTTGCGAGTCGTTTCGACGCTGTTGTTTGTGCCGGTTTTTCTTCTTCCATCGAAAATCTTAGCGCAGAGCGCCGCGCCTGCAGCTTCAGATAAGTACGCGATACCCGGCTGCACCGTCGATCACACCAAGCCCAGCGATGCCGACACGGCGCTGACGGCGCGCAAGTACGCCGACGCGGAACGGCTTTACAACGATGCACTGACGGTCGACCCGGCTTCGAGCGCCGCCATGGCAGGCCTGGTGCGATCCACGCTGGCCGAGGGCAAGCTGCCGGAAGCACTGGCGCTGGCGATGAAGTACTCGAGCGCGCATCCCAATGATGCGGTCCTGCTGGATGCGGTGGCCGCGGCACGCTTCCGCCGCGGCGAGACGGATGAGGCCGGTGCGGCGATGAATCAGGCCGTGAGGCTCAACCGCTGCTATGCCCTCACCCATTACGACATGTCTCGCTACCTGTATCTGCTGGGCCTGCACGCGAGTTCGCAACGGGAACTCGAACGCGCCTACTGGCTCTGGCCGGACAACCCGGATATCTCTCGTACCTGGCACGAAACCCATGCCGTACCGCTTACCGCCGACCAGAAGCTGGCCACGCTGAGGAAGCTGCTGGATAATCCGTCTCAGCCCGATGCGCGGAAGGACGCCATCAACGCCGCAATCAAAGGCATCGAGAGCAGCGAGAAGGGGAGTTGCGTACAGGTCAGTCCGATCGAGGAGGTCAAGCTGCCGATCGTGCCGGTTCCCGACAACGGCTCCATCGAGAACATGAAAGAGGGCGGACTGGACTTGCTGATCGACGGCAAGAAGCGGCGTTTGGAGATCGATACCGGCTCCTCCGGTCTTACGCTGAGCGCTTCCTCCGCCAAGGCCCTTGGCCTCGTTCCGGAGGCTCAGATCAAGATTGGAGACATTGGCGACGACAGTCTGGCGTATGCAGTCGTCAGCCATGTGGATGACATCAAAATCGGGACGATGGAATTCAAGAACTGCATGGTCAGGGTGCGCGAGCGCGAGGACCTGCTGGATCGAGTTCCGGATGTGGACGGGCTGATCGGAACGGACGTCTTCCAGGATTTTCTGGTCACGTTGGACTATCCGGGGCGCGAGTTGCGGCTGGGACTGCTGCCTGCGCCTCCGGACCAGCAGGGGATAAGAGTCACGGCGCTCTCCACTGCAGGCGATGAAACGGAGACACCTGTGGGCATTGCGGACAGCGCGAGGGACCGGTACATCGCGCCGCAGATGAAGGACTGGACGCAGGTCTTTCGTTCCGGGCACATGCTCATCGTTCCAACCTTCATCAACACGTCGCCGGTCAAGCTGTTCCTTCTGGACACCGGGGCTGGGATGAGCCTGATCTCGCCGTCGGCAGCAAAGGAAGTGGGCCAGGTTTCGGACTTCACCGGCCTGGAACTGAAAGGGATTGGCGGTGTGATACAGAAGGTTTCTGCCGTCAGCAATGTAAGCATGTCGATTGGCCCGGTAAGGCAAACGCGGCGCAACATGATCATCCTGGACACCGGCGGGTCGACCCGCAACGCGGGCGTTGAAATCTCTGGAAAAATCGGGATCCCGATCCTGCGCGAGTTGGTGCTCGCGATCGATTACCGCGACAATCTGGTCCAGTTCACCTACGACCCAAAGAAGGGTTTCCACGCTCATAACGACAATGGTCGTCCAGTGAACTAACGGTGCCGGGCAGCAACCAACAGAAAAGGCTGCGATTGCCCTGCGGAGGGTGGCGCTTGCCAATCCGCGCCCGCACGGGTAGCATCCAACCTAAGAACCGGCCTGCTAAGCAGGTGCGGGGGAAACAACGCTGGTTGAACCAACATTCATTGAACAGGGACCTCGCTCGTATACATGGCTCGGTGTGCTGTCCGCCAGTCCGGAATGCCTAAAGAGCCACGGCAGGGTCCCGCCGTCTTAGGACGGGTTCACCAGCGCTTCACCCCACGGCCCCGCGGGTCGGTTTTTACCTTTCTTCAGGCACAGGGCGATGCCTTCTAAGAACATGCTGCCCAAGGGGCGCCGGCGGCGGTCGGTGCGCGCCGAATACCGGGCGACCCGCGGAGCCGAGGCCGAGCCCGAGGTTGCGGTGCCGGTGCTCGATCTGGACGAAGATACGGAGCTTGAGGACGGTGTGCGGACGTTTGTGGCCGACGCAACCGCGGCGGGAATGCGGCTGGACGCGTACCTGGCGCTGGCGATTCCCGACATCAGCCGGGCGCGCGTGCAGATGCTGATCGAAGCCGGACAGGTGCGCGTGGACGGCGTCGCGGTGAAGGCCAAGCAGAGGCTGCGCGGCGGCGAGGCGATCGAGATTGAGGGCGAGCCGCACCCGGAGCCGCTGCACGCTACGCCCGAAGACATTCCGCTGGACATCCTGTACGAGGACAAATATCTCGCGGTGGTGAACAAGCCGGCGGGGATGATGGTGCATGCGGGCGCGGGACGGACCGACGACGCGCGCGGCGACACCCGGAACAAGGGCACGCTGGTGAACGCGTTGCTGCACCATATGGCGAAGCTGTCGGAGGTAGGCGGCGAGTTGCGGCCCGGAATCGTGCACCGGCTGGATAAGCAGACCAGCGGCGCGATTGCGGTGGCGAAGGACGACGTGACCCACCGCAAGCTGGGCGAGATGTTCTCCATGCGGCGGGTGGCGAAGACCTACATCGCGCTGGTGCATGGGATGCTGAAGCAGGACAACGTCACGGTAAACCTGCCGATCGCGCGCGACCTGATGCGGCGGACGCGGATGACCACGCGGCGGGCGGACGGACGCAGCGCGGTATCGCACATCAAGGTGCTGGAGCGGCTGGCGACGCGGTACGGCGCTTTTACGCTGGTCGAGGTGCGGATCGAGACCGGCCGGACTCACCAGATTCGCGTGCACTTGCAGTCGTTGGGGCATCCGGTGGTAGGAGATACGCTGTACGGCGCGCCGCGTGCGCTCACCCTCGCAGTGCGAAATGACCACAATGAGCGTCCAATAGTAGAGCGGAGCGCAGTTGCAGGGCTGGAGCGGAACTTTCTCCATGCAGCGCATCTGGAGTTCGCGCATCCGCAGACGGGCAAGGCATTGGCGATCGATGCTCCGCTGCCGGCGGAACTTGAGGAGTTTCTTCGCTGGCTGAGGACCGAGGGTGGGCTGGTTGAGTAGAATCATAAAAGTGATCGAATTGTTCCTCACCTCCCGCACGGTTGCGTTTCGCAGAGCCGGAACAGCTGCGGCTTTCTCTCTCCTCCTTCTGGCCGTTCCGGCGCCGCTCGCACCTGGGCAAACCACAACACCCGCAACGGCACCGGTTCAGCCGCCAGCAAGCCCGGCCGGCGCGAAGGCTCCAGCAGCAACGCCACAGCCGGCTGCGCCGCAGACCGCTGCGCCGGCGGCGCAGGGCACGCAGCAGCCGAGTTCCGCTGCCCAGACGGCTCAGGACCTGGAGGCGCCCATCGTCAAAGTCCAGGTAAACGAGGTCGACCTGGTCTTCACGGTGACAGACAGCAAGGGCCACTTCGTGCCGCACCTTGACCAGTCGAGTTTTGGGCTGCTGGATAACGGCAGACCCCCGGAGCAGGTGCTGCACTTCTACCAGCAGACGAACCTGCCGCTGCGCGTGGGCATCATGCTGGACACGAGCAGCTCCATCCGGCAGCGGTTCCAGTTCGAGCAGCAGTCGGCAATCGACTTCCTGCTGCAGGTGCTGCACCGGAACGACCGCGCGTTTGTGGAAGGCTTCGATATCGAAATAGACCTGGCGCAGGGATTCACCAACAACGTCGATCTGCTGGACCAGGGAATCCACAAGCTGCGGCCCGGCGGCGGCACGGCACTGTTCGACGCGCTCTACTCAACGTGCAAGGACCAGATGCTAACACTGCGCGAAACCAACGCGGTGCGCAAGACGATCATCCTGGTCTCCGACGGCGACGACAACTACAGCCACGCTCTGGAGTCCGACGCCATCAAGGAGTGCCAGCGCTCCGAGACCACCGTGTACGCGATCAGCACCAACGTAAGCCCCAGCAAAGACAAGGGCGACGACGTGCTCTCGGCGATTGCCGCAGCGACTGGCGGACGAGCGTTCTTCCCCAACCGCATTGAGGATGTGGCCTCGGGCTTCGCCAGCATCGAGGAAGAGCTGCGCAGCCAGTACCTGCTGGAATACCGGCCGGCGGACTTCAAGCAGGATGGGGCTTTCCGGACGATCTATCTGCAGGCGAACGACCGTCGCTACCACGTGCGAGCGCATACCGGGTACTTCGCGCCCAAAGCGGCAGAGTAGGCACTTCGTGCCGTTCTCGACGCTTCGCGTAAAAGGCAGAGATCGGCGTGAGCCGGTTTTTCCTTAGCTCCAGGCAAAAACGCTCGCCTGCGGGGTAACTCCTGCGCGCGAACCGTGTCCAATGGAGAGAAGGAGATTCTGCCATGCACCTTCGTCTGCGCTTGCGCGCGTTTTCTGTCGTGCTGTCGGCTGCGGCGGGCCTGTATTTTCTGGCGCCGGCAGCGTTGGCAGCGGGACCTGACACCCAGATACCGCCGGGAATTTCCGAGAGTCTGAGCACTCTGGCCGACCAGCCGGCCACCCACACCGGCGTCACCTTTGACCGCTCCATGATGCAGGTGGCGCAGGGCTTGCTGCAGCAAGGCGGCCTCGACGCGGACCGGGCGGCGGCGGCCCTGAGCAGCATCAGCTTCGACACCTATCGCTACAAAGAGCCGGCATTTTATACGCCGGAAACGATGGCGGCGATCATCCAGGGATTCCATCGCGCAGGCTGGAAGCACCTGGTGGACGGGAACCAGACACCGGCGAACATGGCCCAGCCGCGGACGGCAATCACCGATGTGTGGCTGCACTTTACCGGGCCGGACATCGACCAGGTGACGGTGCTGGTGCGGTCGACGCGGGAGATGAGCCTGGTGCAGGTGGCCGGCGACCTGCGGCCACTGGACCTGATCCACCTGAGCGGACACTTTGGCATTCCCAAGGTCGATCCGAATGCGGTGATGGTTCCGGCGCCGGACGGGCGGTAGGCGACTTCGACTTTCAACCTTAAGCTGGGCTTCAGGCTGGCGGCGTAGGGTACTCTTAGGTTGTTCGCCCCACGCATGCCCATGGCTCACTCAGTCGCGACGATTTATGTAGAAGAGTTGAAGGCGACGATGCGCGGGCGCTTCGCGTGGCTGGGCGCGGCGGTCGTCCTGTTGGCGGTTGGGGGCTTGGCGACCGTCGGGACGCAGGATACGTGGCTGGACGGCTACGGCATGATTGCGTACGGGCTTGTGCCCTTGGCGTTCATCCCAATGGCTGCAGGAATGATTGCGAGTCCGCGCGCGAACCGATTTGTCGAGTGCGTGTTTACCGCTCCGGTGAACCGCAGGGACTGGCTGGCGGCAAAGTTCCTGGTGCTGGTCACGCTTGCCGTTGCGTATTATGTCGCGCTGGTGCCCATGATGCTGGTGTACATCAGCCATGTGGGCCTGCCGCCGCTGCTGCACAAGTTCCTGCTGTGGACGCCGGGATTGCTGATCGCCAGCCTCGCGATCGGCACGCTGATCGGCGTGCTGTTTATCGGGCGCAGTCTGGCCGCGCCAATCGGGGCGGGCATGGGCGTGCTGCTTGCCTATTTAGGCTTGATGCCGTTGCAGGAATTGATGGTGTCGCTGGGCAACGGCGCGACGCGGACGGGGCACATCACGCTGGCGAGCCCGGCGGTGCTGCTGAAGAACGTGCTCGGATTCACGCTGGTGACCAACCGCATTCCGGCGACGACAGCGCGGACATGGATCAGCCTGGCGGTGGTTGTGGTGGGCGCGCTGGCGCTGGCGGCGTGGGTGTTTCTGCGGGCGCAGGGCGTGGAGACGTGGGAGGCCAACCGCCGGCAGCGATGGACGATTGCGCTGGCGATGATCGCGCTGGTGCTGGTCCCCGTGTTGCTGGCGGACACGAACTACGACAATCCGGCGCCGCGGGCAAACAATGCGCCGGCGATACGGGGGTTGTCGCGGGCGGGAATCAACGCAGCGCTGGTTAGGCCGGGAGGCCGTGTGCCGGGCCGATGCTGCAATTCCGTGATGAACCGGGAGGAGTGGCCTCTAGGCACGGACCAACCGTCGCAGCGCGATCTCCTTCTGCTGCTGCCGGTGGAGCCAAGCGCGCAGGTCACGAATCTGAGCACAAAGATTGTTGGCGAAGATGGGCTCGAGATCACGACCGACCCTGACGTGCTGGTGCAGGCGACGCCCCACCTTGAGGCGCACACCTACTCGAACGATTCGGGACCGGCGGCGCCGGACGGGCACCACATTGCGACCGGCTGGATTGCGCGGTTGCCGATCACGTTGAACCCGACCAAGCCGTGGGACATCGGGGGTGACCGCTACCCGCTGAGCATCGCGGCGACGTACCAGGTGGCGGGAGAGAGCCAGCCGCGTGCGCTCAACGCCCGCGCGGCGATTGATGCCGAGGTTGGGGACGCGATCTACCAGATGGGCGCGGCGGCGAGCCTCTTTCCCCTGCTCTGCCTCGGGGCCGGCTTCGTGCGTTGGAGGCGGACTCGATGAGTGCTGCCAGCGAATTTGCCGTCGAGATGGATGGCCTCACGCGGCGCTTCGGCGACTTCACGGCCGTGGATGGCGTGACGCTCAGGATTCCCAAGGGCCACCTCTACGGCTTCCTCGGCCTTAACGGCGCGGGCAAGACGACGACCATTCGCATGCTGACTACGCTGCTGCCGCCGAGTGCGGGCTCGGCCAGGCTGTGGGGGCACGACGTGATGAAAGAGCCGCTGGCCGTGCGCAGGCTGGTGGGGCTGGTGAGCGACGAGACCAGCGAGAGCCAATCGACGTGGACCGCGCGCGAGTATCTTGAATACTTTGCGCGCCTGCGCCACCTGCCGGACGCTCGCGACCATGTCGAGCGGCTGCTGGACGACGTCGGCCTGAATGTTGCGTTTAGGGGCAAACTGATGGGTACGTACAGCACGGGCATGAAGCGGCGTGTTGAGATTGCGCGCGCGCTGATGGGGCAGCCGAAGGTGCTGTTTCTCGATGAGCCGACGCGCGGGCTGGACCTGCCGGCGAAGCGCGAGATGTGGAACCTGCTGCGGCGGTTGGCAGTGGATGAGAACGTCACGACGTTTCTGAGCAGTCACGACTCGCACGAGATACGCAGCCTGTGCGACGAGATCAGCGTGATCAACAGGGGCAGGCTGGTGTACACGGGAGCCACGCGCGACCTGGGCGCCGACCTGGATGAGTTTGAAGAGCGCCTGATCGGCCTGCTGACAACGCAGGGCTAGCTCCCATGTCAGCTTGCCGTCGCAAAGCTGAGTGAAGTGTTCGCGGGGTTCGCGTATATTGGGCTTTAATGCACATTCGCGATATCTTCGCGTCCCATCAGACGACCCTTTCTTTTGAGTTCTTTCCGCCCAAGACGGCGGCTGATGCCGAGGCTCTTTACGAGAACATCGCCCGGCTGGAGACGCTGCGGCCTTCGTTCGTATCCGTAACCTATGGGGCGGGTGGCTCCACGCGCCAGTTGACGCATGACCTGGTGGTCCGGCTGAAACAGACGACCACGCTGGATCCGATCCCGCACCTGACCTGCGTCTGCCAGAGCGAACGGGAGATCGACGAGATTCTTACGAAATACGCTGAGGCCGGAGTCAGCAACACACTGGCGCTGGGTGGCGATCCGCCCCTCAATGTCCAGAACTACAACCGCAAGAACGACGCCTTCCAGCATGCCGCGGAGCTGGTCCGCTTCATACGCCGGTTCAATGAGAGCGGCGGGCATCCGGACAGCCGAGGCTTTGGCATTGGCGTCGCCGGATTTCCCGAGGGTCATCCCGCCACGCCGAACCGGCTGGAAGAGATGGATTACCTGAAGGCCAAGGTCGACGCCGGAGCCGACTACATCTGCACCCAGCTCTTCTTCGACAACCACGATTTCTATGACTTCCGCGAACGCTGCGAACTGGCGGGCATTCACGTGCCTATCGTCGCCGGGATCATGCCGATCACGTCGCTGGGCGGGATGAAGCGCATCGCGCAACTGGCGCTCGGCGCGCGCATTCCGGCGAAGCTGCTGCGGGCGCTGGGGCGCGCCGCGAATGACCCCGAGGCAGTGAAGCGCGTGGGCGTGCACTGGGCAACGGAACAGTGCCGCGACCTGCTGGACAACCAGGTGCGGGGCATTCATTTCTATACGTTGAACCGGTCGGATGCCACCCGGCAGATCTACCAAACCCTTGGTTTGTAACAGGTCAGACTAATTTGAGTTCGCGAAGCGTCGCTCCGACCGCGCTGAGGTTTTCAGGTCCCATTGCCTCGTAGGCCGTGGAGAGGACCATGCCGGTCCCTCCGGCCCTGAAGATGGCTTCAACGCAATCGCGGACGCTTTCAGGAGTGCTGTTCTTCTCTTGAACGTTAATGCCGAGGCCCGGAGTGATCCGCGTGTTGGAGCCGGCGACCCCATCCACGGCACGTTTTGTCTCTTCGTAAACATAATCGCTGGAGAACCGGGGCGCAGGCCGGCCTTTCAGCTCTGCGTACGACTTTTCCTTCAAGCCCATCACGCTGTATTCGAAATCCAACATCTGCTGATGGCTCAAATCTCCGAATACATTTTGGGTGATGCTGTCGACAAACGAGGCCATGCGCTCACCGGCCGGATTGTCGTAAGTCGCCGGCTTCAGAAAATCGGCATACTCCGTGAAGGTGCGGTAATCCTGCTCGGCCCGGTAGAACGGGCTGAAGGAGATGTTCTGCCAGATGTGGTAACCCACTGGAATTCCGGGCTTGGCCGCTTTCGCCGTGGTGGAAACTAACCGCTGCGTCTCGCGCATACTGTCGGACCAGAATTCTTCCCAGACCAGCAATTCGGGATTGCGCAGCAGGAGCCGCCAGAATTCGACGAAATAGCCGTCCCGCGGACGCTTGCCCGCGCGTCCGCCCCTGACGAAAGGCTCGAGCGCGAGATACGCCTTTTTGACCCGCTCAAAATCAATGCCCTGCTTGGCCGCCTTGGCCGCGCAATATTCGCAGAAGCAGGAAGTTTGGCCGGGATCGCTGTGCCCAGGGTCTCCGCCATGATGCCATGCGCCCAGCGCGTTGCCCAAAGGCCCCTGCCGTTCGGTTCCCCGCTGTATCCCGTCAACGTCATAGAAGCGGACGAAGTCCTGGACTTGTGCGACCAGGAGGTTGCGGAAATAGGGGTTGTTCAGACACGGTCCGCCGGGATGGTGTGAGGTTCGCCGGCCGTAGAGATCGACTTCATAAAGCTCGTCAAAGCCCTTGATCTGCGGGCGCGCGCGATTGTCCTCCTCCATCCACGGGATAATCTTCATGCCGCGTT
>ODAK010005879.1_pt1 | contig 12409 bp, 13 predicted proteins | sample 1539591 | NCBI WGS metagenome assembly ODAK01 (sample SAMEA3539303, study PRJEB22396) | soil metagenome | biome: tundra; feature: field; material: soil | place: USA | collected 2010-05 | depth 0.15 m | reverse complement strand
GTGGTCGCGATCCTACCGATTTGTGGGCCATTTGCATAGCGGAACGCATGTTCGACGCCAAAAGGGTGGCTCCGCGATGGAGCCGCCCTGACGGTTGGTTGGCAGGCGAGTCGTTATGCGCCGAGCAACTGGATGATGTGGTTCGCGTCGGCACCCGCACCGGCGAGATCGGTGCGCGCCGTCTTGATGTTCTGCGCGGCGCTTGTCAACTGGACCGCGTTGCCGGGCCAGCCGGCGGGCGTGAGATTGATCACCGACGACGCGACGCCGGAGATCGACGTCTGCGATGCGTCGACCTTGCTGGTCAGATCAACGAGGTCTGCCTGCGCTTCTGCCTTCACCGTTGCCGAAACCGATGAGTTGTTGATCAGCGACTGCAGTTCCGGGATCAGCGTCGCGAAGGTCTCGTCGACCTTGGTCACACCGTCGGCCGCGATGACCTCGTGAATCTTCGGATCCTCGAGCACGTAGACGCGATACCCGGTGACGATCATCTGGCAGTCCGTCCACGCCTGCTTGCCGGTGGTGTCGCCCTGGATGGTCCTGTCGAGCGCAGGCAATCCGACCTGGTCCGCGCTGATCTGTCCTTCCAGGATCGTCCGATCGCTGCCGGTCAACGCCGCCGAGTCCTTTACGAAGGTGGCGTCGGCGGCGAGCGTGCCCAGGCGGCGCTGCACGGCGACATTGCACGCCGCCTTGAGCGCTGTGAGCCCGATGGTCTGTGAAGCGGGCGTCGGCGTGGTGTCCGCGTCGACGGCTACGGATCCTGCGAGTCCGAGCCCCGCGGTGAGCGCGAGCGTAGCGACGCCACGCGCGAGCAGTCGAGTGTTCATTTGGATGGGTCTCCTTCACTGGTGTTCAGCCCGGCGTTGGCGGCGTTGAGCTGCCCGTCGATGGTGCTGAGCTGGTTGTCGATGCTGCTGATCTGCTGGTTGATGCCACCCGTGTCCGGCGTCGGGGTTGGGGCCGGCGTGGGTACCGCCGCGGTCACGCCGGCGGGCGCCGTGGCAGCGGGCGCGGCGGTGGCGGCGGTTCCGCTCGACCGCAGCGCGCCGCACCCGGCGACTGCCACGACGGCGAGGCCGCACAGGACACTGTTCCTGAGCGCCGTGAGATGGGTCATTCGGTCTCTCCTTGTGCATCCGGGGGATGGCCTCCATGCAACCAGAGCCCGGATCGCGGCTCCTGAGACCGTGCGGAGACGCCGCTGAGAAATCGCGGAGAGCTTGCCGATCGATGCCGCCCGAAACGGGCGGCGCTGACTCAGGCCGCCGTCGCCTCGCCGGCTCGCGAAGCAACCAGCGCGCCGAGTGGGCCCGCCTCCTGCAGCTCGCATCCGAAGGCGGACGCGAGCGCAGCGGCCAGCACCGGCGCGACCTCGGCGGGAGTGTGCCCACCGGCGCCGAGCGTCTCGAGCGACGCGACGCCGGCTCCCTCGATGCCGCACGGCGTGATGCGATCGAACCAGGCGAGGTCGGTCGCGACGTTCAAGGCGACCCCGTGCGTCGTGACGCCACCGGCGAGCTTGACCCCGATCGCGCCGAGTTTGCGATCCGCGGACCAGACACCGGTGTACGGCGGCCGTCGGGTGACCTCGACGTCGTACCTCGCCGCGGTCGCGATCAATCCCGCCTCGAGCGCACGGAGGTAACGGTCGACATCGCCGTGGGCTGGATGACGCGGTATCGGGAAGATCCCGGCGAGGCGCACGATCGGGTAGGCGACGATCTGGCCGGGGCCGTGGAAGGTGACCGACCCACCGCGATCCACCTCGAGGAACTCGGCGCCGGCGGCGACGAGCGCGTCCGGCCCCTCTCCGAGATGGCGGGCCTCGCCCTGGCGGCCCATCGTGTACACGGGAGGATGTTCGAGGAGGAGCAGGGCGTCATCGGCCAGGGCGCCGGATCTGCGCGCCTGTGCGATCTCCCGCTGGACCGCCCACGCGTCCTGGTACCCGACCGTCCCGAGCCACGCCCAGCGCAGCACCGGGGGCTCCACCGAATCACTCATCCGGCGTGGGCAGCGACCGCCTGCTCGTGGGCGTGATAGCTGGACCGGACGAGCGGTCCCGACTCGACGTGCTTGAAGCCGAGGGACCTGCCGTACGCCTTGAGCTCGGCGAACTCGTCCGGGTGCCAGTACCGGATCAGCGGATGGTGCTTCAGCGACGGGCGCAGGTACTGGCCGATGGTGATGATCTCGATGTCATGGGCACGCATCTGGTCGAGGAGTTCCTTGACCTCGGCCATCTCCTCGCCGAGCCCGACCATCAGGCCAGACTTGGTCCGGCTGCGCGGCTCGATTCGCTTGGCAGTTCGCAGAAGTTCCAGGCTCCGGTCCAACTCGGACTTGGGCCGGACCCGGCGGTAGAGGCGTCCGACCGTCTCGACGTTGTGGTTGAAGATCTCCGGGACCTCGTCCATCACGGTGCCCAGCGCGTCGTGGTCGCCCTGGAAGTCGGGCGTCAGCACCTCGATCGTCGTTCCCGGCGACATCGCCCGTATCGACCGGATCGTGGCCGCGAACACGCCCGCCCCGCCGTCGGCGAGATCATCGCGGTCGACCGAGGTGACCACCGCGTGGCGGAGCCCCATGGTGGCGACCGCCTCGCCGACCCGGCGCGGCTCGTCCCAGTCGATGTCACCACCCCGCTTGCCGCTCTTCACCGCGCAGAAGGCGCACGCCCGGGTGCAGACGTCGCCGAGGATCATGAACGTGGCAGTGCCGTGCCCCCAGCACTCGGCGATGTTCGGGCAGCGAGCCTCCTCGCAGACCGTGTTGAGATTCTGCCCGCGCATGATCCCCTTGATCTGCGAGTAGCCGTCACCCGCCGGGAGTTTGACGGTGAGCCACTCAGGGCGCCGATCGACCCCTGCGGGGAGGAGCCGTTGATGCAGCGGCCGGGAATCGGCCACAGGAACGGGACGCAAGCGGATCTGGTCCATGGCGCGTTCCTCACTCTACACACTCGCTGAGCCACAATCGCCTCGATGAGTTCTCAGCCACCGATCAATGAACCGGTTCACCTGTACGGGCCGGGGTCGCCCGAGCGCGCCCGCCTCCGCACCGCCATCCAGGACGTGCAGGCCGCCGCACCGCACAACATCCCGCTCCACATCGGCGGGCGGAGCGTGGACGGTCATGGCGAGCGGATCTCGGTGAGCGCACCGCATCGCCACTCACTCGCCGTCGTGGAGACGGCGACCGCCACCACCGACGACATCCGGGCCGCCGTGGACGCGGCGCTGGCCGCGCACCATGACTGGTCGACAGCGCCGTGGGAGACGCGGGCATCGGTCTTCCTCCGTGCCGCCGACCTCCTGAGCGGTCCATTTCGCGATCGGCTCAACGCGGCAACCATCCTCGGGCAGAGCAAGAGCGTCCAACAGGCCGAGATCGATGCCGCCTGCGAGCTGATCGACTTCTGGCGCTGGAACGTGCACTACAGCGAGGAACTCCAGGAGATGCAGCCCGTGTCCGCGGCCGGAACCTGGAACCGCATGGACCACCGCCCACTCGAGGGCTTCGTGCTGGCGATCAGCCCGTTCAACTTCACCTCCATCGGGGGCAACCTTGCGTCCGCGCCGGCCATCGTCGGCAACACCGTCGTCTGGAAGCCGGCGACCACCGCCCTGCTCGCGGCGCAGGTGATCATGGAGATCCTCGAGGCAGCCGGTCTCCCGCCCGGTGTCATCAACCTGGTCGCGGGCCCCGGTGCCGCGGTCTCGGAGGCCGCCGTGAAGCACCCGTCCCTCGCGGGCATCCACTTCACGGGCTCGACGGACACGTTCCATCACCTCTGGAGCACCGTTGCGGCCAATCTTGGCAACTACAAGACGTATCCGCGGCTGGTGGGCGAGACCGGTGGCAAGGACTTCGTGCTCGCGCACCCGTCGGCCTCTCCGGACGCGTTGCTGGTCGGGCTGCTCCGCGGTTCGTTCGAGTACCAGGGGCAGAAGTGCTCGGCCGCATCGCGCGCGTACATCCCAAACTCGGTGTGGGAGCAGCTCCGCGATCCACTCGCCGCAGCGACCGAGGCGATACCGGTCGGCGACCCCGCCGAGTTCAGCACCTTCATGGGCGCGGTCATCGACGAGCCGAGCTTTCGCAAGCACGAGTCCGTCCTCTCGGCGGCGCGTCACGATCCGACACTGAGCCTGGTCGCCGGCGGTGAGTGCGACGGTGACGTCGGGTGGTTCGTCCACCCCACGATCCTCGCCACCACCGACCCGAAGCACGACCTGCTCCAGCGCGAGCTGTTCGGGCCGATCCTCACGGTCTTCCCCTACCCGGACTCCGACTGGGACTCGGTGCTCGACCTCGTCGATCGCACCTCGCCGTATGCGCTCACCGGGGCGGTGTTCGCGAGGGACCGGTCGGCAATCGACGAGGCTGCGGCTCACCTCCGCTACGCCGCGGGCAACTTCTACATCAACGACAAGCCGACCGGCGCGGTGGTCGGTCAGCAACCCTTCGGCGGCGCGAGGATGAGCGGCACCAACGACAAGGCTGGATCGGCGCTGAACATGCTGCGCTGGGTGTCTCCCCGCATCATCAAGGAGACCTTCGTCCCGCCAACCGACTGGCGCTATCCGCACCAGGACCCCGACTGACGCCACACCTGCGGGCGACCTGACGACCCCTCCTCCACCTCTGGAGCGGTGCGGCCGTTGACATATGCCGATATTGGCATATAATCGCCGCATGGCCCGAGCAGCGACCACGACGGACGCGTTCAACGCGGTGGCGGAACCTCGCCGGCGCCAGATCCTCGATCTCCTGACGCGCGGCGAGCGCCCCGTGAACGATCTCGTTGCGATGCTCGGCCTGCCTCAGCCGCTGGTGTCGAAGCACCTGCGAGTGCTCAGGGAGGTGGGCCTCGTGGACGTGCGCGACATGGGCCGGCAGCGCCTGTACTGCTTGAACGGGCAGCCGCTCAAGCCGATTCATGACTGGGTCAAGGCCTATGAGGCCTCCTGGTCGCGCCGATTCGATCGTCTCGACGAAGTGCTGGAAGAACTGAAGGACAAGGAGGACGGTCATGGCAGCGACGGCGACTAGTGGAACGGCCGTGGTGACGCTCCCGAGCGACACGCAGGTCCTGATCACGCGAGAGTTCAACGCACCCAGGCACCTGGTCTTCAAGGCGTGGACGACGCCGGAGCTCATCAGGCGGTGGTGGGCCGGAGACCGGGGCGAGGTCACGCTTGCCGAGGTCGATCTCCGGGTCGGCGGCAAATGGCGTTACGCGATGATCGCGAACGGCGGATTCGAAGTGGCCTTCCACGGCGAGTACCGCGAGATCGTGCCCAACGAGCGGATCGTCTCGACGGAGATCTTCGAGGGTATGCCCGATGCCGGGGCGGCCGTGAGCACGGTCTCGTTCACCGAGAGCGATGGACGCACCACCCTCACGATCCTGGTCGAGCAGCCCGATCGCGAGATTCGCGACGCGTTCATCGCGTCCGGCATGGAAAGTGGCTTGCAGGAAGCGCTCGACGACCTCGAGGAGGTCGCGATCTCGCTGCACTGATCACCGACCGGCGCTCACCACCCCTGGATCTGCACGCCCGGCCCGTCAGCGGTCGCAGCTGCCGCTACGCCCGCCAGCGCGTGCAGGACCGGGTGGGCCGGCGCCTGCAGGAACAGCTTCCCGGGTGGCGAGGGGTTCGCCGCTGGATCGACGGGTTCTCTGAGGCAACCCGAATCAGAGCGTGGAACCGGCGCTCGTCGATGATGCCCTTCTCCAGAGCGCGCTGCGCCCAGGCCGGCGGGGTCCGGAGCCCCCACGCATCGAAAGCGCCTTTCTCGATCATCGTTCCTCCTGATGATAGCCAGGACGGGCTAAACGAGGGTCCCCGACGGGTCCAGTCCCTCGAGGAGCTTCTGGACGGCGGTCACGAATCGAGTCGCCTGCAGGCCGTCGTTGATGCGATGGTCGAACGACAGTCCCAGGTTCATGATGGGCCGGATCGCGATCGCGTCGCCGACGACGACCGGCCGCTTCACCACGAGATCCATGGTCATGATCGCCGCCTGCGGCTGGTTGATGATCGCCTGGGTCATCACCGCTCCAAGCGCGCCGGTGTTGTTCAGCGTGAAGGTGCCGCCCTGGATCTCGTCCAGCTTGAGGTGATTGGTGCGCGCCCGCGCGCCCAGGTCGGCCATGGTGGTCGCGAGGCCGGTGATGCTCAGCCGATCGGCGTCACGCACCACCGGGACGATGAGATTGTCCTCGAGCGCCACGGCGATGCCGAGATTGATCGCTTGCTTGACAACGATACCGGCGTCGCTCCAGGAAGCGTTGAGCGTCGGATGCCGTTGCAGCGCCTCGACAACCGCGCGCGCAACGAACGGCAGGAAGGTGAGCTTGACGCCGTGTCGCGCCTCGAACGCACCCTTCTCGCGATCGCGAATCCGCGACACCGCCGACATGTCGACCTCGACCATCACGTACGCGTGCGGCGACATCTGCCTGCTCCGGACCATGTGCTCCGCGATCGACCTGCGCACCTGCGTCAGCGGAACGACGGTGTCCCCTTCCCCCCCAGTGAAGGAGGCCGGCACGGTCGCAGCGCCGAATGGCGCAGACGTGGCGGCGGGTTGGGGTCCCTGCGGAGGCGACAGAGCCGGTGCAGGCGCCGGAGCGGGGACCCCGACCCGCGGCGGCACAGACGCACCAGCGGCGTCGCGACGCTGCACGTACTCGAGAACGTCCTTCTTGGAGATGCGCCCTCCGATCCCGCTGCCGGTGATCTGGGACAGGTCGACCCCGTGCTCACGGACCAGCATCCGAACGGCGGGTGTCAGGTGGTATCCGCCGGCCTGCCCGTTCCCGTCGGCGACGTCGTTCGAAGCCGGCGTGGCAGTGACGGGCTGGGTGAACGCGTCCTGAATCGGTGCGACAGCCGTCTCACCGCTGGGCGGCGATTGCGCAGATGCCGGCGTGGCCGCCACGGGTTCGGCCGCCGGTATGGCGGGCGCGCTCTCGCTGACGGGTGCCACAACGGCGACAGTCTCCTTGGCCTCGGTGTCGACCGCCGCACCCGCGCCGTCCGCGGTGTCGATCGAACAGATCGGCTGCCCCACGGGCACCACGGTGCCCTCCGGGGCGATGAGCTCCGACATGACCCCGTCCGCCGGCGCCGGAATCTCGGCGTTCACCTTGTCGGTGATCACCTCTGCGATCGATTCGTATTTCGCGATCGAGTCGCCGGGTTGCTTGAGCCACCGGGCGATGGTTCCTTCGGTGACGCTCTCACCGAGCTGCGGCATCGTGACGGTCAGTGCCATTTCGCGCGATTCCTTGTATTCGTGTCAGTACGCGGCAAGCTCGCGGAGCTTGGCCTCGACCTTGTTGGGCGTCACCAGATAGAACTGTTCGAGTGGCGGCGAGAACGGCATCGCAGGGATCTCCGGACCGCCGAGACGCATCACCGGGGCATCGAGACTGTCGAAGCAGTCCTCCGCGATGATCGCCGCAACCTCCGACGCGACGCTGACCGCCAGGTTCGCCTCCTGCACGATCAGCACCTTGCCGCACTTGCGCGCGCTCGCGACGATCGTCGCACGGTCGAACGGACGCAGCGAGCGCAGATCGACGACCTCGCAGGAAAACCCATCTGCAGCAAGGCGATCGACGGCTTCGAGCGCGGCGTGCACCATCATCCCGTAGCTGAAGACCGCAATGTCGGTGCCCTCGCGAACGACCGATGCACGGTCGAGCGGCACCGTGTAATCACCCTCCGGCACCTCGCCTTTGATGGCGCGGTAGCAGCGCTTGTGCTCGAAGTACAGCACCGGATCCGGGTCCCGTATCGCAGCAATAAGCATGCCCTTGGCGTCATAGGGAGTCGACGGGACGACCACGCGCAGACCGGGGATGTGCGCGAAGATCGCCTCGATCGACTGCGAGTGGTAGAGCGCACCGTGCACGCCCCCGCCGAACGGCGAGCGCACGACCATGGGCACGTTCCAGTCGCCGTTGCTCCGGTACCGGATCTTGGCGGCTTCGCTGATGATCTGGTCGACCGCAGGCAGGATGAAATCCTGGAACTGAATCTCGGCGATCGGGCGGAGTCCGTTCATGGCGGCGCCGATCGCAACGCCGACGATCATCGATTCCGCGAGCGGGCTGTCGAGCACCCGCGATTCACCGAACTCCTTCTGCAGGCCTTCGGTGACACCGAACACGCCGCCCTTCGCACCGACATCCTCACCGATGATCATCACGCTCTCGTCGCGCCGCATCTCGTCACGGATGCCATCGCGGATGGCTTCGATGTACGTCTTCTGGGGCATTGTCAGTCCCCCGGTGCGGCGTAGACGTTCAGCATCGCGCTCTCGGGTGACGGCAGCGGCGACGCCTCGGCCTCGTCGGTTGCACGATCGAGCTCGAGCACGAGCTCGCTGCGCATCTCCTCCGCGTCACCCGGGTGGAGGACGCCGAGCTCCTCAAGAGTCGCTTTGAATCGCAGCAGCGAGTCACGCTCCTTGTCGGCCTCGAGAGACTCGGCGGTGCGGTAGCGGCGCTGATCGTCGTCCGAGCTGTGCGAGGTCAGGCGGAGCACCTTCGCCTCGACGAGCGTCGGCCCGTCGCCGCGACGTGCGCGCTTCACCGCCTCGCGGGCCGTTCGATAGCACGCGATGGCGTCGCACCCGTCGACGATGACTCCGGGGATGCCGTAGCCCTTGGCCCGGTCGGCGACGTCCTGCGTGGGCATCTGCTTCTGCCAGGGCACGCTGATCGCGAAGCCGTTGTTCTCGACGAGGAAGATCACCGCGAGCTTGTGGATCGCCGCAAAGTTCAGGGCCTCGTGGAAGTCGCCTTCGCTGGTGCCGCCCTCGCCGATCGAGGTCAGCGTCACCGTGTCCTCGCCGCGCATGCGCGCGGCGAGTGCGATCCCCGCCGCGTGCAGGAGCTGCGTCCCCACCGGTGACCCGGTCGTGATGATGTTGAGGCGCCTGCAGCCGTAGTGCGCCGGCATCTGCCTGCCGCCACTGTTGGGATCGGCCGCCCGCTGGAGCACCGAGAGGAGGTGATCCTTGGGTGTCATCCCGAGCACCAGCGTGAGCGCGAGGTCGCGATAGTACGGCGCCACCCAGTCGTACTCCGGGCGCAGGTTCATGCCAAAAGCGACCTGAACTGCCTCGTGTCCCTCCGCGGAGATCCAGAACGGCGCGCGTCCCTGACGGTTGAGCACCCAGAGCCGTTCGTCGAGCAACCGGGAGCGGAGCATGTGCCGGTACATGAGGCGGAGCGTCTCCGCGTCGAGGCCGGCGCGCGCCCTGGTCTCGGTCTTGGTCATTGCCACGTGTCGATCGTCCCTCCGAACGAAGCTGACGCCACCGGCAATGCGTCGGCCCTCCACCCGCTCAAATGTGGATTGCCTCGCCGCTCACCGCAAGGGCAGCTTCTGACAACACTTCGCTGAGTGTAGGGTGTGGCGCGACCGCGTGCCCCATCTCGAAAGCCGTGGTCTCCAGGAGGCCTCCCAGGGCAGGTCCCCAGATGAGCTCGGTCACCTCGTGGCCGATGATGTGAACGCCGAGCACGGTGCCGTCCGCCCTGTCGGCGACCACCTTGCAGAACCCTCCGCTCTCGCCCCAGATCAGCGCGCGGCCGTTGCCGCGGAAGGGCATCACACCGACCGCGACCTCGTGGCCGGCGGCCTCCGCCTCGGCCTCGCTGAGGCCCATGGATCCGATCTGCGGCGTGCAGTACGTCGTCCGGGTCACCAGCCTGGGGTCGAGCGGGTGTGGATCGCGCCCCGCGATCGCCTCGACGGCGAGGACGCCCTCGTGGAGCGCCTTGTGCGCCAGCTGGAAGCCTCCGACGACGTCCCCGACGGCGCTCACCCCGGCCTCACCGGTCCGGAGCATCGCATCGACGGCGATGACCCCGCGTTCGACGGCGATCGCCGTCCCCTCGATGCCGATGTTCTCGACGTTGGCCGCCCTGCCCACGGCGACGAGCAGCACCTCGGCCTGGAGGCGCTGCTCCTTACCGTCCTCTCCGGCCACGCTGACCGCGACACCGCCCTCGTTGCGCTCGACCGAGCTGAGGTCGAGGCGGTGCCCGGGGAGGCACGTGATACCGCGAGCCTCGAACTGGCGGCGAAGCTCGACACCGACGGCGGCGTCCTCGAGCGGCACGAGGCTCGGCAGCATCTCGACGATCGTCACCTCGGCGCCACAGCTGCGATAGAGCGAGGCGAACTCGACCCCGACCGCGCCCGCGCCGAGCACGATCGCGGACGCGGGCACCCGATTCATGCGCAGCGCCTCGTCGCTGGTGAGGACAACGGTCCCGTCGGCGGGGATGCCGGGGAGCTGCTTCGGCCGTGACCCGGTGGCCAGGATCACCGCTCCTGCGTTGATCTCGACCGGATCGCCGTCCGGTGGGGTGACCGCGAGCCGTCCGGCGCCGTCGAGGCGACCGCGCCCGCTGACGACGCTCACCTTGTTCTTGCGGAGGAGAAACTGCACACCCTTGTGCAGCTGGCTCACCACCTGGTCGCGGCGCCGTCCGGCAATCGAATAGTCGAAGTGGACGTCGCCCGTCGTGACCCCGAACGCCTCCGCGTGACGCAACTCGTCGAGCAGCGCGGCGCTCTGGAGCAGTGCCTTGGCGGGGATGCAGCCGCGGTGCAGGCAGGTGCCGCCGACCTTGTCCTCCTCCACCAGCACCACGCTGAGCCCCAGCTGGGCCGCGCGGATCGCAGCCGGGTAGCCGCCCATCCCGCCCCCGAGGATGGCGATGTCAAATCGTTCGGCCACGGGCTCTGAGTATATCGGTGGGGTCCTCCGGGCGACCCGCGCTGAGATCGCAGCCCAGCGGGACGGACGGCGTGCGCGCCGACGAGGTCAGGCCGACAGGAAGCGTCGAACTCCGAGGAAGCTGCCGAACGCTCCAACGGCAACGCCGCCGATCAGGAGCACGATGAGCAGGGTGACCGTGTAGCGGACGTCGAACGGCACGCTCAGCAGGTTGCCCTGCGCCGCCTGGACGAAGAGACGGTACGCGCCGAAGACCACCGCTCCGGAGAAGATCGCCGCGAGTAACCCGCCGAGCATCCCCTCGAGGATGAACGGCCAGCGCACGAACCAGTCGGTGGCACCGACCAGTTTCATGATCTCGATCTCGGTTCGCCGCGAGTACACCGCGGTCCGGATCGTGTTCATGATGATGACGATGCTGATGGTCAGCAGAATGATCGCGATGATCGCTCCGACCCACTCGATGACCGTGATCACCGTGTTGAGCTTGGAGATGACGTCCGAGTTGTAGTCGGTCGGCGTCGTGCTGTCGACGATCGGCGTGGCCTTCGCCTCAGCGTTGAACTGGCTGAGATCGGTGAGCTTGCGGACGTTGAGGTTGAGCGACGCGGGGAGCGGGTTGCTGCCGAGGACGTTGAGCGCGCTCGCGATGGACGGATTCTGGGACGCTTGCTGCGCAGCCTGGTCCTTCGTTTCGAAGGTCACCGAGATGACGCGCGAGTCGTGCTTGAGGCGGCTCTCGAAATTGGTGATCGCCACGAGCGACGCGTTGTCCGACAGGTAGATCTTGAGGTGGCTCGCGTTCTGCTCCTGACCCTGGAGGACCGTGTCGACCGAGTGTGTGAAGAGCAGCGATCCGCCGACGAGAAAGATGATCAATCCCATGGTGAACACGCCTGCGAGCGAGACGCCGAGGTTGCGCCGGAAATTCTGTCCGGCGCTGTGGAGAGCGAACCACAGCGAGGCGAAGATCTGCCTCACAGGGTTGCGGTTCCTTCGCGCAGGTAACTGCCCTCGGCCTCGTCTCTCACGACACGGCCGTTGTCAATCGCGATGACGCGCCGGCGGACGAGATCGACCACCTCGCGGTTGTGCGTGGCCATGAGCACGGTTGTGCCCCGGTGGTTGATCTGGAGCAGCAGCTGCACGATTCCCCAGGATGTGTCCGGGTCGAGGTTGCCGGTGGGCTCGTCGGCGAGGAAGATGCGCGGCCGGTGGACGAGCGCGCGCGCGATCGCCACGCGCTGCTGTTCACCACCGCTCAACTCGTCCGGAAACTTGTCGAGCTTGTCCTCGAGGCCGACGATCCAGAGGACCTCCTCCACCTTCTCGCGCATGTGACGCTGGCCCGGCCGGGTCACTTGGAGCGCGAAGGCCACGTTCTGCGCCACCGTGCGCCGCGACAGCAGCTTGTAGTCCTGGAAGACGATGCCGAACTTGCGCCGCAGCTTGGGCAGCTTGCGGTGCGACATCCGGCTGACCTCCTGCCCGTCGATGAAGATGCGCCCCGTCGAGGGCGCCTCGTCACGGATGAGCAGCCGCACCAGCGTCGACTTGCCGGCGCCGCTCGGTCCGACCAGGAAGCAGAAGTCGCCCTGATGGATCGCCAGATCAACGTCGCGCAGGGCCT
>ODAK010005878.1_pt1 | contig 12410 bp, 12 predicted proteins | sample 1539591 | NCBI WGS metagenome assembly ODAK01 (sample SAMEA3539303, study PRJEB22396) | soil metagenome | biome: tundra; feature: field; material: soil | place: USA | collected 2010-05 | depth 0.15 m | reverse complement strand
ATTACCGGCGGAACAGGCTACAAATGCCTTCGATGAATCAGGCAGAATGACGACGTCGCTGGCACCGGGGCAGCCCTCAAAAACCGCGCGCACCTTGCGCGTCGCCGTATCGATGATGCTCACGGAGTTTCCCACGCGGTTGGCGACTGCCAGGGTCATGCCGTCAGGAGCGATGCGAACCGACGCCGGCTCTTCACCTACGCCAATCTGGGCAATTTCCCGTCGCGCCTTCAGGTCGATCACCGACACGCTGTTGGAACCGGAATTGGACACGTAGGCCAGGTCACCTTTTGCATCGAGGGCGAGCGCAGTTGGCAATTTGTGCACCGGGATCAGCGCGGCGACAGAATTGTTTTCAGCATTGATGACCGCGACGGAACCCTGGCCCGACGCAGCACCGGCGTTGACCACGTAAATTTCGTTGCGCGTAGAGCTGGCAGTGACGGAGATCGGGTTCAGTCCAACGGGCAACTCGCGGTCGACGCGCACGTTGACCACGTCATACACCGATACGGTACCGCTGCCGCCGTTCGTCACGTAAGCGTATTCGCGGTAATTCGGCTGGAACTGCGGGAAGTCATGCGCACGACAACCGGCAACGGATAGCGCGACAACGAACGCGAAGATTTGAACCGGCGCGACTTTCTTCGAGTTCATTGATTCCGCGTTCCTTGGCTGGCCGGTGAGTCGATGTGAATGGAAATTAAGCTAGCGCACTTTGCCGTCATGAGGCTTGGCTGCGACGGTCTCTATGTGAATGCCCCGGGGCAACTCGCGATGCACGATAGGCGCGATCTGCTGAATCTCGTCCATCATGCGCGCGAACTGGTCAGGATAGATGGACTGCGGACCGTCAGAGAGCGCCTTCTCCGGCTGATGGTGCACTTCAACCATCACACCATCTGCACCGACGGCAATCGCAGCGCGCGCCATTGGCAGCACTTTGTCGCGCTTGCCCGTGCCGTGGCTTGGGTCGACAAGGATTGGCAAGTGGCTGAGCTTCTGCACGGCGGGAACAATGCTGAGGTCGAGCGTATTACGCGTGTGATCGGCAAACGTGCGCACGCCGCGCTCGCAGAGGATCACTTCGTAGTTGCCCTCGCTCATGATGTACTCGGCGGCCATGAGAAATTCGTCGAGCGTGGCAGACATGCCGCGTTTGAGCAGCACCGGCATGCGCAGACGGCCAGCGCGCTTGAGCAGCGAAAAATTCTGCATGTTGCGCGCGCCAATCTGCACGACGTCAGCCCACTTCGCGACCAGATCGAGGGTTTCATTGTCGATGGCTTCGGTGATGATGCGCAGGCCAAATTGATCCCTGATCTCAGACATGATTTTGAGCGCATCGACGCCGAGGCCTTGAAATGCGTATGGCGAGGTGCGGGGCTTGTAGGCGCCTCCGCGGAAGAACTGGGCACCCGAGGCGGCAACCTGCTCGGCGATGGCGAAAGCCTGTTCGCGGCTCTCGATGGAGCAGGGCCCGGCCACGATGGCGAGGTTGCGACCGCCGATGGTGGCGTCGGTGCCGGCAAAGCGGATGATGGTGTCTTCTTCTTTGACGTCGCGGCTAGCGAGTTTGTAGGCCTTTGAGACGCGGATGACTTCGGCGACGCCCGACATTTCTTCGAGGTTGCCGCGGTCCACTTCACCCTGGTTGCCGGTAATTCCAATAGCGGTGCGCTGGGCGCCCGGCATGGGATGCGGTCGGTAACCCATCAACTCGATATGGTCGCAAACGGCTTGAATCTCTTCTGCGGTGGCCTGCGCCTTCATGACAACTAACATCACTGGATCCTCAATATTCAAGTTTACGGCAATTCCAGGAATTCTGTGTCCCTGGTTTTGTTTAGACTGCGGACGACGTTTACGCCGAACTAGCCTGTATCATGTTCTCTGCGTGCGGCTTGGCGCTTTTCTGAGCGCCATTTAATGCCCAGCCACGCCAGATAGCCCAACTGCAAAGCCCAGGTAACCGCGTAAGCTGCGATCACAAATTGGTGATCGAGAATAGCTCTTTGATCCATTTTTCCCTCCCGGCGGAGTCTTCAATTCTGACCAGCGCTTGCGAATCTCAATCAGGCGCTTGCCAGGGCTTCTTCCGCCTCTTCCGCTGCGTATTGCTGGTGTTTGCGCTCAACGTGATAGCGCAGGAACAGGATCAGCAGGCCCCAGCAGAACCAGGCCAGCATGTTCCAGAGAAGCGGCTCAACCATGGACTTGTCCATGCCGGAACCTTCGCCGCCGCCAAAAACCGGGGCGGGATGCTGGGTGCGCCACCAGCGATTCGACATGTAGACGATGGGTACATCCAGAGCGCCGAAAATGCCCAAAACAGCAGCCAGTGTTTGCATTTGCGGGCCGGCGGCGAAACGGCGCAAAAGCAGGTAGCTTACATAGATCAGCCACAGAACCAGTGTCGTGGTGAGTCGCGCATCCCATGTCCACCAGATGCCCCACGCGCGACGGGCCCACAGAGGCCCGGTAGTCAGCACGACGGTGCAGAAGACGACGCCTACCTCGGCGCCAGAGAGCGCCCAGGCGTCCGCCACTTGTGCCCACGCCGGGCGACTGCGGCGCCAGGTTAGATAGCCGATGGAGCCGAGCAGGCTAATGGCGAAGAACAGGAATGCAACCGAGGCCGCGGGCACGTGGTAGAAGAGGATGCGAAAGATTTCGCCCTGCATGGCGTCAGTAGGCGCGACGTAGATGGCCTGGTAATATCCCCAGGCCATGAGAGCGAGGGTGAGGGCGGGAAACAGGCCGAGTAGCAGTTTTTTCATCGTGGTGAATCATCCATAACCCAGCACTTCAGTCCGGGTCGAATTCGTTAGGCTGGGACGCCTTCAGTGTACGACGATTGCGCAGCGGCAGTCTCGTCCGAAGTATGGAGAGTCTGCATTCTTAGAAGTGCGGGACGGTGGAATGGCTGCGACGCGATGGTGTGTCTCCGCGAAAAAAGTAATTGGCCACCTGCAAAGAAAGTTGTGCATCGTACTTTCAAGGTTCGTAAGGTTATTTCGAGCCAAGAAACATGACTGTGATTAATGCTCTGCTCCTTTTCTCCCCGGTATACGCAGCTTCGACAAGCGCCAACCTAGCGAGTCTCGAATCACCCCAAAACCGAGCGATCTGGGGCCACGGTCACGGAACCGCATCCTGGCGAGGAGCGGATAGAGGGACTGCGGTACGGACTGCGGTACGAAAGGCGCTCTCTGCCTGCTTTTGTTCGCCGGTCTGGCGTGTGCTGCCCAGAAGCCAGGGAGCATGAATCTCGGCACGCTCTCCTATAACCACTGGCCGACGCCATCGCCAAGCATCTTGCGCATCCGGGGTTTGGTATGGTCGTCCATCGAGGGCTCTCGCGGAAATTACTCCCCCACGTTCGGTAGTCTGGACAATTGGATCGCCGCCGCAAAGGCTAAAAATATCCAGTTGATGTTCACTTTCTATTCCGTGCCGCGTTGGGCATCCACCAGCAGCACGCAGCCACCATCGGACCTTGGCGCCATGAATGAGAAATGCCAGGCACCCCTGGCGGGAGTGGTGCGTCCCACGGGGAACTGCATGTGGGCGGAGTACATCACCAAATTCATGCAGCATGTGTGTGGAGTGAGTGCGGCTCCAACGGCTCCGCTCAAGGGTATCTGCAGGATCCACTACTACGAAGCGTGGAACGAGTTCAATGCCGACCAATACTGGTCGTCGAACTATACCAACATGGCGATAATGGCCAACGATGCGGCTACGATTGTGAAGAAATATTGCGGAGATTGCCTGTTTCTGGCCGGGAACTCGTCGGCCGGCGGAGACGGATATCACGCAGCCTACATCAACAATCCAGCAGTCTCGGGCCATTTTGATCTGTCCATTGGCGAGTTGCTGGATGCCTGGCATGCCATTCCCAATGCGTCCCTGCCCGACGCGGTCAGTTATCACGCCTATGGTGCACGCCGGAATGTCATTCCTTATCCGTTCCCGGAGACGATCGTTTCGCACGGTAGTTCGCTTTGCACAGCCGCGAATACCCCCAATCCGAATTGCCGCACAGCGCTTTTCTCGGAGACTGCTGCGGTCCGGACGGTGTTGCGGCAACGGAGTTGGGCGGCGAATTTGCCGATCTGGAATACCGAGGGCGGATACGGGAGGAACGACGATCTCGTCGATCCGGCCAGTCAGACGGACGCTAACACCACAATGCTGAGGGAGGCTTACGTGGCCCGGTGGATATTGGCCATGGGCAGCACGGGTACCGTAACGAACCTTTGGTATGAATGGGACGATCCCTGCTGGGGCACGATGTTGGGGTACGGGATTGCTCCCGCAAAGACGGGATGTTCGTCGGACCCTGAGATTCCAGCAGGCTATACGCCCATCCATCAAACCTGGGAGATGATGACGACGTGGCTCAGCGGAGCTAGTTTTGCCGGTCCTTGCACCAGTTCGGGGACGATTTGGCGCTGCACGATTACGAAGCCGGGCTACCAGGGGATGTTCGTGTGGACTACGACGTGGCTGGCGAGCCAATCTGTGCCGACAGGGACAACCTGGGTGCAGTATCGGGACCTGGAGGGCAATCTCTACAAGCTGAACGGGGCTAGCAGCGTCACGGTAACGAATCGTCCGATCTTGCTGGAGCAATGATTCGATGGCGCTTCGTTGAGTTTCTAAGCGTTATTCCGCATGGAACACCACGTCGAACAGAAGCAGACTGACGGTTGTGAAGATGATGTCGTAGCCGACGAGGAGCTTGATCCACAAGCTCGGGTCGCCGTCACCGGTAAGGATGAGCGTGGTCGCCTGTACCATCGCCAAAAGCGCCGGCAAGTAGATCGGAAAAAGGATCAGCGGCAGCAACAACTCGCGATTGCGGCTGCGAATGGCAAGCGCCGCGAAGAAGGTTCCGTTGGCCACGAGGGCCCACGTGCCAAGCGGCAGCACCAAAACAAGGAGCCAGCCCTGCCCCTGAATATGCAGGTTATAGAAGACCAAAAACACGGGGGCAAGGACCAACTGCACAATCGAAACGAAAAGAAAATTGGCGAGGACCTTGGCGAGAAAAAGCTGCGCTCCAGAGGTAGGCGCCATGCGCTGTGCGTCCAGCACTTGGTGACGAATTTCACGGGCCCAGGCTTGGTTGAGCGCGCTGACTGAGGCAAACATGGTGGCTACGGAGAGCACGCCTCCCGCGATGCGTTGCGCGAATTCACCGCGCGGGTCAAAGGCGATCGAAAACAGCACCACGACCAGCAGCGCAAAGAACAGCATGGAGTTTATGGCGTCTTTTGAACGCCACTCGATGCGCAGGTCTTTTACCAGGTGTGTGAAGAGGGCCTGCGTCACGCGCCATGAACCTCCGGAGAGGTGGCCCGAGCCTGATCTTTTGTGAGGTCAGCGGTCTGCACTTCAACATCGAGAGCCTGGGCTGCACGCAGGTAGTCCTGGGGCGTGAGAATAAGCTGGGTTCCTCGCGACCCGGCCGACACGCTGATCTGGTCGAAGAGGACGGCGGTTTCGTCGATGTAAACCGGAAACGGCTTGCGAGCGCCAAATAGAGTGACTCCGCCGCGAATATAGCCGGTGAGCGGCTGCACATCCTTGACCGGAGCCATCTCGACTTTGCGCAAACCTGCTGCGCGCGCCAGCTTCTTAAAGTCGAGATCGGCATTGCCAGGAATGACACCGAAGCGGTAAATGTTTGGCCCCCCGGTGACGAGTAGTGTTTTGAACACCTGCTCGGCCGGCATGCCGATCTTTTTGGCGACCGTGATCGCGGAGAGGTCGTCGGGGTCGACTTCATACTCGCGAAGTTCGAAGGGGATTCCGAGCGATTCGAGGAAGCGTGCACCGTTGGTCTTCATAGGGTTGGATTCCCGGGTTCGAACGAAGCGACACGTCCTGCGCGCAAAGCCAGCACCCAGTCGGCGATGGGAGCGGCGGATTCGCGCTGGTGGGTGGTGATGACGATAGTGCGATTGCCCTGGCGAAAGCCGGCCAGAAGCTCGACCATCTGGCGAACAGACTCGACATCCATATTCGAGAAGGGCTCGTCGAGCAGCAGTAGTTCCGGCACGGGCAGCAGCACACGGGCGAGGGAAGTGCGCTGGCGCATTCCCTGCGAATACTGGCCAAGGGGCCGGTTCAGGTTGGGATCGAGACCGACCTGGCGCAATGCCTCGGCGGGGGTAAGACAGGCGCGGCTAGGGTACAGGCTGGCAAAGTAGCGAAGATTTTCCTGCCCGGTGAGCTCATCGTAGAGCATGGGTGCGTGGCTCATGTAACCAATGCGTTCGCGGGCATCGTGGGGCTCCTCGCCATCGAACATCTTGACCGTGCCATGGGTTGGCCGCAACAGGCCGGCCAGGATGCGCAGCAGCGTGGATTTACCGGCGCCGTTCTCCCCGATGAGGACGTAGCAGCGGCCGGGTATCAGGTCCACAGAAACCTGGCGGAGCGCAGCGAAGGAGCCAAAGAGTTTAGAGACGTTTTCGAGGCGGGCGCAGAGGGTAGGGATTACGGCCTCAAGGGCGTGCGCGGTCATTGCTCTCAGTAGGTCGAGGGAGGAGTAGCTGCAGGGCGGCCTGGCTGGGCAGCAGGAGTGGCTGTTGCGCGAGGGTTGGAAGTGGAGGCCGGTTGCGCCGGAGCAGCACCGGGCTGCCCGGGAGCATATTTGCTGGCACACTTGGCTTGAAGCACCGAGGCGTGGAAGACTCCGTCGCGCCCGATCGTGCCCTCGGCTAAGGCCTGTGCATCATCTTTGAATGTGTCCGGAGGCGGCTCCGACCCTTTGTAAACCACCTTGAGCAAACGGCCTGTTGGAGCCTTGGGAGAATGGCTTTCAAACTCGTTGAGCACAAAGGTTACATGGGGGCCGCTCTGCTCGATCGAGCCGGGCTGAACGAAACCCTCAACCCTCAGGTTGCTCTTGTAGGCCTTGTCGCCCATTCCGCCGAGTTCCGCAATCGTGACGTAATAGCTCTTGTTGGATCCGTAGCCCGTAAAGGCGAGCCAGCCGATGGTGCCGACAATGATGGCGACCGCTATACCGATGCGCACGGAATTCGAGGATTTCTTCATAACCTGACCTAAAGATACGAGCGGAAAGAGGTGCGGTCAACGATTCCGGCAAACATGTGTGATTTGAATCACAAGATTGCCGCCCGAAATCGACGTGCTTATCTTACTGCTTCCGGGTTTCCCTTAGCGAGCACCGTCTAGCACGTGAGACGCTTTGTCCAGCGCATCGGTGAGCACTGTCAATTGCTGTGCCGCCCGCTTGCCGTCTTTGGCGTCAATTGCCTCGTTGACCCCGGGAATCACCACCGCCGCATATCCGGTGTACTCGCCCGGCGCATAAATCGTGTGCTTGTACCAGGGGCGATTGGGCAGCCCGGCTGAGGAGATAAAAGCCGTTTCAACCTGGCGCAGGGCGAGGTTGAGCTTCGTCACGTCGCCGCCCGCGGAGAGTTGCAGGCGATGAATGCGCTCGGCACTGGTCGCAAAGCGGGCGGCGGCTGCCTTCGAAGGGGCAAAGTCGAGCGAGGAAAGGCTCGCGTCGACGGCTTTTCGCTTGGCCGTGTCGAGATAGGCGGTTATTTCCCGCGCGTACGCGACATAGTCGTAGGGCAGTACGTCTGTATCGGCCATGCGCAACGCCTCAAGACCGAAGACGCGTGCCATCTGCTGCAGGTACGTGAAATGCGGATCGGCGTTCTGAACGAACCAGGCATAGTTGTCAAAGGCGGAATGATAGACCCCATAGGGGCCTCCAGAGCCTATGTCTGTTGATGGAACGCCGGCGTGCTGCAGAAACGGTGTGAAGTCCGAACCGGAGCCGAGGTCGCTGACGCGCACTTCCTCCCCGGGTGGGGGCGGAGCGTTGGAGGCGCGATGTTCACTCTCTCCATGGCGATTGGCGCGCCATTCCTGGTACACGGTGTCGCCCATCGGGCTGGGAACGGATTTGGCGATTTCGCGCATGAATTGCTTGAGGGAGGGAACGGCGGACGCGGAAAAATCCGGTCCAGAGACCGCGACGTCCACGTTGAAATAGGCGACGGCATGATCAAGAACCGCGCCCTGCTGTTCGACCCATTCCGTGGAACCGATCAGGCCTTCCTCTTCCGCGTCCCAACTGCAGAAAACGAGGGTGCGTTTGGGCTTCCAGCCGTCGTGCAAAAGCGCGCCAAAGCCATGCACTGCCTCAAGCATCGTGGCAGTGCCACTGGAAGGATCGACGGCGCCGAAAACCCATGCGTCGCGATGATTGCCGGCAACCACCCACTGGTCGGGCAACTCCGAACCTTTGATTTTGCCGATCACGTCCCAAATCGTGCGTACTTGGTAATCCTGCTGCGAAACGAGGTGGACGCGCACCCCGCCGGGGCCAAGGTGGTAGCGGAAAGGAAGTGCTCCCTGCCAGCCCTGCGGCACGCTGGGCCCTTTGAGAGCCTGCAGAATAGGCGAGGCGTCCTGATAGCTGAGTGGAATGGAAATGATGTGAGGCTGGTTGTCGTTACCCGAAACGCGGGCGCTGTCAGGCAGATCAACCGTTGAAGCGACCCCGGGTGTTTGCGGGTCGCCGGGATATTTGAAAAGGAATTGCACCGACCCTCGCTGCACGCCGCTCTCGGGACGCCACGGCCCGTTGGGCCACGAGTCGCCCTTGTAATAGCCGTCGTCTTGCGGGTCGGAGTAGATGATTACTCCGGCAGCGCCGCGCTGTTCGGCGATGTAGACCTTGACGCCGCGGAAATTGCCTCCGTAACGGACCAGGACAATCTTGCCGTGCAGATCGATATGCTGCGCGACGAGCTGTTCGAAGTCTTCGAGGCGTCCGTAGTTGGCGTAGACTACTTCGCCGGTCACGTCGCCAGATCCGGATGACCCGTTGAAGGGCATGACTACGCGGGGATCCTCAGGAAACGTGTCGCCCGCAACGTGCTCGCGCGCGGGGCCGCTCATCAACTGCTTGCCGGCCATGTCAAAGGCCTCGACGCGCACGACCTTCGGCTGATTCAACAGCACACGGTAGGGAACAATCTCGGTATCGAGCCCGGCGGCGCGGAACTTCTGTGCCACGTAGTCGGCGGTCTTCTTGTCTTCAGGGGTGGCAGCCACGTGCGGCTCAGCGGTCAAGGTCTTCAGGTGTTCACCAGCCAGCTTGGCGCTGGGCACGGCCAGAAACTTCTCCTCGATTTTGGCCTGTTTGCTGAAGTCGCTGTAGCCGAAGACGGACGACGGACCAGGCGTCTGCGTGGGCGCGGCCGTCGGAGCCTTCTGTGAGAGGGGAACCAGTGCAAGGATAAGGAAGCCTGCGAATGACTTGCGAATGAGCATGAAGGGAACCTTTGGCGTGCAAGTGGGATGAGGCTGAAGAGGATGGAGCGCAGGGCTGCAGCGCAATTCTCCCACAGCTTACACTAAGCACTGGGGGACCGGGTTCTGGGCGACGGAAGCGAGTTGAATGAGGATCATTTGGCCGCCGACCTTGAGCAGGTTGCAGCGGTTCCCGAAGGGCCAATTGAGGGCACGGCAAAGGAGCGCATTCCGCCGGTGGTGCGGGCGTTACGCAACCCTAATTTTCGGCTTTTCTGGAGCGGCAATTTTCTCTCCAACATCGGCACATGGATGCAGAATGTGGCCCAGGGCTGGCTGGTGCTCACTCTCACAGGTTCTGCCTTCTGGCTGGGTGTGGTCGGGTTTGCGGGGTCGATTCCGTTTTTATTTTTTACGCTCTTTGGCGGCGTGATTGCAGACCGGGTCAACAAGCGCCGGCTGTTGCTTGTGACCCAGACGGTCATGATGATCCTGGCATTTCTGCTGGCGGCGCTGGCGTGGTTCAAAGTCATTACGGTTTGGGAGATCGCGGCGATTGCCTTTTTGAATGGCACGGCGATGTCGATGAATGCGCCCAGCTATCAGGCGCTGGTGCCGCGCCTCGTAAAGCGCGAAGACCTGACCAATGCGATCGCACTCAATTCCGCGCAGTTCAACATGTCGCGCATTTTGGGCCCGACGCTGGGCGGTTATGCGATGGTGCTGTTTGGCGTGGCGGGAAATTTCCTGCTCAACGGGTTCAGTTTTCTCGCGGTGCTATGGGCCCTGCTGCACATCCGCTACCCCGATGAAAAACTGGCCCGACACGAAACGCTGTGGGCGAGCCTGCGCGGCGGATTTGCCTATCTGCGCAGCGAGCCGCAGATGCTGGTGCTGATGTGGATGACGACTGCGGTCAGCTTGTTTGGTCTCCCATTTCTGACGTTCATTCCATTCTTCGCCAAGATTCAGTTGCACGCGGGCGAGAGCGGACTGGGGTGGCTGCTGGCCAGTTCAGGATTAGGCGCAGTGCTGGGCGCTATGACGGTCGCAACTATGGGCATGATTCGCCATCGGGGAATCGTGCTGACCCTTGCCGGCGGGGTGTTCTTTCTGGCGATCATCGGGTTTTGTTATTCGCAGAGTTTTGCGCTGTCTGTGTTTCTTGCGTTCTTTGAAGGCTTCAGCGGAATCCTGATGATCTCGTGCTTCAACGTGTCGATTCAGCACTTGTCATCAGACGCGATGCGCGGCCGCGTGATGAGCATCTACACGACCAGCTTTCTTGGCTTGCCGCCGCTGGGCGCACTGCTGGCCGGTGAACTTTCACGGCACATCCCCACCGGCCATGCGCTTGCGATCATGGCCGGGCTGGCGTTGGTGACATTCGTGGGTTTCTTCAGCTTCTCGCGCCCTCTGCGCGCGCTCGATTAAGCGACGAGCTGCGTGCAGTGAGCGCAGCGCTTGGCCGCGATGGGAATTTCGCTGAGGCATTGCGGGCAAGGCTTGGTCGCAGGAGGAGCAGCGGGCACGGGCTTCTTGATGCGATTCATCAGTGTGTTGATAGGCAGAACAATGCCGAAGTAAACCACGCTGGCGACGATGAGGAAGTTGATCACGGCAGTGAGGAAGTTGCCGATCATAACCTTGCCGCCGCCCACGTAGAAGAACAGATAGCTGAAGTTCGGCTTGCCCACAACGGCCGCGATCAGGGGACTGATCACATCGTTGACCAGCGAGGTAACAATAGCGTTGAAGGCTACGCCAAGGATGACGGCAATTGCCAGGTCGACGATGTTTCCACGCAGAATGAAATCACGGAATCCCTTCAGCATTTTCTTCCTCCATATTTTTTTGATGTTCTGGTTGCTGAGTGTGCGGACTGAGCAGACTGCACTTTCCCGTCCCACGAAGATTCAATGCGTCCGCGCACTGCTCACGCTACACATAGATAACACAACAGGCACCTAAGGAGATGCCTTGGGCCCTACGCTCATCCGGCAATTTTACGGATAGGCAACCATAACGACGATTAATGTCATGATCATCAAATCGGAGTAGAGCAGTAGCAGGACGCCCGCGTGGTAAAGGCTCCACTTACCTCTGAGGCAACGCCCTGTCTCGCCCATGCCCCACCCGGCGGCCAATAGAGCCAGGATCTGCCAATGCGAGCCATGCAGGTTTTCAATGTGAGGAAAGCCCGCCAGGCGCATGCTCGCCGCAAACGCGCCCAGAGATAAAAGAATGCCGCGCGTAAGCGACTTTTGCCGCAACCGGAAAATGGCGGGGCGGGACAGCACAATGTGTACAACTGTAGATCGCCAGGGTTACCCGGCGGCCATTTCCATTTCTTTGAGGGACTCGGTATAAGGGGCTCGCAAAACGCCGCGCTCGGTGATGATCGCCGTGACGTATTTGGCAGGCGTCACATCAAAGGCGGGATTGCAAATGCCTACGCCATGCGGAGTGAGTTGCTTGCCGCCGTGATGTGTGACCTCAACCTGGGAGCGTTCTTCGATGGGGATGGCAGCGCCGGTAGCAGTAGCAGTGTCGATCGTGGACCAAGGCGCAGCACAGTAAAACGGAATGCCGTGTTCTTTCGCGAGGATCGCGACGTTGTAAGTGCCGATCTTGTTGGCGAAGTCGCCGTTGGCGGCGATGCGGTCTGCACCGACGACCACAGCCTGGATGCGGCCCGCCTGCATGAGGCTTGCGGCCATATTGTCGCAGATGACAGTGGTAGGAATGCCGTCGGCCATCAGTTCCCATGCGGTGAGACGCGCGCCTTGAAGGAACGGTCGAGTCTCATCGGCGAAGACGTGAATCTGCTTGCCCTGCTCGACAGCGGCGCGGATGACGCCGAGTGCGGTTCCGTAGCCGCAGGTGGCGAGCGCACCGGCATTGCAATGCGTAAGGACGCCGCCCGATTGTGGCAGCAACTCGCCTCCGAATGCACCCATGGTCTTGCAGGCAGCGATGTCTTCGTCGTACATGGCATGCGCTTCAGCAAGCAGCTTGTCTTGCACCTGCGCCATCGTTGATCCACGATGGCCGGCAAACACGCGCTTCATGCGATCGATGGCCCAAAAGAGATT
>ODAK010005876.1_pt1 | contig 12414 bp, 10 predicted proteins | sample 1539591 | NCBI WGS metagenome assembly ODAK01 (sample SAMEA3539303, study PRJEB22396) | soil metagenome | biome: tundra; feature: field; material: soil | place: USA | collected 2010-05 | depth 0.15 m | reverse complement strand
TTTTTGCCGGATACGGCTACTCCAGCCTCAACCAGGTCAATCAGTCGCGCAGTGGCCTGCAGGGCGTAACTGCTTCAGTGACGCGCAACTTTGGAGAGCATTTTGGCCTCTCCGTTGACGGCGGCCATTATGCATGGGCAGTCACCTCGGCCAACACCGGCAATCCCACGGTGGACCTGTTTCTGGCAGGACCCTCGTTCCATGCCCCGCTCTACGACAAGATCAGCGGCTTCGCGCATGTGTTGCTCGGTGGAGCGCATACCGGCAACGTATCCATCTCGCCGAGCGTATCGTTTGCGGGCGGTGCGGGTATCGGCATGGAATACCAGATGAGCCCTCATTTTGCCCTGCGCGCCTACGGCGATGACATCGCTTCGTCTTTCACCCTCAGCCCCTATCAGTCTGGCTACTCAACGCACATGAGCTGGAATGCTCGCGCCGGATTCGGCGTCGCGTACAAGTTCTGAGCCGGTTGGGCAGCAGGCAACTCACCAGGGCGGAGGCTGTGGCTTCCGCCTTTTTGCATGCTTCGGCACCAAATCGATAGGCGCTCGGAATTCAGGCTTGAGTTGCTTCAGCGCATTCCCGGCCATAGCCGCTATCCTTCTTCCGCCTCGCGCAATTTCGCAATGACGGTAAAGTCCTCAAGCGTCGTCGTGTCACCTTTGATCTCACCATGCGTCGCCAGCTCCCGCAGTAAGCGCCGCATGATTTTTCCGCTGCGCGTTTTGGGCAACGCCTCAGTGAATCGAATATCATCGGGACGCGCCAGCGAGCCGATCTCTTTTGATACCCACTTGCGCAGCTCATCTTTCAATTCATCGCTGGGCTCGTTGCCGCTCTCGAGCGAAACAAATGCGGAAATGGCCTGGCCCTTCAATTCATCGGGACGCCCCACCACCGCGGCTTCAGCCACCTTGGGATGAGCCACCAGCGCCGACTCCACTTCCATCGTGCCTAGCCGATGGCCGCTCACGTTGATCACATCGTCGACGCGGCCCATCAGCCAGAAATATCCATCCGCGTCCATGCGCGCGCCGTCGCCGGTGAAGTAGCAGCCGGGCACATCGCTCCAGTACGTCTTCTCGTAGCGTTCGGGATCGCCATACACCGTGCGCGCCATCGAGGGCCACGGCTTGCGCACCACCAGCAATCCGCCGCTGCCTGCGGGCACCGGTTCACCCTCGCGTGTCACCACTTCCGCCTGAATACCAAAGAACGGCCGTGTTGCTGAACCGGGCTTGGCCGCGACCGCGCCGGGAATCGGCGCAATCATGATTGCACCCGTCTCCGTCTGCCACCACGTGTCCACGATGGGGCAGCGGTTGTGGCCGATCTTCTCGCGATACCACATCCACGCTTCAGGATTGATGGGCTCGCCGACCGTTCCCAACAGCCGCAGCGAATCCAGCTTGTATTTCTCCACGTACTGATCGCCCCACTTGATAAAGGCGCGGATCGCCGTCGGAGCGGTGTAGAAGATCGTGACGCGATGGTCGTCAACTATCTTCCAGAAACGCGAAAAATCCGGCCAGTTGGGTGCGCCCTCATACATCAGCACGGTCGCGCCATTCTGGAGCGGCCCATACACCACGTAGGAATGGCCCGTGACCCAGCCGATATCCGCCGTGCACCAGTAGATGTCTTCATCGCGCAGATCGAAAACGTATTTCGACGTGATGTAGGTCTGCACGGCGTAGCCGCCCGTCGTGTGCACCAGGCCCTTCGGCTTGCCCGTCGTTCCCGACGTGTACAGAATGTAAAGCGGATCTTCTGAATCAAGCTCTTCGGCGAGGCATTCGGTAGGCGCGTCGGCGACAAGGTCGTGCCACCATCGATCGCGTCCCTCGACCATGTTGACGGAGGATCCGGTGCGACGGAAGACGACCACGTGCTTGACGGTGTGGCAGGCAGGCATGGCTTCGTCGACCGTGCGCTTGAGTTGAATCTCCGTGCCGCGGCGATAGCTCGTGTCCTGCGTCAGAATCGCGACGCAGCCGGAGTCGTTCACGCGATCGGCGATTGCGTTGGCGGCAAATCCTCCAAAAATCACCGAGTGCACGGCCCCGATGCGCGCGCACGCCAACAGGGCGATGGCCAGCTCCGGCGTCATGCCCATGTACACAGCAACGCGATCGCCCTTCTTGATCCCCAGCGCCTTGAGCGCATTGGCAAACCGCTGCACCTCGACATGCAGTTCCGCATACGTCAGACGGCGCACTTCGCCCGGCTCGCCTTCCCAGATCAACGCGGTCTTGTCGCGGCGGGCCCCCAGGGCATGGCGATCGACACAGTTGTAGCTCAGGTTCAGCTTGCCGCCGACAAACCACTTAGCCCGGGGCAGATCCCACTCCAGCACCTTGTCCCATGGCTTGAACCAATGCAGGTCTTTAGCGACTCCTGCCCAGAACGCTTCAGGGTCTGCTATCGACTGCTTGTACATCGACTCGTATTGCTCGAGGCTCTTGATGTGGGCCGCCTGGCTGAATTCTGCAGGCGGAGGAAAGACGCGCAATTCGCGCAAAGTCGAGTCGAGATCCTGATTAGTACCTGCAGCGATCGGGCTTGGAACAGGCGGAACGTGCGCTGAAGACATGAATGAGTCCTTTTTGGATAAGAAAACGGGTGCAGCCAGACGCTGAATCTTCGCCGTACGGCGTGGTTGCGAAGCACATGCGTGTGCGTGTCACTTTATCGAGGGAGACCTACACCCGGCAAGTCACGCAAACCAAAGCTTTCGCCACGAGTGAACTCTGGCTGTCCCGTCCCCACCGAGATGATCATGCCGCGCCAAAGCAAAAGGGCGAAGTCTCTCTCGAGACATCGCCCTCTGCATTCCGTGTTGCAGAAGATCTGGTTGCTACCAGACCACAACTTTCGTTTAACGCGGATTAGGAATTCCGCTCGAGCTCGGCCCGAGTTTCCCGTCCCATTCCGATATCGCGTCTGTTGTACGAGCTTCCTTGTTGCCCTTCGTGAGTTTCGTTGCCGATTCTCTTGAAGGCCATAGTCGACTCTCTCCTTCTGGAAGATGTCTCTTCCGTTGACTGGTTAGAGTCGGAACCGGAGTGCGGGGTTGTCGGACCCACACGAAATTCGGTGTGAAAATGACGTACTTTTTGTGGAAAGAAGCCAGGAACCGGAGCTCGAATTGCTCGTCCTGGTCTATGCTCGATTTCATCGTAAAAAAGAAAGCGGCCCTGCAATCAGGACCGCCTTCGTAAGGTAATTCGAACCTCCGCCTTTTCAGCTGGGGTTGAAGGGTTCTCAATGCCGATTAGCGCCAGCGACGACCGAAGTCATACATCGCGCCGACCGTCACGCCATGCGGATTCAGATCGTTAGGTCCAAAGAGCTGACGCCAGAACTGATATTCATAGTCCGCGCACTGACACCTTGTTCCATACCCTGAAGTCGACGCCCACGCCTGGAGCCGTAACCGTACGCGTGTCGTGGGTGTAGCCGGAGTTGGGCACACCGAAATCGATGCTTCCTATGCCGATGAGGAACTTGCCATAGGGGCGCACGCGATCGTATTTCCGCCAGCTGTACAGTGCGCCAACCATATAGGTGTCCTGGCGCATTCTGGGCAGGCTCGAAGGCCGGTGGTAGTTGATGTCCCGAACTTCCGCCTCAAGGGAGAGGCCCTTCAACACGGGCGGCATTTTGGGAAGATGGTAATCGCCCCAGGCTGTGATTCCCAGCATTTTGCGGTCGTAACCCCAATCGATCGAGTAATCAGAAAGGCCGCCGCCAACGGCGAAATTCCATTTCCCCTGGTATGCAGCACTTGCTACCTGCGCACGGCCGGGAATAGCCGCGAGAACAAAAAAAAGTGCCACAACCGGCACAAAAATCAGCTTTCTAAGCATGTAACCTCTCCTCTGGGATATTGGCGGTTTTCCCACCCCATGGTTGTGGGAAACTGTTGAACGCATTGCGGAACAGCAAAACCAATCCAGGCAGAACCTAATTACCTAAAGATGAGTACCCAGAACCGAACCAATAGTTGTCAAAGCAGGCCCTCCGAAAGGACCCCGCCCGGTGCGCCTGCTTCTGATTCAACAGCAGTAATAAATGAGCGTAGCATTTCCACTCTCGCCACGGCTAAGCTCATTGCCGGTGTTAGACGCAGTTTACCCGGCAAAAGGTTATTTGCGGCACTTAGAACGGGCAGAATCGACGCAAAACTGGGATAACGCGTGTCCCGACCAACCTTTACGGTCGCCCGCAGAATGCCGATGGCCCCGATCTGCTCCAGGATATCGGCATCGCGCAGCAGCACCGCCTCAATCCGCACCGGATCGCCGTCTGGTTGATGCGACCGGATAGCTTCAGCAACGGCGCCGATTTTCGCCGCAGGAAAACCCCACTCCAACAGCAAGTCCGTGCTGCGCTCGATGGTGTAGGGGATATGGTCCCAACGCGCCAGGTCCATGGGGTCCTTGGGACGATGACCGAGAAAAACTCCAATGTCGTGCATCCAGGCAGCGGCAAAAAGAATGTCGTCGTCGTAGTCCATGCCTTGGCCGATTTTGGTTGCTAACGCATAGACGCGTGGCTGGTGCCCAAACTTGTCCGCAGGCTGTGCCTCGGCCCTAATGTAGTCCATCACTGACTGGCGCCAGCTAACTGACGTCATGCGTCGATCTCTGGCCAGCGCGGCGTAATGCGAATCAGCTCGAGGCCGCCCAAATCCTGTATCGCGAATACGGGAGAGGCCGCCGGCACGGCGACGATGCCACGAGCGGGTAGTTCAACCGTCCCAAAGCTCGGGCTCGAGAGGCGGCATTGGCCGGCGACCGCAAACAAATAGGCCAGTCCCGGAGCGGCTTCACTGCCGCCCGGCAGGCTGGTGCTTGACCGGCTCACGTCTACCGGAATGCGCTCCACGCAGAAGTACTCCTCGTCCACCAGGATGGTCCGGTCCGGCAGTACCTTGGGAACTATTCTTCCTGCCTTCGTGACAAGGCGCGTCGCTTCGAGAGATTTCTCGATGTGCAGTTCGCGGCCGCGGCCATAGTCGTACATGCGGTAGGTCAAATCGTAATTTTGCTGCGTCTCAAGCAACACCGAACCGGGCCAGATCGCGTGCACCGTGCCGGCATCGACATAAATCATGTCTCCGGCGCTCACCGGCAGCACGTTGAGGCTCTGTTCGAGCGTGCCGTCGTTAATCCCGGCACGAATCTGCTCCATGGTCACGCCCGGCCTTATACCGGCAGCAACCTGCGCTCCGGGCTGGGCGTCGAGCGCATACCAGCACTCCGTCTTGCCGCGCGGCTGACCATATTTCTGCGCCAGTCGATCATCGGGATGCACCTGCACACTCAGCTTTTCACGCGCAAAAATGACTTTGATTAACAGCGGCGAAGCGGCTCCGCGATTGCCCGGTCCCAGCATTGCTGCCGGCGACTCGACGAATAGCGCGCCCAGTGTCTTTCCAGCGTGCTGGCCGGTCTCGACAACGCACTCGTCGCCGGTCAGCCAAACTTCGCCAATCGGCTCGCTCTCGGCGACGCGGTCATACCAGGGATGAAGATCCACACTGCCCCACACCCGTGTGACGAACCTCGGCGAAACACAAAAGGGCGCCATCTCGACAAATACCGAGCGCTGGGGAACCATTTCGCGAGATGCCTTAGCCTTGCGACGAAACATATTTGACCATCCCCAATTCCGACCCTGAGCTACCGAAAATGCAAAGCATCGCCAGACCCGATTTTACTCCAGGGCATATATGCTGGGGCTATGGCGACGGGCTTCAATCAATCAGGGGTGCTAGAGACACGAGGGTTACGAACGCATATTCCTCGCCGTCATTTTCGCGGATATATTTTACTACTTTTTCCCTACCATGGACCCCAGGCACCTTCTGCTTTTTGCTTTCACGGCACTCGTGTGGGCGGCTCCCTGCGGCCTGTCAAAAGTTTTTGTCCAAGACGATCCAGTTCAAAATTCAAAAGACCCTGAGGCCGCGTTATCCTCGATTTCATGCTGCACCTCGACTTTCTGAACAATATGTTCCATCTCCCGGTGCCGATCGTGGAGAAGTTGCTGCGCCCCGTCGTCGTTTACCTGGTGCTGGTTGTGTTGCTGCGCATCTTTGGCAAGCGCGAACTCGCCCAGCTCAATCCCTTTGACCTCGTGGTGCTGCTTTCGCTCTCTAACACCGTGCAGAACGCCATCATTGGCGACGACAATTCGGTGACCGGCGGCATCGTCGGAGCTTTCAGCCTGCTCGCTATCAACTGGCTGGTAGTGCGCGTTCTGTTTAGATCAGGCAAACTCACCCGCCTGCTCGAAGGTCATTCCTCCGTCCTGGTACGCAATGGCCAGCTCGATCAGAGGGCCCTTGATCGCGAAATGCTCAGCCGTGAAGAACTCATCGAGGTCATCCACCGCCAAGGCTTCAACGACTTTCATGAGGTACGAACATGCGAACTCGAGCCCAACGGCACCTTCTACGTTGAAGCCTTTGATCCGTCAAAAGACGATAGGCGCCACAAGCTGCGCCCTCAAGCAACGGCCGATTAGCCTCGCTCGCGATTCGCCGCACGCATCGTCTGACCTTTAGAATTACTTCACAGGAGCCTTTCCCCATGCCGTGGTCCCCTGCAAGCTGCCGATTCGTTTCGGCTCTCGCACCGATTCTGTTTGTGTTCGCCGCTGTCGCAGGCGCTCAGACCCTTGAACATCGCCCGCCGCCGAAGCCCTCGGTTCCACCGGCACCCGCAGCGTCCGTTCCCGAGCAGCCCATTCTGGCCCAAGGGACGAGCCTCCAGGTGGAGATCGACAGGCACTACCCGGTGAAAGCCGGAGAGCCCATCGAAGCGCATCTCCTGCACCCCATCTACGCCCAGGGAAAACTCGCCGTGCCCGCAAACACCGCGCTGCGCGGACGCGTCGTCGCTCTTGAATCCGACAACAAGACCCGCTGGCATGGCCGTTTGCGTGGAGACTTCACGCCTTTCCATACCGTCCAGGTGCAATTCGACGAGTTGCTACTGCCCTCTGGACCCATTGCCATCTCCGCTGCCGCAGCCGCCAACGGCGCACCGGTGCTGCACCTCGCCGCGCCCGGCGCCTCGCCCAAACAATCTTTGATTTCCCGCGAATGGGCCGAGGCCAAAGGACAGTTGCACGACCGCGTGGCCTTCTTCACCGCGCCCGGCAAGGGCGATCGCGCTCTGCAGATCCTCTATCACCAACTGCCCTACCATCCTGAAAGGATCGAGGCCCACACCGCGTGGTCGTTTGAACTGAACGCGCCCCTCGACCTGCCAAGCCTTCCAGCGCCTGCCCCGGATCCGGTTCCCCCCTCCTCCGTCGCCAGAAATCCTGAAATTTGGGCCGTGCACGCGACCCTCTCCCGCGATCTGACCTCGGCCACCGCCAAGCCCGGCGACGCCGTCGAAGCCCTTGTCGTCGAGCCCGTCTACGACCGCGACAAGCAGTTGGTCGTTCCTCAAGGCTCGACGCTGGTGGGCAAGGTTTCCGCGGCCAAAGCGGCTCGCTTCTTCGGCCGCAACGGCAAGCTGCGCTTCACCTTTCAACAGGTCCGATTTCCCGAGGGATTTAATCGCGAGGTCGAGGGTGCTCTCGCCGGCGCCGCGACTGAGAAATCGCAAAACCTCTCGCTCGATGCCGAAGGCACCATCAGCCCCCGCAGCCAGGTCCGCGCCGTTGCGCCCCTCCTCCTATCACTGCTCGCCAGCCGGGCTCTCGATGACGACGGCAATATGATTGCCCAAAATGGAGTGGCGTCGAACGGATTCGGTCTCGTGGGCCGCGTCGTGGGTGTGGCCGCCGGCAATCGCAACTTCGCTGCCGGCCTTGGCTTCTATGCGGCCGGACTATCGTTTTACGACAACTTCCTCCACACCGGACGCGACGTTGTTTTTCCTAAAGACACACGCATCGATATCGACACCACTCCGCTACGTGCCCCGGTCTTGAAGCCGGCGGGGCAATGAGACCGTCACGAAAATAATTCAATAATTTCCCACTATTACAGTTGCAGATATATCTGCGATGGATATATAGTCACTTCCATGGCAACTGGAACCCTACCTGCCGCTCCCCTTTCCCCCGCTGTCTTCGCCATCCTGCTTTCGCTGGCGGAGGGCGACAAGCACGGCTACGCGATGATGAAAGACACGCGCGCCCCTCAGGGTGGCGGAGTGCACATGGGCCCCGGCACGCTCTACGGCTCGATCGAGCGCATGATGCGCGATGGCCTCGTCGAGGAATCAGACGTGCAGGACGACGAGCGCCGTCGCTACTACCGCCTCACCGGCCTCGGCCGTACCGTCCTTTCAGCCGAACTGGAACGCCTCGACGCCGCTGTAACCTCTGCCCGCTCGCTCGGCCTTCTTCCTGAGGGAGGCCGCTCGTGAGCAGGCAGAGTCTGCAGCCCGACCGCCGCGATCCCCTCGAGCGCCTCTACTCAAGCGCTTTGCAACTCTATCCCGCCGCATTTCGCGAAGCCTACGCCGAGGCCATGCGCCAGACGTTCCGCGACGCGATGAGCGACCGCACCCTGCCTCGCCAAAAACTCATTCCGCTGGTGGTCCGAGACCTGTTCGTCTCTCTGTCAAAGGAGCATTTCGCCATGATGCGCACATCCCTTTTCCGTCCGGCTCTCATCTTCAACGCTCTGGTACTGGCTGGAATCTCAACCATATTGGCGCAGGCGCTATACACCATCCCGCAACAAGTCTTGCGACTCGGCCTCGATGATCCGCAGGTTCAGTTGGCTGACGACCTGGCCGTTCGCCTCGAGCTTGGAGAAGCCCCCACCGCGGCGGTGCCGGCCAGTTCCATCGACATGGCGCGCAGCCTCGCTCCCTTCGTCATCGCGTACGACGATCAGGGCCACCCTCTCGCCTCGCAGGCGATGTTGAATGGAGCCACTCCCGCGCCGCCCAGCGGGGTCTTCGCCTACGTTCGCCAGCACGGGCAGGAGCGCGTGAGTTGGCAACCGATCTTGGGACATGCGCAAGACCAAGACCGCATCACAGCACAGACGGGGACGCGGAAAATGCAGGGTGTGCGCATCGCGGCCGTCATACAGCGCGTCAACGGACCGCATTCGGGATTTGTTCTCGCCGGCCGCAACATGCGCGAAGTGGAAGCACGCGAACATCAAGTGGCACAGATGGCTGGATTGGCATGGCTGGCGATGCTGGGCCTGATTGTGATTGGAAGCGTGGCCTTTGCCTGGTACACGCAGCCGAGATCGGCAACGCAGAGCGTGTGATTCAATTTGAAATGTTTCAGATCTATGCTTCGGCGATTCGTGGACGACCGACACGCCTTCTAATCAGAGCTATCTCTCGAAGCAGCCAAATCCAGGCCCGTCTAACGACGTGCTGAATCGGCGCGCGCCGACGCGTCATGATCATTTGATACGCCAAGACGCTCCGCGCTGCTTGCATCGTCGAGAACTCCTGACACCTTCGCCTGACTAAAAATCCGGATTTCACCATCATCCGTAAGAATTGTCAGACAGTCGCCCGCTTCAAGTCCTAACTCTTTGCGAATGTTTGCAGGAAGGAGAATCCTGCCGCTTTCGCCTAAGGTCACACTTGCAGATACCATGCTTGCCCCCACGTACCCCTCAAACTTCAAAGTTTCGAGCTGCCATTCCTGAGGCCGCTCACACGCCCACTGCGCCTACGCATTCCATTTCTTTGCAGAACAGCTTTGCACTTTCCAGCCTCTCCCCCCGAAGACACCGGTTAGCCAAATTAGACTCTTTCAAGACCATTTCGCCTATTAAGTTTTCGTCATATTCGAATGCAAATTTGGCCAACCGATAAAACTCCGCTCAGTTCGATGGCTGCGCAAGGAATGATGTCCCTGCGCAACTGCCCGCTCGCATTATTCCCATTCAATGGTGCCGGGCGGTTTCGACGTGATGTCGTAGACCACGCGATTAATGCCGCGCACCTCGTTCACGATGCGACTTGAAATCCGCTTGAGCACCTCGTGCGGCAGCGGCGCCCAATCCGCCGTCATGCCGTCTTCGGAATGAACTGCGCGCACCGCTGCGGTGTAGGCGTAGGTTCTCTGGTCGCCCATTACGCCCACGCTCATCACCGGCAGCAGTACGGCAAAGCTTTGCCAGATTTTGTTATAGAGCCCGGCCGCCTTGATCTCAGTGACGACTATCTCGTCTGCCTCTTGCAACAGCGCCACGCGCTCCGGCGTCACTTCGCCCAGAATCCGCACCGCGAGGCCCGGCCCCGGAAATGGCTGACGGCCCAGAACATCTTCCGGCATGCCCATATCGCGACCGATGCGCCGCACTTCATCTTTGAACAAGTCGCGCAACGGCTCGATCAGTTTCAGCTTCATCGACTCCGGCAGTCCGCCCACGTTGTGGTGGCTCTTGATGGTCTGGCTCGGCCCCTTCACGCTCGAGGACTCGATCACATCGGGATAAAGCGTTCCCTGCACCAGCCAATCGACGCCGCCACTCTGCTCTGCGATCCGCGTCGCTTCATCGTCGAAGACAGCAATGAATTCCGCGCCGATTCGTTTGCGTTTCGTTTCTGGATCGGTCACGCCTGCAAGCTTGGCGAGGAACCGTTCGCCCGCATCCACCGCAACTATATTCAGGCCGAGCTTGTCGCGTAGATTCTTTTGCACGCTGATGAATTCGTTTTTCCGCAGTACGCCGTTGTTCACGAAGATGCACGTCAACTGCGTGCCGATCGCCTTGTGCACCAGCATCGCGGCAACCGAGGAATCCACTCCGCCCGACAGGCCGCAGATCACCTGCCCCTTGCCGACTTTTTCACGAATACTCGCGACGGTCGTCTCGATGAAATGCGCGGGCGTCCAATCGCCTGCCGCGCCGCAAATGTTGAATACAAAATTCCTGATCAGTTGCGCGCCGAGTGGCGTGTGATGCACCTCGGGGTGAAACTGCACGGCCCAGATACGTCGCTCCTCATTCGCAATTCCTGCCAGCGCATTCGAGGTTAATGCCGTGCGCTTGAAACCTTGCGGCAGTTCCAGTGCTTCATCTCCGTGACTCATCCACACCTGAATCGCGGGCGGCATTCCCGCAAAGAGGGCGCTCGATGTGTCCTCGATCGCGACTTCAGCGTGGCCGTATTCGCGCTTGGGCGCGGTGCGCACTTTGCCGCCAAGGTGATGCACAATGAAGTGCAGGCCATAGCAAATGCCGAGCATGGGCACGGGCAAATCGAGGATACGCGGATCGGCCTTGGGCGCATCCGTGTCGTAAACCGACGACGGCCCGCCTGACAATATAATGCCAAGTGGCTTGTAGGCCTCAATTTCAGCGAGGTGCACCGTGCAGGGAAGCACGACTGAGAAGACGTTTTGCTCGCGAATGCGCCTCGCAATGAGTTGCGTGTACTGCGAGCCAAAATCGAGAATAACGATTGTCTGGGTGTCCACTCCCTAGTGTGTCAGGACCCCGCCCGGGATGTAAAGAAATTCGGCAAAGCCTCTTGATGTTCAGTCAGGCGGCTTGACCCCGCATGGGCTCTCAACCGCCACTTTCGGGCTCCGTTTACACAGGATGGTCCCAGGCTCAAGGCAGCCCTGCCGGCGCCACAAAGGGTAATTGCTGGTTTTGCGCGGCTATAGCAGTTTCGGAATTGGTGTAGACCGAAAGCACGCACTCAAGTGGCTTTTTCCTCAAGAAGAAGCCACCTTTCACCGCGCTCAAAAAGTCTACGTGTATTCCGAAACTGCTCTAAGGTATTCGCTGCGCCAAGCCGATGATCTCCTGTGGGGGAAGACCATGGCCCTTTGTGTCAATCAGGAAGATCAAAAGCAAATCCGCTACGCTGCAAGGCAGCCCATCTTGTCGGTCGATGAAAACGTCATCGGATACAAGCTGCTGTTCCGCACCGATGTCCGCAATTGGTTCCCTGCCGCCGATCACGACCTCGCCAGCCGTGCCGTTATCGATATGACCAGCCTGATCGGCCTGAAAACGCTCTGCGACAACCGGCTTGCCTTTATCTGCTCAACGCGCGAGATCCTCGTCGGCGAATATCTCACCCTTTTGCCTGCCGAGAAAGTGGTGGCCGAGATTGCCGATACTGTACCCGCGGATGCTGAAGTTAAAGAGGCTTGCCAGTTTTTGAAGAGCGCAGGTTGCAAGATCGCGCTTGGCGATTTCACCGCCGACGATCCGCGCGAGTCGCTTGTCGACCTGGCGGACTTCATCAAGATCGATATCAGGCGCACCTCTCTCGATGACATCTCTCAACTGGCAGCGCGCTATCACAGCCACAGCTCTCGCATGCTGGCCGAAAAAGTGGAGACGCGCGAAGACTTTGAATTCACCAAGCGTGCGGGCTTTCATTATTTTCAGGGATACTTTTTCCGCCGCCCTGAGATGAAGCGCGCACGCGGAGTGCAATC
>ODAK010005875.1_pt1 | contig 12416 bp, 13 predicted proteins | sample 1539591 | NCBI WGS metagenome assembly ODAK01 (sample SAMEA3539303, study PRJEB22396) | soil metagenome | biome: tundra; feature: field; material: soil | place: USA | collected 2010-05 | depth 0.15 m | reverse complement strand
CGATTATAGGGGGGCTTGCACTTCACTCACTTCAAAGCTGTTTTGGACACGAGTGACTCCCAACAGGATTTACTCAGCTCCGCCAACCAACTGATTCTGTTCGATTAATAGCCGGACAGTTGTGATCGCGGACAATGGCGGCGCGTTTTCGCCGTTCGTCGCGGTACTGGACGGCGCAACCGACTCGATCAGTGCTATCTATAGTGCGCCGGGTGAAATTGAAGGCGCTCTCGGGGTGGCCGTAAACCCGGTGACGAACCGCGTCTATGTGGCGACCATTTCCGTGTCTAATGGCGCGAGGGTGGGTTCTGTCGCGGTAATCGACGGGGGCGCGCCCCCGGTTTTGCCGCCTGCCTGCCGGATCTCTCAAATCGTGGCTGGCCCTCCAAGACAACTGGTTGTTGCGATGCAGGCTGCAGACACCGGGCTGCAGAGCATAGAACCGTTTACTACTTACAATGTCTCGGTGACTATACCGGTGTTCTCGCCAGGCACGACAGATCCGGTGTTAGTCACCGCAACCAAACTGGATCAGAGTCAGCTTTCCGAGGTCGCTTTTACTGTGACAGATATGGCCAGCCTGCAGACTTCGTGCGATCCGGTGGATTTCACAGTTTCTCTTGCCGGCGCGACGTAAGAGCATGTCTTCAGAAGCCTCAGCAGCGCCGAACACTATGTCCGGATCGTCAACGGAACACATGGCGTGCGGCAGATGAAGTTCATGGTGTATCGACACGCGTTCGCCGTGCCCGACCTCAGGGACGGGGAGACGTACCTGCTGGACATCGGGTCGGCCACCGCTACTCCGCTGAGCCGCGATAACAAGGTCGTACTATACGCGACCGGATCGCGAGGATCTTCGGCTTACGTCCTGATCGGTGATGCTTCGATAAAGTGAGCTACTTTACTGAACTATCCCCTATGAGGATCGAAGCGGAAGCTCCAGGAACCCCCATCGCCTCGAGCACGATCTGATTGCCGGGGCCGTTACGCATGTGGGCGCCGAGGTCCAGAATCCGGGTTTGGCCGTTCATCAGTTCGAACGGGGGAAGCAGAACTCCGTTGACACGAAACGCAATACGGCGTAATCCTGGTTTCCCGTTGACGATCCGCACAAAGTGTTCAGTGCTGCTCAGGCTTCTGAACGCATGCCGCTCGGTGGCACCTTCGAGCTTGACAGTGAAATCGACAGGATCGCAATTCGTTGAATTCCCCGCCATATCCATCACCTTAAAAGCCACCGTGGAACTCTGGCTCTGATCGACTTTGACGGCAGAGACAATGACCGGCGACGTAGTGCCGGGGGAGAAGACAGGAATGTTCACAGTGGCATTAGCAGATTCGACCAATTGAACGCTCTGCAGGCCCGAAGCAGCATCCTGCATCACAATGTTCAGCTTCTTTCGGAGGACCTGCGACGATGCTGGAGATCTGGCAGGATGGCGCCTGAAGCACGGGCGTCAGCAGATAAGGAGTGTACACGCTGTTGAGCAAGCCGTTGCCGGCGATCTGGCCGGAGTCATTAATCCCGACCGCATTCTGAAGAACCGAGCCGGAATCGGAGGGGATGAGAGTGTTCAGGTCGGTGAAAACCCCATTGCCGTAAATGAAAGCGTGACCTGAGACATCGGAGCCGACGATCTGGCCGGTATTGTTGAGCGCTATGCCTTTGTATCCCGGGAGCGGTCCGGGTGGTCTTGCCGTTCTGGTAGACGAAGAGTTCCTCGAAGCTGTTTGGAAAGTTGTTCATCTGCCTGACAATCAGGATTTCGCCGTTGTCATTGATTGCGACGGCGGAACTTGACACACCAAAGAGGCCCAAATCGAACATGAAGCCGTTGGCGAAAAGAAAGGCGTGATAGTCGCCGTTCCCGGTTTGCGCAGTACCTGTAATCTGTCCCGAGTTATTTATGGCCTGGGCGCTGCTGGTCGTGCCGCCGAGAGTTCCAAGATCTCTCAAAGTGCCGTTGGTATAGAGGAAACCGTGAATCGGGCCCTGCCCAGGGGCGAGATACGCCTCTCCAACTACGTCCCCGCCGTTGTTCACGGCATTCGCCGCACTGTAAGTGTTGAGAACCTGAAAAACAAAACCGCCGAAGAGATCAAGGTACGTGACGGTTTGCCCGGAGGCCAGAAAGGCGTAGACCTGAGAGGTGCAGCAACTTTCAAACTTGCCTGCTATCTGGTCGCTGTCAGTGATCCCGGCAAATTCCACGCCGGCTCCTGAAAACACCGAGGCGAGTTTGCCGCCGCTGACAAGGAAGCCTGCCGTGGAATGACCGACGATGGAGTTGCCGAACACGTCGCCTTTGTTGTTCAGGCCTGCTGCGGCCGACAGATGAGGAGCAGGAACGGAAACAATCGAGTAGGTGGCCGCGGGAGTCTGGGCGATGGAAATCGCGGGCGAAACTGCGAGGGGAAGCATGATAGCCAGGATGAAGCGTTTCATTGGTTTCCTTCCCTGCTACGACATGATGCGCCTTTCAGGGGAGCGGGTAAACCAGGAATGGTGGGTGATCACACGATTCGGCGGAACACTCGTATTAGCCCTTTGGTAGCAATATCCGCGCGCGGGTCGCTACAATTAAGAAATCCATGACAGTCGAGATCGAGGGTGTCACCCTTCACCTGGCTCATCCAGACGAATTGCCAGTCCGGTGGGTTGGGCAGGAAGAGATCATGCGGCACTTACTGGCCGCGTGGATGGTGGTGACCGAGCACGACGTCCCTATGAATCCGCGGCTGATCGGCAAGCCGGGGGTGGGCAAAACAACACTGGCGTACGCGGCGGCGAAACGCATGGGCCGTGATGTCTTCATCATGCAGGCGACCCTGGACACTCGGCCGGAAGATCTGCTGATTACGCCGGTCATCGAAGGCGCGGGCCGGCTGCGGTATGTGGCGTCGGCCCTGGTCAGCGCGATGATTCTGGGCGGGATCGTCATCCTGGATGAAGGCAACCGGATGAGTGAAAAAAGCTGGGCGAGTCTTGCCCCCCTTCTTGATAACCGGCGTTATGTGGAAAGCATTGTGGCGGGGATTAAGATCAAAGCCCATCCACATTTCCGCCTCGTGACGACGATGAATGACGATTCTTCGACTTTCGAATTGCCGGAATATATCCACTCGCGGCTGCAGCCGCAGATTCTGATCGATTTCCCCGAGAAGGACGAGGAATACCAGATTCTGAAGGAGAACATTCCCTTTGCCGAGGATCGTGTTCTACAGTACGTAACGGATTTTTTGCAGCAGGCCCATGCCGCAGATGAGCGCTACAGCGTGCGCGACGGGATCAACATCGCGCGTTACGCGATTAAGCTGAAGAGCCTCGCGACCGGGCGGGAGCACGAGAAACAGGCTCTCGAAACGGCGCTTCTCGAAACTCTGGGTGAGGAGGCAAAGCGATATGTCCGGCGAGACCGGGTCCCGTCCTGACGAAGAGCCAGCCCCGAACGAGGCACCTGCAAACGAGCTTGCATTGCCCGACTGGTCCAGCCTGCGGCGCGGGCGGTTTTCTTATCTCCCTGTAGTTCCCGGGCGGCTGGAATTCGCGATTGAAGTACGACGGCGGATACTGGCGGAACGCCCCGCCGTGGTGGCGGTGGAGTTGCCGGCGACGCTGGAAGGCGTTTATCTGGATGCCCTTCAGCGGCTGCCACAGATCTCGGTCATTTTCTACACTGATCCCGTGAACCGGGCGCGGCCTGACGCCGAACCCGATCAGGCGGTTTACGTTCCGGTGGAGCCAGCCGATCCCTTCGTGGAGGCTATCCGGTCGGCGCAGGAGATTGGCGCGCAGGTGGTGTTCGCCGATCCCGATTCCAATGAGCGCCCGCATCTGCCGGACAGCTATCCGGATTCGTATGCCTTGACCTCTATTCCGCTGAGCAAGTATGTGGAAGCGTACCGGGTTTATCCCCAGGAGCGCACGGATGCACTGGAGAGTTTTGCGGGCGGCATCGCGTGGAAGCTGCAGGGCGCGGACCCGTTTGCCCAGGTGATGGTGGTGCTGTCGCTGAACCTGCTTGATCCGGTGCTGGATGCGATGGAGAAGCCGCAGGCGGAGCCTGCCCGGCGGCGGCGCGATGACCTGCAACTGGTGAACGCGCATCCGGAGTGCCTGGGCGAAATCACGTCAGAGTATCCGTTCCTGCAGGAACGCTACGAGATGTACCGGGTCGAGATGCAGGAGCCGGGGATGGTAGACCGGCCGAAGGTGCAGATGGCTCTGTTCCGCGAGGCGGAGCATGCGTGGATGCTGAACACCGGCGAGAAAATGCACCGGTGGCAGCGGCGCTTGCTGGCCCGGTACAGCCGCAATCTGGCGCTGACGCACCGCGATCTGACGGCGTCGCTGTTCGATCTGACAGTAGCGGCCCGGTCGATTGTGGATGAGAATTACGCGTGGGACGTGTGGGAGACGGCGTCGCGCTACTCGCATCAGCAGACGATCAGCGATATCGAGACGGTGACGATTTCGGGTGAAGAGGTCTGGCTGAATACGAAGCGGATTCGGTTGCGTCGGCGGCTGCCGAGTACAAAGCGGCGGCTGGGGAATCTGGGGCTGAAGCCGCGCAGGAAAGAGAAGTTTCCGGGCGAATGGGCGAGCGAACTGAACGGAGCGAGTATCTGCTCTTATCCGCCGGAAGACATGGTGATCGAGGACTTCGGGCGCTTCCTGAAGAAGAAGGGCAAGAGCGTTCTGTCGGAAGAGCGCGCGACGGTGGAGCCATTTACGGCGTCGCTGCTGGACGGGATCGATCTGCGGGAGACGATCCGGAACTGGCATGACGGGAAGATCTTCGTGCGGAATGTTCAGAAGATCCACGGGGAAGTCGGGTCGGTGATTGTGATCTTCGACGAGGATGTCGTTGCCGGGGAGAGCGCGGGCCGCTATAACTACATGACGACGTGGCTGGGCGAGCACCAGAACGAGTCGGACATGGCGTTTTATTCGACGTATCCCTTCGAGCATCTGATCGGGCCGGGCATTGGCCGGGCGGAGTATGGCGGGTTTCTGATGAGCCTTCCGGCGCGGCGGATGTACGACGTGTGGGCCGATCCGGATTATGATTTCGCCGAGACGAAGGCGGAGCGGCTATTGCTGGCGGGGCTGGATTATTCGATTCAGAAATATGTGGTTTATGTGGCGGCGAAGCCTCCGCGGTCGGTGTTCCGGAATATTGCGGGCCGGTTTGGCAGGACGATCGTTTATATACCGATCGGGCAGCTGTCGCCGGTCACGATGAAGAAGATTCGCGTGGTGCATGTTCTCGATGGGTACGACAAGCGGGATACGGCCAAAGAATTTATCTGGTGAGCATTATCTGAATAGAGACGTCGAGATTCGACGGTTGAATGGCGCTGAGGCGTGGGCTTTCGTCGGAGCGTTGGCGGCGGTGCTGGTGGATTGCGTGGAAGGCGGCGCGTCGGTGAGTTTCATGCCGCCGTTCGGGCAGGCTGACGGTGAGGCGTTCTTTTCGAAAGTGGCGTCGGGAGTCGAAGCCGGGGAGCGGATTCTTCTTGCCGCGTTTGACGACGGCAAGCTGGTGGGGACGGTGCAGATCGTGACGGCGCTGCCGCCGAATCAACCGCATCGTGCGGATGTGGCGAAGCTGCTGGTGTCGCGGGCTGCGCGGGGCAAAGGTGTGGCGCAGCGGCTTATGGAAGCGGTCGACCGGGAGGCCCTGGCGGCGGGAAAGACTTTGCTGGTGCTGGATACGGTGACCGGGAGCACTGCTGAGCGGTTGTATGAGCGGCTGGGGTGGGTGAAGGTTGGTGTGATTCCGAATTATGCGCTGTTTCCGGATGGGCGGTTGACGCCTACTACTATTTTCTGGAAGGAATTGAGGAGAGCGTGATGGGTTCAGATTCTATGTTGACGGCACTTGCAGCGGCGGTCTTTCCAACGATGGCCGTGTTGATCGGCGTTGTTGTCAATGACCGGGGCGTGAGGAAGCTCGAACGGTCGTTCGATGGCGGATTTGCGAATCTCAACCGAGGAGGGTGTAAAACAGATTGTGTGAGTGATGTTCTCCTGAAGGAAAATGGGAGGACACGAGATGGCGATCAATCCGAAGGTACTGGACGAGCTTCTGGCGGACTACAAGAAGCCGGAAGACATGATCGGGGAGAACGGCCTGCTGAAGCAGCTGACGAAGGCGCTGCTGGAGCGGGCGTTGCAGACTGAGTTGATCGGGCACCTGGGTTACGAGAAGCACGACCCGGCCGGGCACAAGAGCGGGAACTCGCGGAACGGGACCAGCCGGAAGAAGCTGAAGGGCGAATTCGGCGAGATGGAACTGGAGACGCCGCGGGACCGGAATGGCTCGTTCGAGCCGAAGATCGTGGAGCGGCACCAGACGCGGTGGACAGGGTTTGACGACAAGATCCTGTCGATGTACTGACGATGGGCGCAGCCGTATCGCAGACCTTATCCCCCGATAAGTTGTCCATGCCTCTTCGCCTCTGGTCAGGAATGAGTACCCGCGAGATTCAGGGGCATCTGGAAGAGATCTACCAGGTTGAAGTGAGCCCTGCGCTGATCTCGGAAGTGACGAGTGCAGTGCAGGAGGAAGTACAGGCCTGGCAGCAGCGCTGGAGGCGCGGTACGCCATTGTCTATATGGACGCGCTTTACGTGAGGATGCGCGATGCCGGGCACGTGAAGAACCGGGCCGTCTATGTTGCCATCGGGGTGAACCTGGAGGGTTCGAAGGATGTGCTGGGGTTGTGGAGTTCGGACCATGAAGGCGCCAAGCTTTGGTTACAGGTAGTGACGGAGCTGCGCAACCGGGGCGTGGAAGACATCTTCATTGCGTGCGTGGACGGGCTGAAAGGGTTTCCCGAGGCCATAGAGTTGGTTTATCCAAAGACACAGGTGCAGTTATGCATCGTGCATATGGTGCGGCATAGTCTGAACTACGTGTCCTGGAAACAGCGGCGTGCAGTGGCTGCGGACCTGCGCAATATCTATACGGCAGTGACAACGGAAGCAGCGGAAGTGGCACTGGAGGCATTCGCGGAGAAGTGGGATAAGAGTCACCCGACGATCAGTCAGGTGTGGCGGCGGAACTGGGAGCGAATCACGCCCTTCTTCGCCTACCCGGCTGAGATCCGCAAGGTGATCTATACGACCAACGCGATCGAGTCGCTGAACATGAGTTTGCGCAAAATCATCAAGACGCGTGGCTCGTTCCTGAACGAGGAAGCGGCGATGCGGTGCTCTGGCTGGCCCTGCGGAACCATTCGAAGAAGTGGAGCTTTGTGCAGAACTGGCGTGAAGCGCTCAACCGCTTCCAGGTACTATGGCCCGAGCGGATGCCGCCACTGGAAAGGAGTTGAACCGGAAAAGGAACTGAAAAACAAAACACGCTCCAAGCTCACCAGTGGGAACTGAGGGTCCTCGTTCCCGCCGGAACCGCCCGTGCGCCTTGGGAGATAGCAAAACGGTGCTCGCCGGCAAGGGTTCGCTGGCGCCGCGCCAGGAACAGGCGCGCCCTTGCCCGCTCCGCGCCGTTTTGCAGCCCGAACGGTTGTGCGACGGGCGGCTCCGGCGGGAACGAGGACAGGACAGAGGCTTTAGAGAACACCGTTTACACAAAACACTTGACACCGCCCAACCGAGGTTTCGATGAAACCCGGAGCTATATCGACGAGTTTGTTCGTGCGTTCCGCAGCGATCTGTTGCGAATGGAAACGAGAATCGACGCCCGTTTGACACGCCTCGAAGAAAGACCGCGGCACTGATTCCGGCCTGTCTCAGCTAATCTGGTAACAGTGGATCTCGAAAAACACCTGCTGCGCAAGGTCGGCGAGGCGATTCATCGCTTCAAGATGATTCGCGAGGGCGACCGTATCGCCGTTGCGGTATCGGGCGGCAAGGATTCTGTCACGCTGCTGGAAACGCTGTTGCTGTTACAGAAACGTGCGCCGATTGATTTTTCCGTTTGTGCCTTCACGGTGGAGCAGGGAAAGTTTCTGAGTCCGGTGGGGCCGGTCGGCGAATATATTCGCGGGCTGGGCGTCGACTGGACTTATCACACGGACAATCCTTCGCTGCGGCTTTTGGAAGAACAGCCCGATCATGGCTGCGATATGTGCAGCCGCTTCCGTCGCCGTGCCGTGTATCAGATTGCGCGGGGCATGGGCGCGAACGTGATCGCGTTCGGGCACACCGCGGACGATTTCTGCGAATCGCTTTTCCGCAACATTATGTACACCGGGCGGCTGAGCGCGCTGCCGCCGATTACGTGGTCGCGCGAGAAGGATTTCCGGCTGATCCGTCCTCTGGTTTACGTGACGGAAGAGATCACACGCGCGTTCGTCGAGAGCAAAGGCGTGCCGGTGGCTCCCTGCGGCTGTTCGCTGCGAACGGGTACGGTGCGGCGGAGTATTCGCGAAACGATCGCCGACTGGGAAATCGAGCACCCGCACCTGCGCGAGAATATTCTTTCCGCCATGGGCAATATTCAGCACGGGCGACTGCTCGACACGCGTTATCTCGACACCGAAGAACCCGAGGTTGAAACGGGTTTTGCGGTGGGTGGCTCTGAGCTGTTGCCGGTTCTCCACGAAGTCTGAATGTCCGTACTCTTAACCTGCGACGCGATCGAAAAATCGTTCGGTTCGCGCACAGTATTTTCCGAGATTTCGCTCAGCCTGCACGATGATGACAGGCTGGGCATCATAGGGCCCAACGGGGCGGGGAAGTCCACGTTCCTGCAGATTCTGGGCGGCGGTATGCGGGCCGACGACGGCGTCGTGTCCACCAGGAAGGGCGTGCGTCTTGCGATGGTGGTGCAGGATCCGCGCTTCGAACCTGAGCTTACCGTGCGCGAGGTCATTACGGCCGCGGCGCGCGACGGCGAAGACAAGGATCTGGAAGTTTCGAAGATCATCAGCAGGGTGGGATTTGACGACGCGGCGGCGAAGGCGGGAACGCTTTCGGGAGGCTGGCGAAAGCGGCTGGCGATTGCCGCGGCACTGGCGCAGCAGCCGGATGTTTTGCTGCTGGACGAGCCGACGAATCACCTGGATGTCGAAGGGATTCTGTGGCTGGAGAAGCTGGTGAAATCCGCATCGTTCGCGTCGATCTTCGTGACGCACGATCGCTATTTTCTGGAGAACTGCGCGACGCGCGTGGCCGAGATCAATCGCGCTTATCCACTTGGACTCTTTGCCGCGCCCGGGAATTACAGCAGATTTCTGGAGAAGCGTTCGGAGTTTCTGCGCGCGCAGTCGAAGGAGCAGCAGGCGCTGGAGAACCTGGTGCAGCGCGAGATCGAATGGCTGCGGCGCGGGGCGAAGGCGCGGACTTCGAAATCGAAGGCGCGGATTCAGGATGCGTTCGAGCTGCAGGATCAGCTGGCGGATGTCAGTTCGCGGAACAAGAAAGGCACGACATCGATAGACTTCACCGCGACCGGGCGGATGACGAAGCGACTGCTCACGTGCGACAAAATCTCGAAGAGCATGGGCGGGCAGTTGCTGTTCGAGAATCTGACGTTTGCGCTTGGCCCTGGCGTGAAGCTGGGCGTGCTCGGGTCGAATGGCAGCGGGAAGTCGACGCTGCTGCGGATTCTGGCGGGTGAGATTGAGCAGGACTCGGGTGAAGTGCGCCGGGCTGAAGGGCTGCGCGTATCGTGGTTCGATCAGAATCGCGACAAGCTGGACCTCGATCAACCGCTGCGGAAGGCGCTGGCGCCGGAGGGCGATACGGTGATGTTCCGGGATCGTCCGCAGCATGTGGCGGGGTGGGCGGCGCGGTTCTTGTTCAGACAAGATCAGTTGGAGTTGCCACTGAACAGGCTGTCGGGCGGAGAGCGGGCGCGGGTTCATATTGCGCGGCTGATGCTGCAGCCGGCGGATGTACTGCTGCTGGACGAGCCGACCAACGATCTGGATATTCCGACGCTGGAAGTGCTGGAAAGTAATCTGCTGGATTTTCCGGGAGCGATTGTTCTGGTGACGCACGACCGGTTCCTGCTGGATCGTCTGTCGAAGGCGATTCTGGCGATGGATGGGACTGGTGGGGTGGAGTTTTTCGCTGAACTTGCCCAGTGGGAGCAGGCCAGCGCCGCGAAGAAGAATCCGCCGAAGGCTGCGGGGCGCGGTGATTCGCGGGAAACAGCGAATACGCCGCCGAAGAAGAAGCTGACTTATACAGAGACGCGAGAGTGGGAACAGATCGAAGAAAGGGTGGCGGCTGCGGAAGAAGTGCTCGAGGAGAAGCGGCAGCAACTGGAACGGCCGGATGTGGTGTCGGACCCGGCGCGTCTGATCCAGGCTGCGGTGGAGATCGATGCGGCGCAGGATGAAGTTGATCGTCTGTATGCGCGGTGGGCGGAATTGGAAGCGAAGCGGGCCTAAGAAGGGCGTCGAGAGGAGTCTCGACGCGGCACGCACGAGTGCGTGCGCCACATTAGAGTAGAGGCTATGGAGCAGAAGGCGAAGGGCGAATTATTCAGGCGACTGCATGGGGGGGACGAGATTCTGGTTCTTCCGAATGCATGGGATGCTGTCAGCGCGCGGGTTGTGGAAGCGGAAGGTTTTCCCGCGGGAGCTACTGGCAGTGCGGGTGTAGCGGCGGTTCTGGGGTATCCCGACGGACAGCTGATTCCGCGCCGGGAAATGATGTTCATGGTGGCACGCATGGCTGCTGTGGTGAACGTGCCGATGACTGCCGATATGGAAGCCGGGTACGACGATCCGGTGGAGACAGCGCGCGAGGTGATAGCGGCCGGCGCTGTGGGCATGAATTTCGAGGACATGGTCGATCATGTCCTGGTGCCGCTCGCGGAGCAACTGGACAAGATTCGCGCTGTGCAGGTGGCGGTGAAGGCTACGGGCGTGCCTTTCATTCTCAATGCGCGGACCGATATCTTTCTGGCGAAGCACGGCGATGAGGCGACACGGTTCGATCGCGCGGTGGAACGGCTGAACGCGTTTCATGACGCGGGCGCGGAGTGTGTTTTTGCGCCGGGGGTTGCCGATGCGGACACCATCGGGCGGCTGGTTCAGGCTGTAAAGGGTCCGCTGAACATTCTGGCGACCGTGGGGACGCCGCCGATTCCTGAGTTGAAACGGCTTGGGGTGAAGCGGGTGAGCCTCGGTTCGGGACCTTCGCGCGTCGCGTTGGGAGCATTGCAACGATTCGCGCGAATGATTCGCGACGAAGGGGCTTTGACCCCGCTCACAACGGAAGCGGTGCCTTACGCGGAAGTGCAGAAGCTGCTTGCACGCCAGTAGTAACCGCTCCCTTGCAGCCGGGACCCCTAAAGGGGATCTCCGGGCGTCGCGGCGCTGAATGAGTTTGTCGAACCTGCCCACTTATGAGGCTGTCGGATTTTCATTACGAGCTGCCGGAAGAGCTGATCGCGCAGGAGCCTCCGGCGGAGCGGGATGCGGCGCGCATGCTTGTGCTGCACCGGGTTGAGCAGCGGTTCGAGGATCGGGCCTTTCGGGATTTTCCTTCCTTACTGCAAGCGGGCGATTGCGTGGTGCTGAACGAGTCCCGGGTGCTGCCGTCCCGACTGTTTGGGCATCGCGAGGGCAGGGACACGAAGGTAGAAGTTCTGCTGCTGGAGCCGCTGGGAGGGAATGCGCGTGAGTGGCGCGCTCTGGTAAGGCCGGGCCGCAAGTTGCGAGTGGGCGAGATCGTGCGGTTCGATGATTCGTTTGCTGCTGAGATTGTGGCGCATGGGGAACGCGGGGAACGAACCGTGCGGTTTATGGGCGATGAAAACGTTTACGACGTTCTCGACCGGCTGGGGCATATGCCATTGCCGCCGTATATCAAGAGGACGGACAGCGTAGCGGATCGCGAGCGGTATCAGACGGTTTTCGGGAGAGAGCGCGGCTCGGTTGCGGCGCCTACCGCCGGACTGCATTTCACGGGCGAGATTCTGGATCGCATCGGCGATGCGGGTGCGAGTGTTGCGCGAGTGACGCTGCATGTCGGGCTCGGGACGTTTCAGCCGGTGGAGCGTGAAGATTTCGAAAACCATCAACTCCACTTCGAGCGTTATTCGATTCCGGAAGCTGCCTGGGCTGAAATCGATGCGGCTCGGCGGGTTGTCGCGGTGGGGACGACGAGTGTGCGGACCGTTGAATCCGCGGCGCGAACGGGTGCGTTGCATGGATCGACGAACCTGTTCCTTTATCCTGGCTGTGAGTTCAAGCGCACCGGCGCGATGCTGACGAATTTTCATCTGCCCGGAACGAGTCTGCTGCTGTTGGTTTGCGCTTTCGCCGGGACGGAGTTCGCGCTGGCGGCTTATCGTCACGCGGTCATGGAACGGTATCGCTTCTTTTCGTATGGCGACTGTATGCTCATTCTGTAAAATGAAGGTTTCAAACATATGACGCTCGAAGAACTTGATCGCGAATATTCGCCGCTCCGGGAACAGGCATCTG
>ODAK010005874.1_pt1 | contig 12419 bp, 10 predicted proteins | sample 1539591 | NCBI WGS metagenome assembly ODAK01 (sample SAMEA3539303, study PRJEB22396) | soil metagenome | biome: tundra; feature: field; material: soil | place: USA | collected 2010-05 | depth 0.15 m | reverse complement strand
GACTGGGCGGCTGCGATCCAACCGCTCGCAGCTTCGGGCTTTTGCGTCTCGAGGTCGAGGAAGCGGCGCAGATGTTCCGCTGCTTGTCGTCTGCCTCCGAGCTTTTCGAGAGTGGTCGCGAGGTTGTAGTGCGCGTCCGCGAACCACGGGTCTTGCTGGACCACCCGTCGCAGCTCCGCGGCGGCGCGCTCGACCTCGCCTTGCTGGTAAAGCAGCGTAGCCAGGTTGTAGCGAGCTTCGGGCTGCTCGGGATCCAGTGCCAATGCCGCCTCGAACTCGATGCGTGCCAGGGTCATGTCCCCTTGCCGGAAAGCCACGCCGCCCAAATTGCTGTGCGCTGCTGCGAGGCCCGGATCAGCGTCGAGCGCTTTGCGGTAGCAGTCGGCGGCAGGGGCCAGCTCGCCCGCACCTTCTTTGTCGACGCCCGCGGCAAACCAGTCGTAGGCGCCCTTCGGTCGTTCGGCAGGCGGGGCTTCGGCGGCTGCGCTGACGCCGGCAAGAGCGAGCACCTCCGAGGCACGCGCCGCCAGATCGGAGAGGCCGAAATCGAAACACCGCTGGCCCGAAACCTCGAAGGTCACGCCGTCGTCGACCAAAGCGAGCGCGTTGCCGTCCCACGCCACGCGCAACTTGTCGAGGGGCCGGTCCACCGTCGGCAACTTGCAACGAACATGATCGAGCGCCTTGCGGATCTGCGCTGGCTGAAACCCGCGGTCGACCAATTCCTTGGCCGCGCGCACGCTCACCAGGTCTTGAAAGGAATAGACCTGGCGGCCGCCCCGGCGTAGCGAGGGACCGACGAAGCCCGATTGAGACCAGTAGCGCAGCTTCGACTCGGGCACGTCAAGGATGCGAGCGGCGGCGCCGAATCCGTATTCATTTGCGGCATTGCTCATGACAAAACGGCCTCCACGTCGATGTCGAGAAATACGCGCGTGCCCCGCACGCGAATCCGGGTTTCGCCGCGCACCGATTTCGGCTTGGCATGGGTCAGTCGCTCGACTTCGCGGCGGACAATGCCTTGCGCACGAGCGTCGAGCGACGGCTCTTTGGCCAGCAAAGCGGCCATGCGGCGGGCGGTGTCTTCGTCCGCCGGCTCGCGCAGAATGCTGGCCAGGCCCGCGAGGTCGACGGTGAGCATGGTCGATCCGACGAAGATGGGTTTGCTGCCTGCGATGCTGGCCTCGCCTTCCGAAAGGATCTCGGCCTGGCTGAAGACGGCGTCCAGCGCAGCTTGGGACAGGCGCTCGTGGATCTCGCGCTCGATCAAGGCGATGCGCCGGACCTGCACCAGCGGGCGCATGTCGAAGGGCGAAGCTTTAGGCCGCAGGGCCGCCGGCGGAACAACCTTCGCGGCGAGCTGTGGTTCATCCGGCATGATGATTTGGAGGCGACAATGTGATCCCATGTGATGAGATGTAGGATAGCACCGTTGCAAACGCTAGCAAAAAAGTCGTCGCTTCGGTGCGCCAAGGGCTGGCGCAAAGCGCCCGTAGTACAGTCGCAGTGCCATGGCTCCGCTTTTGTGGAACCTCTACGCTCGCTGCTACGACAGCATCACAGGGCTTCTGCCGTACCAGGAACTGCTGGATGATGTGATGGCGGCGATCGACCTTGCGCCCGGCATGCGCGTTCTCGACGTTGGCTGCGGCACGGGCGCGCTTGCCGAACGCATCGTCGCCGAACATCCCGACGTGGAGTTGGTTGGCGTGGACATGGCCAAGGCGATGCTGGCACGCGCGAGCGCCCGACGGTCGTGGCCGTCGTCGGTGCGCTTTATCGAGGGCGCGATCGACGACGTCTTAGCCTGCGAAACGGCGCCGTTTGACCGCATCGTCAGCGTGAACGTGCTGTGGACTCTGCCGGACCCGCAGCGCACGTTGGCCGCGTTGGCAGCTCGCCTTAACCTCGGCGGGACCATGGTTCACACGACGCCGAGCTGGCGTTTTCGGGCTCACGCCATCGTTTGGCGTCATCTGCAGGGGCTCACGCGTGGCAAAGGCTGGCGGCTGCTCTTGGGTCTGCCGATGCTGACGGTCGCGGGGCTTCTCAATTTGGTGCTTGTCGTGCAAAGCATGCTGCGGGCTCGCGGCTCAGGCGCGCGCCAGCGCTGGCACGCCGACGGTTTAGCCGAGCTTTTGCGCACGGCTGGAGTTCCGGTCCGAGCGCAACGGCCGTGCTACGTAGGACAAAACGTCCTTCTGCTTTGCAGGCGAGAACCGCCCTAGCCCGCACTATTCACGACAATTGGAGCACCGACGAGCTTCACCGAACAGTCCGCATTCCGCCCTTTCGCGGCGGCGGGCTAGCAAGATTTTAATGGGAACCCTGGGCGGGTTCCCAAACCTTCCCGCGATGGTGCGCGCCGAGCAGAGCTCGGCGGCTCCCCACGCGTTTGCCTGGCCCGCGCGAGACTCGGCTTAGTGCGCCTCATGAATTTTGCGGGCTAGTCGCTACCGCGCGCACTCGCTGGTTGCCACTGGCCGCACGGGACCTGTAGACTTCGGCAACCATGGAAGCGCCAGTCGAAATCCGCTATTCGGGTGTCATCCTCGGTCGCATCGACGAAATGCCGAACGCTGGCGAGATGGCGCCGTTCTTCCTGCCCATGCGCGAGCCACTGCCGGTCGGGACCGTCTTGCATTTGCGCCTGGAGGATCGCGAGACACCGGTGCGCGTGGTTCGCACCGTCGAGTCGCCGGATCCCGACGTGGCCGGCATGCACGTGCGCGCGATCGGCGAAAGCGATGTCGTGGCGTTCGAATTCATACCAGCGCCGGTGCCCATGCTGGACCCTCCCAGGTCCGAGCCGGCCACGCCGGTAGTCGAGATCGATGCGCAGAAGTCGGCGCCAGAGGAGAGTGTGACTGCGGCGGCGCCAGCCGAGACTGCGGTTGCCGAAACCGGCGTTGCGCAGGCCGCGCAGGCCGTGATAGACGAGCAGGCGCAAGCAACCTCGACACTCGCCGCGGGTTCCGAGGCCTCTGTTGCGGTCGAGGCGACGTCCTCTGCCGCGACCGCCACGGAAGCGGTTCCCGAGGCTGTTCCGACGGCCGTGGGATCGTCGCTGACGGGTGCTCTCGCAAACGCCACCGATTCGGTCGCCAGCGAAAGCGCTGTGGTTTCCAGCGAAGCGGCGGGTGACAGCAGCACGTCGAGCGGCACCGCATCGACCGAAGACCTGCCGCCCGCGCGCCCCATTTCTGGATCCAATGGACGGCGCAAGACCAAGCGACGCAAGTAGCGCGGCACGCTCCGATGCTTCCCAACTTCATCCGCCCGGCTCGCCTCCATCCGGGCGACGTGGTTCGTGTGGTGGCTCCGTCGGGGCCGGTGCTTGCCGACGCGTTTGCTGCCGGGCTCGCCGTACTGTCGGCTCGCTACGACGTCCGCTACGACCCGGCCATCCTAGAAAACCGGCACGGCTATCTCGCAGCACCCGACGACGAGCGTCTCTCGGCATTAGTGGCAGCGCTCGAAGATCGAGAAGCGCGAGCTCTGTTCATGGGTCGCGGAGGTTACGGGCTTTTGCGCATCGCCGCCCAGCTCGACAGGGCTCTTCTCCGCAGGCACGCCAAACCCATGGTTGGATTTTCCGACGGGACGGTTCTGTTGGCAGTGGCTGCCCGCGCGGGGGTCGCTAGCATTCACGGTCCTGTGGTCAGCCAGCTTGGCCGCCTGCCCGACGAGGATCGGTCCACGCTGTTTGCCCTGCTCGAATCAACCGAGCCGCGTACCTTGCTGACGGGTCTCGAAGCGTTGCGGCCGGGCAGCGCGCGCGGTCCGCTGGTGGGCGGCAATCTGGAGGTGTTTTCGCGTCTTTTGGGCACGCCGCTCTTGCCCGATCTCGAGGGCGCTGTTTTGTTCTTCGAAGACGTGGGCGAGCGACCGTACCGCATTGACCGTCTGCTCACGCATCTCGAGCTGGCCGGCGTGTTTTCGGCGGTGGCAGGCGTCGTCGTGGGCGAGCTCGTGGCTTGCGACGAGCCCGCCGACTCGCGCGTTTCGTCGCCCCCTGTAATGGACGTCGTCCGGGAGAGGCTTTCGCGCTTATCCGTTCCCGTCGTGCTGGGCGCGCCCTTCGGGCACGGCAGGCGCAACGTAGCCTTGCCCTACGGGGCGACGGTCGTTCTCGACGCCCAAGCAAGCGCCCTGACCGCGCTTGAGGCGGCAGTCAGCTAAAATGCGAAAAACGGGCCTGGACCGCCGGGCGTAGCTTTCCCTTCGATGGCCGTAAAGACGGATCGCCCGAAGTAGAATGGCAAGCCCCAGTCGAAGCCGGGCACCGTGTTGTCCGTCGGGAAGCCCGGCATGGGACCCGCCAAGTTCGCGAAAGCGTACGCGTTGGCAGATAGCCGAGAGGCGTTGGCGACGCTGAAGGCGACCGTCGTTCGGACACCGCCTATTCCTACGATCGTGGCCGCGAGGTTGGCCGTTGAGGTGGGGCAGTAAAACGAGCTGAGGCCACCCGTGCACTGGGTGAGCTTCGTCGTCCCCGCGTTCAAGAAGAAGAGCCCGTTCGACCCGCTGTCGAGATAGGCGGTGTACGTCGTGGAGCCGCTGATCGGGAACGTCGTGCCGAGAAAGCCGCGCGTGTCCAGATCGAGCACAGTGGCGCTGCCGAGATCGTTGTTTGCTTGCGTGCCAATGCCAAAAATCATCACGCCGGGTACCGACGGCGAGCCACTGGCAGCAATGCTCGGCAGCTGAATGATAGTGCCGTTGTTGTCGACTGGAAAAGCGGCTACGGGGTGGGTAACTTGATCGACGATGGGCACCGCGGCCTCGCTGCAAGCCGAGGCCGCCTTGCACGAGTAGTAGGGCGGACCCGACTGCGCCGCCACGGGAAGCGCGCAGCTCGAGCCGCAATCTTGCGCGAAGAGCCCAACGCCGAGAATGCCGTTGGCGGACAGGGTCTGAAAATCCGTAATGGGACTTCCTGTGCAGCTCGTCGGCATGAGGAATGTCTTCTCGCCAATCACTTGCACCGGCAGATTGCTGGCCGACTCACCGCTGATGACAACGTCTGCTCGTCGGACGGGTCCCCACGCGGTACCGTCGACGAAGGGCGTGCACTCCGCAACGGCCTCGCCCGCCGCGGTGGTAACAGGGGGCAAGGACAGCTGCAGCTCGGATTCCAGTACGCGCACGCCCACTGAACCTGTGTCGACCAGCAAGTGATCGAAGGTTTGGCAGTTGGTGCTGCTGCCGGGCTCGCACAGCGTGACGGTGGCAAAAAGGCCATTGGTGTAGTCGGCGCCCGCGGGTCCGGGATCCACCACCACGGCGACCATGTTGGGATCCGTCGCGGTAAGCGTGCCACCGGCCCCCGACGCGCCACCAGTCATCGGATTCGTGCCCCCGCCACAGTGGCACAGCAGGAGTGCGAGGGCACTTGCAAGTGCCAGCCGGGTCACGGTTGCACCGGGATCGGCGGGATCTGCGGAAACTGATCGATGAATCCTGCAGGTGCCAAATCGGTCAGAATGACGTGGCCAAACGATGCGCGCTGAGGTCCGCCCATGACCACGATCATGCCGGGCAGCTCGATGCGGGCCACGCCACGGGCGACGCGCCGTCCGCGGGTCGCGGCGATGAAGCGGTCGTAGTGGCTGCCCATGATGTCGCGCAAATTGGGCCGCCAACCGCCCGACCACGAGACCGCGAAAATCTTACCCGCGTCCGCGACGAAGTTGCGAATGGTCACGCCCGACGCAGCGGCGAGCTCGTGCACGGTGAACCCACCGTTCGCATCGTTCGCATCGATTGCATCGCGGCGAAAGATGCGCAGGCTGGCGTGCAGACGTGCTTGGTCGGCGGCAACGGTAGCGACGTCGTCGCCGACTGCAGCGCGGGCCGATGGCGAAAACACCCGAACGGCGGCGAGGGCGATGGCAGCTCCAAGCCAGGAGCGAAAGCGTGGGGTTGGCTTCATGGCGAGAGTCGAGTATAGCAGCCATCGAGCTTATGAATGCGGCTGCAGGCGAGACTCGCTGGACCGTGGAATGGCAAAGCGTTGCGGAAACGTTACGTGCTTTCGAGCCGAGCTCGGCTGAGCTCGTCCGGGCGGCGCCGACGTTGGCCGGGTTCTACAACGACCGTTACAACCGCGCGATGATGTCGAACACGGTCGCGTTCCAAAGCGCCGAAGTCGTCGAGCACATCGCCGAGCTGCAAGCGAAAGGCGAACGGCCCTTCGTTCTCGAACGCGATGGCGTCCTGGTGGGCGACGCCGACTTTCGGCATCTGACGGCAAGCGACGCGGAATTTGCCATCCTGGTCGGCCGGCGTGCCGAGCAGGGCAAGGGCATGGGTACGCGCTTCGCCACCTTGTTGCACGCGTTTGCCTTTTTCGGGCTGGGCCTGCAGCGCTTGTTCGTCTCCATTGTTCCGCAGAATGCGCCATCGCAACGGTTGTTCCTCCGCCTCGGCTACGCGCGCGACGACGGATCGGCTGCGCGGCGCTTTGCCGACGAGGAAAGCGACCTGACGTTTTCGCTTGGCCGGGCCGAGTTCGAGAGCCGCTTCGCGGACGTCCTGTCCGAGGTGCGCTGGCGCCCCCGTTGAGGTTGTTGAGGCGGGCGCCGGCCCCGCCAAGAGCTGTGCCGGCCCGTGGAGGGCGTGCTAGACCAGGGCCATGAAATTTTCCGAGGTGAGCAAATACCAGACTGAAACCATCTGCGTTCAGGCTGGCACGCGCAAGGACACCACATTCAACGCAGTCGCGGTTCCCATCTACGCGACCTCGACCTTTGCCTTTGAGGCGCCGGGGAAGACGAAGGGCTTTGACTACAGCCGCACCGCCAACCCGACGCGCCAGGCGCTGGAGGAGTGCTTGGCCGCGCTCGAAGGCGGCGCTGGCGCCACCGCCACGGCGACCGGCATGGCGGCCGAAACCTCGATCATGGGACTGCTTCCGGCTGGCAGCCACGTCATCGCCGGGCACGACATCTACGGCGGTACGTACCGCTTGTTCGCCACCATCCTTGCCGCGCGCGGGTTGGAGTTTTCCTTCGTCGACATGTCGAAGTCGGGCAACGTGCGCGAGGCCCTGCGGCCGAACACACGTGCCATCTGGATCGAATCGCCGTCGAATCCGCTGCTGGGTCTGGTGGACATCGCAGCCGTTTGCGAAATCGCTCGCGGCCACGGTCCCGATTCTTGGGTCATCGTCGACAACACGTTCATGTCGCCGATTTTTCAAAAGCCGCTGGCGCTTGGCGCTGACTTCGTCGTGCACTCGACGACCAAGTACCTGAACGGGCACAGCGACATGGTGGGCGGTGCCATCATTGCGCGCACCGGAGAGCACGCCACCGCCGTTGCCGCCATGGTGAACGCGCTCGGCACGTGTTGCTCGCCGTTCGATTCGTGGCTGGTCCTGCGAGGGATTCGGACCTTGCCCATCCGCATGGCGGCGCACGCCCGCAACGCCAAGGCACTGGCCGAATTCCTGGCCGCACACCCCGCGGTGGAGCGCGTTTATTACCCTGGGCTACCCACCCATCCGCAGCACAGCCTGGCCAAGAAACAGATGACCGGCTTTGGCGGCATGCTCTCTTTTGACATTCGCGGTGGCAAAGAAGCGGCCTTTCGCTTCATCGAAGCCCTGCACATTTTCGCCTTTGCCGAATCGCTGGGCGGTGTTGAGTCGCTGGTCGAGCATCCCGAAACCATGAGCCATGCCTCCATGAGCCCGCAAGCTCGTCGTGCCGCCGGAATCACGGAATCGAACGTGCGCGTCTCCACCGGAATCGAGAGCGCCGAGGATTTGGTCGCGGACGTGGCACAGGCGCTGGGGCGCATCGCCTAACCGCGGCCGATGCCAACGGGACTGCATTTCGGCGCTTGCAGGGGAGCGTCCATCACTTTAGGTTAACCCCTCCCGCGCCTGGCGCGGGGCGGAAGGATCCCCTTGATCAGTACCATCGCGAAGAAGATCTTCGGCACCAAGAATGCGCGCGTGCTCAAAGGCATGCGCCCCATCGTCGCCCGCATCGGCGAGTTCGAGCCTGACCTGAAGGACAAGACCGACGACGAGCTGCGCGGCAAGACGGCCCTGTTCAAGCAGCGCATCGCCAATGGGGAAAGCCTGGAGAGCGTGTTGCCCGAGGCATTCGCCGTCTGTCGCGAGGCCGGCCGCCGTGTGGTGAACATGCGGCACTTCGATGTGCAGCTTATCGGCGGGATGGTGCTGCACCGGGGCGGCATTGCGGAAATGAAGACCGGCGAAGGCAAAACCCTGGTCGCCACACTGCCGATTTACCTCAACGCCCTCGCAGGCAAGGGCGTGCACCTCGTCACGGTCAACGACTACCTGGCCCGCCGCGATGCCGAGTGGATGGGACGTATCTACAAATTCCTCGGTCTTTCCGTCGGCGTCATCGTCCACGGCCTCTCCGATGCCGAGCGCCAGCACAACTATCGCTGCGACATCTCCTACGGCACTAACTCGGAATTCGGCTTCGATTACCTGCGCGACAACATGAAAGAGTCGATCGAGCGTTACGTGCAGCGCGACCTCAACTTCGCCATCGTCGACGAAGTGGACTCGATCCTCATCGATGAGGCGCGCACGCCGCTCATCATTTCGGGTTCGGGCGAGGCCTCCGCGGATCTGTACGGCAAGGTCAACGTCATCATCCCAACCTTGCGCAAGGACATCGACTACACCGTCGACGAGAAGGCCCATTCGTCCATGCTGACCGATTCGGGCGTCGACCGGGTCGAGCGCAAGCTGAACGTGGGCAACCTCTACAATCCGGAAAACATCGCGTGGCTGCACCATGTGACCCAGGCCCTGCGCGCGCACACGCTCTACAAGCGCGACGTCAATTACCTGATCGAAGAGGGCGAGGTCATCATCGTCGACGAGTTCACCGGCCGCAAAATGCCGGGCCGCCGCTGGTCCGACGGGTTGCACCAAGCGGTCGAAGCCAAGGAAGGCGTCGAGATCCAGGAAGAAAACCAAACGCTCGCGACCATCAGCTACCAGAACTATTTCCGCCTCTACAAAAAGCTGGGCGGCATGACCGGCACCGCCGACACCGAGGCGGAAGAATTCCACAAGATCTACAAGCTCGACGTCACGGTGATTCCCACCAATCGGCCGATGGCGCGTAAGGATCACCACGACCTCGTGTACAAGAACGAGCGCGGCAAGTTTCGCGCTGTGCTAGCCGAAATCGAGGATTGCCACAAGCGTGGCCAACCCGTGCTCGTCGGTACCGTCAGCGTCGAGAAATCGGAGGTCGTTGCCTCGCTTCTGCGCAAGAAAGGCATCCCGCACAGCGTCCTCAATGCCAAGCAGCACGAGCGCGAGGCGCACGTCGTTGCGCAGGCCGGGCGCAAAGGTGCGGTCACCATTTCGACCAACATGGCCGGCCGCGGAACCGACATCATCCTCGGCGGCAACGCCGAATTCATGGCCCGCGCCGAGGTCGATCCCGAGGCCGCCGGTCAGCCGGGCGCCGAGGTCGACGCGGAAAAATTCAAAATCGCCTTCGCCAAGTTCAAGCCCGAGTGCGATGCCGAACGCCTGGAAGTGCTCGCCGCCGGCGGTCTGCACATCCTTGGCACCGAACGGCACGAGTCGCGGCGCATCGACAACCAGCTGCGTGGTCGCGCCGGTCGCCAAGGTGACCCCGGCAGTTCGAGTTTCTTCCTGTCTCTTGAAGACGATCTGATGCGCATTTTCGGCGCTGAGCGCATTACCGGCCTGATGGAGCGGCTGGGGATGGAGGAAGACACTCCCATCGAGCACCCGCTCATCAATCGCTCGATCGAACGCGCGCAAAAGCAGGTCGAAGGGCACAACTTCGACATCCGCAAGAGCCTGCTCGAATACGACGACGTCATGAGCCAGCAGCGCAAGACCATCTATGCCTTGCGCCGGCAGGTCCTCGAAGGTCGCTACGCGCCCATGCTCAGCGAGGAAGAGATCAAGGCGGGCAAGCAGCCCGAAGTGGCGCAGATCGCGCAGTCGTCGGGCAAGCACACCGTCGCGTCGCTGACCGAGATCGTTCGTCCGACCCTGGCGCGCATCCTGGATGCCTTGACCCAGTCGCAGCCCGGCCAGTCGAGTGAAGACGCCACCCAGCCACCGGCGACCGTTCCCCTCGACCCGGCGAAATTCCGCTCGGCCATCTACCGACAGTTCGGGACCTATCCCGAGGTCACGGGCATCCTGGAAAACCGCACCGAGACCCTCGACCACCTGTCCGAGAAAGTCGCCAAGCTGCTGGTGCAGCAGCGCGAACGCATCCTCGACTTGTCGGAAGAAGTCCTGTCCGACCTGCTCGACGAAACCTGCCGCGAAGGTGGACATGCCGAGGATTGGGATCTGGATGCCCTGCGCGCGGGCATGAAAGAACGCTTCGCCTTCGAGCCGACGATCAACACCAAGGGGCTGATGGAGCGTTCGGCGCTGGCCGATGCCATGTGGCAGGAGCTGGACAAGGTCATCGAAGCGCGCGAGCAGGAGCTGTCGCTGCCCTTCTTCCTGTATTTCAGCCGCCACTTCATGCTGGAGGAGATAGACCAGCGCTGGATCGAGCACCTGCGCAACATGGAGGCCCTGCGCGAGGGCATCCACTTGCGCGGCTACGGTCAAAAGGATCCCAAGCAGGAGTACAAGAAGGAAGGCTTCGCCATTTTCGGCGTCATGATGGCCAACATCAGCCGCAACGTGTGCGAGAAGCTGTTCCACATCCAGGTCCGCCGCGAGGAGAGCGAAAGCACGGCCCAAAACTTGGCCGCGGCCAAGCAAAAGCCCCGCAAGGTGATCGAATCGGGCGGCGGCACGGCCCCGTCGGACAAGGGGCAAGCGCCCGAAGAGCCGAAACCCGTTCGCCGAGCCGAACCCAAAGTGGGGCGCAACGATCCCTGCCCCTGCGGCAGCGGCAAGAAATACAAAAAGTGCCACGGGGCGTAGTGGATTGGCCGCCCACGTAATCGGCGGCTTGGCGGAATCGCACTTACCCTCTAAGATCCCCATATGACCAAGACCTTAGGGGTGCTTTGCGCGGTTGCGCTGCTCGGGTGCAGTTCAGATTCACCGCCAGGTGCGACTGCGGCCCTGGACGTGACCTTGCCGAATTCGGCTCTTACGCGAATGCCGAACCTCTCGCTCATCCGCGCCGGAGACAGCTTCACCTTGGCCGGCTACGATGGCACGCAAGTTCTCTGGGGCAGGCTCTCGCTCGACGGCAAGACGCTGACCGAGCAGGTAGGCTTCGCGCTGGCCCAGCCCTTGGTGGGGCCGGTTTTCGCGGCAACCACCAAGACCACACCCGGCGATCAACTGGTCGCCCTCGTGCTCACGAACAGTGCTACTCCTGGTGGCGGATACGATCTCTCGGCGATCGCACAAGCCGCCGGTGATGCGACCCCCGCAGCCCCGGTGCTGCTCGACAACTACAAGGCCGGTACGGTTCCAAGCACGGTGCAGTTAGCCGCCGGCGCAGCCACCACAGGCAGCGTCGGCTTCGTCGCCTGGGGCATTCCCGGCATGGGCATCTCCCCAAAATACCTTCTTCTACCCGCGACCGCGGCGACCGCGACCACGCCGTCGCTGATGTTCCCTGATCCGATTCCAGCCAACATACCCAATTGGGACTGCCTGGCCACGACCAGCGGCGGGACCGGCCTTGGGGTGGGCGTCGTGACCTCCGATCCTACGTCAGGGAATTCCCAATTGGTTGCTGGTGAGATCAATGAATCCGGAGGTTGGCCCGGCATGACCTACCAGCTCACCGTCAAGGTAGCCAACTGTCGCGTTGTGGGCTCGCCCGGCCCCGCAGGTACCTACCTCATGGCCATGCAGACCAGCAATGCCATCGACTTCGCAACGTACTACCCACCGCCGGCCACAGCGCCTGATGGCACAACTGGAACGGTCACCACCATCGACCCGGTGCTGTCCGCATCCAGCTTTGGCGATCCGCTGAATATGCCGCACCCGGCATGGGTTGCTCCCGCGGGCGGCGGGGACATCTCCATCGGCCTCCAGCGCAACGGGGGACCCCAGGTCTTTCGCTACAACTACAACGCCATTCCCCACGGATCCCCGCTGACCTTGCGCAGTGAAAAGGGCCAGACCGGCCCGGTTGCCACCTCGGTCGGGCTGGATGCCACCTACATCACCTATAGCGACCAGACCAAGAGCGGCACCCCGGCGGTCAAGCGTTACTTCATGCGCATCGAGAGTCCAGTCATGCCATAGCGCCAAAGTCGAGCTGGACCGGGAATAGCCGAGGACGCTTGGCGGTTGATCGCATACCGAAGATGTTCTTCCAACGCCGCACAGTGCAAGCCGATTTCGAGCGCGAGGTGATGCCTCACCTGCAGGCGCTGTATGGCGTTGCCCTGCGCATGACCAAATCGGAAGGCGACGCCGAGGATTTGGTGCAGGACGCGAT
>ODAK010005871.1_pt1 | contig 12423 bp, 10 predicted proteins | sample 1539591 | NCBI WGS metagenome assembly ODAK01 (sample SAMEA3539303, study PRJEB22396) | soil metagenome | biome: tundra; feature: field; material: soil | place: USA | collected 2010-05 | depth 0.15 m | reverse complement strand
CCGAATCACCGGCCGGTCGCCCGACGGCAAATACGTGGAGATTGTCGAAGCGCCGGACCATCCCTGGTTTCTAGCCTGCCAGTTTCATCCCGAATTCAAATCGAAGCCCCTGGCCCCGCATCCGCTCTTCTTTGCTTTCCTCGGCGCGGCGCACGCGCATCAATCATCCGGCCGCAATGCCGCCGCTGGAAGCACAAGCGCCGTGTCCATGTCCGCCAAGCCTTCGCCGGCCCGGTAGTGTGAACTCCAATCAGATCTTGTTTCAGTTGCAGGGGCGCTCGCCGCGGCCCGCCGCGTTGGGTGCATCTGCTGATTCAGTGGGGCGCTACTGGGTCCGACCCTGGGTTGCCCTCGGGCTCTACAGGATGGCAATGGCCGTCACTCCCGTTGCAAATCCCGGCTGTCCCGCATAGGCTAGAGGCCGCAAACGTGATCCAGAAAGAGATTGGCATGCAGACTGCGCGAGAAATCCCGATCGGAAATTTCCGCATTGGCGGCAATCAGCCCCTGGTCTTGATTGCCGGTCCGTGCGTGATTGAAAGCGAAGAGCACGCGCTGATGATGGCCGAGCGGCTCGCGGAAGCCGCCGCGCGCGCGAAGATGCCGTTCCTTTTCAAAGCGTCGTATGACAAGGCAAACCGCTCCTCCGAACAGTCCTACCGGGGTCCGGGGCTCAAAGAAGGGTTGCGCATTCTGCAAAAAATCAAGGACCGGCTTGCGCTTCCGATCTTGACGGACATTCATGAGGTGTCTCACGCGGCCGCTGCCGCGCAGGTTGCCGACGTTCTGCAAATTCCTGCATTTCTTTCACGGCAAACGGACCTGCTGGTGGCCGCGGGAAAGACGGGCCGCGTCGTCAACCTGAAGAAGGGACAATTCCTCTCCCCATGGGAAATGACCAACGCCGTCGAGAAAGTAACCAAGACCGGAAACGATCGCATCATTCTCACCGAACGCGGAGCTTCCTTTGGCTATCAGAACCTCGTTGTTGACATGCGTTCCTTTCCGATTCTGCGCAAGACGGGCTGTCCAGTGGTGTTTGACGTGACGCATTCGGTGCAGTTGCCGGGCGGGGCGGGGAAGTCGAGCGGGGGCCAGCCCGAATTCATCGAACCTTTGGCCCGCGCGGGAACCGCCGTGGGCGTGGATGGCATTTTTCTCGAAGTTCATGACAACCCGGCCAAAGCCCTTTCGGACGGGACCAATGCGCTGCCTCTCGCGGAGCTGCCCGGATTGCTGGGAAAACTCAATCAGATTGCCGCGCTGGTGCGCGGATGGAGCGTGCAGTGAGTCTCGAAACCGCGAGACGTGTTCTTCGCATCGAGGCCGAAGCTCTCGGCGAGCTTCTGCGGCGGCTCGACCAGAGTTTCGAGCAGGCCGTGGAACTTTTGTTGGCATGCAGAGGTCGCGTGGTGGTTACCGGCATGGGGAAGTCGGGATTGATCGGCCGGAAAATTGCCGCGACCTTTTCTAGCACAGGCACGCCATCGGTGTTTCTGCACCCTGCCGAGGCGGTCCACGGCGATCTGGGCATGTTGATGCGCGATGACGTTGTGCTGGCGGTGAGTTACGGCGGCGAGACGGAAGAAATTATCTCGTTGCTGGAAACGATCAAGCGTCTGGGCCTGCGGATGGTGACTCTCACCGGCCATCCCCGGTCAACCATCGCCGCGGCGAGCGATGCCGTGCTGGACGTCAGCGTCAAGGAAGAAGCCTGCTCGCTCAATTTGGCGCCAACCGCATCGACGACGGTGGCCATGGCCATGGGTGACGCGCTGGCCGTCGCATTGCTGGACCGCAGCGGATTCGGTCCCGGGGATTTTGCCGCGCTGCATCCGGGCGGCCGCCTGGGCAAAAAACTTTTGCGTGTCGAGAATTTGATGCACGCGGGGGAAGACATGCCGTGCGTCATAGTGACGGCAAAGATGCCGGACGTCATTTACGAAATGAGTAAGAAGGGCCTGGGTATGACGACCGTTGTCGATGAAGAGGGGCGCCTCAGCGGAATCCTGACCGACGGGGACCTGCGCCGGCTGATGCAGCAGCGAGGCGCGGCCACGATCGAACTGGTTGTGGGGGATTGCATGACTCGGCATCCGCAGACGATCGCGCCCGGTGAACTGGCAGGCAGCGCCCTGCGCATCATGGAAGAACGAAAGATTACTTCTCTGGTGGTGGCCGATGCCGGGCGGCGGCCGCTAGGCGTTGTGCATCTGCACGATCTTTGGACGCTGGAGCTGTTTTAGGCGGTCAGCCTGTCGCGGCGGATGCACCTTAGGGTTTGTGCGGCAACTCAGTCTTGTTTCTTGTAGCGCCCACCTTCAGGTGGGCACGTGCTTGATTCGAAGGTGCCACCCTGAAGGGTGGCGCTACAACAACCTTTCAAATTTGACGCACTCTACAGAAATACGAATTGCGGGGGACAGTTGAGTCCCATGACGAAGAAACCCACTCCGGCGAAAGCGGCGTCTGCAGTTGTGGCGCGAGCGAAAAAGATTCGCATCCTGCTCATGGACGTGGATGGCGTGCTCACCGACGGCCGCATCTGGCTGTTTTCGCGCCGGGACGGCACCGCCAGTGAAATCAAGGGCTTCAGTGCGTACGACGGCGCGGGATTAAAGCTGGCGCGGGCTGCCGGGCTGCGCACTGGAGTCATCACCGGAAGGGAATCGGCTGCCGTCACGCAGCGCGCCCGGGAATGCGAAATCGAATTTGTGTATCAAAGAAGAGCGGCGAAGCTGGGCGCCTTCGAGGAGATTTTGCGCGCGACAGGTGCTAGCGATAGCGAAGTCGCCTACATCGGTGACGATCTTCCGGACCTCCCCGTGTTGCAGCGCGCGGGCTTCGCTGTCGCGGTAGCAAATGCCGCTCCCGAGGTGAAACGTGTGGCGCACTACGTTACGGCGCGTTCCGGAGGTGAGGGCGCGGTGCGCGAAGTGATTGAGCTGATCGTCAAGGCGCAGGGGAAGTGGATAGAAGTCTCACGAAACGTGAAAGCCTAGGTCCAGGGACGCCGCAGATCTCACCGTAGGACAACGCACGTACAAAATCTGATCCCACAAACACTGAGCCGGACAAATCCACATGAGTTGAGTAGGGATAATAAAATTCGGTGTGATTGAGCCAAACAAATGGCCCGTGATCCCACTCAAATCGAATGGGATCACGGGCCAAAGGAAAAACCGATCCGCTATGGAGTGATTTGCTCGACCCTGCGGGCGACCATTACAGCACCACGACTGTGGGTGTAAGGGTCATTCGAGTCGATCAGGATCAGGCCCACCACACGGAGCGGTATGGTTGCCGATCCAGAAAGTGCCGAAAGGCCGCTCAAATTGACGAAATTCGTGTTGCTTGTGGTCAGTACGGTTAGCGAATTCGGTAGAAGCGCGCCGTCGGTCGAATTGTCTGTAAGCTGAAAGCTTCCGTTATTCCCAGCAGTAATTATGGTGCTGGCCGGAACCCACGAGCCTGACTGTCCTTGCCGGGCGAGCACAATCCTGTGCGGGATGAGAGTCGTCACTCCACCGGTGGTGTTCAGGACGCCGCCTACCGCGACATGCTGGCCAGCCGCAAGCGCTGAGTTATTGAACACAAGCGCGGTAAGCGGTATGGGCAGGTTCGCAATTTTGTACACCTCGGAACCGTTCAAAGTGAGCGTCGTGATTTGCCCGGGATTGATTCCGGAAACAGCAGGAATCTCGGACCGGATGTACAAATCGGCCGCCGTGGCCGCGCCGGAAGGCGGCCGGACACTGGTCAGCAAGCCACCCATCAGGAATTTGTCGGTGGAAACGAGAGATATTTCCGTTGCATCGATGGAGTGCGTGACAGGATCAAGCTGCCCTGAAACGTCCACGATACTGTTGGTTGTGAACGAGGCAATCTGGTCGCCTGTGTCAAAATCGGTATTGTTGTCCGCTGATACGGTCCACTGCCGGCCGAGCGGTCCCTGCATCACGAAGGAGTTGTTGCCTGCGGCGCCAACATACCCTCCCCGAAAGTCATCAATCGAGACATTCGCATCGGCCGCGTTCAGCAGTTGCATGTGGAATGTCGGGTTCACGGCTCCGGTAATCTGGCCTCCAGCGGTCGCGAGCGATGCCGCGATATCGAACTCCATGCGCAGGCCTACAAGGTCGGCGGCGTTCATGACGAAAGGGTTCGCGAGCGGAACCGTCACTGTTGTCTGCGACAAATTGCCGGTCAGTGTATGAATGGCGGGCGGCGTAACAGTCGTGTCGATGTATCCGATACTAGTTGTATTGGCCAGCGTGAGCGTCGCTGAAGTGTACGTTCCGGTGGGAACCGAACTCAGGTCAATGAGGTCGTGCAAACCGTTCAATTTAGCGAAGTCCTCAATTACCGGTGTGGAGAGCACGCTGACGTTTGTCTTGCCATTGAATAGCGTCACAGTATTGACCGTTATCTGGCACGAAACCACGCTGGGCAAGGATGCGTCCGTGGCCATTGTAAAGATGGAAGCGGATTGGGTCTGGGACCCAAGTGAGGAGGACGATCCGGTTCCGCATCCCACTATCACCACCAATCCAAGCGATAGCAAAAGAGTCAGGACACGCTTCGACGTTCTCATTTCAATCTCCTTTTCCACTAACTGCGATGGCTGAGGGCGACGCACTCTGTGCCCGATTTTCCCTCTCCCACATATAACACCGAAGATTAGAAGAAGTTGCTCGGAAAGAAGAGGGGGAAACATAATGCATCACAATGCGTCACTTACATCGCGAATTATCAGACGATGATTCAGCGAAACCCCAAGCGATTGTTATACATAGGCCAATACTATCGCTCCCGTGAAAATGAGTGCCCCTCCCACCCACTGGTGCCAGGTCAGGAGCTCGCGCAGGAAAATCGCGGCCAAGGCGATCGCTACGATGACGCTTAGTTTGTCCACCGGTGCGACGCGCGAAGCTTCGCCAAGTTGCAAAGCGCGGAAATAGCAAAGCCAGTACAGCCCGGTCGCAATTCCCGACAAGATCAAGAATATCCAGGCGCGCTTTCCAATCGCCGAGAGCGGCTGCTTATCGGTCCATAGCCCCACCGACCAGGCGAATATGAGAATTACCACCGTGCGGAGAGCGTTCGCCATATTGGAGTAGCCGAAATGCCCGAAACACGATCGCCATGGGAATTGGATTCTGAACCCTTCGATTGACGTACGAGCAGGGAGTGTAGCAGAAGTGAGGGAATAGCGAATGAACGCACGGCTCGGATTCCATCGGCGATTGCGCGTCGAGAGCATATTCGACCCGGTTGCTCTTATGAGAAATCGCAAGGATGCGCGGATGCACCATGGGCGTCGAACGGATCGCCTTGCTTCTGTGCGCTCATGCGGTGCCGGGCGGAGAGACCATCATAAATATAGAGAAGGACGAGCAGCAGGACGGCAATGAGGAATATCCCTTTCAGGATCGAACGCATTCGATTGACTCACTTATTGAACCACGCACTCGAATAAGAAGATGCGTGTCGAAGACCAGCCGTTCCAAAATAATGTGCAGAAGCCCCGTCCCGGTTAGACCGGGACGGGGCTTCTGTGTTGTGTTCGGCAGTTGACCGATCGATTGAACAGCCGCTTCTTCATCCTGCAATGAACAACGTGGTTCCTTGCCGGTTCACGAGCAGCAGCGGATTCTTACCCGACTTGCGGACCGCTTCTTCCAGTTGCGAGACATTTTTCACGGGTTGATGGTTCACTTCCTGGATTACGTCTCCTCGGCGCAATCCCGCTGAGGCTTCCGGACTCGAAGGGCTGATGTCTGTAACCACCACCCCTGTCGTTGCCGGAGGCAATCCAAGCTGTCTGGCCGATTGGGAATCGAGGTTTTCCAGAGTCACTCCTTCCAGAACATCCTCGGATTTTCCTTCCTCGGTTTTGGCCTGTTCCTGCTTATTGGGCAGCTCGCCCAGCTTGACGGTCACATCGCTCTGGTTGCCGGTGCGCAAGATTCGCAGCTTGACGCTGGCATCCGCCTTCATCATCGAGATGCTCATCCGCAATTCGCGGCTGTCGGTCACGGGCTTGCCATTGATCTCGAGGATAACGTCGCCTCTCTGGATACCGCTTCTCTGCGCCGGCCCGGATGGGCTGACGTCTCCCACCAGAACGCCCTTCATGTCATTTAGCCCCATGGCCTTGGCAATGCCCGGCGTTACGTCCTGAATCACAACTCCGAGATACGCACGGTTGACCTTGCCGTGATCCATGATTTGATCCATCACTTCACGGGCGAGATTGACAGGAACCGCGAACCCGATGCCCTCGTTTCCGCCCGATCCGTGCGAGAGGATCGCTGTATTGATGCCGATGAGCTCGCCACGATCATTCACTAGCGCGCCGCCGGAATTGCCTGGATTGATCGGCGCATCAGTCTGGATGAAATCCTCGTAGTCCTCGATGCCCAGATTCCCGCGATTCATGGCGCTGACGATTCCCATCGTGACGGTTTGCCCTACTCCAAACGGGTCTCCGATGGCCAACGCGTAGTCGCCCACCTGCACCTTGGAAGAGTCTCCGATGGTGATTGCGGAAAGGCCGCTTGCATTCACCTTTAAAACGGCGATATCCGTCTTGGGATCGCTGCCGATCACCTTAGCTTCCAATTGCCGCTTGTCCGCAAGGGTGACGCGAACGGTGGTGGCGCCGTCAATCACATGATTGTTCGTCAAAATGTAGCCATCCGGACTCACAATGACGCCGGAGCCGAGGGCGTCTTCGCGCTGTTCGCGCTGCCTTGGCGCCCTATTATCAGAACCCGGACCGCGACGGCCCTCGGAATCCGGACCACGAAATTGCTGGCCAAATTGTTGCCCAAAGAACTGTTGGAAAAACGGCGGTATCTGATCTGAAAAACCATCTGGAAGTGACTCTGACGCGCGGACTACCTTGGATGTGGATATATTGACGACATCGGGCAGTACCCCCTTCACGACGGGAGCAAACCCTGTCTTGCTCGGCCCTTCATTTGGGTCCGCCAATTTCAATGACGCGTGAATGGCCGATGAGAATATCTTCTGGCTGGCACGAGCCATACCCAGTCCTGCCGTCCCGACAACGAGCATCAGTGCCACGGCCATGACTTGTGGTTTTGCCCAAAACTTGCGGTGATTCATAGTTTCTCCCTCTCGACGAAGCGGCTTTTCAAATTTCTGGCTCAGCGCTGCCAGTTTAATGCTCAATACATAAGACGTATGACAACGCGGAGGGTTAGCGTGAGGGAATGAGGGCTAGATCCTTGAAGGTCAATGGTTTCGCAGCGCGATCATAAAGCTCTTCCCGCCGCTGTGCCCGAGGCCCATGCCCATTGGAAATTGAAACCACCCAGTTGCCCCGTGACATCGACAACTTCGCCAATAAAAAATAGTCCTGGCACGCTTCGGGTTTCCATCGTCTTGCTCGATAATTCGCCAGTGTCCACGCCACCCGCTGTGACTTCGGCCTTTTCATAACCCTCCGTACCCGCCGGCTGGACAACCCATTCGTGCAACTGATGTTCCAGCTCTTCGAGCGCGCGGTTGGTCCAAGTCTTTGGCGCATGCAAATCCAGCCAGCGCATTGCGAGGCGCTTGGGAAGAATCCCCTGAAGAGCGGACCGGGTGGCGGCATTTCTGACTTTGGCTTCGCGTATGGCGGCGGTGATGTCAAGGCCGGGCGCCAGGTCAATGCGGATCGGCTGATTCTGGTTCCAATACGAAGAAATTTGCAGGATCGCCGGTCCGCTCAATCCGCGGTGAGTGATCAACATCTTTTCCCGGAATGCCTGATGGTCCGTCGAAGCGATAACTTCCGTGGAGACGCCGGCCAAGTCGCAATATTGGGCGCGATCGTGCGTTCCCAGCACGAGCGGCACGAGTGCGGGTTTCGTGGGCTGGATCTTCAGCCCAAATTGCCGCGCGAGGTCATACCCCAGCGAGGTCGCTCCCAACTTTGGAATCGAAAGTCCGCCGGTCGCGCACACCAGGACAGGCGCATGGAACTCGCCAGTTTCCGTGCCAATCACAAACTCGCCCGCCCGCCGAATCTCGTGAATTTTGGTGCTCAGAACGATTTGTACTCCCGCAGCCCGGCATTCATTTTCGAGCATTTCCACGATGTCGCGGGCAGAGTGGTCGCAGAAGAGCTGGCCGAGTGTTTTCTCGTGATAGGGGATGCGATGCTTCTCGACCAGGGCGATAAAGTCCGAAGGCGTGTACCGGGCCAGCGCTGATTTCGCGAAGTGGGGGTTTGCGGAGAGGAAATGCTCGGGTTGGCAATGAAGATTGGTGAAATTACAACGGCCTCCTCCGGAGATCAGTATCTTTTCGCCGGCACGTTCGCCGCGCTCAAGAACCGCGATGCGCCGCCCGCGTTTGCCAGCCTCGATCGCGCACAGCAGCCCTGCGGCTCCCGCGCCCAGAATTACTGCATCAAATTTGTGGACCATATTCTCGCGGGCTCCACCTCCCGGTCAGACCGGGAGGTTCTGCGCAAAAGTCGGGCCCGATCCCGGATATTGAGCAGCGCCCTACGAAGTTTGCCGGGAATGATTATTACATTCCTGGGTCTATATGACTTGCCTGTCTTGCTGGCCCCGTGATCGCTACAGCCAAGTGAACTCCATGAATTCCAAGTATTTGCAAATGCATGAGCCGAGATCGTGGGTCACGGGACCCTGTTATTGGATCACTACCCATTGAAATAACCATTTTCGCGCCGCCCTTCAGGCTGCCTGCATGAAAACCGCGTCATTCGCGGCGTGTGATCCCTGTCACACAGGAGAGTTCCCCACATCACATCCCTGATTGGCACATAGGGGTATCCTCACGTTGGCTGGAGAGAACGATAAAAGGAGGGCGTCATGGTCAGACAAGATTATTTCTTCATGGCGTTGCTCATGCTCTGCCTCGTGATTTTGACACATTGGGGAGGCACTCACCACTTCCGGCACTAAGACGCAAGGAAGTGACAATTGACGATTGCGATGTGCAGCAAAAAGTGTGAATGAAAGGTGATGCACGGCGAGCAAGATGGTGTAGTGTGCGCTTTGAGGCGGGCAGAGCTAGGGGCTATACTTGCTGCCTTGAATCCGGGTTGTTAATGGAGAGAGAATGTACACTTTGCCGCGCAGGCCGCGTGTATATTCTCGAACTCGGTTCCTTTGAGGGCGGCCAAAATGAGAATCGATAGGGGATTACGTGTTCTTTTCGGATTTGCACTCAGTTGCTTCGCGCTTTCCGGCGCGGTTGCTAGGGTACAAACAACGTCCGGAGCCCAAAAAGAATACGAACAATTAATCTATTCCGTGAAAGGCCCGGACCTTTTTCGCGCGTACTGCGCTGCCTGCCACGGCTCCGATGGCAAAGGCGGCGGCCCAGTCGCGCCAACCTTGAAAACAAAGCCTGCCGACTTGACCGTGATAGCGAAGAATAGCGGCGGGAAGTTCCCATCCGAGCGCGTTCGCCGCATCATTACTGGTGACGAACCTTCATTGCTGTCCCATGGCTCTCGCGAGATGCCAATCTGGGGACCTATCTTTCACCAAATCGAGGCGGACCAGGATTTCGGCAACGTGCGTTTGGAGAACCTGGTCAAGTATCTGGAATCCATCCAGCAGAAATAAGTGGCCAGATGGAGCCCTCCCATCGATGAAATTGCGGGACGTTACTCTTCTGGTGCTGCATAATTTCTGATGCCCATATTCGATTTACAATGGCTAAATGGAACGAAAGATCTTCTGGGCTACGTGGACTATGCTGGGTTTGCTGGCGGACATCGCTTTGCCATTCTGGTGGGGGCTTGCCGCAACGATTCCGCTTGGCGTTTTGAGTTGGTGGGTAGCTTACCGCAGCGGTTGGTTCTAGTGCTCGTTCCTCACGTGTTTTGCGCCTGCAACCTCTTCACGCTAAACTGATCGCGGGAGAATACCGAATCATTTGCCTCCGATTATTACTGCACAGGGACTCTCGAAACGATACGGGGCCGAGCCTCTATTCCAGGACATTTCTTTCACGGTTTCCGAAGGGGAACGGATCGGCCTGATCGGGCCGAACGGTTCGGGCAAGTCAACATTGCTCGAGATTCTCTACGGGCGCGTTCAACCCGACACCGGGGAAGTGGCGATCCGCAAACACACGCGGCTGAGTTTGGTCGCGCAGGTTTCCGAGTTTGCCCCCGGCGCCACGGTACGATCCGTGATCGAGGGCGCTCTCGAACGAGCGAAAGTACCTCACGCGGAGCGGGCTTCGCGGACCGCCGAGACGCTGGGCCGCGCAAGTTTCACCGGTCTTGATACTCTCACGGCGGCATTGTCGGGCGGGTGGCGCAAGCGCCTGGCGATTGTTGAAGGGCTGGTTCAAGGTCCGGACATTCTGTTGCTCGATGAGCCGACCAACCATTTGGACCTCGCGGGGATCAACTGGCTCGAAACACTTCTGCAGGACGCGCCTTTCGCGTGTGTCGTGGTCAGCCACGACCGCTATTTCCTCGAAAACGTGGCCACCGAGGTGGTCGAGCTTGCTCGCACGTATGAGAACGGCTTTCTGCGCGTCAGCGGAAACTACAGCACGTTCCTGATAGCGAAAGAGGAATATCTCCACGCGCAACGGAAGCGGCAGGAATCTCTCGAGAACCGCGTACACACGGAAATCGAATGGCTGCGCCGGGGTCCGAAGGCTAGAACGACGAAATCGAAGGCGCGCATCGATACCGCTCAAGAAATGATCGGCGAACTGGCGGATTTGAACGCCAGGACCCGCACCTCCACTGCCAGAATTGATTTTTCCGCGACGGACCGTCAAACCAAGCGGCTGATCGAGCTGGAAGATCTTACCTACACCATCGGTAACCGCACATTGTTTGAAGGGATTCATTTCACCGTTACGTCGGGGATGCGTGTGGGACTGGTGGGCCCGAACGGGAGCGGCAAGACCACGCTGCTCCGCCTGCTGCGAGGAGACCTCGAGCCTACGCATGGAGAAATCCGCAAGGCCGATTCCTTGCGGATCGTGTACTTCGACCAGAATCGCGAGCTCGATCCTGACATCAGTCTGCGCCGCGCGCTGGCGCCTGATAGTGACTCCGTCATTTATCAGGACCGCGTGATTCACGTGGCCTCGTGGGCGGCAAGATTCCTGTTTGATCCAGAGCATCTGAACCAGCCCGTCGGGAAACTTTCGGGCGGCGAGCGCGCGCGCGTCTTAATCGCGCAGCTTATGCTCCAGCCGGCAGATGTCCTGCTGCTGGATGAACCGACGAACGATCTCGACATCCCCACGCTGGAAATCCTGGAAGAAAGCCTGCTGGAATATCGCGGGGCATTGGTGCTGGTCACGCACGATCGCTACATGCTGGATCGCGTGTCGACCATCGTGCTTGGCCTCGATGGTCTCGGCGACGCGGAACGTTTTGCCGACTACTCGCAATGGGATGCCTGGCAGCGCCCCCGGCAAACCAAGGGAAATCCGAACATGAGCAGCGGACCACGTCGCATGACTGCGGCAGCAGGAAGTCCGGCAACGTCAGGCATGAAGAAAAAGCTCTCTTATATTGAGGCCCGGGAACTTGCAACGATCGAAGAGCGCATCGCCGAAGCGGAAAAACAGGTGGACGCGAAACGTGCTGCGCTCGAAGATCCTGCAGTCACAAGCGATGCGGCCCTTCTGCGGAACACTTGCGTCCAGATGGAAGAGGCGCAGAAAAAAATCGACACCCTCTACGCGCGCTGGGCCGAGCTGGAGCAAAAGCAGCGCTGATCTGCGGGGGCGCACGTCACGGCGGGGCGCTACGAAAAAATCCTTTGTTCTATCGCAAAAAATAGGGAACTGGTTTTATCGTGAATCCCGCGCGTGACTGGCTTGCGGGCCAGTGATATCGTTGTGCGCGGCCGTCGGAAGCTAATGAACAAGAACGTCAAAAATATATTGGTGATCGATGTGGGCGGCACAAACGTCAAAGTGCTGGCCACCGGGCAGAAGGAGCCGATCAAGATCCCGTCGGGTCCGAAGATGACGGCGCGGAAAATGGTGAAGGAAGTTCGCAAGGCCACGTCGGGCTTGAAATACTCTGCCGTCTCCATCGGATATCCCGGGCCCGTGGTTCACGGGCATCCGCTCAGTGAGCCGCACAACCTTGCCGGCGGGTGGGTCGGGTTCGATTTCAAGAAGGCGTTCGGCCGCCCCGTCAAGATCGTGAACGATGCGGCCATGCAGGCCCTCGGCATCTATCACGGCGGAAGAATGCTCTTTCTCGGTTTGGGCACAGGTTTGGGGTCGGCACTGATTGTGGATGGGATTCTTGAGCCGATGGAAGTTGGGAATCTGCCTTATAAGAATGGCCGCACGTATGAAGACTATTTGGGCATCCGTGGAATAGAGCGTCTGGGGAAGAAGAAGTGGCGGCGATATGTGGCTGACGTTGTGGAACAA
>ODAK010005869.1_pt1 | contig 12425 bp, 6 predicted proteins | sample 1539591 | NCBI WGS metagenome assembly ODAK01 (sample SAMEA3539303, study PRJEB22396) | soil metagenome | biome: tundra; feature: field; material: soil | place: USA | collected 2010-05 | depth 0.15 m | reverse complement strand
CCCATAGACCCACGCACAGCCTATACCAGGATTCCGGAGGATCCAGTCTCGCGGAGCAACCCGAGACTGTCCGCGAAGCGGCTCGCCCTCCGCTCTACGACGCCCCACGCCAAGGTGTGCGTGGTGCCGTTGGACCGGGGCCGCCTGGCGAACGACGCCGCTCGAGGCCGTCCAGAGCAGCGGCATTATGCACCTGTCTCGCGCCGAGACGGAAGAGTCGGCCATCGCTGTCGTTGCCGAGGACGGCCAACTCCCCGGTCGGCGGTTCCCGACACTCCTCCATTCACGGCACGACGGCACATGACAGCCGTTCGGCGTCGAACCCGCTCTGCGCGGATGCCGATGCAAGGCGTCCGACCAGCCGAGAGATCGCGGCTGCCGGCAGTAACCGTGTCGCGTGCCTTCGGCCGCGAACGAAGCTTGGGAGACAGACGCTGAAGCAGCGCGACGTCCGCGACGCCGTCAGAGGCTCACGCGCCGGAATCGACGCCCTGGTAGCACCACCCGCGGGGACGCACTCGGCGCCGTCCCGGCGCCGAGTGCTCATCCCCAGCTTTCGTCAGCTGAGCCCGAGGTGCTCGACGACGTTGAGCGTGCCCTGCGGCTCGCCAGCGCTCGTGAAGGTTCCGTAGCCGGCGAGCGTGCCGAAATCGCCGAGCCCGGCACCGCCGGCAACGATCAGGAAGGTGCCGGTGGTGAGCCCGTCAGCCGACGAACGCCCGTAGGCCCGGATCCTGGCCATGCCGCTTTCGCCGGCGAGCCTGCAGCTGCAGTTGTCCAACGCGTTGAAGGCGCTCGACCCGTCGGGGAAGCTCGTCACCAGCGTCTTCTCCGTGGCAGTGCCAGTGAGGCCGGATCCGCCGAAGGTGGCGGTGGCCGTCTGACCGAGCAGCGTGTTGCCCGACTCGGTCACTCCGAACACGTGGGTCTCGACACCGGTGGCGCTGCGCGTGCCTTCGTAGGTGTGCAGGCTCGACTTGGCCACCGAGATGTGCTCGGCAACGCCTCCTGGCGCGGGTGGCGCCGGGTTGAGCGCGATTTCGTTGAACGAGCACTCGCCGCTCGCGTCGCCGCCAACGATGTTCGACGTGGCAGCGGCGTCGCCGAACTGCACCGCCGGCAGGTTCGACCCGCAGGTCATGTCGCCTGCCACGAGGTTGTTCACGGTCTCCATGCCGTCCGGATCGCTGGTGACGTTGTCGGCGATCGTCATGCTGCCCGCGATCTGGTTGCGGAACGAGCCTATCCAGCACGTCTGCTGCCCGACGATGCGCAGGCTGCCGCCGATCGAGTTGTCCTCGAAATCGGTGTACTGCGGGCTGCCGGTGTCGTTATTGGACAACGCATGGTCTTCGGACCACGGTGCGGGGATCGGGAACTGATGCGTGTTGAAGCACGCGCCCGAGCTCGGTCCGCCCGCAGCACCGCCGCCGCCACCCTCGACCGTGACGTTGCCGCCGATCTCCGCCTGCTGGATGACGACGCCAAGCGCGTCGTGAGCGGTGACGTTTCCGCGGATGTGGTCGAAGTTGATGCCCTGCGGACACGAGTTGTTCGGCGAGCAGCCCATGACGAACACGCCGTCCTTCTCGACCAGCACGCTGCCGCTGATCAGTACCGTCGCGGCGACGAGTGGACTGCTGGGTGGGTCGCCCGGGGTGAGCGCGTCCAGCAACGCCCCCGGCTCGACCGTCACGTTCCGCTCCACCGTGATCGTCCCCGCCGGCATGTAACACACGCCGGTGACCGTGATCGACTCGTATGAGCCTGCCGGGATGTTCCCGCCACTGCAGGTGAAATCCCGCCCGACTCCCGCATTAGCGGCAGCGCTGGTCGCGAACAGGGCACCGCAGAGCGCACCGAAGCCGATCGCGAGCAACCGTGCGGTGCGCGCCCTCCCGCCGCGCGTAGCCCGCCCCCCGTTCACCTGGGTCGCCAGATCGAGTCGCATGCTGCTCCCTTCCGCCGCTGGCCGCGAGCGCAACAGCCTGTCCACGCGCGACCAATCAAGCCCCATCGAAATCGGCCAGTACAAGTGCTGTCCTACACGATTGCCGCTCACAAATCAAGCGCTAGCTACCTAATGCGCCTAAAGTCTCGCACCACAATCTGGAGCTACCTCCACCGGCCTTTATGGACGGTGATCGCGTATGAGGCCGCCGCGAGTGCGCGCCAGCTGCTCCTCCATGCGCCGCAGATGTCCGGCGATCAGCTCGTCGCGCATCCGTGTCGGGCGCGGCGAACACCGCCCTCACGTAGTCGATCGGCATCTTCAGATCCCGGAAGCGCCGGATGGTTGCGCCGTCGGGACCTGGGCCGTCGAGTAGTAGCGGTAGCCGCTGTCGGGATCGACCTCGGCGGGCTCGAGCACGCCCCAGTCGTGGTAATGGCGAAGCGTCTTGACGCTCGGATGGGTGATCCGGGAGAAGGCCCCGATGGTCAGTTCTGCAGCCATGGGACACAGTCTGCGGGCTCCCGCAGGGGGAGAGTCAAGCCCTTTTCGTCACGACGTTTCGGAGGCTCCGGCACGCCGCAAATCGCGACGCAGCGCGAGCGAGAATCCGAGCGCCACGGCGAGCAGTGCAAAGGCGACGATCCACTCGAGCGATCCGTTCCCATGATCGGGGTCGACGCCGAACACGGCCTCGATCCAGTCGTGCCAGAAGAAGGTGAGGATCCCCATCACGCCGGCCCCGGCGGCGAGCGCCGCCTCGAGCCACAGCCGCCGCCGTACGTTCACCGTGTCCTCCTGGTTCGGGTCATGCGATGGTCAAGATCACCGAGCGCGCCCCGACGTGGGCGTCACCGAGGACGAGATCGTGAACGCTCGTCACCGCGGTGCCCAGCGGATCCATCGGGTCGTCGACGAAGGCGAGCAGCGTCCAGCTCGTCGGGAGCGTCGCCGCGCCCGCGGGCGTGGAAAAGGTGACGACGAAGCGCACGACCTGCGGCTCCTCGGGATGGAGTGGGTGTGCCGTGGCCACCGTGGCCGACGCGCCGATCCACGCCCAGTCCGTGCCTGCGCCCAGCCACGTCGCGGGTGGCGTCCCCACCGCCGTCCGGAACTGGGCCACCCAGTCGGCGGGAAGCGCCGGGAGCGTGACCAGCGAGGCGTCGAAGTTCGGCGTGGCCAGCAGCCCGATATTGACGCTGCCCGCCGGGCGGCGCGGCCAGCCGCGGGCGTTGACCTGGACGTAGACCTCGGCGTTCGTGGCCAGTGAGGCCAGCGTCGGGCCCCCGGCGGGTGCGTTGACCGGGTTGATCCGGTCGAGCAGCGCCATGTCGAGGTGATCGGCCGTCGCCCCGGCGAGCGAGTCGATATAGGGCGCTGTGACGATGGCCTGCCAATCGGCGACGTTCACCACCCCGGTGCCGGTCAATCCCGCCGTGGCGTTCTGCACGGCAACGACCGCCCTCCGGGTGATCGGTCCGAAGAGCCCGTCGACGGCGACGATCGCGGCCGCGGGCGGCGGCGGCGTCTGACTGAGCTGGCGCTTGCGCAGCGCGTACTGGAGGATGCGCACCGAGTCCGAGTACTGCGGGCGGGGCCGCGCCCACAGCGGTAGATCGGCGGGCGGAGCCGGATTGGCGGGGCCGCTGATGACGACGTCGGGGCTCGCGTGCAACGGCGCGGGCGGCGGCGGGTCGGTCGGCGTGTTGGGATCGTTGCCGCCGGCCGGGAACGTCCGTCGGGTGTCGGCGGTGTGCGCCCGGATGTAGGTCTGGTTGACCGGCTCGGTGTCGTCGAGGCTGAGCTCCCATACGCCACGGCCATGCGTCGCCGCCCGCAGAAGGTGCGGGGCGTGCAAGAGGATGAGGTCGACCACCGGCGCCTCGGGGAGACCGTGCGCGAAGTGACTCCACGTCCACGTCGGCGGTGAGGCCGCCTTGTTCGGCACCCCCTTCCACACGCCCACGTCGGTGCCGATGTAGACCGTCTGGTCGATGTCGACGACGACGGCGTTGACCGGGGTGTCGGCCACCGTGGAGTCAAAGCCGCACGGCACCCAGTGCGCGCCGTCGTACCACCAGACGTGGTCGATCTCAGGATGGTCGGGGTCCTGGCCGATGCCGAGCGTCACGTAGCAGGTGACCGGCGGACCGGCGGACTCGACGGCGAGCCCGACCGGGATCTCCCCGGCGGGGAAGTTGTTGAAGAAGCCGGCCGGGGGCGCGGCGGGGGCCGGCTGGCTCGGATCGGGCGGGCTCAGCCAGCTCACCGTCCACGGCGGCCCCGCGCGCGTGTAGAGATACACGGCGGCCGGTCGCGGGTTCGGGTAGTTGCCAGAGCCCGCCGACGCGTTCGTCAGCACGAGGAGCTGGTTGTCGTCGGCGAAGGCCACCCGCAAGATCGCGCTCTGCAGCGAGTCCTGGACCATGTTCGGCGCCGGGTTGCCGGCCGCATCGGTCGCGTCGTAGGGGTGGGTGCAGGTGGGCAGGGTCCGCCAGCTGGCGACCGGCGAGGGCTGGGCGGCCACCCAGCTCTGCCCCCAGTCCTCGCAGTACCAGACGCGATCGGAGCCGAACACCAGCGCGGTCGGACCGGTGGACAGGACGCGGGCGTCGGCCTGGCTGTAGAAGGCCGCGTTCTTGTCCTCGGTGGCCCAGGCGGTCTGAAAGACCTGCGCCGAGTTCGAGTAGTCGAATATCTGGACGTAGAACCGGGTCGGGTCCGTCTCCGTGTACCAGGTGAAGCCCGTGTACTGCGCGAACCGCCGGTTCGGATGGCCGGGATCGATGACCGCTCCGCCCCCGTCGCCCTCGATCACGACCCGCCACGCCACGGGACCGACTCGCTGCTCGGTGCCGTTGTCCTGCGTGCCCGCAAGCAGCAGGGCATCGGACACGGCCGTCTGGCCGAGGAAGTTCGGCTGGGTGATGGCCAGCCCGGTGTTCATCGCCTGCCAGGGCCCCACGGCCGTGTTCGCGCCGACGCCGCGCGCGCCGGCCGCCGGGGGCGGAGTGACGACCGCGGCCTGAAAGACGCCGCCGTCGCACCCGAGCCACAGCGTCGAGGTCGCCGCCGGACCCGAGAAGGCGAGCGTGTGCACGTCGGGGTGGGCGCCCGAGCCGACCCACGTCGGGTCGGTGGCGGGAGCGCCGTTGTTGGCGGGCAGGAACGAGAACGTCCACGTCCCCGCCGCGGCGCCCGGGCTCACCTGACCGCGGAACAGGGCAGCGTTCCAGTCCGCGTTCTGGTTGATCTGCATGGCCGAGCCGCCCATCCAGATGACATCGGGCGAGCAGGGGTCGACGGCGACGACCGTGTCGTAGTAGGCCTGGCTCGACCCGATCCCGCCGGCCAGGTCCGTGGGCATGTTGGCGATCGGCTGAAATGTGCCCGCGTTCAGACGGGCGGTGTTCGTCGGGACCGGCGGGTTCGGCTGTCCGGCCGCGGGCGCCGGCGGCTCGACCCCGCGGCTGAGGGCGTAGACGACGGTGGAATCGCTCGGGGCCACGGCGAGCGCCGTGCGCTCCGTTGCCGTGTAGCCGGGAACGGCGGTCCACGACCCGGAGTCGCCGCTCTGGCTCTGCCACACCTGCTGGGGCGAACGCATGATCACGTCCTGCACGGCGACATAGATCGTCTGGGGGCTGGCGCCCGCGGCCGGGGCGATGACGACGTCGGTCTCGACGAGGACCGGGGTGGCGGTCCCGGCGAGGAACTGAAGCCAGGCGTTGAGGAAGCCCGGCGGGGTGGGATCGAAGACCTTCGTCCACGCCGTCGGATCGGCCGCGCCGGTCCCGGCCCGCCGCCACAGCCCGACGGTCGTGGCGGCGTAGATGACCCCGGGGTGGGTCGGGTCGGCGACCATCTTGTAGAAGGCCTTGTTGACCAGGTCCGGTGCTTCGAGAGTCCACGGGGAGACGGTCGGGTCGAGCGGGTTGGCGGCCGCAGGCCCGGTGGCGACGCGGACGCCGATGCCGAAGAAGCTGTCGGCCGAGCGCGAGGCCTCCCCCGTCCCGACGTAGACGACGTCGCTGGCCGCGTCGGCGCCCCATTCGACGGCGAGGGCTCCGACGGAGAGCGCGTCGGCCTGCCCGAGCGAACGCCCGGTCAGCGGTGCGGTCTCCGCGTACGTGTCGAGACAGCGCCAGTGCACCCCGCCGTCGTCCGTGTACCACGTGCCGCCGTTGGCTGTGGCGCCGTAGGCGCGCTGCCCGTCGGGATGAGCCGCAAGGGCGACGACCCGCCCCGAGACGCGGGGGCGCGTATCGGCCTGGCCCAGCCCGACGCCGGCGGGACCGAGCGGATTCCACTGCGGTCCGGTGACCGACGGCAGGTCGTCGGTGCCGGTTGTGTTGACCGCGCCGGGCTGGCCGGACCCGATGTCGCCGCGATTGGGATCGCCCGGTGGCGTGACGAGAGGCGTCCGCTCGCCCTCGATCCGTGCCTGGATGGCCGCGAGGTGGGCGCCGACGCGCACGGCGCCGATGGCATCGGTTCGCGGGTTGGCGAACCAGGCCTGGCGGCGCGAGAGGATGTAGCGCGCCGGGCGGCGCGACCATGGGCCCGCGCTCACGAGCCCGCGCCTCCGGGTGGCGCGGGCTGTGCCCGGATGTAGCCCTCGCGGAGGAGCGGTGGGTCGTCGGGCAGCAGGGCGTCCTGGGTAGCCGCGGCGATCGTGCTGTCCGCCCACGTCGTCTCGTCCGTGCGGGCGGTGAACACCTGCTGGCTTGGCAGGGCGGTGATCTTCGGCAGCCGCACCGTCTTCGGGTCGAGGAGCAACGGGCCAACGCGGAACGAGGGCATGAGGGCCTGCAGCGCATCGGCGACCCAGTCGCGAGCAAGCGCGACGGCAACGCGTGGCAGCACGCCGCTCGTGGCGTGGACGGAGCCGCCGGGGACCATGAGCACGGTCAGCGTCACGAACTGACCGGGACGGGTGACGAGCGGCTGTTCGGAGTCGTCCACGAAGGGGTGGTCGATCGGCTGCAGCTCGGGGTCGGCGGCGCTGTCCGGCCCGAGCACGGACAGCTGGCCGGCGTGGCGCCCGCTCGCCCGCGCGGCGGCCAGGACCTCCGGGGACACCGGGGTGAAGCGGGTGTAGTCGTCGTCGACGAAGTAGCCGAGCACCCCGTCGTCGGTCCGAGTCAACTCGCCGAGGCGAACGGTGATCTGACGGTTGGCCAGCCGGTCGTAGGCCCGCTGGCGGTCGGCCAGGACATCCGGTGGCAACGTCAGCTCGGCGTCGGGCCCCGTGGCCAGGTCGTCGAGCACGTCGATCTTCAGGGTCATCCGGGCGACGGCGATCGGCCGCCCGACGAGGCCGGCCACGTGCTCGGTGCCCGTGCTTCCAAAGGGATCGACCGTCCACAGCGTCGTGTCGATCACCCGCAGGAGCGCCGACAGAGCGCTCTCACCCGGGGCGTCAGCGCCCGCGGCGGCCGCGGCCGCCCGGGCCGCCGCATCGCCAGCCACGACGCCCGCGGCAAGGCGGACGATGTGGCGCGCACCCGCGTTGTCGCTCGGCAACGGCGCCGGCGGCGCCCCGACCGGGCCGGGCAGCCCGGGCGCGCCCTCCCACACGACGCTGCCGTTGAGGTCCTCGAGGAGCATGCCGAGCTGTCCCGCGGCCCCGTCGTAGACCTCGAGCGACCCATCCAGGTGATCCGGCAACAGCCACCCGCACACCGGATTGATCGCCTGCGTGGGATCGACCTGGTCGACGGTGGCCGCGGCCGGCTCGGTGCCGTCGGCGGCAGTCGGGTCGGCGAACGTCAGCTCGAGGCGGGCGGGACGCATCAGGCGGGGCCGCAGCAGGAGCTGGCCCGTGGCCGCAGACGGCACCTGGAGGCGCTCGGCCACGGCCGCGCCCGTGATATTCACCGCCGGGATCTCGAGCGTGCGTCCGAAGGCGTCTACGAGGCGCAACCGCGAGAAGCTCGCCACCCCGCCGCGCAGGAGCAGGGGTGGCGCGATCGGGGTCGGCGGCGTCGAGGTCCCGTTCTGGATCACCGTCCGTCCGGCGTCGGTCCAGGCTAGCCCGAGAAGCTCCTCGCGCAGCCCCTGGAGTCCCGCGCTGAGCACGTCGAACCGCGCGCCTGACTGGGCGATGGCCGACAGCGCCGCCTGCTCGGCCGGCTGGAGGACCGCTCCCGCCGCGCCGCGCTGGGCTTCCTCGCCCACGAAGTCGGCCACCTTGGCGGCGAACTGCCGGGCCACCATCGAGGTGAACAGCACCCGGCCGAGGGCGGTGATCGGCTGCACGGAGGCGTCGGGGTCGGGCGAGCCCCCCCTGGCGACGTCGAGGTCGACCTCGGCCAGCGTCCAGCGGCTCATGTCGTCGTCGACGGTGAGCGCGAGCTCCCATTCCAGGAACAGCGGCACCCAGGGTTGGCGCCACGGCGTGGTGGCGAGCGGGCTCGGCTCGGTGCCGACCCACAGGGATGCCGGCCGCAGTGCGTCCTTGGCCGCCGGGGAGGCGGTCGTGTCCCAACGCAGAGCGTGCTCGGCGGTCAACCGCGCGGTGACCGCGTCCAGGGGCAGCGAGCGCGCCTGCGCGGCGTAGGCGGCCGTCGCGGCGATCTGGCTCGTGTCGTCGATGACGAGCTCGCGCAGCAGCTCGTCGCATTCCGGCGGCAGCCCGCCGTTGCCCAGCGGGGGCACGAGCTCGGCGCCGTCGACGATCCCGGCGAGCCGGGTGCGCTCCTCCCCGCTCACCCGGCAGGTCAGGGTGTCGTCGGGGTTGAAGCGGCCGTCGTAGCCGTGGCGCAGGGAGCGGTTGACCGTGCGCAGCGTGACCACCGGGTCGGCCGGGAAGCGCCAGGCCGGCGCGGCGACCGCCAGCTCGCGCGGGGTGAGCTGAGCCGGCGCGGCCGGCGCGGTGGTCTTGGTCTGGTGGGCGGCGATCGTCTCGAAGCTCGAGCGCTCGGCGAGGAAGTTCACCTTGCGGTCGGCACTCAGAGCGCCGAGCCTGCTCTCGCCGGCCGTGATCTGCCCGGCCACGTGGGTGGCGGCGTCGCGCTTGGCCTGGGCGGCGGCGACGCGGTCGCCGTCGAGAAGCCGGTCGGTCGTGGCCGGACCGCCGGGCTGGGAAACGAACTCGGCCGCCTGGAGCTCCTCGTCGAGGGTGACCAGACCGTCGGGGGCGTCGAGCCGGCTGATGAGCCCGTCGCAGAAGGCGGCCACGAGCCGCTCGTCGGCCACCTGTTGGTCGGTCGGCTGGTCGAGCGCGAGCAGCGCGGCGAACGCCTCTGTGGCGCTCGCCCCGACCGCGACCTCGACGTCGGTCGCGGCGGGCCGGTCGTCCTCGCCCTGGCCGGGGCCACCGGGCAGGACGCCGATCACGCTGCCGTGAAGGAGGGTGAGCTGGGGCAGCGGCGGGCTTCCGCCGGCCACGACGTCGCTCGCCCCATCGGTGAGCAGCTGGTTGGCGCTCATCGGGGTCAGCTCGCCCGTGCTCAGCCCCGACGTGTTCACGCGCATGGCCGCGCGCACGGCGGGTGTCGATGTCCCGGTCTGGGCGCCGCGCTGCACGGCGAGATCGCGCGCCGCCTGGACGTCACTCGACACCGCGGAGTGCGTCCACGTCAGGGCGCCGAGCCGTTCCGCGCGCTCGGCCAGCGTCCCGGCGTAGATCGGGTCGTTGGCGTCCTGCGACCACCAACCGCAGACGAGGTAGCTGATCGTCGCCTGGCGGTCCTCGTCGGTCAGATCGTCGAGCGGGTCGTAGATCCCGAAGCGATCCTGGCTCGTGTCGAACACCGCGGCCCAGGCGGGATCGCCGCCCGCCACCGCGGTCAGGCTGCTCGACGGGAAGTTCGGCGTTCGCCCACCCGCCGGTGTCTGGGGATCGCGGTTCTCCGACCAGTCGCTCAGATCGCTGGTGAGGCCGTGCTCGGCCTCGACCACCCACCCCCGGGTCCGCCGCGGCGTCCCCGAGGCGACGCGGACGACGAGCCAGCGGTCGGCGAGGGGCAGCGAGGTCGTGTTGCCGGTCACGGGCTGCCCGGTGCCCGCCTGGGCGCGCGCCGCCGCCAGGCCATCGACCGCCGCCCATTGGAGGCAGACGCCGGGCGCGCGGGCGGCCGCGTCAGTGAAGGGTGCGATCTTCGGCAGCTGGGCTGCGGCCTGGCCGGGCGTCGGGGCGGCGCCGGATTGTTGGGGGGCCGGGTCCGGCAGCGGGGAGAGGATCTGCGCGTCGGGCTCGGTGTTGCCGGCGGGAATGGCCAGTGCCTGCACGTCCATGGGGACGAGCACGCGGGGCGGCCGCGAGAGCTCGGGATCCCACGTGGCGAGCGTCGCGGCGGTGAGCTCGGTGCGCGCGAGGGTGGAGAACTGCGCGCTCAACACCTGGCGGGCGACGGGCGGGCTCATGCCGGGGCCTCCCCCGCGTTCTCAGCGGCCGTCAGCTGATAACTCGGCCACTCGCGCATCTCGGCCAGCCCGACCTGGGGCTGGAAGAGCTGGCCGAACGTCGGCTGCTGGTCGTTCCCGGTTCCTGGACCGAAGACCTGCCGGTAGGGGAAGCGCAGGGCCTGGAGCGCGAACTCGGCGCCGCTGCCGTCGCCGCCCACGGCGGCCAGGATCCGCTTCTGGAGGTCGGCGAGGTCGACCACTCCGGGGGCGTTCTGGCGGAAGGGCACCGCCACCGTCTGGCCCGTCTCGGTCCCCGTGCCGGGCGTGCGCACGGGCAGGACGTAGGCCACCCCACCCGCCGGCTGCTGGTCGGCCAGCTCGAAGCCGAACTGCAACCCGGCCCGCGGCTCTTCGAGGTGCACGACCGCGGGGAGGCCGTCGAACAGGGCGAGGAGGACCGACGGCGCGAGGCGCTCGAGGCGCATGAGGTGGAGCCGGTTCGTGTCGTCGTCCGGGCCGTCGTCGGGCACGTCGACCCGGTAGGCCCGCACGTGCATGGCCGGCCACCCGCTGACCGCCCGCGAGCGGATGAGCAGACCGGTCACCACGTCGGCCGGCCCGTCGAGAGCGAGCTCGTTCCCGGGAACCCGGACCTGGCGCTCGGCGGCGTCGAGCTCGTCGCGGATCTGGGGGTAGAGCGCCTGGAGCTGGGCGCGGTCGGCCGTCGTGATCGCCCCCACCGAGAGGGCGCCGGCGACGAGCGCGTCGGTCCAGTTGCGGTCGAGGTAGAAGAAGCGGATCGACTCGGCGGGGAGCAGCCGGTCGTCGAGCACCAGGTACTGGAAGGGCACGCCCTCGCCGAGCCGCAGCGCGGCCAGCCAGTCCCGCGCCGTATCGGGGAGGACCCCGCCGGTCCCGCCCTCCTCGGTGGACTGCCCGAGGAGCTGCTTGGCCTCCCAGGCCACGGACAGCGCCTGCTTCTGGGTGAGCAGCACCTTCACGCGGCACCTCCCGGCATGAGGCCGGCCTGAATCGCCAGCGAGTTGACGTGCGCGGCCAGCGCGGCCTGGGCGCCGGCGAAGTCAGCCGGGGCGAGCTCGATCAGGGTGCTCGCCAGCGTCGAGGCCGTCACCGAGGGGTCGAGGCCGGCGGCCCCCGGACCTGTGCGCAGGACGGCCTGGACCGTGCTCGCGTCGAGCCCGAAGCCGGTGGCCACGGTCGTGGCCAGGTCACTCGTGCCGACGAGATCTGATCCTTTGCTCAGCGGCCGCACCGGCCCGAGCCGCGCGGCGCTGCTCGCGCCCAGACCGCCGAGTACCGTCGCTCCCACTCCGGCGCTGAACACCGCCCGCTTCTGCGCATAGACGGTGAGGAGCTGGGCGTTGAGCGCCTCGGGCAGAGCGAGGATCTGCTGCACGCGCGAGGTCGCGTACCCGGACTGCCGCCATGCCAGGAGCGCGGCGACGACGCTCGCCTGCGCGACGACGAGCAAGCGACCGATCTCGAACGCTGCGGCCAGAGACAGGTCCTCTCGCCCGTCCGGCCCGACGCGCCGCCCCTGGTCGGCCGTGTGCATGAGCGCCAGCAACCCGCTCTCGTCGGGCTGCGTGCGCACGATCTGGCGGGGCGAGAACGGCCCGCGGTACCACGCCGTCGTCTCGTCGCCGCGCCGGTTGATCGCCTGCGCCTCGACGTGACCGGTGTCGGTGACGACGGGATCCGGGCGGCTCGAGGGCGGCCCCGGCGGCGTGCCCGGCGTCGTCGGCGCCGGCGCCGCGGTGGGCAGGGTGCCGAGCATGCCGTCGTCGAGCGCCTTCACGAGCGACTCGAAGTCGCCTCCCTGGTCGCAGGTGAACGACCAGTGCTTGAGCACGGTGAACTCGATGAGCCGATCCTGCGGGTCGAGATAGACCGGGTTGATCGAGAGTCCGACCACGCTCGAGCGGCCGGTGATGAAACCACCCGGCCGGGTGGCCGTCTGCTGGCCGGCCGCCACCGCCCCGGGCAGGGCGGGAGTCGACCACGCGTCTCGCGGGGTGGCGGGCGTCGTAGCGGGAGCGCGTGCGCCGACGAGGGTCGGCGGCCTTGCCTGCTCGACCACGGCTCCGGTGTTGGCGCTGTC
>ODAK010005868.1_pt1 | contig 12425 bp, 5 predicted proteins | sample 1539591 | NCBI WGS metagenome assembly ODAK01 (sample SAMEA3539303, study PRJEB22396) | soil metagenome | biome: tundra; feature: field; material: soil | place: USA | collected 2010-05 | depth 0.15 m | reverse complement strand
CCGTAACAGTCGACTGCGGCGTCCAAGTCAAGGCTTGTTGCCGCGAGGAACGACTGCCGGCCGCCGGAGCAGTAGCCGATCACGCCGACCTTCCCGTTCGAATTCGGCAGCGCCCGCAGGTGAGCCGCGGCGCCGCCGACGTCACCGACCAACCGATCGTCAGGCACCCCGCCTTGGGCGCGTACGAGTGCGGCGGCGTCGTCCGGCCGCGCACCGGGAGCCTCGCGCGAATACAGATTCGGCATCAGGGCCGCGAACCCGAGCACCGCGAAGCGACGGGCAATCTCCTTAGTCGCAGCGTCGTACCCGGGCAGGTGATGGATCACTACGACCGAACCGAACGGACCAGGCCCGAGCGGGCGAGCGAAGTAGGCCTCGATCAGGTCGCCGCCGTGGCCGCTGATGGTGGTCGTTTCGGCCAGGATCCCGTCGTACATTGACGCTCCTTCGCTCTTGACTTGGCATTGGTTCGCCTACGGGCGCGAAACCACGTTACGTCGACCTGCGCAAATCACCGACAGGGCCTTCGAGTTGGCGCCATCATCATTAACGGATCACTCACCGGCCCACCTATCGGACCACCTCCCGGGTGAACTCGTGATCTCTATGTCTAGGTCAGTCGTATCTAGGTGAGGTCGCAAATGGGTCGGCGAGTGGTGGCTATCGGCGCGGCGGTAAGCGCCGGGATCGCCGGTCTCGGGTTCGCGCTGGTATCGGTCGCCGCCGCCGCATCGGCGAGCACCCCAATCGACGTCCGCGGGTCATGGTCGGAGGTTGCGACCTCGCAGGGCGCGAACTACCCGCAGACCGCGACCTGGACAACCGAGAACTTCTCGACGGGAGCCCTGACCGGGACTGACGTCGGGGGCGGCGCGACGTTCACTATGACGGGCACGATCAACGGCTCGAAGATCACCACGCACCTGGTCGAAGTCGGTGCCAACTACACCTCAGACTCCGTGGGCACCGTCAAGAAGTCCGGCGGCACGCTCACGTGGAGCGGCACGTTCACCGACAGCGCCGGCCATCCGGACGGCACCTTCACGGCGACCCTCACCGGCCCCGCTAGCGGCAGCCAGTCGACGTCCGGCCTCGGACCTATCCCTCCCGCGTGCACCCCAACCAGCGCAGCGGGCACCTGCAGCTACGACTCCCGCGACGGAGCGTTGACCTTCACGCCGAGCGTCGCGAAGGTCGGTGACACAATCGTCGCGAAGATGGTGTCGCCCGCCGGCGTCGGGAACAGTTGGAGCTGGACCGATCTGCCCGGGCTGACCGCACAGAACTGCTCGCCGAGCGCCGTCACGTGCAACTACCGCGCCACATCGCTGACCGGCACACCCGGCGCCCGCTACGTCCTCGGCACGATTCAAGGAGGTTCGGTACAAGGGCCGTGGACGTCCGCTCAGGCCTACGCCGTCGCGGACGCCAGCGAGATCACCAGCGCGGGCAGTGGGAAGGTCCTCGACGTCCGCGGCTTGTGGGACGGCTACTACATCCAGCCAGGCGGCGCGAAGTACCACAACCCCGTCGTGTTTGTGACCGAAGATTTCAGCACCGGCCAGCTCACCGGCACTGACAACGGCACCGACGGCCCCTCGACGATTGCCGGCACCATTTCCGGCCGGACCATCACCGCGACCATCACCCAACCGCCGTCCTACTCGGCGAACGTCACGTGGGTCATCTCCGCCGATGGCACGAAGCTGATCTCCGGTGGCATCACCGACCCGACTGCCCCGAACGCCTTCGTGCTGTTCCGTCACGGCGCACCGGTCGGCGCAACGAGTGCGTTGACGAGCGGCGCTGGAGTCACGTCGGGTCCGGCTCCCATCAACGCGCTGCCCACGCCTGCGGAGGCGTTCTCGTCGCCCGGCCGCATCGTCGCCAGCGCCGCCATCAGCATCGCGGCGCTGCTGTTCATCACCTTCCCGGCGAACCTCTTCAACAAGACCTTCGAAGAGAACTACGACGTCATCGTCGCCTGGTGGGAGCCGCGGCTGCGTCGTTTCCGCCGCAAGCATCCAAACACGAAAACGGACGCCGAGGGGCCAGCCGCTTCAGCTGCCGCGACGAAGGACGACCGGGTCAAGTTCGCTTTGGTGGTGATCGCGGGCGCGATATTCGGTGGACTGCTCAATCCGAAGTTCGGGGCGAACAGCGCGTCGGTCAACAGCTTTGTCGCCACATTGTTGGCGGTAATCCTCGGCACTGCCGTCGGTACCGCCGTCGGATTTCTCTACCGGAGGCGCAAGAAGTACGACGTCACCAGGCACTTCGAGGCGCTACCCGCAGGCCTTGCAATTGCGGCACTGTGCGTCGTCCTGTCTCGCACTTCTAATTTCCAGCCCGGCTACCTGTACGGCGTGGTCTGCGGCGTTGCGTTCGCCGGCACCTTGGCCAAGAACGAGAACGGGCACCTCGTCGCCCTCGGCCACCTCGCGACAATTGCGGTCGCGGTCATCGCATGGTTCGTGTGGGTACCGGTCAACCACTCGGCGCTTCATCACCCGGGCGTGTTCCCGTTGGTCATCCTCGACGACCTGCTCGCGTCGCTGTTCGTCGGTGGGTTGGTTGGTAGCGTCATCAACCTCATCCCGGTGCGCTTCATGCCCGGCCACACGCTGGCCAGTTGGCATCGCGGCGCCTGGATTGCGGTGTTCGGCATCGCTGCATTCGGCATGACCGAGATCGTGCTATTCCCGTCACGCCACAACCACGCGGGCCACGCGCCGATTGTCACAATCATCGTGTTGTTTGTGGTGTTCGGCGGCGGGTCGTTGGCGTTCCGCGAATACTTCTCGCGCCGCGAAGCGCGTCTGCCGCTCACCAAGTCGGAGGAGGCAACGGAGCCTGCGGCGGCGGAGCCGCAAGCCGTGCCGCCGGAGCCCTCACCTGTGCCGGCGCCACGAGCCGAGTCCGCCGAGCACTCAGCAGATCTTGCATCAGCTGCGCAGAATGCGGACCCAACGGCAGAAATACACCGTATCTAGGCCGGTCTCTAAGCCGCTTCAAAGCAACTGTTCACCCTGCGCAAGAAACTTGATATTCCAACATCGCTCGTGGGCCCCTATCTTTGTGGCGCGCGCTATCGATGTGGGCGATGGTGCAACGGGGTTTCGAGGGGATCGCCATGCGGGGACATCGTCGGGTTTGGGTTGCGGTCGGATCGACACTCGCCGGCTTCGTTCTCGTCGGGACGGCGGTCCAGCCCGCGCTCGCTGTGGGTGCGCCGCTGGTGAGCGAGACGTTCACCGACAACACGACGACGTCGCCCAACTGGGTGCTTCCGGCCGGGTCAGGTGACGCGAACAATGATGCGTGCCTCACCGCGGGCGACGGCAGCGGTCCGGTGCCTGGTTGTGGTGATACCGCCGGCTCGCAGGCGGGCCTCCAACTCACCACGAACCTGCAGGGTCAAGAGGGCGGCTTGGTGTACAGCTCGAGCGTGCCGTCCTCGCTCGGCCTCGACGTCACATTCGACAGCTACCAGTACGACAGCAGCGTCGGCGGTCCAGCCGACGGCATCTTGTTCTTCCTGGCCGCCTCCGATCCCACGAATGCCAGCTCGTCGCCTATCACCCTGGGCCCCGTGGGTGGCCATCTCGGGTACTCCGCTGACACCACAGGCGGTGGCACAGATGGCTTGACCCACGGCTACCTCGGATTCGGCCTCGACGTCTACGGCAACTACGAAAACGCGGCCTACGCGGGTTCCAGCTGCGACGAGAGGCTGCCAGCAACCCCTGAGTCGGTTACCGTGAGAGGCCCGGGTAACGGCACCACGGGTTACTGCCTCTTGCAAACGAAGCCGCTCGACGGACGCACGCTCGACAGCCCGAACCCGGCGCCCGTACCGCTCGCAATCGCGGCGAATCCGGCGAGCACCGCGCAGACTCAGGCACGCGCAGACGCCGCGAGCCCGAGCGCGCAGGCAGTACCGGTCGAGGTTGCGGTGAATCCGACGAGCACAGCGAAGAATGACGCAGCCGGGGACCCCGTCGCCGCCGGTGGCTACTTGCTGAAGGTCACCCCGATCGGCGGCGGTGACCCTGTCTTCGAGTCGGGCTCTCTCCCGGACGGCACCGGGTTCGTTCCTGACTCCAGTTGGCTCGCCGCCAACGGCGTGCCGAACCAGCTCACCTTCGGCTGGTCGGCGTCGACGGGCGAAAGCACCGATTACCACGCGATCGCGAACGTGAACGTCCAGACGCTTAGCGGGACGCCGCCGACCCTCTCGGTCGACCTGAGCGACTCCAGTGGCGGCACGGCACGCAGCGGCCAGACCGTGAACTTCTCCGCAGTCACGACGCTAAGCGGCTCAGACGAGACACAGCCGATCACGCTGACTGACACGTTTCCTACCGACCTGGTACCGCAGACCACCGGGCTGGGAGGCACTGGCTGGGCGTGTGGCGTGAGCGGGCTAACAGTGACCTGCACGCACGCTCCGCCAACCCCGCAGGGCCAGCTGGACCCGGTCTCGATGCCGGTGCTGGTGTCGGTACCCGCGGGTCCGCCAGTTTCGCTCCCAGACACCGCGACCGCCGGTGCTCCTGACGCCACGCAGGGAAGTGACACCGACACGCAGACCTACTCGGCGGCACCAACCGCGACGGTGCTGAGCTTCGTTACCCAGCCGGTCGACACACAAGTCAACGCCGCTATGAAGAACGCTGATTCTTCGACGACCCACATTCAGGTCGCGGCTGACGTCACGGCGGGCGGCGCGGTCGACACCACATATACGGGCAACGTGACTTTGACGTTTGCGAACAACCCAGGCTCGGCAAAGTTCGTGGTCGGCGGCAACCCGGCGTCGTCCATTACCGTCGCTGCGGTCAACGGCGTCGCAGACTTCTCGCCAATCATCGTCAATGCCGTGGGCTTCAACTACACGCTTCAGGCAGCGGCCACCGGGCTGACGTCAGCGACAAGTAACTCCTTCAATGTCGCGGGAGCTGCGACGAGCTGCCCGTCGGGCACAACCTGCACGGTCAGTACGACGAGCCCGACGACTGGCATCGCCGCCGCGATCGTGGCGCAGTCCGGTTCTGGCAACTCCATCGTCACGGCAACCTTCGGCGGCAACGTTGCGCCGATCCACCCATGCACGGGCGCGACGGCGGGCATCTTGACCTTCAGCGGCAACCGGCAAAAGGTCATCACCCTCACGATTCCGATCAAGTCGGCCACGCCGGTGTTCTGCTACGGCCAGCCGACGCCGTTCCTCGACATCTTCTTGCACAAGACCACGTACTTCAGCAAGGCGAATCACGAGTACGAGGGACTGCTTCCTTGGTGCTTCAAGAAGTTCACCGGACCATGCGTCAAGTCGATAACCTTCACGAAGAAGACCGAGACTGCCGTCATTCTCAGCGGTACAGCCGACCCGCGCATCATGCGGTGACAGCTACCCCCAACCTCGACTTCTGGGCAGGCGTGGTCGAGGTTTCAGTCGACGGCTGAGCATCTGATTTGTCGTCGGTCAGGTCGAGCACAAGACCGAGTCGGCGCTGCAGCGGCAGGATCTCGGCGAGCAAGGCTTCATCGACCGCCCGCCCTGCCCTGCGCGTGCGCTCCGCCATCGCGGCGACGGTGAACGCGATCTCGTGGGCGGCACCGCGCTGCCGAGCCACCGCCAGCGCGCGATCGTAGGCCAGATCGGCGTCCGGCACATTGCCGAGAGCGTCGTGACACGCTCCCATCACCCGGTGCAGCAGAGGGGCCTGCGCCGGTTGCTCTGAGAGCCGACCAGCGGCCACCAACGACGCCTCTGCCAGTGCCAGCGCCGCGGAGTGCTCTCCGCGAAGGAGCAGGCATTCGGCCTGGAATACGTCGGCGTCGACAACATCGATCTTCGCGCCCTGCTCGGCAAAGCGAGCCCGGGCCTGACGGAGGAGGGTCTCAGCGTCGTCGTACCGGCCTTGCCGGGCCAGCACCCGTCCAAGCAGCGCGCGGCCGAATGCGACGTCGTTCTCCGAACCCGACGCTCGCCACACCCGGATCGCTTCGCGCAGCGCCGCTTCAGCTTCGTCGATGCGGCCCTGATCGAGGAGGATCTCCGCGATGTTGCCGTCCGCCACCGCCACGTTCGAGACGTCGCCGAGCCGTTCGACGAGTTCCCTGGCTTCGGTATACAAAGCCACCGCGTCGTTCCAGCGCCCGTCGAAGTATGCGCGATAGCCGATCTGTGTGAGCACTCGAGCCTGGCCCGCCAAGTCGCCGCGTTGTTCGTGCAGCCGGAGGGCTTTGCGTGCTCGGCGTCCATCAACGGGATGCCCCAGGTTCACATCAACAACGTCGAGCATCGCGAGCGCGTCGGCAACAACATCGGGCGTGCGCCGGGCGTGGCCATGCTCCACGACGTATTGACAGCTGACCCGAGCCGGGGCGAGCCGCCCTTGCTGGAACTGGGTGAACCCGATGCTCATCGCCATCTCGACACGCAAGTCCGCCGCGGCCGACCCAGCTACGCCGTCAAGCGCCTCAGCCACTCGCCGAAGCCGGCGCAGCGATACGCCGTACGCGCCAGTACGGGCGGCGCTGCGAGCTCGCTTCAGCCCGATCCTGGCGACAATCATTGGATTCGTCCGTAGCAACCGTGCCGCAGTGGAGTACGAGAGGTCCCCACGGTCGTATTCACCGAGCCGCACCTGGACGTCGCCCAAGCGTTCGAAGAGGTCCGCACGGACAGCGACATCGACAGCTCGCAGCCGGTCAGCAGCGGCGATCGCCCGGCGGTAGAGAACGGCAGCTTCGGTGTTCGCATGGGTGTCGGCAGCTCGATCTGCGGCCGCTCGGCTGGTGCGTAGCGCCGCCTCGTTGTCACCCGCCTCGAAGTAGTGCAGAGACAGGATCGCGTCGATCGACTCGGGATCGTCTCGGTGGCGATCGGTCAGCAGCTGTGCCAGGCGACCATGCAACACAGCGCGACGCCGAAACGCGAGTCCTTCGTATGCAGTGTCTCGGATGACTGCTTGCCGGAACCTGAGCTCCCCGCCGTCCGATGAAAGAAACTCACCGAGGTACTCCAGAACGCTCGCCGCCCTCGCGGGTTGCTCGTCGAGCAGCTCCCCGAGGAACTCCTGGTCGACCGACATGCCCACGACGGCCGCCGCGCGCAGGACCTCGCGGGCCGCAGGGGCGAGCCGATCGATGCGAGCGGCGACAACGGTCTCGATGGTGTCGGGAAGGTCGAGCGTGCCACGGGCCGTCCGTGCGGTTGCGGCGAGGTGGCGTAGGAACAACGGGTTGCCGCCACCTCGAGCTACGACGGCCCCAGCGATGTGTGGGGCGAGTGGAGCGTCATCGGTGTCCGCGTAGATGAAGATCTCCGAGTCCACCGGTCCGAGCGGACCCAGCACCATCGTGGTCGACGCGTCGGAGTCTGGCCGAGGCGCATCACCTCGACCCGCCAGCACAACGAGCCAGGGCTGACGCGCTGCACTCCGCGCAACGTGGCGCAGCAGCGCGTCGGATGCCTCGTCGGCGAACTGCATGTCGTCGACGACGAGCAGCGTCGGGCCGGGCATCGCGACGAGCAGCATGTCGAGCACCAGCGCGTGGATCCGTTCGACCCGAAACTCGGGCGCCACGTCGCGGGTTTGGGCGGTGTCGACTACCGAAATACTGAGCATGGGTCCGAGCAGCGGCATCCAGCTCGTCAGCTCAGGCGCCTGACCTGAGCACCATTGGTCGAGCCACTCCGGCAGCGCAGCAGTCGCGACCTCGCCCGCGCCGATCGCGTCGAGCAGCAGCGGCGCGGCGAGAGCATACGGAGAAGACGCGCGGTACGGCTCGGCGGCCGCAGCGAAGACCCGCATATCCCAAGCCATGCGCTTGAGCTCAGCGAGCAAGCGGGTCTTCCCCATGCCTGCGGCGCCGAGGAGGTCGACGTGCTCGCCAGTGCCCTCGCGTGCCCGCACCAACGCCGAGTCGAGGATGTTCATCTCGTCGGCCCGGCCGATCAGCGGCAGTTCGCCGTGGACGTCGATACGAGCAAGCGGCAGCCCGACAGATCGCACCACAACCGGCGCTACCTTGCCCTTGACCGAGAAGCTCGGTACATCACCGAGGTCGAACTGAGTACGTGAAGACTCAGCAACGACAGGTAGCGCCCAGATCTGCCCGGTCGGCGTCTTGCTCATGATGCGCGCCGCGAGGTTCACGACGTCGCCCTTGACGGAGTACGACCGGCGGCGAGCCGGACCAACGCAACCCGTGAACGCCCGCCCGGCCGTTACACCTGCCCGAACTGACAGCGGACCAGGGTCCTCGAAGATCTGTCGAAGGGCACACAACATCGCCTCTGCCGGATCTTCAAGACCTCGAGGCGCACCGGCCACGAGCATGATCTTGCCGCCATCAGCGGAAATATCGGTCTCGTGGAACGAGACCACGTTGCGATGGCATGACTCCTGTGCGACATCGACAAGGTGGCGCAGAGCATCGTCGACAGCCGCATCGCCTGACTCCAGCCGCAGCCTCGACAGCCCGGCAAACTCTAGAAACGCGACCGTCACCTGGCGGTGCTCGCCTACACCACCGCCGCTGACGAGATGGTCGAGCACCAACTCGGGGATCAGCCCAGTGACCTCGACGGACGGCGACGCTTCGACGCCGTCGATCACCTCGCACCGCGGCGGGTGGGTGAGCAGGATCCCAGGGCCCTTGACGGCGCCGCGGCATGCCTCGGGCAGGAGTGTCGCTGTCATCGGGCTAACCAGGATGTCACCGGCTTCAGCCGCTGCCTCCAAGGCCGCGGTCACCGTTGCCGCCTCGCCGGTGATGAGCAGTTCACGATGCCGTTGGCCGAGAAAGTGGAACGAGAACGTGCCGGTGTGAATCCCGATCGACATCCGTAAGCGAACCCGGCCGACCGATGTCTCAAGCGTCCCGACGCGTCGCATCCGCGACTGCATCGCCGCGGCCGCATCGCACGCGCGCAGCGCGTGATCGGCGGTATCGAACATGAGCAGCAACGCGTCGCCGCCCCACTTGACCAGCCAGCCGCCATGGTCGTAGGCCGCGGTCAGCAATTCGCTAAGGACGACGTCGAGGTGGTCGGACATCTCCTCCGCACCGAAGCGACCCCTGGCTGCGAGCCGCTCCGTGAGTCGGGTAAAGCCGGAGATGTCCGCGAAAACCAGAGTGCCGACCAACTCCCGTGCGCTCAGATCCGGTGCCTCTTGCAGCCACGTGCGCGCGAGCTCGGACACGAACGGCTCGAGATTGATTGAGCGGTTCGGCGAACGGTCAGCGTTGCTCGTGGCCAAAGGCGGGTGTCCTCAGGAGGGCGGATCTTCATGGTCGCACGTCCGAGCGTCCGCCAACTACGTTTCCGGACTCCTCAAGCGACCGCTGGGACCGCTGTATGCCGGCGCCGCGACGTCCAGTCGACTAACGGCGAGGCGGGCTGCGACGCTGTCGAGCAGACTCGGCGATGGTGGCAGCTGAGCGAACGCCTCGAGGAATGCCTCGCCGCCGATTCGATAGAGGACGCTCGGCACAACGGTTCGTACGGTCGCGGTCCGCGGCACTCCCTCAAGGAGCCCGATCTCGCCGAACCAGTCGCCAGCGTGCAGGTCGTTCACGTGACGATCTCCGACAAACACCTCGAGTTCGCCGGCCCGCACCACGTAGAACGCGTCGGCGACATCGTGTTCGGCGATGATCGTCGTACCGGCTGAAATGCCGAGCTCGCTCACGTCGGCGGCGAGGCGCTCGAGTACCGGCCTCGACGACGCCTGCAGTAGACCGAGATGTTCGAGCACGACGATCCGCGGTTCGAGCTCCTCAAACCGGCTCGTCGACGCGGTATCGGATCGGCGCAACACCGGGTAGACGCCGATCACGACAATCGGCGGGAGTACGCCCAACACGGTCAGGGTCCCCGTTGTCCCTAACCCATGCAGGCTGAGCGGGGTTGCGAGCGCACCGATCGCGACCGCGCCGAAGACGACGGATGTCAGCCGTGCAGTCAGTAATGGCAATCCCTGAGGGAGCACGAACCTTTGGAGTTCGGTCAGGGCAACCACGTCGACAGCCAGCGCGCCAGCTCCTCGCAGCGCCTCGAGGGCAACGACCGACAGCGCGTTATGGCTGTGGGCGATCAGCACCGACGGCAGGCAATAGACCACCATGCACAGCACCAGCCAGCCCGCGAGTCGGTGCTGGCGCACAATCCGATTGACGACGGGCGCCGCCAGCAGCCCGCCGGTGCCCAGGCCGGCGAACAACTCGCCATAGCCGGCATCACCAAGATGAAGCCGCGTGGTTGCGAGAACAGCAAGCAGGACGGTGTCGGTCCCATAGACAAGGCCTGACAGACCCATCAGGGCCACGAAAATGCTGATGCCCGACGTCGTGTGGGCACGCATCTTCCGGCGAGCGCCCGCTGCTGGGTCGGACGGCATCGGACGCAGCTGCCCGGGTGAGGGCAGCCCGAGGCTGACGATCGCGGCAATTGCCACCAGCACGGCCAGCGCGAGCATTTCAACCGCGGGGCTGATCACGAGCAGCATGACGCCACCGACCGCCGGGCCGGCGAGCAGCAAGAGCTTGTCGGTGGCCGCCTGCCTCGACGCGACACGAGAGAGGTCCCCACCGCCCGCCACGATCGGTAGCAGCAACGCCGCTGCGGGGGCCAGCCCACTTGCCGCGACCCGCACCACCGCGGCGAGCGTGATCGCGACCGCCGGCGACGCATTCAACAAGATGGCAGTCGCCATAGCGGCGATGGCAATGGCGCAGCAGACGTCCGACCCGACGAGAAGCCTGCGGGGCGGGAAGCGGTCAAGTATCCGCGCCGCGAACACGCTCGTCACGATCCCAGGCAGATAGCGGGCCGCGGCGGCAACAGCAACCCAGGCCGACGAGTGCGTCGCGTTGTACACGTAGACGACGAGCGCAACGCTGTAGGCCCGGTTCGCAACCGCCGCGAGCGCAAGCGCGACGTCGAGCCGCAGACGTCGAGGGCTAGTCCTCAGTCGAGCCTCCGCTCGGATGTGCGCCCCCGACCACCTCGGGACGGTAACCCGTCCAAATAGGGGCTGCGGTGAACGGATGGTGACTGCTGGGTGAACGACCGGTCCACGGAGGACGGTCAGGGAACGCCGTCCATTACTGTTTCCTGCTACCGACGAGCGTCTCGCGGTGTGCTCACGGAGGTGCAGATGTCATCCCTTGACCCAAGCGATCTGTCGCGCGTAGCGCTATTCGCGGGCCTAGACGTTCCAGACCAACGCGTCGTCGCTACCTGGCTGGACGTCGGGGAGTTCGAACCCGGCTACAAGATGACGCACGAGGGTGCCTCGGGTTACGCGTTTTTTGTACTGCACGCCGGAGCCGCGGACGTGGTCGTCGGCGGCAACGTCGTGCGTACGTTGGGCCCGGGCGACTTCTTCGGCGAACTCTCGATGCTTGGCGACGGCCGGCAAACCGCGACGGTGACGGTGACGAGGCCCTCGACGATCTGGACGATGTTCGGTACCCGTTTTCGTGAACTGCAACAGCAGCATCCCGAGATCGCCGCTGCCATCGAGAAGGTCGCCGCGGAGCGGGTGAGCCCGCAGTAGCCCCCCGCGCGCAGCGCTCCGGTAGTCTCCGGCCGTCGGACCCAGATGGGACACCGAGAGGAGCGCGCGCGTGGACGCCACCGCTGACACCCTTCAAAAGGCGCTGCGGATCAACCTCGACCCTCGCTGGTACGGCACCATCGCGGAGATCGGCGCCGGCCAGGAAGTCGCTCGGTGGTTCTTCCGTGCCGGCGGCGCCGCAGGCACGGTGGCGAAGTCAATCTCGGCCTACGACATGGCCGTCAGCGATGCCGTGTACGGCAAGTCCGGCAGGTACGTCTCGATGCCGCGCCTGCAGGCCATGCTCGACCTCGAGTTTCACCTGAACCTGGAGCGGCTGGACGCCGAGCGCGGCGACTCGAACGCCTTCTTCGCGTTTGCCGACACCGTGACCGCGCGCAGCTTCGTCGGGGGCAACGAGTGTCACGGCTGGATGGGCGTGAAATTCCAGGCCCATCCCCGCGATGAGGCCAGCCAGATCATCATGCATGTCCGCATGCTGGACGTCGAAGCAGCGCTCCAGCAAGAAGCGCTCGGCATTGTCGGCGTCAACTTGCTGCACGCCGCCTTCTTCCAACACCACGAGCCGGAAATGCTCGTCGAAAGCCTGCTCGACCGGTTGACCACGGGCCGGATCGAGATCGACATGATCGAGTTGAAAGGCATCGAATTCCGCTCGGTCGACAACCGGCTGATGGCGCTGAAGCTGGTGCAAGTCGGGCTCAGTGGCGCGGCGATGTTCGGACCCGATCGCGAGGTGCTCCAGCCGAGCGAGGTCTTACGGAAGAAAGCGATCCTCGTCGAGCGTGGGAGTTTCCGGCCGCCCACTGTCGTCAACATCGACAT
>ODAK010005866.1_pt1 | contig 12427 bp, 8 predicted proteins | sample 1539591 | NCBI WGS metagenome assembly ODAK01 (sample SAMEA3539303, study PRJEB22396) | soil metagenome | biome: tundra; feature: field; material: soil | place: USA | collected 2010-05 | depth 0.15 m | reverse complement strand
CTTCGCTGGTGCTGGAAGTCAGGAAGATTTGGTCAGGGTGAACGTAAGCCCCGCGGTCACAGTAATACTGCGCCACGGCTTCCCGCGCCACACTCAGTCCACGCGGGTCAGGCTGATACAGCAGCGCGCGGGAATTATCGAGCGGAGCAAGAATCTCATGCGCATCAAGCGCAAAGCCGCAGCGTGTGGGATTGGATTCCGTTAGGTCTAGAATCGGCAACCCGCGCTCCCGGCGCTCGCGCAGGAGTTGAGAAAGGCGATTCGGAGCGAGCGGCCAGTTGGTGCGGGATGAGAACATATTAAAAGGAGTCAGGAGTCAGGAAGTGCAAGTCAGAATCGCGGACAACGCCTCATGGATTCCGACTCCGAACTTCCAGCTTCTCACTATTTCGCTACCGAAAGCTAGCTTTTGCGGAGCCGGTGGCGGCACGGAGTTGGTGGGTGTGATTATGGCAAACCAGAGCACAAGAGTTCGTCGCACGGTTGTAGGAGATGGGAGTCGTACCATTGGGGGCGACAACTCTGACATCGAAGTTTACGAGGCGCTCGCCGGAGATTGTCCCCGATTGGGCGCCCATTCCGTGGGCAGTGTGGCACACCGAGCAGGAGAAGCCATCCAGTTTTACGTGGCGGGCGTGCTCACTGAAGCTGGTGTTATTCATAACCAGGTTGAGGTCGTGGCACTTGGCGCACAGAGCATAGGGGCCGCCGCTCGTGCCGCCCTGGGCGCTCAAGTCCGGGTAAGGAAACAGGTTGGTAACGAGCTTACCGGGGATTGGCGCTTGGCTGAACTCATACCGCCGCTCCATGATGTGCGGGAAAATTGATCCGTGCGGGCCGCTCGGGCCACTGCCTCCGAATTCGCGATTGTCGTCGCTGTTGTGGCAGTCGGTACACAGGATGCGGGTGCCCATGATGCGCCCCAGCGTCTTGCCGTCGAGATTCAACTGGTTCGTTCGGAGGCTGGGCTGCGGCAGCACACTGCGCCTATCCCGAAACACTGGATGGCTGGAAGTCGCAAGCTGGCTAAATTCCGGGATAACATTCATCGGATCGCTGGCCACCACCGCTCGCGTGATTGTATAGCCGAAATTGATGCTGGTTCTCTTGCCGGTGCTGGTGCCGTGACAGCGCAAACAATTCTCGTACTGATTGACGGCCGGGCTGACCACGGTCTTCCCGTCGGTGGCGCTGATGCCCGTCACCAAGCTCTGTGACGCGCGGACGCCGGGCGCAGCGGAAAATTGTGCCACCTTGTTGCCCGCGTGAGGATTATGGCAGTCAACGCAGGTGACATGGTAGTTCTGATTCAACAAAACGGCCTCGTTCGAGAGGTGGGGCGTGTTCCCCACCGAAAACGCGTGACCATACTTAGGCGTGACCATTTCTGCCAGAACATTGGTCGTGGCAGGGGTGATATTCGCGCTCCCGTTGTGGCAGTTCAGGCAGGTCAGGTCATCAACCGCGCGCAGCAACGATCTGGGCTCCTGGGCGTTATGTTGAGCGTGGCATGACGCGCATCCATTCATGGCGATGGTGCGGTAAGGCCCCAGGGATACCGTCCTTTGACCCTGCGGCGTCCGGCTTGAAATTAAGGGGTTGGTGGCAAGAATGATCTGGGGCGCAACCTTGTTTGGCGCCGTGGCATGGATGCTTGTCTGCCACCCGGCCAGGGGATTGGTGTTGCTCGCCGCGGCATTGGTGCCAAGCCGAGTCCCCGACACGCTCAACGTGGTAGGCCGCCCGTGGGCGCTGTCCAGTCCCATCCCCGTTCCATTGGGAACCGCACTGTGGCAGGCGTAGCAGAGCGCGCTGGAGGTATTATTGACCACCAGGAAATTGCCGGTCGGGTCGTTGTTCTGAATATGTGGATTGTGGCAGCTTGTACACTCAACATTTCCGTTGACCAACGGCACGACCGGATTAGCGGTCGCGTACGGGCTGGTGTACAACGACGGCTGCGCGCTGGGGAATTGAGCCAAGTGCCCATTGGTGAGGACGAAACTGACCGGATGCATTGAGGCCAGGCTGTTGCCAAACACATCGGAGGCATTCATCGGCCGGCTCATCTGGACGGTCCCGTATGCGACGGTCGCGCCAGGCGAGCCTCCCACTGTGCCATCATGGCAACTCAGGCATAAGGTGGTATCCGTGCCCAGGAGCGGTGAGGGGTTTTGCGGATTAACCAATGGCGTGCCGCTGTATACCTGATAGGAAGCCACTTGCGAAAGCCTGGTGTTCCAGAGCGGAGTTGGAGTAATGCCCGGGGCGCCGTTCAGACCGTTGTGGGGAGCATGGCAATACAGGCAGGAGCCGGCAAGCGTCCCCTTGGTGGGCGACGTTCCCGCCATTGACAGGTCGTGCATGCCGATCACATCGCCTTGTGCCCACGCGCTGCCGGAAAAGGCCGGCACGATCACCACCAGGGCGCAAAGAAGAGGTAGACGGTAGACGGTAGACGGCATACGGCCCTGTTTGTTGCGTTCTCCGCGTCTTTGTGTCTTGGTGTTCATCATTCTTTTTAGCGCGAGGACGGCAGATCGCACTCAGCCCCGTCTACCGTCTACCGTATCCCGTCTACCAAACTCGGCCCCGTCTACCGTATTCCGTCTACTGTCTACCGTCTACCGTCTTCCCCAACGCAAAGTACTGGAACACCTGCACGCGGCGATTGTAGGAATCCACCACAAAAACGCGGTCACTCGCGTCGATAAACAATCCCGCGGGCAATTGAAAATCACCAAATCCTGAGCCCTTCTTGCCAAAGTAATAGAGAAGCTGTCCTTGCTTATTGAAGACCTGCACCATTCCGCTCAGGCCTTCGACAATATAAAGGTGTCCCTCGGAATCCACCCCCATGCCCTTGGGCCGGAACATGGAGCCCACTGCCTCCCCGACGTCTCCAATGGCGTATTGGAATTTTCCGGTGCGATCCAGAACCTGAATGCGGAAGTTCATGGCGTCAACAACGTACAAGTCCTGGCCCACCAACCGCAATTCCGTGGGGTAGTTGAACTGGCCGTTGTCTGCGCCACGCATGCCAAACTTCTCCACGACGTTGCCTTGGAGGTCGAGCACCCAAACCTGGTGGCGCAACGTGTCCGTCACATAGATCCGCTGGGCGGTGGAATCCACGGCAATTCCGGTGGCGCGCTTGAAATACCCTTCACCCTTCAGGCTGGCGAGAACTCGCTGAAATTTTCCGTTGGAATCGAACACAAAGATCTTGCCTGTATAGGAGTCGGTCACGTAGATGTTGTCATCTGCATCCACGGCGACGCATTGTGGGGAATCGAGACCGTCTTTATCTTTTATGCGCGAAAGGAATTTGTACTTGTGCAGGATAAAATCAAAGATATGGATGCCCCCAGCGCCAGGGTCGGTCACGATGATGCGGCCATGGGAATCGGTCACGACGCTATAGGGATTGATGAGCGCGTGAAATTCCGGTTCGCCCGCCACCACGTCCAGCAGGCGGCCCCAAAAGCGATGCGGGTTTCTGACTTCCTTTTGCGAACTGATGCTGCCTTCGTAGCGGAGCCTGCGCCCGCCCTCCAGTTCCAATTCCGGCACTGTCACGGGCACTGCCGGCCTTGTCTTCGACCCCGCCGCGGCGACACCGGGAAGAAGCAGCAGGAGAAGTAGACAGTAAGCACTTGGCAGTCGGCAATAGGCAATCGGCAGTTGCCAGAACAACCGAGGGCGAATTGGTCTCCGTTCACCCGATCTCCCGATCATCCGATCACCCGATTCCCTATCTGGTCCGATCAAAAGAAGTTGAACCATCTGGATAGTCCGAAGTAATAGGTCGATACCATGGCGGGTCCCGTCCCGCTCGAACTGAATCCTTGTACCAATCGGCTATAGCCCGCGGTAAAGAATATTTTGCGAATCTTGTACTGCAAGTACAGGTTGGCTTCATCGGTATCGTTGATGGACGAGATCGACGAGTTATCCGTGTTGCTCCTGGACCTGACGTAGTTGCCGCTAAAGGTGAGTCCGCGGATGGGCATACCTCCCACGCCGGCGGAGTAAGACGTTCCCCCATAAAGGACCGTTGTCGGAAGTAAGGTGGGCGGCAGACCCGTCGGGAGGGAAGTAATTCCCTGGGCAGTGTACAGACCCATCCCGCTGGACTTGGCGTATCCGGCACTCACTCCCAACCTGCGGCTGGAGAGTCCCGTGGAGTAGTTTTGTGTCAATGAATTCGCGCCGTTCACCTGCGACACCAGACTCTTGGAACCGCCTGCCGCCCCGTTCCAATTCAACTTGCCCAGCCGGTGGGTGGCTGAAAGCGAGTAGTTGTAGCCGGAGGTGGTATAAGCGATCAGGATGGTTTCCACGTTCCGCGAATATCCGGTGGAGCCGCTGATATTCCATTGGCCGATCTTCCGAATGTAGATAGCATTGCTCAATACCCCCAGCATGGATCCGCCGCCATTTCCCAGGGTGCTATCCGTGACAATCGTCCCGGCTGTAAACTTCCCGCCCCACAAATCATGCCCGTAACTAACATCGCCGCTGTACGCGGTCGAATCGAAGGCCGTTCCCAGAAACAACTGCTGCCGGTGGGAAATAGTGCCGGAGACGTAAAACTGATTCGCTACGGTATATTGTGCCTCTCCGAACACTCCCCAGGAATGGGATTTTTCCGAGGGGAGCGTCAGGGGTGTGAGCACGCCGGCGTTAGTCTCGGCCTGATAGATGGTTCCAGACAAATTGTCGTCGTAATCGGCACTGAAATTTGTACTCAGCTTACGTGCCGGTTTCAAGGCGACTCCGCCCGTCACGACATCAGTTGTTTGGGTGTCTTTTGTTCCCAGAGCATTATAACCCGTGGTGTTCCTGGAAAAATTCATCCAGGTGTTGCCGTTTAACGCTAAAACTCGTGACAGATTGAAGGTATAGGTGGTGCTGTTCGCCTTGCTGAGTTGATTAGGCTGTTCTACCAGAGGCTCCGGAAGTGAGTTGTTGGTATCCGAATGGGTAACTCCGGCGCCTAAACGAAACTCCGCCAGGTTATAATTCACCGAAGCGAAGAAAGTGTGATAACGGGAAAAATTCCCGCCGCTGACCCCGTACAATGTAAAGTTGTTGTCACCTTGCTGATAACCCGTTCTGAAGGAGAGGTTACTCGTGGGAGTGAAAGACCAACCGACTCCGATGTTCTGCGAGTCCCCATTGGTCCTATAGTTGGCAATACCCGGCACGAAATAATTCCCTTCACTATTGTACACCTTGCTGTAATTCACATAACCGGGAAACTTGCTGCCGCCGAAAATGGTGGCGTTCGCGGTTACCCCGGAACTGTCGGAAATGGACTGAATGCTGGAATCGTTTCGTGACTGGTTGTAGAAAGGGCTGATGTCAAACGATAGAAACTGCGGACTGTGATAGGATCCGGAAATATCTCCGTTTCCCCCGAAGATGATGCCGTGGCTGGAGGGGCCTTCATTGGTAAAGCTTCCCGAGTACCCGGCGCTGACGCTGCCCCCGGCGTTGAGCGCCAATTGGTCCCCCAACTGCGCCTGCGCCCACATTGGCACACTGCGGCACAACAGCCCCGCCACCACCATTCCGGCCACCCGCGCGCCAATACTGAACCGCATCATGCCGTCCTACAACTCTTCGATTTTTGCGTTTCTTCGCAACTGGGCGTCCAATTCGCGCCTCAGCCTTTCTGCCTTGCTCTGTTGCATTTGTGCTCTTAACGGATCTTTCGCTTCCGCAAACGTCTGCATCTGCGCAGGGTTATGGGCGTTCAGGCGCACAATGGTGTATGCTCCGTCCACACGGATCAAATCACTCATTTGTCCCGGCTGGAGCTTGGAGATGACCGCCAAAATCGGAGCCGGCAAATCCGCAGCCTTAACCGCCCGGTGGTCTCCCATCATCACCCGGTAATCGTCTTCGGATATCTTTTCCGCCAGAACCCCAAATTGTTCATAGTTCTTGGTTGCGTTCGCTTGCTTCAACGCGTCTTCGGCCCGCGCCCGCAACTGTTTCTCGATTTCCGGATTCATGGCTCCCGGCGCTAACTGCTTCGCCCCCAGATCCTTCGGCGGTAAGATGGTTATGGTCTGCACGGCATAGGATTCCGTCATTCTGAAACGGTCCGGATTATTCAGATAGAAAGCTTTCGCCTCCGCCTCGGTGACGGCTGATTTGTCATTGACTTGTTCCTTTAGGAAATCCTCAATCAGCAGGGACCGCTTGATCTTTGTCCGCAGAACTTGCTGGGAACCGTTGACCTCCGTCTGGAGAAAGTGCTGATACTGTTGGTCGTTCTCAAACCGTTGGCGAAATTGCTTTTCCGACACCGCTAGTCGTTCCGGCGCAATCGCCAGATGTCGGCGGCTCGCTTCCTGGTAAGCCAGTTCCTCAAACTCGATCATTTTGAGCGCACCCCGGCGAATGTCCGCTTCCATTTGTTTGGGAAATCCCCCATTGTGTTGCTTGGCATAGGGAAAAATTGTGTACATCTCCCGCAGCAAGTCGTGGTCGGTCAGCACCGCGCCGTTCACCCGGGCAACCGGCCGCGCGGGGGGGGCGGACGGGATGGACGGAGCGTGCGCACTCACGATATACCCGCTCGCCGTCGTGGACGAAGCCGCCGTTTTCTGCGCCGTCGCTAACGGGCAGGAAGCAAGCAGGCAGAGAAGGGCTAGCTGCAATCGGAACTTCATAAGACTCTCCTTAATGGGCCGCTGGAAGGCTTATGAAAGGGTGGAGCACCGCACAGGCACTGGCGAATCCCTACGGCTTCGTGGCTCGCTCCACACCCACCACGAATCCGGAGAGAACCCTTCCAGCTTTACCTTGGAGTTCCCCGGCGTTGAATAGGGTCGAAAAAGGCCAGATCCAAGGGGAGGGCGGGCCCCTCCCCCTGAGGGATTGCCTTAGGTTGTCGGCACGGTCAGACCGTGCGATTCGTTGGATTCGCCACCATGGCACGTACGGCAGAACTGCGCCGCACTGTTGCTGGTAGCTGAGTTACCGGGATCATACCAGCCACGCACAAAGAAGTGCGTCGGCCTGATGGCCGAGCCGGTGTTGAAGCTGGTCATGTCGTGCTGATCGTGGCAAGTAGTGCAGGTGACCCACGAATTGCTCGTGTACGTCTGCACCCCGCCGACAATTGCTCCTACCGTTCCGGCCACTTTAACGAGGCTCGCGATCGGGCCGGTGCTGGTGACATCATAGTAGTCGGTCAAGAATTTTGAACTGTTAGGGCCCGTGAAGCTGATGGAGCCGTCCGATTTCACAGTGCAATCCCAGTTGTATTGGCCACCGCAAGCAACCGTCGCCTGCGGTCCCACGGGATGGTCGTTCAAGTAGTTACCGACTGTGGTGCCGTCATTTCCGAGCAGCGTGGGGGGATTGAAGGTCGCCCCCGCGATGGTCACGGTCTCGACGCTCGTACCCTTCATCATGCCGGACTTCGCGAGGTTACCGTCGTGGCAGCTCAGGCAGGCAGCAATAACGAAGGTGCCGTCTGATGCGCTGGAAGGCAACCCCGTCCCACCCCCGGTGGTGCCGTAGTTCGGAATGGTAACGGAATAGGTGCTGCGTCCACTGTTTCCAAACACCAGGGTTTGGCCGTACAGCGGAGACAAGTTCTCACCCCACAGCGCAAGGTTGCCGCTGTTGGCAGAATTGGCCTTACCATTCGCGGCAGCACCGCTGTGCGGTGCATGGCATGCGACGCATCCACGACCATACACGTTGTGCGCTCCGAGAACGTCGGCGGTTGGCGATGTGATCTGAGCGGTGGCGAACCCTGCCATCGCCAGCATTGCGATAAGCACTAATGTGATTCTTTTCATAGCTAAAGCCTCCTTTATTTTAACAAAACATCCTTTCAATTGCATTGCGAAGAGCGATCCTCACTGACCAGAGAGGGTTAGCCGGCCGGTCCGGATCCTCCCCGTAATGGCTGTCAAACAAAAGCCAAAACTCCTTGCCGTTCATAACCCACCTGCCTCCGGCGTTTTCCCCTGCGCGCTTTCAGACTGCGGCTTGGGATCCGCGGATTTCTGCTCCGCATCGGTCTTCTTTGCACCCGCTGCCCGGCGGTCCCTTTCTGCCTTGGCTTCCGCATCCGTGATATAGCGAAACACCTGGACCCGTCCCGGGAACTGTTCACTGGTGATAATCCGGTTATTATGGTTGTCCGCCGCAATTCCATAGAGCGCTTGGAACTGGCCCGGATACAGACCACGGTCGCCCAAGTAAATCAACAACTGCCCTTCTTTGTTGTAAACCTGAACCCGGCTTTGAACCTCATCCGCCACCCAGATGTGCCCGTCGCTATCGATGGCAATTCCCTTGGGCCGTGCAAAATGCCCTGGGCCATCGCCGGGCGTCCCGAACTCGCTGATGAAACCTCCATCTGCATCAAAAATCTCCACGCGATCGTTTAAGGTATCGGTAACGTAGACGTTTCCTTCCTTATCCACGGCAACATTCGTAGGAAGGGAAAAATTCCCTGGACTGGTCAGCGTGTGGTGCTTTCCCCCGGTTCCGATTCGCCGCAACAGAGTGTATTTGTCTGCGTCGTACACCAGCACCTGATCGGCTTGGGTATCCACCACATAGACGAACCGGTTCGTGGCATCGACGGCGATTCCCGCGGGCGAAATCAGATCCTCGGCGCCAAATTGCGCTTCCGGTTCGTGTTTGGGATTGAGCACCAGCACGTGGTGCAGCTTGACGTCGGTTACGAACAGCCGGTCGTCATCGTCCACAGCCAAACCGTTGATCATGGGCAGGTGGGCATCTTCGCCATTCTTGATCAAATGCACCTTGCCCGCCGGGTCGTGCGGGAAAATAAAGATGGCTCCCACGCCCTGGTCGGCGGCATAAACGTTTCCTTCGGAGTCCGCCGCCACGCCATACACCCGCAACATCTGGTACCCGACCTTCTGCTGCACATCTTTCACTGTGCGGTCAGGCTGCTCACCAGCCAGGCGATCCATCCAGGACTGCTTCGGTTTCTGGTTGGTCTGCAGCCCGGCCCAGTCAATTGGTTGACCCGCCAGGAAATTTTGGAAAGCCACACGCGGGATTTCCGGCGGGCTCGGCCAGACGATTTTGGTGATATCGAACGCCGTTCTTTGCGGCTCAAGGCTGGGGCTGGAGGCAAGTCCTTTCTTGTTCGATTTCTTCTGCGCTTGGGAGGGAATCCCACTCAAAAGGATGGACAGCACCATCGCCAGGATCACCCAGCTCTCTTTTTCGATTTTCCAATTGAAGCGGAGCTCAAGCATTTTTCACAATCTCCATCTAACGCAAAATCCGCGTCCCTTCCGCGTGGCAGGTCTTGCAAAACGCCATGTTCGCCTCTTGATCCTTCACCAAGAGTCCGGCATTCGCCGAAGCGTGCGGCTGATGGCAGCTTAGGCAGCTCAGCTTGATCACACCATTGCCCTTGGGATCCGGAACGTCGGACACGGGATGATGTTCCGTGGGGTGACCAAAGCCGTACTGCAACGGCAACACGGGAACCTTGCGAAAATAGGTGTCCGGCAGTTTCACTTTTCCATCGAAGATGGTCACCAGATGCTGGCCTTCCACCTTCTCAGGGTGGGCATCCGGCCCGTGGCACTCAAGGCATAGCTCGTTCACATTCGCCTTGCGCAGCAGATGGGCATTGTTTCCACCGTGCGGTTCATGGCAGGTGGCGCAACCCAGGTCGGAAGCGGGTTGGTGCAGGTGCTTCTTTTTGAAATCCTCTGAACGCGTCGGATGGCAATTCAAACATGCCGCTACGGGGCCGGGCTGCATGAACCCTGGCGTCTGGCCAGCGTGGGGGTTGTGGCAGACAGTGCAATCTTCCTGCGCTCCTGGGTGTGGCACCTTGGCGGAGGCAATCTGCTTGGCCTGCTCCTCATGGCAGACCGCACAAGTTGACTTCACGTCCTTCTGCGTCAGCACAACTTTGCCGTTCTTGGCGGGTTGATGGCAGTCGTCGCACTCCTTGTTTTCAAATGGGTTGTGCTGGAACGATTGCATCAGGTTCGGGGAATTGGATTGCCGCGCATCGTGGCACTGGATGCAATCGGCTGTCTCAAAGGGTTGGCCATGATGGGCCGTGACGATCTTTGGATCTTTGACGTCGTGACAGTCAACGCACAGCGCGGGAGCATCTTTAGTAAGGTGATACGCAAACTCGCGTTGATGGGGGTCGCCGGACTTGTGAATAATGTGGCAAGTATCGCAGCCGCTGTCGAGCGCCGGATGACGGCTTCCGCCCTTGGCGACATGCACTCCGACGTCATGGCAGTCCAGGCAAAGGTTGTGCGCCTGGTCGCCTGACATCGGCTTCAACAAAAGCGCCGGGTTGTCAGACTTGTGGGGATCGTGGCACTTAAGACAATCCCGGGCGTCGGGAGGATGAATCCTGCCAGTGATCGTCGAAGGGTTCTTCTCTTTGTGGCAGGTGAAACACAGGGCCGCCGGGGTGGGAGTGATCAGCTTTACCCGGGTAATGTCTTTGTTCACTCGCACTTCGTGGCAACTAAGGCAGCCGTCCTTAATCGTCGAGTGCGCCGACTTCGCCTTGGTCTTGTCCGCGTGACACGAAATGCATTTGGCCGAGTCCGTGTTTGGATCGAGCGCCGGATGCCTGGCGGCGTCTAACTGCGGAACTGCCAGCCCCATGAGGAGGGCGAACATCAGGATCGTCTTCACCGCCGCCATCCAACCCATGGGCACTGTTCCTCGGAGCGCTTCTTTCGGTATCCCGCTTACACCCATGAAGTTACGATCATCTCCAAGGTTGTCCCCTACCCTCCGCCAGTCCAGGGAATGGTGAAGCCGGCGCGGTTTTTGGGTGTCCTGAGGTTCCTGACCCGGGAGGCAATCGGCCTGTGCGTCATTTCCAACAATCTTTTTGTCCGAACTTATGGCGCTCGCTTGGGGGCGCAGGCCGCTCGTCCATCCCATTCCGGCTGCCGTATGCCCCTGATTCTTGGTCGGATGGCACCTGCGGCAAGTTTCGGACTTAAGGTCTTTGTCTTCAGAAAGGGGATGCTCCGTGACCTCAAGGTAAGGATGGCTCTTGGAATCGGCATCGGAGACTATATTAATCCTCAACGCCGAATCTGCCGATGTGACGCGAAGGGGAAATACTCCACCTTTGGATCTTTCGGTCGGCCGGATTCTGGGAGAACTGTTCTTGACCTGCATCGGTTTCAAACCTGTCGGCACTAGCTTGACAGCAAGGGCTTAGCCAAAGGTGTGAATTCTTTGTCCGATTATGTGGTTAGAAACCGTTAATTTTCTATACTTTCCGAACAGACAAATTTTCGCTCTTCATCAACGTGTGGTGTTATACATCATGCTGCGCTAATTTGCTCAATACTCTGTATTCTAATGGGGTTACTCACCTAGATGAATCTACTGGGAAGGTATCACCCATTTCATAACCTTTCGCGAATTCGAGGGGGTGGGAGGTCGGGAATTGCCCGCGTTCGCTTCCAAGCGGAATTGCTTTTCAGAGATTTGGAAGGGCCCGCCTCGCTGGCCGAGAGTGGTACTGAAGTGGCAAGAAGCGGACAGGAAATCTAATTACGAGAACTGCTGCCCGTATCCTGCAATCTTCTGCAAACTTCCGGAGAATGTTGGCTTGTTTCGCTTTAGACTGCTCACACCCCAATGGGCTGAGTGAATCACGGGATCCCGGCTCACGCCGATGGACAAGATGTACCAACAGAGGCCGGCCCGCGAATTCCAGTTGACCGGATGCCGTCGTTTCAGCCACTATTAACGGCCCTGAGTGGCATCGTTCGCAGTCAGCCGCTCTGAGGTGGGAACCGCCGCCTGACAAGGGTTTGCAACAGGGGAGATGCAGAGATGAGTGGTCAATTTGAAGAAAAAGGCAAAATCGCCGCAGAAGCCTCCGAGACCCTGCGTGACGTACCGGGGGAAATGAGGGCCGTGGTTCTCGACGGAACCGGCTTCTCACATTTAGGCGTGCGCAAGGTGCCGACGCCTCGTCCAGGTCCGCGGCAGATGTTGGCACGGGTGGACGCAGCGGGCATTTGCACCTCGCTCATCAAATTGATTGAACAAGGTCCGAACCATCCGCTACTTTCCGGTTGGGACATCACGAGCTTTCCGCTCATTCTTGGGGACGAAGGCTCCGTCACTCTGGTGAAGGTTGGCGCCGAACTGCGCGCGCGCTACCAGCCGGGCGAGCGATACGTCATTCAGCCCTCCGTGGATATCGCACCCATTAATCACCGCGAGCGCTACCGTGAGAGCGCGCGAGGGGTCAACAAAGTGGCGGTCGGCTATACACTGGCGGGGCACTTGGCGGAATACGTCCTTGTCACCGAGGAAATCTTGGAGGCGGGTTGCCTGCTTCCCTTGCCCGATGCTTCCCTACCCTTTGCCCATGCGGCCTTGAGTGAACCCTTCTCCT
>ODAK010005863.1_pt1 | contig 12432 bp, 14 predicted proteins | sample 1539591 | NCBI WGS metagenome assembly ODAK01 (sample SAMEA3539303, study PRJEB22396) | soil metagenome | biome: tundra; feature: field; material: soil | place: USA | collected 2010-05 | depth 0.15 m | reverse complement strand
AAGGCCCGCAACAGGACAAAAGCAAACATGAGCCCCAGCAGGGCCGCGATCATCGCGAGCGACATTGACTCGATGAGCGCCTGCTGGATGAGACGAGCACGGCTGGCGCCCAAGGCAGCGCGTACCGCAAACTCACGTTCGCGCAGCGCGGCCCGGGCAATCAGAAGACCGGTGACATTCGCGCATGCGATGAGAAGCATGGTCAGGACGACCGCAAAGAGAACCCACGCGATGGCGTGCACGTCATGCATCTGACGATCGCGAAGGGAGCGCACCTGGAGGTGGATCTCCTTGCGAAATTGAGCGGGCGCCTGCTGGAGAGATTGTTCGAAGACAGGCTGAAGTTGTCGCTTTGCCTGGTCAATGCTGATGCCAGGCTTGAGCCGGGCGAAGGCATAGAAGACGTGCCCGGGGTCGAGGTGACGTTGTTCGGTTTCGTCGAGGGCCTGAGGCAGAAGCACGTCCGCGGGCTCAAGGATGGGCGTTTCGAAATTGGCGGGGAGTACACCGACGACGCGGACCTCGTGACCATCGAGATTGATGAGTCTGTCGATCGCGCCCGGATCGCGATGGAAGCGTTCCTTCCATAAGCGGTACGAGATGAGCGCGACGGGCGGCGCCTTGGGTCGATCTTCTTCCGGCGTGAAGTTGCGGCCGGCGACGGGCGTGACCCCCAGGGTCGGCAGCAGACCAAACTCGACGTGCGCGCAATCGAGACGCGCGGGACGCTGCTCGGTGAGATCGCAGGGTGTGTCATCGATCTTCGAGCTAAAGGCGTCGAAAACATCCTGGTGTTCGCGCCAGTCGTAGTAGCTGGCGCCGAGGAGAAATTCTTGCGGAAGGATAGGGGCGCTCAGCCCTACGGAGACGAGCCGATCGGGAGTTGCGTACGGGAGTGGGCGGAATAGAATTTTATCGACTACGCTGAAGACCGCCGTGGTCGCACCGATGCCAAGCACGAAGGTGAGCAGCACGGAGAGGGAGAACGCCGGGTTGCGCACGTAGCCGCGGAAAGCGTAGCGAACATCCTGAAGGATGGTTTCAACGAGATGGCTGGGGCGCTGATCGTCGATTTGCTCGCGGAGGCCATCAACGCCGCCAAACTCGATCGTCGCCTGCCGACGCGCTTCCGCCGGAGAGAGACCGGACGCGATCTTTTGCGCGATCAACTGATCGAGGTGAAATTGCAGCTCCTCGTCGACGTCAGCGCGGTTCATTCGGGCGAGGAGGAAGCGGATGCGAGTGATCCATTCGGTAATCATGCGCACTCCTACATCGCGCCAAGCACAAGCGCAATCGCTTGCGAGAGACGGTTCCAGGTTTCGAGCTCCGACTCGAGTTGTTTCTTTCCTGTGCGAGTGAGTGAGTAAAACTTGGCGCGGCGATTATTTTCGGAGGCGCCCCAGTCCGAGGAGATCCAGCCCCTGTATTCCAGGCGATGCAATGCCGGGTAGAGAGAGCCCTGGCCGATCTGCAGAATTTCAAGGGAGAGCTGTTGGATGCGAAGGGCGATGCCCCATCCGTGCATGGGTTCGAGCGCCAGCGTTTTGAGGATCAGTAAATCCAGAGTACCTTGTAGCAGGTCCGCGTTAGGCGGTGTCATCGATGGCTCCCCTCGAATGTCGACAAGAGTGAACTTTCTCTTGTCGAATGTCAAGGGGAGAGGCGGATTTACCGTGGTGTTTTGCGCTCAAGCCCCGGTGGTTTTTCGGCACGACTGAAGTCATGCCCTTGCACGAAGCGCGGACTTCTGCACGCGCGGCCCACCCCAGTGGCTGAAGCCGGAACTTTCCGGGCCCTTGATGCGGCGCTGAAGCGCCGCTCCACCTCGAGGCAAACGCAAAACAACGCTGCGATTCTAAGATCGACTACAAAAAAGAAAAAGGCCGGACGCGAATCCGGCCCATTCGGGGGTAGGGCAACTTATCTTGCAGCTGCCAGTTCTTCTGTGGCGTATTTTTTGGCGACCTCGGTGAGCGGGATCGCGGCGTAATCTCCCGCGTGGCCGGCCTGGCCAAACTGGCTCATGCACAGGGCGACGACTTTCTTCATGGCTTCGCGCGCGGGCTTGAGGTAGTCGCGCGGATCGAATTTCTCCGGGGTCTCGGTGAAGACCTTGCGGATTGCGCCGGTGATGGCGAGCCGATTATCGGTATCGACGTTGATCTTGCGAACGCCGTTGCGAATGCCGAGTTGAATCTCTTCGACCGGCACGCCCCAGGTCGGCTTCAGCTTGCCGCCGTACTGGTTGATGACGTCTTGAAGATCTTTCGGAACGCTCGACGATCCGTGCATAACGAGGTGAACGTTGGGCAGTCGTTTGTGGATGGCGAGGAGAATGTCCATCTTGAGCACAGAGCCATCGGGCTTCTTGCTGAACTTGTAGGCGCCGTGACTGGTACCGATGGCGATCGCCAGGGCATCCAGGCCGGTCTTCTCGACGAACTCAACTGCCTGATCGGGATCGGTGACATGCTCGAGGCCGGTGCCGCCGGCGCCGTGGCCGTCTTCGATTCCGCCGAGCACTCCGATTTCGCCTTCCACGGTGACGCCCTTGTCGTGCGCCATCTTGACGACTTCACTGGTGCACTTCACGTTGTATTCGAAAGTGGATGGCGTCTTGCCATCCGGCATGAGCGAGCCGTCCATCATGACGCTGGTGAAGCCGAGGCCGATGGCAGACTTGCAGGTCTCGACGCTGTTGCCATGGTCAAGGTGCATGACGAGCGGAATCTCGGGATAGAGTTCCGAAGCGGCGAGCATGAGGTGGTAGAGATAAAGGTCTTGCGAGTAGGAGCGGGCTCCGCGGCTGGCCTGGATGATCACTGGCGACTGAGTTTCGCGGGCGGCTTCCATGATTGCCTGGATTTGCTCCATGTTATTGACGTTGAAAGCGCCTACGCCGTAGTGGCCCTTGGCCGCTTCGTCGAGCACTTGGCGCATTGATACGAGTGGCATTCGAAACTCCTATGATTGCAAGATAGAGAACTCCGATTTCATCGTACCGGGCCCCAGGGGGAGAACGCGGGGAAAGCGTAAATCGGATAAAATGAGAAGGTTCAAATTGGGAATCGATGGCGTAAGCGTGCAAGCAGACGCAAGGTGCTTCGCTACGCTCAGCATGACAATTCTTAACGGGTAGTCCGCGCTCAACGATGAAGCGCCTTTCAGAGATACGCACTTAATATTCAAGACTGAAATCGCAGGAGGAATATCGTGAAATTGACTCCCGGGAAACTTGCCGGAATGAAGGCAGTATCGAACGATCGCGGCGTGATTGCCGCCGCCGCCATGGACCAGCGCGGTTCCCTGAAGAAGGCGCTGGGCGCGAATGCTACCGACCGTCAACTGGAAGAGTTCAAAGAGATCGTGACCGAAGTGCTCACCCAGCACGCGAGCGCGATCCTGCTCGATCCGGAATTTGGACTGCCGGCGGCGAAGAAGCGTTCCCCGAAGTCGGGGCTGCTGCTGGCTTACGAAAAGACGGGTTACGACAAGCAGACGCCGGGTCGCCTGCCTGACCTGCTCGATCTTTGGTCGGTACGCCGCATTAAAGAAGCGGGGGGCGATTGCGTGAAGATCCTGCTGTACTACGCACCGGCCGATCCGAAGCACATTAACCAGCACAAGCAGGCATGGACGGAGCGCATTGGTGATGAGTGCCGGGCCAACGACATTCCTTTCTTCCTGGAGTTGATCGGCTACGAAGAAGGTCTCGATGAAAAGGGTGTGGAGTTCGCGAAGAAAAAGCCCGAGATCGTAAAGGAATACATGCGCGAGTTCACCAACGACCGCTACGGCGTGGACGTTCTCAAGCTCGAAGTGCCGATCAACATGCAGTTCGTGGAAGGCACGAAGTCGTTCAAGGGACAGAAGGCCTACACGATCGAGGAAGCGAAGAAGCACTTCCAGGAGTCGGCGAAAGCGACAACTAAGCCGTTCATTTACCTGTCGGCGGGCGTGAGCAATGCGGAGTTCATCGAGACGCTGGAACTGGTGGCGGCGAGCGGCGTGAAGTACAACGGCGTGCTTTGCGGACGCGCGACCTGGAAGGACGGCATCTCGATCTATGCGACGCAAGGGCCGGAAGCGTTCCACAAGTGGATCAGTTCGGAGGGTGTGAAGAACATCCAGAACGTGAATAAGGCGCTGGAGTCAGCGAGCTCGTGGTTCCCGATTTATGGTGTTGAGGAAGTGGGCGCAGCTCGATAAAACGTTGAACCACAGAAGACCCAGAGGAACACGGGGGTCGTTAGAAATTACGACTTTGCTCAGCGAGTCTCCCTGGTCAAAAACGAAAGGCGGCGAGTGAATCGCCGCCTTTGTTATTCGAGCGAGCAGATTAACCTTTGCTCCTGGTGGCGGAGGTGGCGGCTTTTGCCGAAGCGGCGTTCGAAGTTGCCGATCGAGCGACGATGGTCGTCGATAGCTCGCTGGTGGTTCGCGAGGTGGCGGTCGTCGACAAGGCGCGACTGCTGCTGGTCAGCGAATTCGAAACTGTCATTCAGCCATCCTGCCGAGTTTGCGGGCGGGGTGCCGCAAACGGGATTTACGTTCATCGCGGGAACCTCGTACCACGATCTCTCCGCGAACTGTGCTTATCTTCCATGTGCCGATCGGTTCCCACAAGTTACCGAGGGCACGGTTAGTACTTTGCTATTCTGATGCTGAGTATCGGGAACGACAATCCATGGATATGCAAAACCAGTCGTCGCGTATCGCTTTAGTAACCGGGGCGTCGAGCGGCATAGGGTTGGAATTGGCACGGCGTTTCGCGATGGAGCACTACGACCTGGTGCTGGTGGCGCGAAATCGTGCGCGCTTGATGGACATCGGCGCCGACTTGCAAAAGACTTATGGCGTAAATGTGCGCATCTCTCCAAAAGATCTGTCGCACTCCAAGGCCCCGCAGGAATTGTTCGAGGAATTGATGGAAGCAGGGGTGAAGATCCATACCCTCGTCAATAACGCGGGCTTCGGCGGCTATGGCGAGTTCGCGACCTCGGACCTGCAACACGAATTAGAAATGATGCAGCTGAACATGGTGTCGCTGACGCACATCACGAAGCTGTTTCTGCCGCAGATTATCGCTGCAAAGGGCGCGGTGCTAAACGTGGCGTCGACCGCGGCTTTTCAGCCGGGGCCGCTGATGGCAGTGTATTACGCGACCAAGGCGTACGTGCTGAGTTTCAGCGAGGCTTTGGCGGAAGAACTCGCGCCACGCGAGGTCAAGGTAAGCGTTCTATGTCCGGGTCCGGTGCCCAGCGGATTCCAGGATCGCGCCAACCTGCACGGCTCTCCGATGCTGAAGTCTCCTGCAGTGCTCGATGCGGCCACAGTCGCGAAGATCGGATACGAAGGGCTGCAGGCAGGCAAGCGGGTGGTGATTGCAGGAAAATTGAATGCCTTTGGCGTGCAGATGCTGCGCCTCTCGCCACGCAACCTGGTCACTAAGATGGTGAAGAAGATCCAGGAAAAAAAGAAATAGAAGACCCGAAAAGACAGAGCCCCCTCCGGTAAGTGGGGCACGGTGGTGCCACCGCCGTTTGCCTACTGAGCCGACTCTTATTACGCTCGTTCCCGATGTGAGAAGGGGCTTCGGACCAAGCCCGGGGTTTCACGAGGAAGATCGCAGTAGATTAAGATGTTATGGCATGGCGCCCCGAGAGAGCAGCGCACGAATGGCAGAAAGCCGGTATCAGCCTGGACAGGTCGTACCCTGCTCCGGCGTTTACCGCATCAGCCACGAAGGCCATCGCGACGACCACGATGGGATTCTGCTTCAAGGGCAGTTGTTTCCGCCTTGTATAGTGTGCGGAAGCCAGGTTGAGTTTCAGTTGATCCAAGCTTCGAATCCGATCGAGAAACAAACGGACTTCGAAGGTGAATGAGTACACATTCCGGCTAAGTGCATCGGAGTTGGTGGATGGATACGACTTTTCGAATGGCCCAAAACCCTGAGCGAAGCTTTAAGAAACTTTCTCACAGGAAATTGCAGATTCATCACAGCTGTGCTTCGCGCGGCGGAGGGGGTCGGCACCGCAACACCTCATTGCCGCTCTACAAGCCGGGGGACGCAGTTCCGGAATCAGGGATCTACGAGGTTATCCACGATGCCGATCACCGCCAGGCGCACGACGCCGTGATGATCGTCGGCAATACCTTTCCGACCTGCGAGACCTGCGAAGCTCGAGTACGCTTTCGCATTGTGCGGACGGCTCCGTATATCTTCCAGGACCAGGATTTCGAAGAGCTGCCTTGATCGGTGAAAGTGAAGACATTGAAGGGAGGTCCATTGACCTCCTTTTCTTTTTGTAACGAGATGTAGATGGCGATTGGCTTCGAGAGCTGACGGCGGTGACTCTGTTATAGTTTTTTACGTCAACCCAAAGACATTGGAATGGTGGAATGAAGCAAGTTTTTTCGGTTTTCGTATTGGTACTGCTGCCCTTTGCACTCGTGAGTTGCGGTTCGCAGGCGTCCTCTGTTCCTGGGGCTGATGTCACCGGCAAATGGAATGCGGTTCTCACCGACAACGGGCAGACGAGCCCTTCCTACACCTTGGGTATGGCGTTCACAAAAAACACTACGACCATCAATGGCACCGAGATCACGTACACGGGCGGCACCCAGTTCAACACCGGGTGCGTGAACTACGGGAATTGGACGGCGACGGGAAACACCAACGGCGGATCGGTAATCACGTTGGTCGTTACGGACCCTTCGACGAGTTCCAGTTTCACGATTAGCGGCTCGGCGGATTCGACGGTTACCCAGATCAACGGAACGTACACCGCGCATTTCCAGCCGAATGGAACGCAGCCCGCGTGTGCGGACTCCAACGGCAGCGTGGTGTTCACCCGACAGTAGATGTCCCAGCACAATGTTGCAAAGCGGCAGGAAGCCGGCAAAGGCCTCCTGCCCTTTCTCCTTAGTGAGGATTCGAACTGTTATCGGGCGTGCTGCTGGTGCTGCCGCTGGAGGTGCTGTTCGGGTTCGATGTGTCGGAGCTGTTGCCCGACGTATCAGAGCTGTTGCTCTTGTTCTTCTTGTGCTTCTTTTTCTTGGTCGTCGTATCCGCTGAGGATGCGCTGGTGTCCGAGCTAGAGCCACTCGTGCCGCTCATGTCACCAGAGCTACCACTGTTGGTGGAAGACGGGCTGCTGCTGCCCTGCGGGCTCGATCCGGTGCCCGGCGAGCTGGTGCCTGATTGCTGCGCGACAGCGATGCCGATCGAGAAGAGAGCAGCCGTCGAAATTGCAAGAAGCTTCTTGGACATTCGTATCTCCTGTTGTGGAAGAAGTGGCTTTCATGGGATGAGGCTTCTGCCGATTGAGATCGCCGAACCCCCATGCCTACTCTGGAATTCCCTGTAAAGAGTTTTGCGAGGAGAGTGGAAGGTTAGTTTTGGCGGAGCGTCGGCTATACTCGCCTGCGTGCTTCTACCAGCAATTGCACTTTGATGACAGGGCGGCGGGCTAGAAAATGACTACGCGCGACGAAACGAAGGTTGTACTCGTAACCGCAGCGAGCAAGGGCATCGGAGCGGGGATCGCCCGGGAATTCGCGAGCCGCGGCTACCAGGTTGCCCTGCTGGCCCGGACGGACACGGTAGAGACAGTCGCTAAGGAGTTAGGCGGTATCGCAATCACCGGGTCAGTGACGGAGTTGGCGAGCCTGGAGAGGCTGGTGTCCGGGGCCATGCAGCGCTGGGGTCGGATCGACGTGGTGATTAACAACACCGGACATCCGGCCAAGGGCGACCTCTTGCAACTTAGCGAAGAAGCCTGGCGCGATGGGTATTCACTCATCCTCGAGAGCGTGATGCGGATGGCGCGGCTGGTCACTCCCATCATGGAACGGCAACGCGCAGGAGCCTTCGTTACGATATCGAGTTATGCGGCGACACGGCCGGATCTTCCCCGCCCCGTTTCCAGTGTGCTGCGCGCGGCTCTCGGAGCCTGGACCAAACTTCACGCGGAATATTGCGCGCCTAAAGGCATTCGCGTGAACGCGGTGATGCCAGGCTTTGTGGATAGTTATGAAGCTCCGCCCGAAGTCATCGCGACAATCCCAATGCAACGGATCGGAAAGGTAGCCGAATTGGCGAAAGTTGTCGCATGGCTTGCTTCGGAGGACGCGTCCTACATCACCGGGCAGAATCTGCTCGTCGACGGCGGAATGGTCCGGTCTCTGTAAATGACAGCTCCACTCATTGACTTTCAAGAGATCACGGTGATGCGCGACGAGACGGTTGCGCTCGATCGACTCAGCTTGAGCATCGCTGCAGGCGAAAACGTGGCGATCATCGGGCCTAACGGTTGTGGCAAATCGACGCTGCTCAAGACCATCACGCGCGAACTTTATCCGCTCTACCACGAGGGATCGAGCGCTCAAATTCTCGGGCGCGCGCAATGGGACGTCGCTGAACTTCGCGAACACCTGGGTGTGGTGTCCAACGATCTCTTCGCCCGGAGCGAGCGAAACCCTACAGGATTGGAAGTTGTCGTCTCGGGCTTTTTCAGTAGTTTTGGTTTATGGCCTCATCATGAGCCTACGCCAGAGATGTTCGAACGCTCGCGCGGAGCGCTGCGACAAATGGGCGTGGAACATCTCGCGGATCGCCACTATGGAGAAACTTCTTCCGGCGAACGCAAGCGGGTGTTAATCAGCCGCGCCCTGGTGCACGATCCTCAGACCTTGATTCTCGATGAGCCGAGCGACAGCCTCGACCTTGCCATGCTCAAAGACTTGCAATCACGATTGCGCACCTTGGCGCAGGCGGGGACGGGCGTCGTGCTGGTGACCCATCATCTGCACGAGATCATCCCCGAAATTTCGCGGGTGGTGCTATTGAAGAGAGGCAGGGTGTTTCGCGACGGCGCGAAGCGCGAAATCCTCAACCGCGAAAACCTTTCCGAACTCTACGAGATCGACGTGGAACCGATTGAGCGGGACGGTTTCTATCAGTACTGGTAGCGCGAATTAGCGGCGCACATCAGAATTGCCCGCAAAACATTCATGCACTAACGAAGACCCAAAACGTTGTTTCACATCGGACGGGATATTGCCCTCCTTGATTTCTTTAAACTTGAAATCAATTTTCCCGTCGTCGTGGGCGGTCGCTAACAGGTATCCGTAGACGTTGGTCTTCGCTTCTTCGGCTTTGTGGGCATCTTCGGGAAGTTTGTAACGATGCGCTCCAGCAGTACCGACGATCCATCCCGGTAAGACGCCACCGTGCGATTTCCAGTAATCGCTGTCAAAGATGCCGCGCATATAGAAATGCGAATGGCTGGCGAGCACGTAAACATTTTTCCGCGACTGATTGCGGAAGTCGATGAGATCGGTGTAGACACGCGTTCCGCTGGCTTCGCCGGCCCTCCAGTTATTCATGCTATGTCCCGCGGCGAGACTGTTGGGTAACGCCGCATGCATGCCCACGACGACGGCTTTCACCGAGGCGTCCTGCTTATCGGACGCAAGAACTTTTTCAAACCAGGTCACCTGGCCAGGGTCGAACTCCACTTCCGAAGCGTTATCGAGGTAGATGAAATCGACGCCCTGCTGCCGCCAGTGGTAGTAAGTCTTAACGGTGCTGTCCGCGGAATCCTGTTCGCGCTGGCTGTGCAGCGCAGGAGCATCGAGCCACTTGGAAAATGTTTCCACGAACTCGGCGCGCGTTTTCGGAGGTATGGTCTCATGGTTGCCGATTCCGGCATACACCGGCATCTCGCCAAATATCTCAAGCTGGTTAGAGATCGCGTCCTGCCATGCAGTCCGTTGATACTCCCCAAGCGATGCGGGGCGCGCACCGTTAGCCCGATTTGCGATGTCTTCATCGACGGCAAAGATGGCGCGGAAATCGCCCAGGTGCCAGTAGAATTGCGCATCGTCTTTCTTCGCGCCTTCGGCGATCGCCGGCATCACGATGTCGCCGCAATTCCGGGAATCGCCCGACACGACGAAATTGAAGGTCGACGACTTCTGCGCCGCCAGCGGCAGCGTTCCCAATAGCAGCGTAAGCGAACCGAATAACCGGACTGAGCGTTTTCTCAAGCGAACCCCCACGGTATTCAACGATATTCTAGAGCACCCTTGCAGTGAATCCATTCCAACACTTTGCAAAACCATCGCAGCCAACGTAGAACTGTGGTATGTCTCGCTCCACGGCTCCTGTCCAACATGCCGTTCTCGTGCGCAAAGCGGTGGAATGGCTGCGTCGCAACTACCGCTGCGGCATCATTCTCTCCGAACAATATTGTGCGACAGGCGAGGTGCCCGATGCCATCGGATGGAAGGGCCAGAGCCGTTCGGTGGTGGTGGAATGCAAGATGAGCCGCGCCGATTTTCTTGCCGACGCACGAAAGGAATTCCGCCTGCATCCTGAGCTTGGCCTGGGATCCGAGCGTCTCTATATGGCTCCCGCCGGAGTCATCTCACCTAACGAATTGCCCCCATCCTGGGGCCTTCTGGAATACAGCCGCAAAGTGGTGCGCCTCGTGGTGAAGCCGCCCCGACGTGATCTGCGAACTCCTGCTGGGATGATGAAAGAGATGAACCTGTTGCTCGCCAGCCTGCGGCGAGTGGAGGTCCGGATCGAGCCGCAAAGCATTACCGACTTCCTCAAGTGGAAGAACCGCATGGTGGAATACAACGGAGGCTCCCTGCCGGAAGGCCTCTTAAGCGAAGCAGCCGAAGGAAATCCGCACCTGACTCTGGAAGTGACCGATGCAGTCACGGAATGCTAGTTCGGAGGGGGCAGCAGGCGGTTACGTTGGGTCATCACCTTCTGCGTGAACAAGTGTCCCGGCGGTTGTCCAACGAGGCTTAGTGTCCGCCAGCAATCTGAGACTAAAGTGCCTATTTACAAATACCTAGAACTAGCACTTAAAGTTCTTTATCGCTTAGTTTTCCCAGGTAGAGAGGCCTGATGGAAACGGAATCTCACCGTCCGGGTTGGGCAAAGAATGCTCGACAAACGAAACAGATGCGCTAGACTCGAATCACCTCGAAGTAGTCCTGTCCGCTCCCTCCCGAATTCTGGAGGCAAGAGTGCGTAAAGCAAAAGGTTTCTCACTGATCGAATTGATGATCGTGGTTGCGATCATCCTGATTGTCGCGGCGATCGCGTTACCGAATCTCATCCGGTCGAAGCTGGCGGCTAATGAAGCCTCGGCGACCAGCTCGATGCGAAGCATCAACACGGCAGAAATTGCATACAACGTGACTTACCCGAACGTCGGATACTCAGCGACGCTTTCGGTACTCGGTCCGGGCTCCGGATCGAATTGCGTAACGGCGGGATCGGCCACTTCTACGGGCGCCTGCTTGATCGATAACGTGCTGCAAAGCGGTACGAAGTCGGGATATGTATTCAGCCTCACGGGATCAGCCTTAGTGCCGGCGACGACCTACACCTCGACCGGCGACCCCCAAGTTGCTGGAACGAGTGGCCAGCGCCACTTCTATTCCGATGCGACCGGCGTAATCCGCGCCAATCAAACGAATGCCGCAACCAGCGCGGATAGCCCAATTCAATAACAAGTTGCTCGCCCGAATGACATGCGGCAGCCTCGGCTGCCGTTTTGTCATTTTCAGAAGACATGCTTTACCCTGAATAGAACATAGGGGGAGGAAGAAAGCATGCCGGCCATTAATCGCGTCTTGGAAGCCAACCTCCACAACTCAATCAACTATGATCCGAAGGATGTTTCACCGCGCCCTCGGATGCAGCTTGCGGTTTTGACCTGCATGGACACGCGAATCTCGCTGCCTGCGCTAGGCCTGAAAGTGGGAGACGCCCACATGATTCGTAACGCCGGCGGGATCGCCACCGACGATGCGATTCGTTCGCTGGTGGTGTCGCACTACCTGCTGGGAACGAACGAGATCATGGTCATTAACCACACCGACTGCGGGCTGATGAAAGCCTCCGAGAGCGAACTGCACCACAAGATCGAACAAGAGGCCGGCAAAGCGCCGAACGCGGCGGTGCACTTCCACGCCTTTCAAGACGTGAATGCCAACGTCCGCCAGCAACTGCGACGATTAAAGTCACACAACTGGCTGGAGGATCGAGTCAAGATCCGCGGTTTTGTCTTTGAAGTCGAAACCGGCCGACTGCGGGAAGTGCACGGCTAACTGGCCCCAGTTCTTACGGGATCTTGGCAGATTTTGACAGCCACCCTCGGGGACTGCCTGATCGAGATTCGTCTCCTTTTCGTAACGTGGATTAGCGTCGGCGAGGGAGCCCCTTTGCCGAGGCCTCGGATGCAATTGGTTCGCGGAACGGTTCCACAGAAATGCGCTCGTAACACACTTCCAGCACGGTCAGGTATTCTGTGCCGCCCGGCGCTTGGAGAACTACGCTGTCGCCCGCTGCCGACTTCATCAAAGCGCGCCCCAGAGGTGACACCCAACTGATGTGGT
>ODAK010005862.1_pt1 | contig 12432 bp, 8 predicted proteins | sample 1539591 | NCBI WGS metagenome assembly ODAK01 (sample SAMEA3539303, study PRJEB22396) | soil metagenome | biome: tundra; feature: field; material: soil | place: USA | collected 2010-05 | depth 0.15 m | reverse complement strand
AGGAAACCGGGCTTCGTGAGTTCCTCGATCACCGCGCATCCGACTGCCGCCATCAGCGGATTGCCGCAAAACGTTCCGCCCTGATCGCCGTACTCGAAGCAGCAGACATCGCGATGCGCGACAAGTGCCGCCAATGGCACGCCGCCGCCGAGACCTTTGGCCAGGGTCATGATGTCGGGCGCTATTCCAAAATGCTCGAAACCGAACAGCCGGCCGGTGCGGCCAATCCCGGTCTGAATTTCATCGAGGATAAGCAGCAAGCCCCGCTTGCGCGTCAGCTCGCGCAAACCGCGCAGGAATGGCATGGTTGCCTCGAAGACACCGGCCTCGCCCTGGATCGGCTCCAGCATCACGGCCACGGTCCGCGGCGTTATCGCCGCCGCGACCGCACCCAGATCATTGAGCGGCACCTTCACAAATCCCGGCATCCTCGGTGCGTACAACTGCTCCCACTGGGCTTTTCCCGAAGCCGCCATGGTGGCGAGCGTCCGACCATGAAAACCGTGATCCATGGTGATGATTTCGTAAGCGCCATCGCGATGTTTCACGCCCCATTTGCGCGCCAGCTTGATCGCTCCCTCGTTGGCCTCGGCGCCACTGTTGGCGAGGAACACCTGATGCAGCCCACTATACCGCGTCAGCAATCCGGAGAGCCGGATCATCTGATCGTTGTAGAAGGCGGGACTACAGTTGATCAGCTCCGCCGCCTGGCGCGCCAATGCCCGAATGATCGGTTGGGGTGAATGACCGAGGCAGTTCACCGCCCAACCTTGAATGAAATCCAGATAGGACCGGCCTTCGCTGTCGGTCAGCCACGAACCATGGCCCGCGACGAAGACGATCGGCGGCCGGGGCGTAATATCCATGACCGTGTCGAATACGTTGGTTACGGTAGTCATCTCTTGCTCCTTGTTTGCTGGTAAGGTGGAGCGACGGAGACTCAAAACGCACAAAGGCCCCCGTCGCTGCCGACGGGGGCCTTTGTGATCAATCCGCGGTCTTGCTTAACGTATGCGCGAACGTCCCACCCCCGTCGAAAGACGGCGGCGTCGACGGTCGGCGGTGGTCAGGCAAGATGCGCGATACATGCCGCACAAATGTACGACAGCCGCGGCAGTGTCAATCACCAAAAAATCAAACGCTCTCATCCTGGGCGTGTCTCGGCCTTACGAGCAGATCGTTTCAACACGTCCGCGTTAGCCCGAAGCTGAGCGTTCCCCTCGATTTGTGCTTTGGCGGTGTCGCGGAGGCCGACCGTGCGGATGAAAACGGGCCGAGTGGGCGTGCAGTCACGGTCGCGGCAGAAATACCCCAGACGTTCGAATTGTACCGCTTCACCCTCCGGCGCTGATGCCAACGCGGGTTCCAGCAGGCAGTTGCGCAGAACTTCCATCGACGACGGATTGAGATCGGCCATCACATCGCCGTCCGCGCCGGGGTCGGGGCGATTGAACAACTGCTCGTACAGCCGCACTTCCGCGGCGACCGCGTCAGCCGCCGCGACCCAGTGCAACGTCGCCTGCACCTTACGGCCATCCGGTGCGTTGCCGCCCTTGGTCGCCGGATCATATGTGCAACGAAGTGCGACGATTTCGCCCGACGGTCCGCGCACGATTTCGTTACAGGTGACGAAGAAACCATAACGCAGGCGGACCTCGCGCCCGGGGGCGAGGCGGAAGAATTTCTTTGGCGGATCCTCCATGAAGTCGTCTTGTTCGATATAGATCTCCCGCCCGAACGTGATGGGCCGGGTGCCGGCCGAAGGGTCGTCGGGATGGTTGATCGCTTGCAACGTTTCGGTCTGACCCGCGGGATAATTCTCGATGATCAACTTCAACGGCCGCAATACGGCCATCCGCCGCGGCGCCGACGGGTTCAGTACTTCTCGGATCGCCGCGTCCAGTTGCGCGACATCCACGGTGCTGTAAGCGCGGGCCACGCCGATCCGCCGCACGAACTCGCGGATCGCCGCCGCCGGCACCCCGCGCCGCCGGATCCCCGCCAGGGTCGGCATGCGCGGATCGTCCCAGCCGCTGACATGTTTTTCCGATACCAGCCGGGTCAATATCCGCTTCGACAACACCGTGTAACTGATATTCAACCGCGCGAACTCATACTGCCGCGGCCGGGACGGCACCGGCAGGTTTTCAATCAGCCAGTCGTACAGCGGGCGATGATCCTCGAACTCCAGGGTGCAAATCGAGTGTGTGACATGCTCGATCGCGTCCGACTGGCCGTGCGCGAAATCGTACGTGGGATAGATGCACCATTTGTCGCCGGTCCGCGGATGGGTGGCGTGCAGAATCCGGTACAGCACCGGATCGCGCAGGTTCATGTTGCCAGACGTCATGTCGATCTTGGCGCGCAGCACGCGGGCACCGTTGGGGAACTCGCCGGCGCGCATGCGGCGGAACAAATCGAGGTTTTCCTCGATCGAGCGGTAGCGGTCCGGGCTGTTCTGCCCAGGCTCCGTCAACGTACCACGCTGGGCGCGCATCGCGTCGGGGGCGGTGTCGTCGATATAGGCTTTGCCGGTGCGGATCAGATGCTCGGCCCATTCATAGAGTTGCTCGAAATAGTCCGACGCGTAATTCAGGTGTTCACCCCAGTCGAAACCGAGCCAGTGGACGTCGTGCTGGATCGAGTCGATGAATTCCTGCTCCTCCTTCACCGGGTTGGTGTCGTCGAAGCGCAGGTGGCAGCGCCCTTTGAATTCGGTCGCGATACCGAAATTCAGGCAGATCGACTTGGCGTGACCGATATGCAGGTAACCGTTCGGCTCCGGCGGGAACCGGGTCACGACCTGCTCGGTGTGCCCGGCCTCCAGGTCGGAGGCGACGATGTCGCGGATGAAATCGCGCGTGGGCTCAGGGGTATCAGACATGCGGCTCAACCTGGGGCAGGTGTGCCGCGAGGTCTACCTGTCGCGCAGCTTCGGGTCCAGCGTATCCCGGAGGGCGTCGCCGAACAGGTTGATCCCCAGCACGGACAACATGATCGCCACGCCCGGGAAAATCGCGATCCAGGGGGCGGTGGAGGCGTATTCTTCCGCGCCACCTTGCAGCATCAGGCCCCAGGCCGGCACCGGCTCCTGCACGCCCAGACCGAGGTAGGACAACGACGCCTCGGCGAGGATGGCCTGGCCGACAAAGGCGGTGACCATGATCAGGAACGGCGCCATGACGTTGGGCACCATGTGTCGCAGGATGATCCGCCACGCGCTGAAGCCGCAGGCGCGGGCGGCATCGACGTAGGGCACCTCCCGAATGACCAGCGCGGCCGAGCGGACCACCCGGGCGCAGCGCGGGATCAGCGGGATGGTGATGGCGATGATGACGTTTTGCACGCCGGTGCCGAAGATCGACACGATGGCGAGCGCCAGGATGATCAGCGGGAACGCCATCACGATGTCGAACACGCGCTGCATGAGCATGTCGATCGTGCCGCCGATATAGGCGCTGGCGACCCCAAGGACCAGGCCCGAACTGCCGCCGACGAACGCCGAGGACAGCCCGACGATCAACGCGGTGCGGGCGCCGAAGATGATCCGTGACAGCAGGTCGCGGCCGAACTGGTCCGTCCCCAGCCAATGGTCGAGCGACGGCGCCTCGGTCATCGCGGCGAAATCGTTCGCGGTCGGATTATACGGCGCGAGGGCCTCGGCGAAGATCCCGGTCACGGCGATGATCAGCACCAGCGCCAGGCCGAACGTGCCCAACGGCTGACGGCGGCAGAAGCGTAGCGAGCGCGACCAGACGGACGGTCGAAGGTCAAGAGCATCGGGATCAAAGACGGTAACGGACATGATTACCCCCTAACATGGTGACCCCCTTGGGGCGCCCCCGATCAGTTGAAGCGAATGCGCGGGTCGAGCCAGGCGTATAGCAGATCGACCGCCAGGTTGGTGAACACGAACACAGCCACCGTCAGCATCACCAGTGCCTGGGTCAGGGTGTAATCCTGGTTCTGTACCGCCTGGACGAACAGGCGGCCAACACCATTGAGGTTGAACACCTGCTCGGTCACCACGAGGCCGCCGATCAGGAACGCGAACTCAATCCCGATCAGGGTGACGATCGGCAGCAGCGCGTTCTTCAGCGCGTGGCGGTTGATGATGAGTTTGTTGATCAGACCCTTGGCCCGCGCGGTGCGGATATAGTCTTCCTTCATCACCTCCAGCATCGCCGAGCGGGTCATCCGCATACTGACCGCGGCGTAACGATAACCGACGGTGATCGCGGGCAATGCCACCATCGACAGGTTGGCGATCGGATTCTTCCAGAACGGCACATAATCGATCGGTGGCATCCACGGCGTACCGGTGATCCAGCCGCTGATATCGAGGACGAGCAAAATCGACACGATGCCGATCCAGAACGACGGCGTGGCGATGCCGCCGATGGCGAAAACCCGCACGACGACATCCAGCCAGCTGTTCTGCTTCAGCGCCGAGATCGTGCCAAGCGGGATCGCGATTGACACCGCCACGACCGTGGCGAGGACCGCGATCTCCAACGAAACCGGCAGTCGCGCGGCGATTTCCACAATCACCGGCTTGCCCGACCACATCGAGGTGCCGAAGTCCAACCGTATGGCGCCCCAAATGAACTCCAGGAATTGCACGATGAACGGCCGGTCGATGCCGATCTCCGCATGGCAGTTGGCGAGCGCCCTGGGATCGAAGCTCGATCCGCCGCCGCCCAGACGCACGAGGCAGATGTCGCCCGGGATCAGCCGCATCAACAAGAACACCAGCGCCGCCGCGCCGAGGAGCGTCGGGATCGTCAGCAACACGCGTTTAAGGATGTACTGATACATCTATTTGTCGAGCCAGATGTTCGCCAGGTTTTGATTGAGATAGTGGCTGCTGCTGATCTTCCAGCCTTTGACGTAGGAGCGCATGGGCAGGATGCGGTACCACCAGGTCACCGGCAACTGGTGCGCGCCAACCTCGAGCACCTGCTTTTCATATTCGCGCATCAGCACGCGGACCTTAATGGGATCGGTCTCCTGGACCATCTTGTTGTAGATCTCGACCTGCTTCGGATCGTCGTGATACGCGAAGTTCTCACTGTAGAGCTCGTGCGGCAAATAGCGCCCGGTGTCGGCGATCGGGTTGACAATGTCCTGACAGTTGGCTTCCAGGGCGACGGAAAAGTCGCCGGCCCGCATGTTTTCCAGCCACGGTCCGGTAGGCACGATCTTCTGCGTGACGGTGACGCCAATCTTGCGGAATTCATCGACCAGCCAGGTGCCGACGATGACGTAGGGCTGATCGACGTTGCGGTTCAGCATCTCGAACGACAGGCCTTCGGCGCCGGCTTCCTTCAGCAGGCGGCGCGCCTCGGCACGGGACTTTTCGATGTCGGTGCCAAAACCAGGCATCGTGATCAGTTCGTCATGCGTTGCCGCCAAAGGCGAGCCGGGGAACACGATCCCGCCGACGGTCTTCACGATGGCGATTTTACTGAGCGCCTTGGCCCCGTTCCATTGATCGATCGCCATGAACAACGCCTTGCGGACGCGAACGTCGTCGAACGGCTTGCGCTTATGGTTCGGTGTCAGAACATTGCCGCAATTCCAGTCGCTCTCCTGGACCGTGATTTTGTCCCCCAGATCCTTGAGCAACTGATCGCGCGCGGCGGGTGACTCGGCGCGGAACTCATTCGAGGCCCGGTCGGCGCGGATGGCGTCGACCCTGGTCTGTTGTTTCGGAGCGAAGATGGCGTGGAAGCCATCCAGGTACGGTTGGCCCGGGAAATAGTAGTCCGGGTTGCGCACGCCGGTCATCGACTGACCGACCTCCATGCTGTCAAATTTGAACGGGCCGGACCCCATGATGTTGCGTTCGTAATAGTGCTGATCCTTGTCCAGGATCTTGGCCGAATAGATATAGCTCCACGGGTTGGCGAGCGCGGGCACGAACGACAGCGTCGGAAACTTCAGGCGAAAGATGACCGTGGTGTCGTCCGGATCCTCGATCTTGTCGACCATGAGAAAGTTGGTCCGCCGGGCACTGGTGACGCCAGGAGGTGGAAAAACGACCCGGCGCCAACTCACCGCGACATCATGCGCGTCGAGTGGCGTGCCGTCGTGGAATTTGACGCCGGTGCGGATCTTGAAGGTGAACGTCAGGCCGTTATCGGTGGGCACCGGCATTTCGGTGCACAGATCGCAGATGAAGTCTGTCGCCGACGCGGGGTTATCCGGATTGACCCGGATCAATGTCGAATAGAACGGCGCCGTCGCGTGCAGCACCGCGTAGGTCGCTTCCCTGTGACCATCCAGACTTGGTCCACCGTCGGCCGGGATCAGATAGGTCAGGATGCCGCCGCGTTTCGGCACCTCGGCGGCGGGCGCGGCCGCTGTCAGGTTCAGCAACAGGAAAACCGTGACGAAAAGCCCGCGCATGCAACCTGTTACCTCCCTGATTGGTCCATTGTTCGCCTGGACCGTGTTACCGTCGTAGCATATCGCGTTTCGGCGGGCGGTGCCAGCCAACTCAGCGGTCCAGCCAGATATCCGCCAGGTCCTGATTGATGTAGTGGCTCGGCCCGATCTTCCAACCTTTGACGTAGGACTGATAGACCATGATCCGCTCCCACCAGAGCATGGGGAACTCGTGCGCCTCGACGTCGATGATCTGCTTTTCATAGGCGCGCATCAGAGTGCGCAATTTGGTAGGATCTGGCTCGCGCAGCATCTTTTCATACAGATCCGCCTCGACGGGGTCTTTGTAGTAGCCATAGTTCTCGACGAACACATCGTGCGGCAAATACTTCTGCGTATCGAGCACCGGATTGACGATGCTGTTGCAGTTGGCCTCGACCACCACATCGAAGTCGCCCGCACGCATCAAGGCGAACCAGGGACCGGTCGGCACGACTTTCTGGGTCGCGTGCACGCCGATCTTGCTCCATTCATCGACCAGCCAGATGCCAACGAACTTATAGGGCTGGTCGACATTGCGGTTGAGCAATTCAAAGCTCAACCCTTCGGCGCGAGATTTCTCGATATCAGGCCAGAATCCGGCGAGCTGTTGCAACTCCGCCTTGGTCGCGGCGAGCGGGGAGCCGGGGAAGACGATCCCGCCCACGGTATGCACATTCGCGATCTTCGACAGCGCCGGTCCGCCGCGCCATTGATCGATCGCCAGCAGCAACGCGCGGCGCACCCGGACGTCGTCGAACGGCTTGCGCGATGCATTGGGCGTGATGAGATTGCCGCAATTCCAGTCGCTGGTCTGCACCGTGATCTTATCGCCGAGATCCTTGGTCAGCTCGTCGCGCGCGGAGGGCGGCAGGCCGCGGAACTCGATCGCGGCGCGGTCGGAGCGGATGGCGTCCACCCGGACCGACTGCTTGGGCGCGAAGATACCCTTGAAGCCGTCAAGGTAAGGCTCGCCTTTGTGATAGTAGTCAGGGTTGCGGACGCCCTCGATCGACTGTCCGATCGTGTAGTTGACGAAACGGAACGGGCCCGAACCCATGACGTGAGTCTCATACAAATGCGGATCGGCATCGAGGATCTTTTGTTCGTAAATGAATGCGTACGGGTCGGCGAGCGCCGGCAGGAACACCGGCGTGGCGAATTTCAATTTGAACACGACGGTGGTCGCATCCGCCGCCCCCACTTCATCCACCATGGAGTACCAGTTCGCGCGCGCGCTGAGCACGCCTTTGCGCGGAAAGATGATCTCGTGCCAGCTTGCCGCGACGTCGGCGGCGGTCAACGGCGAGCCATCCTGAAACTTCACGCCGGTGCGGATCTTGAAAGTATAGGTCTTGCCATCATCCGTCGGCTTCGGGACCTCGAGGCAAAGATCGCAGACGAAACGTGTGGTATCCGCCGGGTTCTCGGGATCGACGCGCATCAGTACGCTGTAAAATGGCGCGACCGTGTGGACCGTCGCATAGGTCCCCTCTCGGTGGCCATCCAGGCTTGGCGGCGCATCCGCCGGGATCATATAGGTCAGCGTGCCGCCCCGCTTCGGGGTCTCCGCAGCGGGGGCCGCGTGGCCGATGCTGACGGCGAAACATGCCGCCGCCAGTGTTGTCACAAGCGATTTTTTTGCCTGCATTGGTTGTCTCCCTGTGCATTTGTCGGCTTATTTCGTTCGCGTAGGCTCCTTGTCGACGTCAGGTCTCACGTGCGGATCAGGCGCTTACTTATCCAACCACACCGTCCCAAGATCCTGGTTGATGTAATGACTCGGGCTGATTTTCCAGCCCTTCACGTAGGACCGAATGGGCACGATCCGCTCCCACCATGGCATCATAATCGTATGTGCCTGGGTGTCGAGCACGTAAGTCTCATATTCCCGCATCAGCGAGCGCTGCTTTACCGAATCGTTTTCGTGCAGCACCGCCTGATACAGGTCGATAACCTTCTGGTCCTCATAATTGCCGTAGTTTTCTTCGTAAACCGTGTGGGGCAAGTACTTGCCGATATCCAGCAGCGGATTGACCAGACCCTGGCAGTTGAAGTCGACCGTCACATCGAAATTGCCCGAGCGCAGGCCTTCGAAAAACGGCCCGGTCGGCAGCACCTTTTGCGTCACCTTGAGGCCGATTTTGCTCCATTCGTCGATGATCCAGGCGGCGATGTACTTATATGGCTGATCGACATTGCGGTTTTGCAGGCCGAATGCGAGGCCTTCGGCGCCGGCCTCTTTCAGCAACCGCCGTGCCTCGGCACGCGACTTTTCGATGTCGGGCCAGTAGCCGACGATCTGCTGCAACTCCTCCTTGGTCGCCGCCAGGGGCGAACCCGGGAAAACCACGCCGCCCACGGTGCGGACGTTGGCGATCTTCGCCAGCGCGGGCGCGCCCTTCCATTGATCGATCGCCAGCGCCAGCGCGCGCCGCACACGCACATCGTCGAACGGCTTCTTCTTATGATTCGCCGTGATCATGTTGACGCAGTTCCAGTCGCCGGTCTGCACCGTGATCTTGTCGCCAAGCTCCTTCGCCAACTGGTCGCGCGCCGAAGGCGGCAGGCCGCGAAACTCGTTCGAGGCACGGTCGGCACGAATCGCGTCGATGATGACCGACTGTTTCGGCGCGAAAATCGCCGTGAAGCCGTCCAGGTAGGGCAGGCCCTCATGGTAGTAATCCGGGTTGCGCTCGCCCTTCATCGACTGGCCAATTTGATATTCGACAAAACGAAACGGACCGCTGCCCATCACATTTCGCTCGTACCAATGCGGATCTCGATCGAGAATTTCTTTTTTATAGATATAGGCGAACGGATCGGCGAGCGCCGGCAGGAACGCGCTGGTGGCGAAATTCAGCTTGAACACCACGGTTTTCGCGTCCGGCGCGGACACCTCGTCAACCATGATGAAATAGGGCTGCCGAGCACTCGCCACCCCCGGCCTTGGGTGCACGATCTCCCGCCAACTCGCTGCGACGTCGGCCGCGGTCAGCGCCGAGCCGTCGTGCCACTTCACGCCGTCACGGATGGTGAACGTCCAGGTCTTGCCGTCATCGGTTGGCTTCGGCATTTCCGTGCACAGATCGCAGACGAAATCATCCGTCGAAGCGGGGTTCAGCGGATTGATCCTGATCAGCACGCTGTAGAACGGGGCCGTCGCGTGCACGGTGGCGTAGGTCGTCTCCTTATGCCCGTCGAGCGAAGGCGGCGCGTCCGCCGGGATCATGAACGTCAGGATCCCACCGTGTTTCGGCGTGCCGTCGGCGCGCGCCGGCAGCGTGGCGGCCAGCAACGCAAGCAAGCCAAACAAAAATTTCATATTAATCAACCTCTATCGTACTTCATCGCAGGCCACGATGTGACCTGGTCGAATTTCCCGCGGCTCCGGCCGCTGTTGGGAGCAGCGCGGCACGGCCATCGGGCACCTGGGATGGAACACGCAACCGGACGGCGGGTTCATCGGGCTCGGCACCTCGCCCTTGACCGGCTGGAAATCGCGGCCTTGCTCGACAGTCGGATCCGGCACCGGAACGGCGGCCAGCAACGCGCGGGTATAAGGATGCAGCGGCGCATCGAACAGCGCGTCGCTTTCGGCCATCTCCACAATGCGGCCCAGATACATCACCGCGACGCGCTGACACAGATGCCGCACCACCGACAAATCATGCGCGATGAACAAATACGTCAGCCCGAACTTCTCCCGCAAATCCTCCAACAAATTCACCACCTGGGCCTGGATCGAAACATCCAGCGCCGACACCGGCTCATCGCAGACGATGAACTCGGGATTCATCGCCAGCGCCCGCGCGATGCCCACGCGTTGGCGCTGACCGCCGGACATCTCGTGCGGATAGCGGTCGGCGAAGTTGGGATTAAGGCCGCAGACCGACAACAACTCCCGCACGCGCGCATCGCGCTTTTTCGTGTCCGGCTCGATCCCGTGCACGTGCAACGGCTCAGCGATGATCGCGCCGATCTTCATGCGGGGATTGAGCGAACTGTACGGGTCCTGAAAAATCACCTGGATGCGCTGGCGGTACTGGCTCAGCGCCTTGCCGTCCAATGTCGCGATATTCGCGCCATCGTAAATGATCTCGCCCTCGGTCGGACGTTCCAGGCGCAGAATGCATCGTCCGGTGGTGGTCTTGCCGCAGCCACTCTCGCCGACCAGGCCAAGGGTTTCACCGCGAGCAATCGAAAAGTCGATGCCATCGACGGCTTTGACCTCGCCGGTGACACGGCGGCGGACGATGCCCTCGGTCACCGGGAAATGCATCCGCAGGCCCCGTACACTAAGCAAGGGGGGAACGGTCAGCAACGGTTCGCTCATGCGGCAGCCTTGAAACAAGCGGCGGAGTGACCCGCGTTGCCAACCGGAACCAAAGGCGGACGAGCGACGGCGCAGCCCTCGTCAGCCAGCCGGCAACGCGGGCGAAATGCGCAGCCGGCATCGAGACGGGTCAGATCGGGAGGCTGTCCCTCGACCGGATCGAGCCGCGCCTGCCGCGGGCGATCCAACCGCGGCACGGAGCGCAACAGCGCCACGGTGTACGGATGTCGCGGGTCGTGATAAATTTCCGCCGCCGGTCCGGACTCAACGATGCGGCCCGCGTACATTACATTCACCCGATTCGCGTAGCGCGCGACAACGCCCAGATTGTGCGTGATAATGATCAAAGCAATGCCCAGATCCCGGGTCAGCGCCTTCATCAATTCCAGAATCTGCGCCTGGATCGTGACGTCCAAAGCCGTCGTGGGCTCGTCGGCGATGATCAATTTGGGATCGCAGGCCAGCGCGATCGCGATCATCACGCGCTGCCGCATGCCGCCGGACAGTTGATGCGGATACTGCTTCAGGCGCCGCGCCGGCTCGGCGATGCCGACCTGCATCAGCAACGCCTCAGCGCGTTTGGCGGCTTCGGCGCGAGACAGGCCACGATGTTGCTCCACCGTTTCGGTGATCTGACGGCCAACGGTCAGCACCGGGTTCAGCGAGGTCATCGGTTCCTGAAACACCATGCCGATTTCACCGCCGCGGATTTTCCGCATCTCGGGTTCGGGCAACGTAAGCAGATCGCGACCCGCGAACGTGACCGTCCCCGCCGTGATGCGCCCCGGCGGATCGGGGATCAGGCGCAACACCGACAGCGCGGTCACGGACTTGCCGGAACCGCTTTCGCCGACGACGGCCACGGTTTCTCCGGCGTCAACGGTGTAGCTGACACCATCCACCGCGCGCACGATCCCCGCACCGGTGCGAAATTCCGTGTGCAGGTCGCTGATATCCAGAAGGGGCGGCAAGGTTTGGTCGTTCTCTCTGTGAAGCCGTTATTTTTGCGAGCGTGGTAGGTGACTGTGTGCAACGCTGTCAACGGGGCGCGCGCGCTGCTTTTGCTCGGATCCTTTCGCGATGCGCGGTGTACAGTCCGCTGGCGATGATGACGGACGCGCCAACCAGGGTCCATTGATCCGGCAGATTGTCGAACACGAGGAACCCGCCGATCGTGACCCAGGGCAATTGCGTATAGCTGATTGGCGCCAGCAACGACGCGGGCGCGATGCGATGCGCCAGCACGACCAGCCATTGCCCAGCTGAGGACAGCACGCCGAGCATCAGGCAAAGTGCGAGCTGCCACCACGTGGGCCACGCGGCGTCGAACGGCAGCAGGATGGTCAACACGACGGCACCGACCAGAGCGGACCACAGAATCGTGGTCCGCGGTTCGTCGGACGACGCGATCTTGCGCGTGATGATCAGCGCCAGCGCCCAACAACTGGAGGACGCGACGCCAAACAGCGCGGCGGGCTGGAAACCGCTCGTGCCCGGCCGGACGACGATCAGCATCCCGGCCACTCCCGCCAGCACGGCGGCCCAACGGCGGATGTCGACGATCTCGCCCAGGAGGGGGATGGAGAGAACGGTGATGAGCAATGGCGAAAGGAAGCTGATGGTGGTCGCCTGCGCCATGGTCATTTCGCGGATGCCATAAACAAACA
>ODAK010005861.1_pt1 | contig 12433 bp, 12 predicted proteins | sample 1539591 | NCBI WGS metagenome assembly ODAK01 (sample SAMEA3539303, study PRJEB22396) | soil metagenome | biome: tundra; feature: field; material: soil | place: USA | collected 2010-05 | depth 0.15 m | reverse complement strand
CCTAGCGGGCCGCACGTTCAGCTTCGCCGCACCCTCACCAAACCCGGTCGACAGTGCGCTACCCTCATGTGCATTCATCCGAAATCGGCCTCCGGCCCACCCGCTGTTCCCCGCGGTTTGCAATCCAGCGAGCAACCGATGACTGCTGCTTCGATGTCGCGCCTGCTGATGGCGCACCGCTCCGTTCGTGCATACCAGGCCCGTCCGATCGAGCCCGAGTTGGTCGATCGTGTGTTGGCCGAGTCGCTCGCGGGCTCGTCGTCCAGCGGCAACCTCAACATGGTTTCGGTCATCAAGACCCGCGACGCCGAGCGCAAGGCGCGTCTGGCCGATCTGCATTTCGGCCAGCCGATGGTGCTCCAGGCTCCACTCGTACTGACGTTTTGCGCCGACACCTTTCGCACGCGTCAGTGGCTGGCGCAACGCCAGGCCCGCCTCGGATTCGCCGATTTCCTGAGTTGGCACGTGGCGGCTTTCGACGCCATGATCCTGGCGCAGACCACAGCGCTCGCCTTCGAATCTCAGGGGCTGGGCATCTGCTACATGGGCACCACGCTGCATTCGATGGGCGCCATCGCGGAATTCCTGGACATGCCGGAAAACTGCCTGCCGGTCACCAGCATGGTCGTCGGCTGGCCGGCCGAGTCGCCGGCGCAGCGTGACCGATTGCCCGTCGAGGCCTGGATTCACGACGAGCGCTACGAGCGTCCCTCGGCCGAACAGATCGATGCGCGTTTCGGCGAGCGAGAGCGGCGCGGCTGGGAGCGCTACCGGGCCATGGGTGAGGAGATGATTCAGCGCATGCAGGAGCAAGGTATCACCTCGCTGGCGCAGTTCTACACAAGCCGGATCAAGTACGACCCCGACCGCTTCGCTGAGGACTCCGTGCTCCTGAGGGCGTTGTTGCAGGAGAGCGGGTTCCTGCCGCGGCCCGCTCTTCCCGATGCTCGATAGATGAGGCCTGCGGCAGCCTTCGAGGGGCTGTCGAAGAAGCATGTGCCCCGGCTGCCGGCAAGCCGTCATTCGTTTCGCCCTACACGCGCGGCGGCATCCATTTCCTCAGCTGCGCGGCATTCGCGCTGCCCCTCGCCTTTGCGAGCGCCAGTTCGTGACGGGCGATGGAACGCAGATGTACCTCGTCGGGCCCGTCCAGGAATCGCATCGCCCGGCCCCAGCTCCACAGCCGTGCCAGCGGCGTATCCGGCGTGAGACCCATGGCGCCGAAGACCTGAATCGCACGATCGATGACCCGCGTCTGCAGCTGCGCCGTGACGAGCTTGATCGCCGAGGCATCGACCCGCGCTTCGACAGGGTCTTCGGTGTCCATTTTCCAGGCCGCGCGAAGCACGAGCAGACGCGCCTGGTCGATCTCCAATCGCGAATGGGCGATCCAGTCCTGCACGTTCGCGAAGTCTGCGACGCGATGCCCGAAGGTACGACGTTCCAGCGCCCGCTCGCACATCAGCTCGAGCGCCAGTTCGCACTGGCCGATGCTGCGCATCGCGTGATGAACGCGACCCGGGCCGAGGCGAGCCTGCGCCATCGCGAAGCCGGCCCCGAGTTTGCCGAGCACGTGATCGGCTGGCACACGCACGTCGCGAAGAACGATTTCGCAGTGGCCCTCGATCGCCTGATGGTCCATCACCGGAATGTTGCGTTCGACCACCAGGCCCGAGGTGTCCATCGGCACCAGTACGATCGAATGACCGTGGTGGCGGGCGCCCTCCGGCGCCGCCATGCCGCCGCCCTGACCGACGACGAGCGCCAGGCGGCACAGAGGATGCGCGGCGCCGGTGATGAACCACTTGCGGCCGTTGAGTACCCACTCGTCGCCGTCGCGGGCCATGCTCGTCTGCAGCTGTGTCGGGTCCGACGAGCCGACATCCGGCTCGCTCATCGCAAAGCACGACCGGATTTCGCCGCGTAGCAGCGGATCGAGCCAGCGCTCGCGCTGGGCCGGCGAAGCGAAAAGCTGCAGCAACTCGATATTGCCGCTGTCGGGTGCACTGCAGTTGAAGACTTCGGCCGCCCAGGGCACGCGGCCCATGCACTCGGCCAGCGGCGCGTAGTCGACGTTGCTCAGGCGGGTACCGGGCTGGTCGTCGCGTAACGACGGGAGGAACAGATTCCACAGGCGCAGCGCCCGCGCGTTGGCCTTCAGCGGCTCGACGACGTCCAGCGGATAGACACCGGCATCGGCGTAACGATGCCAGTCACCCAGAGAGGGCAGGACGAGGTCGTCCATGAAGCGCTCGAGTTGCGCCTTCAGGGCCAGGGACCGGGGAGAGAGGGCAAAGTCCATCGTGGTCTGTCACGGCATCTTCGCGGCCGGGATGGATCCCGCGTGTCGCCTTCGGGACGGCGCCGCGCGCAGGATTGACGTCGATCAACCCCGGGCCGCCGGTCGCCTCAGTGCGCCTTCGTGCGCGGCCGTCTGCGCTGCGCTGAACAGCGGCACGGAGCCGCCACCGCCGCCTATTTCGCAGGCGCCGAGGCGCTGCCGGCATTGAGCATGTAGATCACCGCGTTGCGGAGCTCCGCATCGCTGAGATTGGCCAGGCCGCCGCGGGACGGCATGCCGCCATGTCCGTTGATGGCCGATCGCACCGTAGCGTCGAGACCGTTCTTCAGCCTCGGGATCCACGCCGCGCGATCACCGATGCGCGGCGCGCCGCCTTTGCCCTCCTCGTGGCACTTGAAACACTGCGCTTTCACGACCTGCTCGCCGCTGCGCTCGGCCACGGGCCGGGAAGTGTCGATCGGCTCGACCCAGTTGCCGCCCGACTCGTTGACCATGTAGATGATGGCGCGCTCTATCTCCTTGTCGCTGAGCGTGGGGTTGCCGCCGTGTGACGGCATCTGCCGAATGCCCTTCAGCGCCTCTCGCGTCAACCCGGTCAGACCGAGCTCGGCGCGGGCGCTCCATGCCTTCTTGTCGCCGATCTTCGGCGCTCCGAGCTTGCCGCTGGCGTGGCAGCCGGAGCACACGGAGGCCACCACCTGCTCTCCGCTTTTGCCGCTGCTTTGCGCCTGTGCAGACCCTGCAATGACCGACAGCGCCAACGCTGCCGCTACGAGCAGCCATCGCGAAGACGATACGGCCCCTGGCGGCGAATGCCGTTCGAAACGACTGCGATTGCTCATGAGCGTAACCCTCCCCTTCGCCGGCGCCCGGCCGGGCGCCGGCGACCTTTTTGTGTATAGCGCGCAGAGGCGCATTGTTTCGTGATTTGCGTCAATCATGCCCGGATTGGTCGCCTGTTTCGCATCAGGGACTGGCCGTGTGTATGGCCAAGCCAACGAAGAATCATTGGAACACGAATGTCATGCGGCAAGGCCGTTTCATCAAGGAGGGCATACGGACGGACCGGCCGAGAACTCCGGCCTACGTGCGTTGGCGAACACACAGGCGAGCAGAAAACGCGTATCGTGGAAATATCAAGACTCGGCTGTCGAGTTGTCATGCAAATCGACATTGCCGCGATCAATACGACCGTTCACCGAATTGCCTCCAGCGACTCGCTCCCGGCCGTCGGGATGGGAAGGCAAGCGCTCGCCTTGCCGCCACCGGACAACGCTGTCCGTATCGCTGACATGCTGAGTCTGATCGTGAATTCGGTGCCGGTCCGGCGCCGCGTGCTCGGCACTGGCGACCACGTGTACAGCGCGGGCGAACCCCTCATCCACCTGTACGTCCTGAACGCGGGCGCCGTCAAGGTCGTCAATGCCGCGGCCGATGGGCGAGGGCAGATTGTCAGTGTCAATTTCCGCGGTGACTGGCTCGGCTTCGATGGCATCGCGAAGTGCCGCTACGCTTGCAGTGCGGTAGCCCTCGATGTCGGCGAAGTCTGGGCCTTGCGCTACGACGAGTTGCTTGCCGCTTGCGCTGCGTGCCCATCGTTGTTGGCTGCGCTTCATACCGAGATGAGCCGCTCGCTCACCCGCAGCCTGGACACCATGCTGTCGATGCGCACGCTGTCGGTGGCCTCCCGAGTGGCTACGTTTCTGCGCAACTGGGCCGAATCGCTGTCTGAGCGCGGCCTGCGCTGCGACCGGATCGCCTTGCACATGACACGCGCCGAGATTGGCGAGTATCTCGGCATGACTTTGGAGTCGGTCAGCCGCGGGCTGTCGGCCCTGGCACGCAGCAAGGTGATCGGCTTCGACAAGAGGCGGCGGCGCGACATTCTGATCCTCGATCTGCCGGCGCTGGGCGACTTCATCTACGTCAAATGCGATCCTGTGAGAGCGTTGTGGAGGCACCCCGACGATCAGATCATGTGTCGGGGCGAGCGCGCGACCGTTGGCTCGGGCTCGAGCGGCGGCGCCTAGATTCCGACTGGCAAGACGCCGGCCCTAGGATGGGCTGGGTCGCTTCGCACCGCTCGAAGACGATGTGGCCTGTCTCTGCGCTCTTTTGCGCGCCGCCATTTCGCGCCCCATCTCCTGTCGTTCGCTGGCGAGCAGCCGCGTACGGGCCTCGGGATAGATGATGGATTCCTCGAGCGCTATGTGATCGCGCGACAGCGCGGCGAAAATCTCGACGCCCTCGCGCAAGGTGTCGAGGTCGTACCAGTCCTGGCCGCACGCTACGGCGTCCACCTGCGGCGCGAGCTCCATCCAGTCCTCCTCGAGCCATGCGTGATCCTGCTGCAGCCGCAGCACGGCCTGCACGATGTCGGCCTTCCTGCTGCTCATCAGCTTCGGGAAGACGTGCCGCTCCTCGTCTTCGTGATGCTGGCGCGCCGTGGCCGAGAAGAAGCTGACGATCTCGCCGGCCAGCGTCCGGGCTTCCTTGTCGGGGCCGGAATTCGCAAGGTGCGACACGAGCGCGGCGAGCTTGCCCAGCGTGAACAGGGTCTGGATGTGACAGGCGTCGAGCACGTCGAAGCCGTCGCGGACGGCCGGCGCCTTGGCAGCGTTGAGCAGGTCGTCAGTCGAAGTCATGGCGGGCTCCTCGAAAATGTCCAGCCGCATCCGATCGAAGCCGAGGCGGCTTCAAGATAAGCGTAGGCGTTGCGGACCAGCGTGACCTTGATCTGGAACAATGGCCGAGCAACACGTTGCGCAGTTGTCAAGACCGACGGGGCTGCCGCCTCGAAGGCTGGCAACGGGACCGTCAGTGCAGGACGTCGACGATCTCCACTTGCACATTGCCGGCGCCCACCGCCACCGCCGCTGACAGGCCCTGCGGTCTCCTGGCTGCGGCATCGCGTTGCCGCTCTTGCTGATGCGGGCACCCACGACCACTCGCTTCACCGTCGACAGGCGCAGCGCGGGGCTCATCGCCATCGTGTCATCGAGCGTCACGTCGAGCGGCAAGTCCTTGACCTGACGACGCTGGATCGCCAGCGGCGCTTTCGGGCCGGACAGCGCTCGCGCGAAAATGAACACCGCGTCGCCGGGAGCGGCCTGGGCGACCAGCGCCGGAGCAAGCGCGATCCGGGCGCGAACCGAGGCGCGCGGGGCCGCGACGAGGCCAGGCACCGTCGCCGCAACGTCGGGCGCAGCGGTCTGCACGCGAGCCAGCGTCCGGGCCGTCGCGGGTAAGGGTGGCCGGCCGGCGCCCTGCCGGGCCCCGGCGATGACGATCTGCAATCGGCGCGCAGTCTCGCTGCCCGGTTCGACGTTGCGCAGCGCCCGTTCCCAGTGGTCGGCTGCCGTCGCCTCGTCTCCGCGGTCGAAGGCGATCGTGCCGGCCAGCGCCAGCGCCTTGACATTGTCCGGATCGAGCTGCAGGGCTTGCGCGACGATCTTTTCGGGTTCGCCATCGAGCTTGCCCTTGTTGGCCATGCCGAGAGCGTCGGCGTAGTCGGCATAGGCCTGCGCTTCTTTCGGCTTGAGCTCGACCGCATGGCGATAGGCCTGCAGCGCTTGCCGAAGGCGGCCCAGTACCGCGTAGGAGCGGCCGAGTGTGCTCCAGCCGTCGGCATCGTCCGGATTGCGCTGGAGCCGGTCTGCCAGGCGCTGCACCATCGCCTCGATCTGCGCCGTCGCCATCGCGTGCGGTGCGCTCGCCGCGTCGGCCGCAAAGGGAGCCGAGGGCGTTGGCGCGAGCACTTGTGGATTGCCGCGCCAAGCGTATCCGGCGACGCCGGCCACCACGACGAAGGCTGCCAAGCCGGACAGGAGCCGACGCGAAGGCCGCGCCGGCCGATCGCCGGGCCCCGGCCGCAGAACCTCGGACAACACCTGCGTTTCGAGGCGCTCCCGGTCGGCTCGCACGGCGTCCGCCTTCAGGACACCGCGGCCGATCAGTTCGTCCAGCTCGGCGAGCCGGCCTCTGAGCTCATCGATTCGCGCCATCGGTGCAGCGGCCGTCAGGCCGAGTCGAAATGGCCGGCCTCGCTACTCGTCGGGATCCTTGTATTCCTTCGGCAGATGGTGCGCGATACCCTTATGGCAATCGATGCAGGTCTGGCCCGCTGCCTTGGCCGCCATGTGCCTCGTGTAGTTGCTTTGCTTCTGGGCGTCCTTGCTCATCGCGTCGAAGTTGTGGCAGTTGCGGCATTCCTGCGATCCGTTGGCTTTCATGCGCGCCCACTCTATCGTTGCCAATTCCATGCGCTTGGCCTCGAACTTCTCGCGCGTGTCGATATCACCCGTGAGCTTGCCCCAGACCTCGAGGCTGGCCCGGGACTTGCGGATCAACTTCGGAACCCAGGCGTGCGGCACGTGGCAATCGGAGCAGATCGCGCGCACGCCGGTGCGGTTGCTGTAGTGGATGGTTTCCTTGTACTCCGGGTAGACGTTGTCGCGCATCTCGTGGCAGGCGATGCAGAAGGGCAGCGTGTTCGTCGCCTCCAGGCCGGTGTTGAAGCCGCCCCAGAAGATGATGCCGCCGACGAAGCCGACGACCAGCAGTCCGAGAATCGAGTAGCGGGCGCTCGGCGCGTTGAGGACGTGCCAGCTGCGCCGGATGAAGCCGGGCGATTCTTTGCTCATTGCAGACCTTGGTGGGGCTCGGACCGGTGCTCAGCGGAACGAGTAGATGTAGGCTACGGCGATTGTGCTCACGTTGTAGTTGAACGGCTGTTGGCTCGTCGGCAATCCGGCGGAAAGGCCGCCCATCTGCAGCCCGTCATACGCCCAGTCCGTGGACGTCATGTGCTGGAAGGTGTAGCCGACCCGGACCACCTGTTGCTTCGACAAAGCGTAACGCAGGTTCAGGTTGAACTCAACGGTGTCGGTCTTGACCGTCGGCAGCGCCGTCGCCGGGATGTAGAACGCGGCGATCGTGCCGGCCGGGGCGCCGGCCACCGCCAGAGGATTGTTGGCGTAGTTGCCGCCGGTGACTCCGTTGTCGGAGCGCGCCTGGCTCCAGGTCAGGCCGCCCGCGACGTCGAGCTTGCTGCTCATCAGCTTCTTGCGCGTGAACGTCAGGCCGAGCGTGCCGACCTTGTCGCGCATGTCGGTGCCCCAGTTGAGGCAGGGGTCGATCTTGTTGCTGGCATTGCGCAGCGCGATGGTCGCGAAGCAGCCGCCGGAGACCGTGGTGAAGCCGGCGACGTTCGCCGCGGCGCTGTTGGCCGTGTAGCTGTTGCCGGCACTGCGCGAACGCTGGTCTTCGTAGGTGTAGAACACGCTGAGGTTCAGCTCATCGGTCGGGCTGTACGTGCCTTCGAGGTTCAGGGCCCAGCTCTTGGCGCTCTGCAGGCCGTAGACCGAGTTCGCGTAGCGGTCGTCGTTGAGATCAAGCCCCGCCTGCAGCGACAGGGTCTCGTTGGCCTGCCAGTTCAGCGAAGAGCGCAGCTTGTCGCGGTTGCGGTCGGCCATGTCGAAGCGGCGCATGCCGGGCAACTCGCTGATCCGGTTGACGTTGCCGTAGAACGCGTTGGCCAGCGCGTTGTTGAGGGGGAAGAAGAAGGACTGGGCCGATCCTGCGGTCGCTGCCGGATTCAGGCCGAGGATCGGGCCGTAGCCGGTCAGGCCGAGCGAGGTGAGCGTGCCGTAGGCGGTGGAACCGGCCGGGGCGCCGGTGGGCGAGAGATTGGCCGCCGGCACCAGGGCGAGGAAGGCGTCCTCGTTGTAGTCGACCGTGCGATGCGCGGTCGAAAGGCCGATGCGGGCGCCCAAGTGCTCGAGCGCGTTCAGCCGCCACTCGGCGCGCAGCGTGCCCTCCTTCGTCTTGTCCGCATCGACGCAGTCGATCCAGGTGCCGTTGCAATAGCGGTCGATGGTCTGGTAGTCGGCGCCCGCCGCGATCGCCTGGCCCTTCGCCACGGCATAACTGGCGTCGAGGTTGAGCTGGTTGAGCCGCTTGCTGTAGGGCCGGTTGGCGTTGATGTTTGAATTGGAGCCGAGGCCCGGGAAGTAGCTGCTGAACACCGATGTGCCGGAAGGCAGCGCTCCCGCGTCGTAGAAGGCGTAGGTATTGACCGGCGTGCGGTTGTCGCGCTCGTCGAACTTGTAGCCCGCCGAGACCGAGAGATCCTTGACCGGCCGGCTGACGAGTTTCAGCGTCGCCCCGCGGGTGACGACCAGCCCGTTCAGCGAACTCACCGGCACCAGCGGCGTGCCGGAATCGGTGAGGAAGGGGTCGTTCTGGATGCTGCGCCCATAGGTGAGGTTGCCGGTGAGCCGGGTGCTTGGCGTGAGCGCATAGATGGCCGTGGCGCTGAACTGGTGGGCCTGGTTGCTGGGAGCCGTACTCATCGTCTGCGCGTTGCCCGGAGAGGCCCAGTTGGACCAGGTCAAGGAATGCGCGTTGTTGACAAAGAGCGAGCCGTAGTAGGCGGTGTTGAAGGTCAGCCGTTCGCCGGCGTAGGTGGCGCCGAGATTGATCTGCTCGGTGGTCTGGTCGATCCGGGTCGGCAGGATCGTCGAGATGTCGCCGCCGCTGAAGGCGGAGAGCACGGCCATCGGCTTGAGGCCTTGCTTGTCCTCGCTCGAGTAGCCGACGTTGACCTGCCAGTTGCGGTTGACCTCGTAGGTCATGCCGAGGCCGTATTCGGTCCGCTTGGTCGAGAGGTTGACGTTGTGGAATGCCGGCAGGTCGGCCGCCTGGATCGCATTGGCCGTTGCCGTCTGCGCCGCCGTCGGCGCCGTCAGGACGCCGGCGACGAGTGCGCTCGACGCCGTGACCGCCGGCGACAGGCCGCGTGCGTTGGGGCTGGCCGCGCTGACGCGCGGCACCAGCGGCACCAACCAATTCGAGGGCAGCGTGAACGTGTTGCCGCCGGCGCCGATATAGGGTGTCTGGTAGCTGTCGGATTGGTTGCGCAGCAACTCGCTGTAGTGCACGTCGATCCGATAGAGGCCCTGCTCGCCGTTCTCGATGGCGATATTGCGCTTCTCGAGCCCGAGATCGGTGGCCTTCAGGCGCCAGCGCGTCGCGTCGGCGCTGTCGTAGGCGCCGCCGCCGCGCAGGTCAATGTTGCCGATGGCGAAGATGCCCTTGCCGCGGACGCCGTTGTATTCCGAGGCCTTGGCCGAGGCGGCGCTGACGTCGGCGGCGCCGACCTCGACTGTGTTGGTCGGCGTGGTCAAGTCGGCCAGCGCCGGTTCGGCGTCGGCGGCGCGGGCCGCGCCATGCAGGGCCAGCACCGCGAGCGCCGATTGCACCGCGAATACCGAGGCCCGCAGCGGCAGATTCATCGCATGCGTGTTCATGACGATCTCCTGTGAGGCGAGGCTGGTGCTAGCGCTGGAACTTGGAGCCGGCCGGATGGTTCGAGCCGTGCACCAGGACGTGGCAGTTCAGGCAGGCGCGCCCACCCAGCTGGGCACGTGCCGCCGCGTTGGCCAGCGGGTTGGCGCCATTGACAGTGGTGACGTTGCCGTTCTGCAGATTGGCGCCGCTGTTGACCTGCGCGCCGTGGTCGCCGCTGTGGCATTCCTGGCACAGCCACGGTGGGCGGGCCTTGAGCAGCGGCGTATTGGTCGAGCCGTGCGGCGTGTGGCAGTTGGTGCAGTCGTCGGTCACCGGCTGGTGTTCCCACAGGAACGGGCCGCGCTTCTCGGCGTGGCAGGTGTAGCAGGTGTCGTTGACCGAGTTCTTGACCATCAGCGTCGGGCCGACGCTGCCGTGCGGGTTGTGGCAGCTCGAGCAGGCCATCAGGCCGGCATCGATCGGATGCGTCGAGACGAGATGCGTCTGGGCGCGCTGGGTCTTGTGGCAGGTGTAGCAGACCTCGGGCTGCGTCCCCTTCGACAACACCGGGTCCGACTTCACATGCACCGTGTGACACGCCGAACAAGGCACGTCGTGGCTCTGATGCTGGCTGGCATCCCAGTAAAGCCGCTTGCCGGCCCTGTGGCAGGCCAGGCACGTCTCTTCCTGCTTGAGCGCCTCGGTCGCGGGGTTGACCGTCGTTCTCGTCCCGAAGACGACATCGGGCGCCGGGCGGCTGGCGTTGCCCTCGCCCTTGCCGCCGGCCACGTGCTTGTCGCTGGTGCCGTGGCAGTTCTGGCAAGCCGGGGTCCGCGCGTCGGCGGTCACGCCGTGTCGCGTTTGGTAGATCGACAGCAGCGGCTTGCTCTCGCTCTCGTCATGGCAGCGCGTGCAGACCGCGTCCTGCTTCAGGCGCTTGGCGGACGCGTCCGCGCCCGGGGCAGGCGCGGCGGTCGCTTCGGCCCCCGCAACGGGCTCCGCCGCACCGGCCGAGCCGGCGGCGAAGACCAGCGCAGTGACGACCACGGCACACGCACGGCCGAACAATGTCCTCATGACGATGCCTCCCAAGACCATCGGTGCCGGAGTTCCGACCGGCACATTCGGAGCGAGCCTGGATCGGCCCTTACTGCGCCAGAATCCAGTCGGCAAGGTTCTTGATCTCGGCGGGATCTTTTGCCTTGATGATCTTGTGATCCTCTTCGTGACCGTCAGGGAACTTGGCTTTTTCCCCACTCGTCAGGTGGTGGATGATGTGATCCTCGGCGTCGGCCTTGCCCTTGTATTTCGCGGCGACATCCTTGAATGAAGGACCGTCCTTTTTCTTTTCGACGCTGTGGCACTTGAAGCAGTTGTTCTGCCGTGCCAGGGCCTGGGCTGCGTCGGCGTCGATCGCTTGCGCCGCCTGCGCTGCGAAGAAGGCACCCAAGGTGACCGCGAGGCATCTGAGCGCCCCGCTGCAATTCAAGAAGTTCATTTCGTATCGGTCCTCAATGTTCGTTGTTCGGCACGTGGTCGGCCGCTCTGTGTCGGCGCGATCGAGTGATAAAACAAACGAAATCCTACCGCTAGTCAATGGGGCTTACGTGGTTATTAATTTTCGTGAGCACGTTGATCTGAATCAAACCATTCGCAAGGCTTTCTGATACTTCTTGTCTAAAGGCATTGGCGTCGTCGCGCGGCCATGCTGAGGGCTTATTCAGCCTCGATATGCCGGTCGTGGATGATCGTGGTCCAGCGCGTGACATCCCGCTTCACGAGGTCCGTGACTTCCTGAGGTTGTCCACCTTCGGCGACGATGCCGAGCCCGGCGAATCGCTTTCGTACCTCGTCCGAAGCGACGGCCGTGTTGACGGCGTCATGCAGCCTCGCAAGCTCTGCTGCCGGTGTCTCCGTCTTCGCGAAGAACGCCGAACCACGAGTACAGCACGAAGCCGGGAACCGTCTTCTGAACCACGTCGGTCTTCGGATCGAAGGGCGACGGTCGATCCGAAGTCACGCCGATCAGCTTGATCCTGCCGGCGGCGGCTTGCGCCCGCATCGCGTCGGTCGGTGTCGTCAGCAGGACCTGCACGTCGTTGGTCATCAGCGCGGTGAGCGTCGGCGCCTGTCCCTTGTACGGGACATGGTCATTTGCAAGCCGGTCTCCCTGGCGAACAGCTCGCTTCCGAGGTGGCCGAGCGAGCCGACGCCGGCGCTGGCGTAGTTGAGGCTTCCGGGATGGGCCTTCGCGTAGGCCAGGAAGGACTTCATGTCGGTGGCCGGCACGGCATCGCTGATCGCGAGCACCATCGTCGCCTTGGCGACAAGGCACATGGGCGTGAAGTCCTTCAGCGGGTCGAACGTGGCGTTTTTTTGCAACAGCGGCGTGACGGCGCTCGGCCCGTTGTTGCCGAGAAAGAGCGTGTAGCCGTCGGCAGGCGCATGCAGCACCTGCTGGGCACCGATCGCACCCCCGCCTCGGGAATGTTTTCCACGATCACCGTCACGCCTAGCGCCTGCTGCAGCGGCGCTTGAAGAATGCGCGCCATGGCGTCGGTCGGGCCGCCGGCCGAATAGGGAACGACGACGCGGATCGACTTGTCGGGGAACGCGGCCGGCGCCAGATCGGCCCGGTGCGCGCCGCCGATGGCGACGTGCTCGTCGTGCCGATCACGGCGCGCAATTTCGCGGCGCTCTGCCAGGTGACGGGGCTGCCCGAGCTGAAAGGCGATCCGCGCGTTGCGAGCCTGCCGGCACGCAACGCGAACTGGGCGGCCATGATGGCAGTGGTCGAGCGCTGGACGCGCGAACGCAGCGTCGCCGAATGCGACGTTGCGC
>ODAK010005858.1_pt1 | contig 12434 bp, 8 predicted proteins | sample 1539591 | NCBI WGS metagenome assembly ODAK01 (sample SAMEA3539303, study PRJEB22396) | soil metagenome | biome: tundra; feature: field; material: soil | place: USA | collected 2010-05 | depth 0.15 m | reverse complement strand
CCGGCGCTGGCCATCGACGGGCTGGCCTTTGTGCTGCGCAAGCGGACCGAGCACGAGATCGACGACTGCTATTTCGCCTCGCTGTCGGCGCGCACGGTGACCTACAAGGGGATGCTGACCTCGCACCAGCTCGCCGGCTTCTATCCCGATCTGGCCGACGAGCGGCTGGTCAGCGGGTTGGCCCTGGTCCACTCCCGCTTCTCCACCAATACCTTCCCGTCCTGGCCGCTGGCCCACCCGTACCGCTACATGGCCCACAACGGCGAGATCAACACCCTGGCCGGCAACCGGAACTGGATGCGGGCCCGCGAGGCCCTGTGTCGGACCGATCTGATTCCGGGGCTGGACCGGGCCTTTCCGATTGTGACCCCCGGAGCCAGCGACTCGGCGTCCTTCGACGAGGTCCTGGAGCTCCTCCACCTGGCCGGGCGGCCGATCCACCACGCGGTGCTGATGATGATCCCCGAAGCGTGGGAGAACCACGGGACGATGGACCCGGCCCGCCGCGCCTTCTACCGCTTCCACGCCTCGCTCATGGAGCCGTGGGACGGGCCCGCCGCCGTGGCCTTCACCGACGGTGCGGTGATCGGCGCCGTGCTCGACCGCAACGGACTGCGTCCGGCCCGCTACTGGGTGACCGACGACGACCTGGTGGTCCTGGCCAGCGAAGTCGGCGTGCTGGACGTCCCGCCGGCCAAGGTGGTCCGCAAGGGCCGCCTGCAGCCCGGCCGGATGTTCCTGGTGGACACCGAGGCGGGCCGGATCGTCGACGACGACGAGATCAAGGAGACGCTGGCCGGCGAGCAGCCGTACGGCACGTGGCTCAGCGATGGCCAGATCAACCTCGACGAACTGCCGCCGCGGACCATGCTGACCCCGCAACACGCGTCGGTGGTCGGCCGCCAGCAACTGTTCGGCTACACCGACGAGGAGCTGCGGCTGCTCGTCGCCCCGATGGCCCGCACCGGCGCCGAGCCGATCGGGTCGATGGGCACGGACACGGCCATCGCCGTGCTGTCGGCGCGGTCGCGCCTGCTCTACGACTACTTCACCCAGCTCTTCGCCCAGGTCACCAACCCGCCGCTCGACGCCATCCGCGAAGAGCTCGTGACGTCCACGCGCGTGACCATGGGCGGCGAGGACAACCTGTTGACCGAGAGCGCTCGGCACTGCCACCAGATCGTGCTCGCCTCACCGATCCTCAGTATCGACGAGTTGGCCAAGATCCGCTACATCCACGAAGCCCAGGCCGAGTGGGACTTCCACTCCGAGGTCGTTGACGGCCTCTTCGACGCGGCGGGCGCGGGAATGGACGCTGAGCGCCTGGCCGGCGCCGTGCAACGCGTCTGCGACGAAGCCGTCACCCTGGTGCGCGCGGGGGCGAACATCATCATCCTTTCGGACCGCAACACCTCACCCGAGTTGGCGCCCATCCCGAGTCTGTTGCTCACCTCGGCGGTGCACCACCGCCTGGTCGACGAACACCTTCGCACCAGCGCCGCGCTCGTGATTGAGGCCGGCGACGTGCGCGAAGTCCACCACGTGGCACTCCTCCTGGGATTCGGGGCCTCCGCGGTGTGCCCGTACCTGGCCTACGAGAGCATCGACTCACTCGTCACGACCGGCGAGGTCGCCAGCGAGTCTGCGGCCGAGGCCCGTTACCAGTACGGCAAGGCTCTCAACAAGGGCATCGTCAAGGTCATGTCCAAGATGGGTGTGTCGACCGTGGCCAGTTACGTCGGCAGCCAGCTCTTCGAGGCCGTCGGCATCGACGCCGACGTTCTGGCCCGCTACTTCCCGGGCTTTCGCTCGCGCGTGGGCGGCATCACTCTCGAGCACATTGCGCGCTCCACGCTGCAACTGCACGCCAGCGCGTATCGCCCGAATCCCGCCGAGCGCGTGGAGATCCGCAATCGTGGCGAGTACCAGTGGCGTCGCGACGGTGAGGTACACCTGTTCAACCCGCGCACCGTGCAGAAACTTCAGCACGCCACTCGCGAGAAGCGCTACGACATCTTCAAGGAATACACCACGCTCGTCGACGAGCAGGCGGACGCGGCAGTGACGCTTCGCAGCCTGCTGCGCCTGCGTCCGGCGGCGGCTCCGCTGCCCCTCGACGAGGTGGAGAGCGTGGCCTCGATCTTGCGCCGTTTCTCGACGGGCGCCATGTCCTACGGTTCCATCTCCGAAGAGGCCCACACTACCTTGGCCCTGGCGATGAACAAGATCGGCGGCAAGTCCAATACCGGTGAGGGTGGCGAAGACGAGGACCGATTCGACGTCAACGACCCTCGGGGCAACCGTCGCTCCGCCATCAAACAAGTCGCGTCGGGCCGATTCGGCGTGACGAGCCGATTCCTAGTGAACGCCGACGATCTGCAAATCAAGATGGCCCAGGGCGCCAAGCCCGGCGAGGGCGGACAACTTCCCGGTTCCAAGGTCTACCCGTGGATCGCCAAGACCCGATACTCGACACCCGGGGTGGGTCTGATCTCGCCACCGCCGCACCACGACATCTATTCGATCGAGGACCTCGCCCAACTGATCTACGACCTCAAGAACGCCAATGACCAGGCGCGCATCCACGTCAAGCTCGTGTCGGAACAAGGAGTGGGCACCATCGCGGCGGGCGTGGCCAAGGCGCACGCCGACGTGATCCTCATCTCGGGGCACGACGGTGGGACCGGCGCCGCACCGTTGACGTCGCTGAAGCACGCGGGCACCCCCTGGGAACTGGGTCTCGCCGAGGCCCATCAGACGCTGGCGGCCAACGGCCTGCGCAGCCGCGTCGTGGTCCAGGTCGACGGGCAGCTCAAGACGGGCCGCGACGTCACCATCGCCGCGTTGCTCGGCGCCGAGGAGTTCGGCTTCGCCACGGCGCCGCTCGTCGTCTCGGGCTGCGTCATGATGCGCGTGTGCCACCTCGACACCTGCCCTGTCGGCATCGCCACGCAGAATCCGGTTTTGCGTGAGCGCTTCACCGGCCGTCCCGAATTCGTCGAGAACTTCTTCGAGTTCATCGCCGAAGAGGTGCGCGAATACATGTCCCTCCTCGGTGTGCGCACCCTCGATGAGCTCGTGGGTGACGTCTCGCGTCTCGAGGTGACGTCGCTCGAGGACGGGGCCAACCCGCTCGATCTCCGGGCTCTCCTGGTCACCACCGACGTCGAACAGCGTCGCCAGAGCGTGAAGCAGGAGCACGGCCTCGACGAGGCGTTGGACTGGCGGTTCATGAACGACGCCTTGCAGGCTGCCACGTCCGGGGTGCCGGTGAGCGTGTCACTTTCCATTCGCAACGTGAACCGCGCGGTCGGCACCCTGACCGGCAGCGCCATCACCCGTACTCTGGGCGCGAGCACTCTGGGACACGACCACGTGACCATCAACCTCGAAGGATCCTCCGGTCAGAGCCTCGGTGCCTTCATTCCGGCGGGGCTGACGCTGCGGCTGACGGGCGACGCCAACGACTACGCCGGCAAGGGCCTCTCGGGTGGACGCATCGTGATTGCCCCTGCCCCCACGGCCACCTTCAAGAGCCACGAGAACATCATCGCGGGCAACGTCATCGGCTACGGCGCCACCAGTGGTGAGATATTCATCAGCGGCGTAGTGGGGGAGCGCTGCGCGGTGCGCAACTCCGGCGCCACCATCGTCGTCGAGGGCACCGGTGACCACGCCTGTGAATACATGACGGGTGGCGTCGTCGTGATCCTCGGCGGTATTGGACGGAACCTGGCCGCGGGCATGTCGGGCGGCACTCTCTACCTCTACGACCCCGACGACGACGTGCATAACCACCTCTCGGCGGGTGTCTACGAGATCGACCCCCTGGAGTACCACGACGAGGACCTGCTGCACCCCCTGCTAGAGCGCTTCTTCGCCGAAACGGGTTCGGAACTGGCTCGCAAAATATTGTCCAACTGGCGCTCGGAGCGGATGAACTTCATTCGCATCGAGACGTCGGAGTATCAGCGAGTACGAGACGAGTTACGCAATGGGTAAGCCCACCGGATTCCTGGAGTTCGAACGGCACGGACCTTCGATGCGCCCGGTTCAGGTTCGCCTGCGCGATTGGCGCGAAGTCTATGAACCACAGGCGGATGAGGCGATTGCGGTCCAGGGATCACGCTGCATGGACTGCGGCATTCCCTTCTGCATGCAGGGCTGTCCCCTGGGCAACCGCATACCGGTCTTCAACGACCTGGTGTACCGCGGCAAGTGGGACGAGGCGGCCGAGCAGTTGCTCGACACCAACAACTTTCCCGAGTTCACCGGGCGACTGTGCCCGGCACCGTGTGAGTCGGCCTGCGTGCTGGGTATCGGTGCCGACCCCGTCACCATCGAGCGACTCGAGTACGAGGTCATCGAACACGCCTACGCTCGCGGTATCAATGTTCAGCGCACCAGCGCCGTGGAGAGCGGACGGCGCGTCGCGGTCGTGGGGTCCGGACCCGCGGGTCTCGCCGCCGCCGCGCAATTGCGTACCGCTGGGCACCGCGTCGAGGTCTTCGAACGCGCCGACGCCATCGGCGGCCTGCTGCGATACGGCATTCCGGAGTTCAAACTCGAGAAGAGGGTCCTCGACCGACGCCTCAAGGCCATGAGCGACGCCGGCATCGTCTTTCACACGTCCGCTCCAATTGGCGAGAACGGCACCACGTTGTCCCAACTGCGGGCCGACTTCGACGCCGTCGTGCTGGCCATCGGCTCCACTCGACCGCGACTGATCCCGGTCCCCGGTGCGGACCTCGGTGGCGTCTACCCGGCCATGACCTACCTCGAGGCAGCCAATCGTGCGGTGCGCGAGGACCGTCCTTCTGACATCGACGCCCAGGGTAAAAACGTGATCATCTTGGGCGGCGGCGACACCGGTGCCGACTGCCTGGGCACCGCCCACCGCCAGGGCGCGGCCTCGGTGACGCAGATCGAGATCATGGACGAGCCCCCGCACGAACGGCCCACGGACCAACCGTGGCCCACCATGGCACGGCTCTACAAGGTCACTGCCGCACACGAGGAGGGTGGCGAGAGTCAATTCGCGACCGAGACCCTCGAATTCCACGGTGACGACGTCCTGAGCGAGATCGTACTGCGCGACAACCAATCCAACGATGTCTCGAGCACCCGGACCGATCTGGTCTTGATTGCGGCCGGCTTCGTGGGTCCCGAACTCGACGCGTTGGGGATCAATACACCTCAGACCGTCACGCCGCGCGCCACCATCTCGGTGAGCAAAGAGTGGCGCGTAAAGTCACTGGAAGGGGCCACACCGGTCTTCGCCTGCGGCGACGCGGTCCGCGGACAGAGCCTCATCGTATGGGCCATCGCCGAAGGCCGCTCGGCGGCCGCGGCAGTGGACAGTCACCTGAGGGGCGCGCCCTCGGCACTGCCGTCGCCCCTCGAGCCTTACAGCCTCTCCTGGTAGGTTCGAATTCTTATTTCGTTCGGCGCCCGTCACTGACCTTCTAGTAGGCCTTGCGATTCTTCCATCGACGCGCCACAACTGAGTCGGACCTCGTCAGTGCTCTTCGTCGCGACTACCAGGGCAGCACGAAGAGGCTCTCGGTGACCTTGAGCAGCAGACCAACGGCGTCGTCTTCGCTCAAGGTACCGTCAATCATCATGTCCCACGCACCCAAAATAGCGCGGATGATCAGGCCCATCTTGGCGAACGCGAGTGGCGTGGGCTGGGCCTGAGGATCGATGAGTTCGGCCCATCGCAACACCACGTCATGACGAATCTCGGCAATGGTCGGCCACAAGTCCTTGGGAAGTGCGGTGATGTCGCCAAAGACATTGCGCATCAACTGGCGATCGCGAGTGGGCAGGCTCAAGACTCGCTGCAGTTGCTGTTCGACTAAGTCACGTATCTCGCCACGACGGGCGCCATCTGACTCGAGCGTCGACTGCAACTCGACCAACCGCATGCGAATGACCTCCACCAATAGGGTGTTGAGGTCCGCGAAGTGCTGGTAGACGAGCTGTCGTGAGATGCCGGCGCGGTTCGCCACTTCGACAATGCTCATGTGCGACACGCCTTCTTTGGAGAGAACCTCATCAGCGACACGAAGAATTGACTCCCGACGTGACTCGGCTGACAGGTAATGGCGCTTACTGGGTCCTTCGCGGGCATCGGGCACAACTCATAGTGTAACGAACTTGACATTGTGTAAAATTTGTAACGACATTCAAGTGAGTTGACGTCATCGCGACAGATGAGAAAGGTCGAGCATTGTCAAGTGCCTTACCGATCTTGGTCGGCTCGACCGCGCACGGACTGGCGCGCTGGGGGAGTGCTGCGCGAGGCGTCCGTGGCGCGTCATCGGAACCTGGTTGTTCGCGCTGTCGATCATTGCCGGTGTCTCTGCGTCGCTGCACGCCACCTTCGACGACAACGTGACCCTCAGCGGAACCCAGGCCAACACCGCGCTGGATCTCATCGCTCCGAACGTCCCCGGAGCGCCGGCCTCCTCAGGACTCGTCGTCTTCACGTCGGCGACTCCCCTGAGACAACACGAGTCGATCATCGCCGAGACGGCGAACCGACTCGCACACGTCGCCCACGTTGTCAGCGCGACGAATCCCTTCGGTACGTCGGGTGTCTCGCCAAATGGACTCATCGCCAACACCTCGCTGGCTTCAACATTCCCTCGCGGGCCCTGCCCGGCGCGATTATCGGCCAACTCGACGCCGCGGTCTCTTCGGCGAGAAGAACTGCTGGCTACCGCGTCCCCTCGATCGGATCGTGCCCCACATCACCATCGATTGACGGCGAGCAGTAACCGCGCCGTCGTGCTCCAAAATCACAGGTGTGGTCTGTAGCATCGATACTGACGCGTCCAAAGGGGAACCATGCGAAGCACAATGCAAGACGCACCATTGCTCATCCGTGACATCGTGCTTCACGGCCAATGGATGTACGCCGACAGACAAGTATTCACGGCCACGCCCTCGGGCATGGTGCACGCACCCTTCGCCGAGGTCGCCCAGCGCGCGGAACGACTGGCCGCAGCGCTTCGCCGACTGGGCGTGCAGCGCGACGACCGCGTCGCCACCTTGATGTGGAACAACCAGACCCACATGGAGGTCTACCTGGCGGTCCCGTGCATGGGCGCGATCCTGCACACACTCAACGTTCGGCTCTTTCCCGACCAGCTGGCGTACATCATCAATCACGCCGACGACAAGGTCATCGTCGTCGATCCGAGTCTGGTGCCCCTGCTGGCGAGAATCAGGGAACTGATCCCCGGTGTACGCCACTTCATCGTGAACGGACCGCTCGAGGAGGCACCTTTTGACGTGATCGACTACGAGGACTTCATCTCCGCCGAGGAGCCGGGGTTCGACTGGCCCGACCTCGACGAGAGGGACGCCGCGGTGATGTGTTACACCTCGGGGACCACCGGCGTACCCAAGGGCGTGGTCTACTCGCACCGTTCAACGTGGCTACACTCGATGGCCTCGACCAGCGCCAATTCCATCGCCATCAACGACCGTGACCGCTGCCTACTGGTGGTACCCATGTTCCACGTCGCAGCCTGGGGCGCCGTCTACACCTCGTTCATGGCGGGCACCGAGCTGATCATGCCCCAGATGTTCCTCCAGGGTGAGCCACTGCTCAACATGATCATGGAGTTGCGGCCTACAGTGGCACTCGGCGTGCCGACGATCTGGAACGACTTGTTGCGTGCCGCGGGAGGACGTTCCGATGCTGACATGTCGAGTCTTCGTACCATCGTCGCTGGTGGCGCCGCGGTCCCGCGATTCATGATCGAGGCCTTCCGTGAGCGCCACGGCGTCGACGTGCTCCAGGGATGGGGGATGACCGAGACCAGCCCGTTGGTGGCGGTATCGATACCCCCCGTCGGGGTCAGCCCCGAGCACGAGATCGACTATCGCGTCAAGGCCGGACGCGTCATGGCCGGTGCACAGATCCGCATCACCAATGAGGCGGGGGACGTCCTCGCCCGCGACGGGGTGTCGGTGGGGGAGTTCGAACTTCGCGGACCCTGGATCACTGGTTCCTACTACAACAGCGAGACACCCGAACTCTTCCGTGACGGGTGGTTGCGCACCGGCGACATTGGCACCTTGGACGCCCACGGCTTCATGGTGGTCACCGACCGCTCCAAGGACATGATCAGGTCCGGGGGTGAGTGGATCAGTTCGGTCGAGCTGGAGAACACCGTCGCGGGCCACGAGGGCGTGTTCGAGGCCGCCGTGATAGCCGTGCCCGACGATCGTTGGCAGGAGCGGCCGCTGTGCGTGGTCGTACGCACACCTGGCTCCGAGGTCAGCGCCGAGGAACTACGCGCGTACTTGGAGCCCTTCGTCGCCAAGTGGTGGCTGCCCGAGCACTGGAGCTTCGTCGAATCGCTGCCCAAGACAAGTGTCGGCAAGTTCGACAAACGCGGTCTGCGCCGCATGTTCGCCGAGGGGCAACTCGTGGTGCAGACCCTATGAGTGAATCACTCACGGAATTGGCCGACGCCGTCAATTCGATCGAACGGCGCGTGTCGGACGTCATCTTCGACGCGGTACGCGCCCAACTCCGCGAGGACCAGGCCGATGGGGCCCGCGAATTGGAGAGGCGCCTGGCGAGAGTTCGTCGCAGCCTGCAAAAGGCCGAGGGACTGTTGCGCGGTTACGACGGCGACTGACCGCTCCAGGTGTTGACTTCGTTGATAACACGGCGCAGGGTGGCGTAACTACGGCCGTTAAAGCCAAAAGTGACCGTCGTACCCTTCGCCCCGGTTCCCATCGTGAAGGACAGGTGGTCGAACAACGACGCGAGCCGGGCGAATTCCTCGTCGGAGGGCGCGTAGCGCACGTTCACCATTGCCTCGCCGCTGCCGGTGACGCAACCGAGGTAATTGGCGTAGAACCCCGTGATTTCCGCCACCGCGTCTTCGACGTTGTCACAGAGGTAGTACGCGACGTCGTCGCCGGGACTCAGGTATCCCTCGGCCACGACCTCGCGGGCCATGAAGTCGAACCACGACGACCAGAACGTGCCGCCCGGCTTGTCGACCAGCACCACCGGCACGGGGTCGGTCTTGCCGGTGTGCAACAACGTCAGGATCTCGAAGAGTTCGTCCATGGTTCCGACGCCGCCCGGGAAGGAGACGAAAGCCTGCGACGAACGGGTCAAGATGACCTTGCGCGTGAAGAAATACGAAGTGGCGATGTGACGGTGCTCGACGTCGACGTACGCGTTGGTGCCGTGCTCGAAGGGCAGTTCGATGTTGACGCCGATGGAGTTGTCACGACCAGCACCCATGGAAGAGGCTTCCATGATGCCCGGACCCGCTCCGGTCACCGTCAACCAGCCGCGCCGAGCCAGTTCGGCGCTCAGCGCGGACGCCAAGCGATAGAGCTCGGAGTCGGACGTAGTGCGCGCCGAGCCGAAGACGGTCGCCTTGAGCGTGTTGCGCCAGGGCTGGAATAACCGCGAACCGTCGAGCAACTCCTCCAACGCAGTGACGGCGCTCTGAAGATCACCGAGATTGCTCTCGTACTGGGCGAGCGAGAGTGCCCGCGTCACCAGCGCGCGGATGACCGCGACGTGCTCGGGCGAGGTGACGGTGCCGGCGGTGGATTCGGCGACGAAACGCTCGATGGCGTCGGGGGTCACGTGAGGGCCTGGTACAGCGTGGTGCGCTGGTGCAACGGCCGTCCGAGCGGCTCCACTAGACGCTCCAACATCTCCACGTCCATCGCTTGGCCGTGCACGGCCCCGGCCGCGCGCGAGATGTTCTCGTCCATCAATGTCCCGCCGACGTCATTGGCCCCGGCCTGCAGGATGCGGCGCGATCCCTCGACGCCCATCTTCACCCAGCTGACCTGGATGTTGTCGATCTTGGTCGCGTAGTGCAGTCGCGCCACCGCGTGCATCAGGACCGCCTCGCGGAAGGTCGGGCCCTTGCGCGACTTACCGCGCAGGAACAACGGCGTCGCCATGTGCACGAAAGGTAGCGGGACGAACTCCGTGAATCCGCCCGTCTCCTCCTGCAATTCCAAGGTACGAATCAGGTGCGTCGCCCAGGAGTGCGAGCCCTCCACCGCGCCGAACATGATCGTGATGTTCGAGTTCAACCCCACCGAGTGCGCGGCACGGTGCACCTCGAGCCACTGGTCCGAAGAGAGTTTGTCGGGGCAGAGGATCTTACGGATGGGATCGTCGAGTATCTCGGCCGCCGTGCCCGGCAAGGTCTTGAGACCGGCCTCCTTGAGTCGCGTCAAATAGGTGGTTAGATCCTGGTCGGAGCGGCGCGCGCCCTCGAAGACTTCGAGCGCGCTGAAGGCGTGGATGTGGATCGAGGGCGCTCCCGCTTTGACTGCGGCCACCACGTCGATGTAGTACTCGCCGTCAAAGTTCGGATGGATACCGCCCTGCAGGCAGACCTCGGTCGCCCCGAGGTCGTACGCCTCACGAACCCGCTCGGTAATCTCCTCGAGGGTCAACAAGTAGGGGTCGCCGCGCAGGTTGAGCGACAGCGGCCCCTTGGAGAAGGCACAGAACCGGCACTTGAAGGTACACACGTTGGTGTAGTTGATGTTGCGATTCACCACGAAACTGACGTTCTCGCCGGAACGCTCGCGTCGCACGTGGTCGGCGAGCTCGACGACGGCATTGAAGTCACCCGCGCGCGCCTCAAACAACGTGACGAGTTCGCCGTGGTCGAAGCGATACCCCGGCACGTAGCGCTGGAGGATTGAAGTCACCGCGCTCGAGCGCGCGGTGCTCGTGGGCGCGGGCGGGGGCGCCGCCTCCGCACCCGAGTGCCAGTTGTCGTCGCGACTCAGCCCGCTGGCGTCGCCTTGGGCGAGTACGTGGGGGCGAACCGCGTCATCGAGGAAACCCTCGGCCGCGATGTGCGCGGGGTAGACGGTGAGACGTGGTGCGAGAACGAAGCCCAGCGCGTCGCACTGTGCCGACAGCGTCTCGATGGCTGGCCACGCTCGCTCGGGGTTGACGTGGTCCTTGGTCACCGGAGAAATCCCGCCGAAGTCGTCAATTCCGTAGCGAAGCAACCTGGTGGGATCGTCGCTCAGATTGGGTGGCGCCTGCAAGTGGATGTCGTCAGGCAGCAGAAGCCGCGCGACGGCGATTGTCCAGAAGAACTCCTCGTCCGACGCCGCGGGCGAGTTGGCCATGGCGGTGCGCGCCTTCGGCAGGAAATTCTGGATGATGACCTCTTGGACGTGTCCGTAGCGAGCGTGACTGGCCGCAATGGCCTCGAGAGTCGCGAGACGCTCCCGGCGGGTCTCACCGATGCCGACGAGGAGCCCCGTCGTGAAGGGGATCTTCAGTTCCCCCGCGAGGTCGAGGGTGGCGAGTCGTCGGGCGGGTTCCTTGTCGGGCGAGAGCCGATGCGCGCGCAAGTCGGCGAGGCTCTCGAGCATCATGCCCTGTGACGCCGAGACCGGGCGGAGTTGGCGCAATTCGAATTCGTACAGCGCGCCAGCGTTGACATGCGGAAGCAATCCGGTGGACTCCAGCACCATCTGCGCCGCGTTGGCGACGTAGTCAACCGTCGAGCGATAACCGCGCGCTGCCAACCACCGCGCGGCCTCGTCGTAACGAAGCTCGGGTCGTTCGCCCAGCGTGAATAATGCCTCGGTGACGCCGGCGTCGCGGCCAGCGTGGGCGACCTCCATCACTTCCTCGAGGCTCATGTAGGGAGCACTCAGACGCGCGGGGGCCTGGGCGAAGGTGCAGTAGCCGCAACGGTCACGGCAGAGGTGGGTCAGGGGGATGAACACCTTGGGCGAATAGGTCACCACGTGACCATGGGCCGCGCGGGCGCGCGCGAACGCGGCGGTGGCCATTTCGTCCAGTGACATGTCCAGTACTTCGTCGATATCGGTCAGAGAAGTTGGAGTCTTCATGTCCTTGATACTACGAGACGAGCCCCAGAACCGACCCCGTCTCGGTGGGGCCTTCGACCATGATCTGAAACACCGGACGCCGTGCAGCGGCCATTGTCCGGTAATCGTCAATGGCCTGGGCCATGTCCAGATCGTGAAAGCTGTAGACCCGGCCCTCGATTTCCTGCGGCGAGATGCGTGGACGCTGAATGATCTGCAGTCCCACAACCGATACCGGTCCGCCCTCGTGCAATTGTCCGGTCGTGAGCAGATTGCGCGGCCCAAGATTGGCCCTGGTAGACCCGAACTCGTTCTCGATACCCACGCGAAGGGCGGCGAGATCCTTCGACGCTGCCCAGGGCGCGTAGGCCAGGACCGTGAAGTATGACGCAATGTCTCGCCGTCCACGACGTCACGCGCCCGCTCCGCCGCGTCGTTCGCCTCGCGCGCCACCAGGCCGTCGGTCAAGTAGCCGCCGCACAACCCTTCGCGCAGCTCATCCGGTGACCAACCCGCGTAGAGGGCGGGCAGAAGAACGACGGGCGACAGCGAGGAGAAGCGTC
>ODAK010005857.1_pt1 | contig 12434 bp, 11 predicted proteins | sample 1539591 | NCBI WGS metagenome assembly ODAK01 (sample SAMEA3539303, study PRJEB22396) | soil metagenome | biome: tundra; feature: field; material: soil | place: USA | collected 2010-05 | depth 0.15 m | reverse complement strand
GAGCCTCCGTGAGCAACGGCTCGAGGGTCCTGAGCATCGCGGCGTGGTCGTGGCTCGCCTACTTCCACCAGATCACCAGGATGCGATGTGTCGTGTCCATGGACGTTGTTGTTATGAGTAGGCAGCCGCATGCGAAATCACCCCGGTGGGCCACGCGTCTTCGAGTCCGCACGATGTCTGGGGTTCTGGCCAAGCGCCTGTTAGACCCAAGTGCGGGGATCCGCCCTGTTTCGTGCTGGGACGACGATCCAGAACAGGACGGCCTCGGCTTGGCCGAGGTTGCGCCATCTCTCGACTCGTTCGCTGTCGGTGACCAGCACCTCGCCGTAGCGGACTGCCGGCGTCTGTCCCGCGACCCGCACGTGCACGAGACCGCTGGCGACGGGTGCGGCCCCGGGGATGGCAGATGCGGTGGATCTCGCGCAGCAGATCGGCTGGCTGCGCCAAATCACTGCCGGGTCCGGCTTCGACCACCGCCAGGCGACGAGGATCGAACGCTCCGACGGCGTTGCCTAGCGAGATGAACGTTCTCGTGTCGAACGTGTCGCTCAAGCCCGCGATCGCACCATAGAACGGTTGCACCGGTGCCCGATCACGTTGCCACACGACGTTGTCGCCCCAATAGAGCCCGCCGAGCACCGCATCGACCGCGTCGATGCCCGTGCTGACTCTCTGCTCGGATCGGTCGCTGTCAAGCACTGCCGTCAAAGAACACGATCGCACGAATTACCTCGCGGTGCTGCCAGAGCCCGCGTTCTAGCCCCCGGCTGGTAGCCACTTGGGCTTCCAGAACCGGCACCGCCTGCGACGGAAGCGCACGGCCAGCCTCAGTGTCCGAGCAGCAGCGCTGTAGCGGATTCGCAACGGCGGACCAGCCGATCTAGAACCGATGTCGCCGGCCGCCCTGAGGCCCGCGAAACAGAAGGCCCAGCCGACCCGAGGAGCCCCGGATGTCAAAACTCCCCAGTTCCGCCTTCACTGAGCGTGGCGCGCTCACGATGTTGCACTCCGAAAGCTGAACGTGCGGCAGACGATCCTTACTCGCCTCCGGCTCGCTGCGGGTGGAGATGCTCTCGACACCACACTAGCGTGCGGAGCCGACGGGACCCGCCGGCCAGAACTCGCGATGCGCTCAACTCGGCTGGACCAACGTCGGCGCTGTCGCGACGTTACCCGCACGCTTCGACACATCGTCGCGCAGGGCGGGCCCCCGCCCCCAATGCGCGCAGCCGGCGTCCTGATCTATCGCGGGCCGATCCGCGCCCACACTGACGATGGGCTCGCGCGCCAACCGCCTCGACAGCCCGCAACCCACCCCCGTCACAGAAGCCGCGAGCGCCCAGCGGCTGAAAACGGATGCCCTAAGGGGTCTTCTCTACGTCACTTCAACGCCTGGCCGCTTCGACGTGTGAACCAACAAGCGTGGAAGATCTAGCTGCACACCCGGCGAGAAGATCGCAGCCTCTGATCTCGCCAGCCCGCGAGTGACTCCCAGTGGCGACCCTCCTCTTTAACGACGAAAGAGACACCGACTGGATCAGGCTTTGCCGCAGCAGTGCACATATGCGCCTCATGACACGTCTCCGCGCCTCGCGCCTGGACGCCGCTTTGGCCAACGGCGCCTCCCCGGACTCAAGCGCAGCACTCTCGCTCCATGCACACACGCTAATCAGCGCGACCACCCGCCGCGAGCTCTCGTGTTCGATCCACCGCGTCCTGCGCAAAGCCGAGTGCCCACACCACCCCTACGATTCCACCGCGCCGGTCTGTCGGCACAAGATCCTCCAAGCCACCATTGCCCTCGAAGAGCTCGCCGACTACCTCCAAGGCCCCGATCCCGTGGACGTCCGCGGCGTCGCACAAGTGCGGCTCCTGCTTAGAGACGGCTCCAGCCCCCTATACAACCACCCGCGCGCGGACGACCTGCATCGCTCGCTCCAAACAGCGCTCGACGCGCTCGCGCTACGCGGCTAGCGGCTTCCTCACAATTCTGGCGATCGGGCGGTGGCCGACTCGGCTGGCGACTCCGCCTCTAAGTGTCTCGAGCGGAACTCCGTGATGACCTTCCAGACTGGCACGTTCAGTACGAGACCGACCAATCGCCGTCCGCGCGGCGGAATGGACGAATACCAGGATCGCCAAGCTGTGCGGCTTCGATCGCGCGTGAACCGGGGACGGTTCTTGTTAGTGTCAAGGTCGCATATCGCGGGACGCCGCCTTTGCCGGCCGGTTGCCGCGCGCAGAGGCCGTGCTCTGTTGAGCGCCACTACCACGTGCCGAGCTTAGGCGTCAGCCGTGACTATGCCTGAGAGATCTCCGCTGAGCCTCTCGCCAAGTCAAGTGCTAGATCGCGGGCGACAGCAACCGCGCAGGTGACCGACATCGTCAAAGCCTCGCTTCTGCCGGCTATCATTCCGGTTGAAGCGAGTCCTCGGGCAGCTCGTACCAGCGCTTGCGCTCACCTACGCGCGCACGAAGCTTCCAACGGCGGGATTTTGGTTGCCGCTCAATTCGCTCTTGCAGCTCACGAATGCTCCGCGCTACCGCGGGCAGCTGGTGGAACTCAGGCAGCTCCACTGCATACTGCCCCACACGCTCGAGCACGAGCGTTGCGGTGCGCCACCATCCCCAATCGGCAGCCAGATATTCGGCGACGTAGTCGCCGTCGATGCCGTGCGATGCGATTGGATGATCGGCGAGAAGCGCCAGCGCGTCTTTGTAGTCCTTGTCGTTGGTCTCCATAACCTGCAGCTTGAAGAGCAACAGTTCGGCGAGAGGAAGCGTGTCGGCCTCGACGTTTAGGCGAGCGCGGAAGTCCATTTCGTGACACATGGTGAAAGTGTCGAGGAAGACGTCCGCCTCGCAATGAAGTTCGGGATTCCAGTAGAACTGGCGGCGCTGGCCGTGAAGAGCGGTGAATTCGGCATGGGGCTCGTATCCGGCGCTCTCAAAGAGCTCGAGCAGCGCCGCGCGCTGGCTACCGAGGCTGGCAAAATCGATATCGGCGTAGCCCCTCACAAGGGGGGCGCGAGAGGCAGACGGACAGCGCATGCAGACGGCGACGCCCCCCATTACTCGAACTGCCAATCCCCTTTCCTCAGAAAGGGCCAGAATCCGGTGCGCCTCGGCGTCGGCCGAGCCAAGGGCATTCGGGCGACCCTCCTCCGAGTCGACCCCACGAGCATCTCCGCCGCTAGGTAGCTGGTTGGATAGGTTCACTGCCGTTCCCCCTGAGGGCTTTGCGAGGAGCCGTAAGTGAGCGCCCGACGCCCCAAGCTCCCGCCGTACTCTTGTAAAGCAGCTTTAGATAGACGAACGTCTCGACGTGCGCGATATCCGCGATTTCACCGATTTCGTCGACGAGGGTTCGCAGCATCGTGGCGGCATCACGGCAGACAAGCTCAGCCATCACGTCGTATCGTCCGGCTGGTACGACTACGTAGTCGATTGCGGGGATCGTTGCCAGTGCTCGGGTTACCGCGTCGTAATCAGCGCCGCTCCTAAGACTGACCCCGAGCCACGCCATTGCGTTGAACCCAAAGTTCAACGGATTGCCGACGGCGATCACCTTCAAGACACGCTCCGCGTTCAGCTGGCTGAACCGGTTCGAGATCGTGCGCTCGGAGATGTCCAGTTTCCGGCCGATATCGCGGAACGACGCTCGTCCATCGTGCTCGAGCTCGCGGATGATCGCGATGTCGACGTCATCGAGTTCGCGCGGATGGTCCTCAGTTGAGCTCGTACCGACGTCGCGCCCATGGTCGCCGCTCGTTGGTAGGAGCCACTGAAACTGCTGGCGCACAAGTTTCAGATACACGAAAGTCTCGGTGCGAGCGATCCCGTCAATCTTCCGCAGGTCCAGCAAGATGCGGTCCAGATCGGCGGCGTCAGGGCAAGCGATCTCTGCCATGACGGTGTAGCGTCCCGAGCTGATTACGACGTAGTCGACACCTGGAAGTTCGACGAGCGCCCGCGCAACCTTCTCGATGCTACCGGGTTGGACCACAATCCCGATCCACGCCAGGCACTTCAGCCCGAGCACACTTGGGTCTGCGACCGCAGTGACCGCGAAAGCGTTCGAGTCGGTCAGCCATTCGTATCGGCGCCGCACGTGCGCTTCGGACATTCCCACTCGCTCAGCCACGGCCGTAAAGGCCATTCGGCCGTCCGTCTGAAGCGCAGTAAAGATCGCGTGGTCCTGTGGGCTCAGAAGCAAGCCAACCTGGTCCGCTGGGGGGGCGAAGTTGGGGCTCATTCTAGGCCGTGAGTAGCTGTGCCGAACCAATCGTGCCGTCGGCGAGGTCGATGATCGCCGACCGGAGTATGCCCTCGCCGTACTCGCTTCCGGGGTTGATGCTAGTCGTCGCGCCCAGGCCCCGGATCCCCGCGCTCTCATGGATGTGGCCGTGTAGCGACAGCATCGGTGCGTATCTCGCAATCGCATCCCTAACCGCGATTGAGCCCGCCGATGCTGCCTCCCCGACTATGGGGCGTGGGGGCGAGACTGATGTATCGAGCTTCGGGCAAAGGTCAAGCGCCGAGCCAAGCGGAGGAACATGCAGGTTGAAGACTGCGTGCTTGGGGTCGGTCAGGCGGGCGGCCATCTCCTCGATCCGGTCGCTGAGTTCGACCTCGGGAATGTCCCGCGGGCATTGCCATGGAGTGGGATTGCCATATCCGGTCGAGATCATCTCGATGCCCGGCGCGAGTTCTTTGACCTGGCCTTCGGCGTTCTGTACGTATGGGGCGTCGTTGAGCACGTCCTCGATGATGAGGTAGTCGTCGTTGCCCCCCGTGACGAAGACCGGGACCGCCAGCGGCTCTAGCCGTTCCGCCGCTCGGTTCATCCAGTCCTGGACCTGCGACACGCATGCGTTGAGGAACGTGGCATCGACGAAGTCGTCGTCTTCACATAACCGCTGAAACTCTGCTTCGCTGACCTGGATCGGGTATTGCCCTGCGTCGCTTATTCGCCGACGCAGCGCGCCGAGCTCGGCCACACCGGAGGCGAGGAGCACGGCGCCGGCAAACTCGGCTACGAAGGACCCGTCTGCTTGTTGCACGACCGGCACGATGCGTTTTCCAGTTAGGTCGCCCCCAATGATCGCTACGTCGGCCTCATAGACAGGCACCGCGTTGAGGAACTTCCGAAACACGGCCTCCGAGCCGTGGAGATCGGTAGCGAACAGAATCCGTGTCTGTCGCGTCTTGCCACGTCGCCGGAATCCCATCGCGGTGCCGCGCTCTGGTCTAGACGCGGCCCGTACCTGCAGGATTGGCGCGTACGCCTAGCGCGTCGAGGGCCAGGCGAGTAGCCACGCGGGCTGCCTTGTTGGCTGGATCATAAACCGAAGAGCACTCCGTGATGACATAGGCGTCAACGCCTTGACGAACGAACGCGCGGATCATCTTGATGACCTCCCGTGGGGTGAGGCCGCCCGTCTCCGGCGTCGTGACGCCAGTCGTGAAGCCTTGGTCAAGCACATCGAGGTCCGTGTGCAGAACCACGCCGTCGGTGCCGTCCCAGGCAATCTCCAGAACACGCTCGATCGTCTTATCGATACCCCATTCGTCGATGTCCCAAATCGTAACCATCTGGATCCCCGTACGGTCCACGTATTCTCTCTCGACGCGAGGGTTCAGAGGTCCGTTGATTCCCACCAGCGCGACGTTATGCCCATCCACGTTCGGCAACTCGGCCGTGCGGCTGACCGGGCATGCATGGTTGAGTGTCTCGCCAGCGACTGCTTCCGCCGTGTCCATGTGCGAGTCCATCTGGATGTAGCCCATCTTTCCTTCGATGAGCTTCGACATCGCGCTAGTAACGGGAATCGGGCAAGAGTCATCGCCTCCGAAGATGATCGGGAAGGCACCGGCCTCCACGATCTCGGTGATGCACCGCTCGGCTCGATCAAACGTCCGCCGAGCGTTGCCGGGCACGATGGATACGTCCCCGCAGTCGGTTAGATTCAGCGCGTCGAACAGATCCACTTGGAACTCGCCGTGGTAGCTGAGGTAATGCTCGGTGGCTCGCCGAATAGAGCGGGGGCCGTAGCTAGCACCCGGCCGGCACGTGTTGGTTCCCTCCCACGGGAGACCAAGGACGGCAGCCTTGACTTCGGCCTCCTCCAGCCGATCACGCACCGGAGGGATGACCTGGGCGCCTAGGAAGGTTGAGATCCCGGAGATCAGGCTGTTTGGGAAGTCCTCGTCGCCTTCTCGCCGGCCAAACGTCACGTAGTGGTCCTGGGTTCGTACTGTGCTTGCTTCCATGTCGTTGCGTCCTCCGGTGTGGCAGGGGTGGTTTAGGGTTGTGCTTCTGGCTCCTCCGTAGCAGTCCGCGGGCGGAGGTCTACTCGGGCGGCACGTAGCGGTGCGCTAGCGACGTGTCCACGCCCGAGCGCCGCCGATACATCCGCCATCCTACGTAGACGACGACGCCACTAGCGAGCGACGCGGCAATAAGGATGCGCGAGCCGCCAGAAGTGAGGCCGAGCTGGGTGAAGGTGAAGGCGACCCACAGCAGCGCGGCCACGCAGCATGCCCCGAGCGCTCCGGCTACAGCCAGCAGAGGAACGCCAACGATCCGGTACCTCGCTGCCGGCGCCGCGTCGAAGATCTGTTTCGCGCGGTAGGGGAATACGGCGCCACCAAGGCAGGTCACGCCTACGACCAGGACGCTCATGACCGCGCCGCCGATCAGGAAAGTTGTCTGCCAAGTGGGCTTGTAGGCGAATGCGGCGGCCACGCCAAGCGCGAGGACGCTCCAGATCGTGGTGGCTTTGACGGGCGTGTGATACCGCGGTGACATGTCACAGAAGAGTTTGGGAAGCGTCCCATCGAGTCCCATCGCCATCATCACCCGCGAGGCGTTGGCAAACACGACATTCCCGATGCCGAAGCCTCCAGCGATGAACCCGATGCCGATCAGGACCGTAATCGCCGTGCTGTTGGAAAGCATCGAAAGGAACACGCTGAAGTTCGGCGAGTAGCCTGGCTTGATCGCTCCCGAGCCGACCGCCAGCGCGTATTGATCGAGAAAGCGGTTGCCGACGATGCTCGTAAGGAGCATAAACGGCAGCGCGAGCATGACCAGAGCCACGACTGCTCCAGGGATGAGAAAAGCTACGAACAATCGTCGGAGGCTGTTCGCATGCTTGACCTCGCCGAGCAGGCCCTGCGCGGAATACATCGAGTATGGGATATAGGCCGCCAGCACGGCAACCCAGATCAGGGTGTGGCCAAGATTGAATCCAGGCTGACGAAACCCGTGCCGAGTCGCCGCGGCGATCACTGACCGAGTGGTTATCCCCGTGCCAGCGTGGAACGTGTTGAAGCTGCGTGCGAAGTTGGTCCCCAGGTTCGCGAGTAGGAGACCGATGATGGTCAGCGTCGCGATGACGATCGCCGGCACCAAGACGTAGCGCTGAAGAGGTCGATAGACACGCAGCCCGAAGACCGTAAGCGCCCAAGCGATACCGACCACGATGGCGGATACGACAAACGTCCCTGTTTTCGTGAGCAGCCAGGTCGCGACGCTGCTGGCGCCGATCGCCTGAAAGATCGGAATGAGACCGAAGGTTGTGACGACAAATGCGCCGGCAGCTGGGAATGCGAGCCAAAAGATGAGCTGGCAGGCCCAGGGCACGGTGAAGCCGACCAGGGGATTAAGGGATCTTGACTCGTACAGATAGTCGCCTCCTGCGCGCGGCATGGCCGACCCCAGCGCCGCGTAGACGAAGTACACGATGACTCCCAGCAAGAGGGTGAGCACGAGCATAAGCGGGATGCTGATTCCAGGCGACACGAATTGCGGTGTCGGGAACAAGAAGACGTAGCCGAAGAGTCCGCCGGTAGCAAAGATGCCGTACCAGGCGATGTCAACCAGCGTGAGCTCGCGGACCAAGCCCGACGATGCCCTAGCAAAGCGAGGCGTCGCGACGGACTTTTCGGCCGGCGCCACAGAGGACGTCGTACCAAGCGGGGCGGTGCTCTTCACGGCCATGGCTCTCCTCAGTCGTCAGACCTATGGCTATCGCTGACGTAAGCTGTCGCGCGACGGCAAGAGACTTGCAGAATCCGTCACGCAGGTCAAGTATCTGACGAGTCATGTTATGATATTCGGACCGTGATAGCCAACCGCGAGACCGCGGCGGCGCAATTTGGCGCACATCCTCCGCGCGGCGCAGCGCGGCGGCTGATGCTTCTCGATGCCGTTCTGAGGATCGTCGCTGACGTCGGCACGGACGCTGTCACGCACCGGCGAGTTGCTCAAGAGGCGGGACTGCCGCTCGCGTCGACCACTTACTGGTTCGACTCCAAGGAACACCTGCTCACTGCAGCGCTCGAGCTCGCCGCCGAGCGTGATGTCGCACGGCTTCACGCACACGTGGCAGAGCTGAACCGCTTGCCAGGTTCGATTGACGCGGTCGTGGCGGCGATCGTCGAGCCGGTTGACGAGGATCTGCGGACCAGCAAAGGCTCGCTGCTGGCGACGTACGCCCTCCTGCTCGAGGCCGCGCGACGGCCGGTACTGCAGGCGCTAGCCCACGGCTGGACCGAGGCCTACCTCGATGCGCTCGGTCACCTTCTCCAGCGCGCTGGCTCGGCCGCTCCGCGCGAGGATGCGGTGCTGCTACTAGGCGCCGCCAACGGCTTGCTGATCGAGCAGTTCGCCTCCGGCAGCAACTCCAACCTCCGCTCGCAACTACGTCGCCTGACGGTCGCGCTGGTTGGCGAGTGAAAGGACGACAACTACACGCGCTCTTTTCAAGCCCGTCGGTCAGGCTGTCAAGCCCACCAGCCGCTGCGTGCCGTTGAGATCACGACCGCTCACGCTCAGTGCGTGTACGGGCAACTCGTCGAGCGCCTGGGGTCCGACGACGCTGCTGTGATCAGCTATCCGCGAATGGGGCAGCCCGACGCGGTATGACCTAGTCGAGCTGCCCGATCTCTGCCGGTCCGCGCCGGGCAGACGACGGCTTGGCGTGATTGAGACTAATCGAGTCGAACCGGAAACACGCACCGGCGGACGCGTCTCTGAGCGGACACCCGTTTTCCGCGCGGAGCGCGTTGTTGGTTATTCCGCTCTGAGTACTCGTGGAAGAGCGAAACCAGGGCTCGCACCCACTGTGATGATGCTGCGCTGCGATCTCGAGGTTCCGTGAGATCGCGCCCAACCGCTTGATGCATCTCGGGTTCCTGCAGCGCGCGGTGCGGAACGGTCGACTCCGCGTGCATCGGACGCCCCGGTGCTCAGTCGAGGATGAGTTCCGCGCCGACGCTGGCGGCGATGAGCGGTCCGAAGGCGGCGGCGGGCGTGTACGCGCCGGGGGGCGCGTCGCTGTGGGCCAAGCGGGCGGCGATCTCGGCGGCGACGGCGGCGGTGTAGTCCATCGCATCGCCGGCGCGCAGCCAGCCTTCTCGGGTGGTGCCGTCCGGCCAGCTGATCACGGCATGTCCCCACGAGTGTTGCCGGGGTCGCGGGCGAGGTTTGATGCGGACGGCAGCAAGGCGTCGCGTGGCGAAGCGGCGCAACGACGGGATCGACATCGGCGCCCCGGCGAGGGGCAGGATCGCTCGGACCGGTCGGCCGGTCGGAGCCTCGCTGGATGTCGCGGTCACCGATGGCGCGCCACTGGCGATCCAGGCGGCATGCAGCTCCCCGGTCGGGACGTTGCCGACGCCCAGCACCTGGCCATCGGGCAGTGTGATCCTCTGCGGGTCGCCGCCGAGCTTCGCTCTTACGAGGTGGCCTCCCTCATAGCGTCGTCCACCCGCGGGAAGGCCTTCCACGATGCTTGCAGCCAGTGCCTGTCCCAGCGTCCCGGCTTTGAGCTCGACAGACGGGAGCGCGTCGACGCGCACGGTGGTTGGGCTCGGCTGTCCCTGGCAGAGCTCTGCCACGAGCGCCTCGGTGGCCAACACACCGAAACCCGCCCCGGTGATCAGCGTGCTGCCCGCCGCGATCGCCTCCTCATGCAGACCGAGCAGCGCGGGAACGGCGACGATGCCGTTGGCAAGGTCGAGATAGTGCCCGCCGGGCAGACAGGGACGCGCGATCGGCACCGCGGTCCGGGCGAAGGGACCGATCGTGTTGATCACCACTGCCGGGTGATGGCGCGTGATCTCGGCCTCAGCCTCTTCAGGCGAGCGAGCGACCAGGGTCCCGATCCGATCGTCGATGCTTACGGCCGCAGCCGCCAGGCGGTCCGGGTCTCGCCCGACGAGCACTAGCGAGACGTCCGTGCCCGCTAACCGGGCGGCAACGGCACGCCCGATTCTGCCCGTGGCACCGAGAATCCATATCTCGATCGTTGACCCGCTCTGCGACATCAGGTGCTCCTCCTCGTCGGCATCGATGCTCTGGTGGTCGATGGCACGCGACCAAACACTGATGGCACGGCGTGCCATCAGTGCACCATAGCATGTGATGGCACGGTGTGCCATCATCGTCTACAGTACTGCTATGGCGAGATGGGAGCCCGGGGCAGAAGCTCGACTCCGGAAGGCCGCGCTCGACCTGTACCTGAAACGCGGCTACGAGAACGTGACGGCGACGGATATCGCAGAACATGCCGGGCTGGCCAGACGCACGCTCTTCAGGTACTTCGCCGACAAGCGTGAGGTGCTGTTTGCCGGATCTGAGCAGCTTCCAGACGCCGCGACCCAGGCAGTCCATGACGCCCCGACCGCCCTCGCTCCGCTCGACACGGTCCTACACGCCCTCGACCTGATCGGCACGCAGCTCGCCCAGTACAGCCGACACGCCCGTGAACGGCGGACCGTGATCGCCTCGAGCCCCGAACTGCAGGAGCGCGAACGCACCAAGCTCGCCGCGCTGACAAACGCGATTGCGCAAGCGCTGAGCCAGCGTCAGGTACCCCGCGCGAGGGCAGAACTGCTTGCACAGGTCGGCGTCGCGACCTTCCAAGCCGCCTGGGGGCAATGGGTCGACCAAGCCGATGACGCAAGCTTCCATGACTGCTTCGAGCAGGCCGCCGCGGATCTCAAATCGGCGTTCGCCGCATCCATCCGTCCGTCCCAGCCGAGCCGCACCAGACGAGCTGCGCAAGGAACCTAAGAGCAGGTCTCGCCGACGATCGCCGCACGCTTCTGCTCGTCGCCACATCCGGGGCTCGGAGCGTGGAATGGCTGGTCGATGGCCGCGACGGTGTTGGACCGTCGCGTGGCGGAGCCGATCGCGGCGCGTCGCGTGGCTACCTCACGTGCTGGATCGACCACGGCTCGAAAAAGGGGGCAGCGGCGACTTGACGCGGACCGCTGTCCTCCCGCCCAGAAGCCTGATGGCCAGGGCGGGAGGACGAGGCGGAGGGCGGGGACTACGCCGCCTCGGCGTCTGGCTGGTCGTCCAGGGCGAGCTCGTCGAGGTCGGACGCCGCGCGGTGGCCGTCGAGGTCGACGGTCGTGTCTGCGCTCTCGTTGACGACGAACGCGTCGCGGTTCAGCGACGCCAGCGCTGGCGAGAGCATCGGCCGCATGAGCTCCCAAACGGCGGCGCGCAAGGCGCCCTCGCCGCCAAGCAGCGCGTCGCGCAGCTTGCGCTCCAGCCGCCCTGAGCCGAGCGCCTTGGTGCGGGTGACGCCAGCGGGGTCGAGCACGAACGCGGCGCTCAATCGCGCGGTGAGCTGGGCGATGCCGCGCAACGGATCCGGGTCGGCGAGCGCGCGCTGGAGCTCGGCGTCGGCGATCGCGTCGATCTGGCACGGCTCGTGGCGGCCGGTGTCGCCGACGGGCTTCTCGCGATCGCGGTCGCTTAGCCCGGTGCGGCGCGAGGCCGGGGGATCCGAGCCGAGCTCGGATGCCCCCGCACCTCACGAGCTCGTGACGACCGCGTCGCTCAAGCCCCACATACGAGCTCGAGCGCTCGCTGCTTGAGCGAGGTGCCCTCAAACGAGCGCTGGACCTGGTTGGTCCTCGCGGTGTACCGCCGACCGTAGTCGAGGTGCTCAGCGATCGCGTTAAACGCGACCCACTTGGTGCCGGGGCTGTTGCCGCTGGTATCCCCGGCGCTTCCCCTGCCGCGGAAGAGCGCCAGAACGCTCTCTATCGCCCGCTCTCGATTGGAGCGCGCGAGCTTGCCCATGTCCTGGTCGATTACCCACAGGTGCCGCAGCACGCTCCGTTCCAGCGTGTGCTCGCTGATCGGCTCAAGCGCCAGCCGGTCGGCGAGCTGTTTGAACTGCTTCTGGTAGTCGATCGTCATTCCCAGCACCTGCCTGGCCTCGACGAACTTCGCCTGCAGATTGCCGGTGTGCCGGAAGCGGAAGGTCCGCTGCGCGCTGACTCCATATTCGGCCTGACGTAGCGCTGCGCCGAGCGTGTTCGCGCAGACGATCCGGATCGGCGTGACCGCGGCTGTCACGGCCATCGACCCATCGTGGCTGTTGGCGACGTATATGTAAGTCGCTGAT
>ODAK010005856.1_pt1 | contig 12435 bp, 12 predicted proteins | sample 1539591 | NCBI WGS metagenome assembly ODAK01 (sample SAMEA3539303, study PRJEB22396) | soil metagenome | biome: tundra; feature: field; material: soil | place: USA | collected 2010-05 | depth 0.15 m | reverse complement strand
GATCCCGCTGGCGGCTCGTGGTCCTGCAGGAGTACCTACGCGGCAGCGGTCGGCGCTTCATGCTCGAGCTGCTGGTTCCCGCCACCGCTGAGCAGCGAGCCGCGCACGACGGCGACCGCTTCGACGAGGAGATCCGTCCGGCGCTGACCGCGACCGCGATCGAAGAGCTCGCCTCCGAGGGCTTGCGCCCCGACTGGTGGAAGCTCGAGGGCAATCGGGAGCCGGGCGCGGCCGTCGTCGTCGCCACCGCCGCCGCCCAAGCGTGTGACGTCGGATGCCTCGTGCTCGGGCGCGGCCAGGATCGTGACCGGGTCATCCGCTGGGTGCAGACCGCCGCGGCGGTCGAAGGCTTCGTGGGCTTCGCCGTGGGGCGGACGCTCTGGACCGACCCGTTCAAGGCCGTCGTGAGCGGTGAGATCGACGAGCGGGAGGCAGCGGGCCGGATCGCCGCCGCCTACCTCGACGTCGCGGCGGCCTATCGACGGGCGCAGCCCGCGACACCTGGGACAGGACAACACCAACAACCAACATTCGACGCACGTCGAGGAGCGGGGACATGAGAACTACAAAGCGGCTAGGGGTTGCGGTCGCGATCGCGACCAGCGCAATCGGGCTTGGCGCCTTGGCCAGCAGCGGCGCCGCCAGCGTCAAAGCGGTGGCAGCCAACGCATCGATCAAGGGCGAGACGATCAACGTCGACATCGCCTACCCGGCGCCGAAGGTCCTCTTGGCGCAGTTCACCAAGCAGACGGGCGTCAAGGTCAACTGGGACTACGTCCAGTGGGACGACCTGCAGACGAAGATCGCTTCGGCTGCGCAGGCACACAGCTACTTTGCCGATGTGGCCGATGTCGACTGGTCGAAGGTCGGCGAGTACTACGAGACGAAGTGGTTCCTGCCGCTCAACTCGTACTTCCCGCTCTCATCCGTTCAGAGCCAGTATCCACAGGCCTCATCGTTCATCAGAAACGGCAAGCTGCTGGGGATGCCGATGGACTCCTCGATGCTCGTCACGACGGTCAATGAGAAGGACTTCAAGGCGGCCGGGATCACGAAGAATCCAACGACGATCGCTCAGTACGAGGCGGATCTCAAGGCGGTCGCCGCAAAGGGCATCGTCAAGAACCCACTCGACATTCCGTTCGCGGCGGCCGAGGGCCTCTCGACCTACTGGTACGAGATGACCGCTGCATTCGGCGGACAGGTGCTCAGCTCCGACTACAAGCCTGAGTTCACGTCGCCGTCGTCCGCGGGCTACAAGGCCATGACGTGGATGGTCAACGCCTACAAGAGTGGGCTTGTGCCCAAGGCCGCGCTCAGTGAGCAGGACTACCAGGCCTTTGAAACCGACGAGGCTCACAACCTGACGGCGAGCGTCTTCTCGGATTACTCCGGAGACATCGGCACGATCTACGACGTGCCGGCTCAGTCGAAGGTCGTCGGCGATGTCCAGTACATCCCGACTCCGGGGGTGAACGGAACCGGCTCGAATCTTGGCAACCCCGATGGAATCGGGATCCCGGCCCAGGCGAAGTACGTGGCCGCCGCCGTCACGTTCATCCGCTGGATGGAGGAGCCGGCAAACCAGGCTGCGTTTGCCGGGGCCAATGGTCCGGCTGACGTGATCAGCACGTTCCCGCTGCCGTCGAACCGCGGTGGGCTCACCGCTCTGGTGAAGTCCGGCAAGGTTCCTGGTGCCGCGACGATCGCATCGCTGCTCGAGAACCACTCGCGGGCGATCTTCCCCGCCGGGGCGCCGCCGTGGTACGCACAGTTCAGCAACGCGGTGTACACCAACATCCACAGCGCCGCAGCAGGGGCGGAGTCCGTCCCCGCTGCGATCAGCGCGATCGCCTCAACTGTCAAGAGCCTAGGCGGCTGAAACCAGCCGGTGCCGGGGCCGTCCTTGGACGGCCCCGGCCACCCTTGGGGGAATAAGGAAGATTGCGCTACCGATGGGTGCACCACGCCGGCAATCCAGCCGCGCCTCCGTGGGCCGCGACCAGACGATTCGCCGGAGTCGTAGGGAGACCGCGCTGCCATACGCAATGGTGGCGCCGCTGCTTGTCTTCATCGGGGCGCTCGCGCTCTACCCGACGGTCCTGACCGCCTACGGCGCGTTCGTGCACAACGACGCGCTCGAGCCGCCGACGCACTTCACCGGCCTGGGTAACTTCCGGACGGTCTTCAACAATTCCCAGGTCCGCCAGGCCCTGGTGAATACCGGCATCTACGTGGTCTTCGGCGTGGTCATGTCGGTCGCGCTGGGCATCTTCTTCGCGGTGCTGCTGCAGCGCCGTTTCCGCGGTCGCGGGATCGTGCTGGCGCTGATGGTGCTGCCATGGGCGCTGCCCGGGGTGGTCGAGGGCGTGATCTGGTCGTGGATCTATGACCCGACCTTCGGGGTCCTCAACTCGACCCTCAAATCGGTCGGCGTGATCTCGAATTACCAGTTGTGGATCGGGATCCATCAGATCCAGAGCATCTTCTTCATCTCACTCGTCCAGGTGTGGCAGATCACCCCGCTCGCAGCGATCCTCGTACTCGCCTCGTTGCAGGCGATCCCGGGCGAGCTCTACGAGGCGGCAAACGTCGACGGGGCCACGTCCTGGCAGTCGATCAAGCGAATCACGCTCCCGCTGATTCGCCCCGGGATTGCGATCGCCGTGGTCGAGGGGCTGGTGATGTCGCTGAACATCTTCGACCAGGTGTACGTCCTCAACGCCGGCGCGACGACCGCCTCTTCGCTGATGACCCAGACCTACGCGATCACCTTCGAAGACCTGAACTTCGGGCAGGGCTACGCGCTCTCGCTGCTTGCCACCGTCACCACAATCGTGCTGTCGCTGCTCGCCGTGCGCGTGATCTACCGCAAGGTGGAGTTCTGATGCGGCGGCGCAAGTTCGGCTGGCTGCGCGGCGCCGGTATAGGCCTCCTGCTGCTCTGGTCGCTGTTCCCGGTCTACTGGGCGCTCAACACGAGCCTGATGACCAACGCTCAGGCGCAGAGCAGCCCGCCGAGCTTCTTCCCCACCCACTTTGAGTTCAGCAACTACGAGGCGATCTTCGGCTTCGGCCCCTCCAGCGCCTCGACCGCCGGTGGGATCGGCCGGGCCGTCGTCAACTCGTCAATTGAGAGCCTGGGGGCGACGCTGCTGACGCTGGTGATCGCTGTGGTCGGCGCGTACGCCTTCGCGCGGCTGCGGTTCCGCTTCCGGGGTCCGCTCTTTTACGTGGTGCTGGCGACCCTGACGCTGCCCGTCTACGCTACGCTGATCCCGCTCTACACGATCCTGACGCACCTCAACCTGGTCAACACTTACGTCGGGATCATCCTCGTCTACACCTCCGGGTTCCTGCCCCTGGCGATGTGGATTATGTACAACATGTTCCAGGCCCTCCCGGCGAGCATCGAGGAGGCCGCGACGATCGACGGCGCCAGCACGCTGCAGATCTTCCGCAAGATCGTGCTGCCGATCGTGCGGCCCGGGATGGCGGCCACGGCGATCATCACGTTTCTGTTCGGCTGGGGCCAGTTCATCTTTCCGTTGGTGCTCGGCAGCACCAACTCGACTGAACCGCTGACCGTTGCGCTCTCCTCGCTGGCCGGTCGGCACGTCGTCCCCTACACGATGATCAACGCTGCGGCGATCGTCGCGATCGCCGTCCCGGCCCTGATCGTCTTCTTCCTGAACCGCTGGATCGTCGATGGCATAGTCGCCGGGAGTGTCAAATGAGTCAGCTTGATGCGCCCCATCGGGACGAGCGGCTGCGCGCCATCGTCGAGTTGGTGGAGTCCTCCGAGCGGCCGGTCACGGTCGAGTGGCTCGCGGAAGAGCTCGCCGTGTCGGCCGCGACCGTCAGGAGGGACACGGTCGTCTTGGAGCGCCAGGGTGTCGTCGCCCGATCGTGGGGCCGTGTCGGTCGCCCAGGCGGCTTCGTCGAGCAGCCGATCGGCCAGCGAGCTTCGCAGCATGCGGCTGAGAAGCGGCGGATCGCCCAGGCGGCCGCCAAGCTGGTGCCCGATGAGGCCCTGGTCGGCCTGACCGGCGGGACGACGACGCTCGCCGTCGCCCGCGCGATCGCCGGCCGGCGCAAGCTGACGGTCGTCACCAACAGCCTGAACGTCGGCATGCAGCTGACCCACCGCAGCAACATCCGGCTGATCCTGAGCGGCGGTGAGGCGCGCACGGCGTCCTTCGAGCTCTCCGGCCCGCTCGCGGAGTCGGCGATCGGAGCGTTCAACCTCGACCTCGCGATCGTCGGTGTCGACGGCGTCGACGTGCGCGCAGGCTGTACGACCTATGACCACGCTGAAGCGAGCACCAACGCCGCGTTGGTTCAGCGTGCCACGCGGACGCTCGTCGTCGCTGACGCCAGCAAGCTCGGCCACGCGGGGTTCGCCCGTATCTGCGATGTCTCCGACATCTCGATGATCATCACCGACCGCGCAGCGACCGACGCACAGGTCGCCGAGTTCACCGAGGCGGGCGTGGCGGTGCAGCGTGTCTGATGTTGTCGATCAGTGAGGGAGGGGAACAGTCCGTGAGTACCGGATCAGATACTGGCAGCCGCGATCGTGAGCGTCTTGGCGGCGCTAGGAGCGCTCGCCCTCTCAGCAGTCGTCGGAGCCGCGACGGGCTCGCGGGCAAGCGCCGATCCGACACCGGTGATGGGCTGGAGCAGCTGGAGCTTCCTCCGGCCTGCGGAAGATTAAGAGCCGCGCCGTCATCGAGGTTGACCAGGACGGCATCGATGCCTCGCGGATCCGTGACTCCGCTGACAGCCAGGTCTTCGCTAAGCGCGAGCGCAGTGGCGACGCGATCGTCGGCCTGTTCGACACCGACCAGGCCACCGGCGCCAGAGCCGAGACCCTCTCGACCACGGCCACCGCGGTCGGGCTGCCTGCCGACGCGACCGGATACCGCGTCCAGAACCTGTGGACCGGCGCGCGACAGACGGTCTCGGCCACGCAGACGCTCGCCGTTCAGGTGGCCCCTGAGGGCACGGCGCGGTTGCGGTTCGCCGGGTTTCCGAGCACGGGTCGCGCCGACTTGAGCGCCGAGACCGGCAGCGGCAGCACGCCGCGGAACGGGGCGGGGTCGATCGCAACCGACACCGCCGCGAGCCCGCGGCCAGCGAGAATCTGGGCGAGCAGCCCGCCGAAGGAGTGACCTATCACGGCCGGCTTCTTGGAGAGCGCACCGATCACCTCCGCGAAGTGGTCGGCCACGTCGCCAACGGTCTTGTGGGCGAAGACCTCGGGGTTCGCGTTCGCCTCCTCGACGGTCTGCGGGTCATCGGGCCAGCCCGGCGTGAGCGGGGTGTAGCCCGCTTCCTCGAAGACGTCCGCCCAGCGGTCCCAAGTGCTCGGCAGCAGCCAGAGACCGTGTACGAAGACCACGGGCGTGCGGCCCGTTTCGTTGGCCCGTGTGACCTGCTCGCGCTCGTGATCGGTGAACGTCGGCATCAGGGGGCCAGCGCCACGCGACGCGTGCGATCTCAGCGGCGCGCGCGGGCGCTTACGCGCGCCGACGTGCTCTCGCCGCGCCGCAGCAGCCGACGCCAGTGCGGCGCCGGCGCCGCGTGTGCCGATTCGGCGCGCATACGCAGCAGTTCCTCCAGATCCGCGGTCGGGCGAAACGGATCCGCCACGACGACGCCGGTCTGGATGCCGATCGCCGCCCACGGCTCACCGGCCACCTCGCCAAGGAGGAAATCGTCGTCGGGAAGGCGCGTCGAGTCGAGCTGCGCGAGCCGGGTGAGCGCGCGACGATCGCAGTCGACCGCCCGGCGGAGCGTTATTTGCTGGAAGTCCATGCCTGCAGTGTGGCGGTCACCGGTCATAAGTGCAAATAGCGGTTGCTTGCGGCCAGTGATAAGCTCAGCTTATGCTGGATGTGAAGCAGCTGCGCGTGCTCAAGGAGGTCGCCGAGCAGGGATCGTTCTCGGCCGCGGCCGCTGCGCTGAGCTACAGCCAGCCCGCGATCTCGCAGCAGATCGCCGCGCTCGAGCGTCACGCCGGAGCCAAGCTCGTCGATCGCACGTCCCGTGGGGTTCGCCTGACCGACGCCGGCCGCGCGCTCGTCAGTCACACGGAGGTGATCCTCGCCCGGCTCGCCGACGCCGAGGAGGAGCTCGAGGCGATCCGCGAGCTGCGTGGCGGACAGGTCCGGCTCGCTTCGTTCCCGACCGGCGGCGCCTCGCTGATCCCGGTCGCGACTGCAGCCTTTCGCAGACGCCATCCGGGGGTCGACATCTCGCTCTCGGTTGCGATCATGCCGAGCGCTGTCGAGCGACTGAAGGCCGGCGAGGTCGACGTCGCACTGCTGGTCGAGCCCGGGTTCGGCCCGGCGCCCCGCGACGCACTGCTCGATCGCGTGCATCTGCTCGACGATCCGTTGTTCGCGGTGCTGCCGGCCCGTCATCCGCTCGCCGCCAAGCGCACGCTGCGGCTGATCGATCTCGCGGGGGAGACCTGGATGCATGACGGCTCGCCCTGCTGCGACGCGGCGGTCTTCCTGCGGGCCTGCCACGACGCCGGCTTCGTGCCACGCGTCGCGTTTGAGAACGACGACTACTCGGCGATCCAGGGTTTCATCGCCGCGGGCGTGGGCGTTGCGCTGATCCCGCAACTGGCGCTCCAGGGGGTGCGTGACGACGTCGTCGTGCGCTCGCTCGCCGGGCGCCCTCCGCACCGCCGTGTCGTCGCCGCGACGCTGGCCGGCGGCTTTCGCTCGCAGGCGACCGAGGCGATGGTGGGCATCCTGGCGGAGATCAGCACCGACTACCTCGCCAACAACCAGCCGCCGGTCGCGGCGGCGTCCTGAGCCGCTCGGGCGTGCGGCTGTGAGGCTCTCGCGGCTGCGGCGAGCGCTGCCGCGTCTCGACCGCGCAGCCCGCTAGGCGCTGCCGGCAAGCAGCTGCTTGGCCGTCGGCAGCGCCTCGGAGATCGTCGATCCGCTGCTCTTCGCCTGGCTCTCGATCGAGCTGACGTCGTTCTCGGCGGAGGTGATCGTTGCCGCGTCGAGGCTGTGCCCCTTGACCTTCGAGACGATCGTGTTGAACAGGGCGTCGAGCGACGTGATCGGCGAGACGAGGAGTTTCAGAACTTTGTTCTGCTGCGCGTCCTGGAGCGCGAGCTTGGTTTCGTGGTAGACGAACAAGGCCGCGGCGCCGGCTTCCAGGTAGTTCTTGATCTTGGAGAAGATGCTGCCACTGGTGAACTTGCCGGCCTTGAACGGCACGTAGATGAAGTGATGGAAGGCGCCGAATGCCAGGCCCGCGTGGAAGATGAACTTCGGGACCGCGAGCAGGCTCGCCTCGTGCGTGCGGGCGATCGCCACCGGCCTCGAGGGGCTGCGAGCGCCGGCGAGCGTCGGCGTGAATGCCAGCGCGGCGGCGGCGAGTGCGATTGCGATCAGGCGAGTGCGGTGCATCGGAGGACCTCCAGGGAACGGATCGCGTGTTGAGCGCTGACGCTATCGGATCGCTCTGCGGCCGGGCCGTGGCTTTGCCGTCCGCTCCGCAATAGGCTGCCCCTCGTGCTCGCCTCGATCCCAAGTCCGTCCGCCAACGGCTTCCACCTCGGGCCGCTGTTCATCCACGCCTACGGGCTCGCTTACGTCGTGGCGGTGACCGCGGCGGTGATGCTCACGCGGCGGCGCTGGGAGGCGCTGGGGGGAGATCGCGAACTCGTCTACGACGTCGCGCTGTGGGGCTTTCCGGCCGGCGTCGTCGGCGGCCGCCTGTACTTCCTCGCGACCAGCTGGAACCAGGTTCCACCGCACTGGTGGGGGCCGTTTGCGGTCTGGAAGGGAGGGCTCGGGATCTGGGGCGGAATCGCGCTCGGCACGCTCGTCGGGCTGTGGCGCCTGCGCCGCGCCGGCGCGAACATCCCGCACTTCATGGACGCCGGCGCGCCCGGTCTGCTCGTCGCCCAGGCGATCGGCCGGATCGGCAACTACTTCAACCAGGAGCTGTTCGGCGGTCCGACGAACCTGCCATGGGCCGTGCAGATCGACCTGGCGCATCGCCCGGCCGGCTACCTCCAATACGCGACCTTCCAGCCCACATTCCTCTACGAGTTGCTCTTCAACCTCGCGCTGGCCGGGCTGCTGATCTGGCTCGGGCGCACGGGCAGAATCAGGGCACCTGGGCTGTTCGCGCTCTACGTCACGGGCTACAGCGGCTTTCGCATCTGGGAGGAGACGCTCCGGATCGATCCCTCGCACTACCTGTTCGGCCTGCGGCTGAACCTCTACGTCGCCTCGATCTTCACCTTCGTCGGCCTGGTCTGGTTCGTCTGGCTCCAGCGCCGGGCGCCGGCGAATGATCCTCGCCCAGCCTGACGGCCCGCGCCTCAGCTCGGCGCCGAGACGCGCCGCAGGCCGACGTTGGCGCACTCGAGGCACACCGACTCGGGGATCAGACCGACGCGCATCAGCAGCGCGAAGAGTTGGCAGCCGACGCAGAAGGCCAGGATCGACTCCAGTCCGCTGGCGAGGATCATCGCGACGAGCAGCACGTTGGCCACCGCGTGCTCGTGGCCGACGAGCGCGAACAGGGCGACCGCGATCGTCATCGCGGCGCCGATGCCCTGGGCGAAGCGCTTCGGCGGTCCCGGCACCGGCTTGGGAGCGCCGAGCCGCGGCGCGACGACGCGCGTCGCCGCCTGCCCCAGTGGGCTGAGCGTCGGCCCACTCAGAACGCGGGCCACGAAGCCGCACGCGAGCACGACCGCGAGCCAGTACGCGCCGGTCGCGAGCGTCACGATCGAGAGCACGAAAACTCCCCCGGCGACGACGCGAGCTGCCTTTTCGTTGACCGGATTGGGGAAGGAGAAAAGCTGCGCCATGGCCTGTCGATGATACAAAGCCCACCAACCGGGTGAGGTATCTCGAACAGCTGGTGCTCCGACTAGGCTGGAAGCCGTGGACGTGCAGACTCCCCGGCGCACGGTCGTGATCGACATGGGCTCGAACTCGTTTCGGCTCGTTGCCTACAGCTTTGAGCCGGGGCGCTGGTGGCGGCGGACCGACGAGATCTACGACACGGTTCGGCTCGGCGCCGGTCTGATCGCCAGCGGCCGGCTCGCCGCGGACCGGATCGAGACGGCAATCGAGGCGATGGAGGTCTACGCGCACTTCTGCGCCGCGAGCGGGATCGCGCGTGGCGACGTGGCGGCGGTGGCGACCAGCGCGATCCGCGACGCCGAGAACGGCCCCGAGGTGCTCTCACGCGTGCGCGAGCTGACGGGCTTCCCGGCGCGCGTGCTGAGCACCGAGGAGGAGGCGTACTTCGCCTATCTCGCGGCGGTCAACTCGACGAGCCTGCGCGACGGCGCCGTGCTCGACCTCGGCGGCGGCAGCCTCCAGATCGTGCGCGTGCTGGAGCGACGAGCGCTCGAGAGCGCATCGTGGCGGCTCGGCACCGTCCGCATGACGGAGCGCTTCTTCGACGACAAAGCCTCGGGATCGAAGCAGCGCGAGGCGTTGCGCGCGCACGCGCTCAACGAGCTCGCCGGGGCGCCGTGGCTGAAGCGCCTGCCGGGGTCGCTGGTCGGCATCGGCGGGACCGTGCGCAACCTCGCCGCCGCCGCCGCCGCCGCCGCCGGCCTGCCGTCGATCGGCGTGCAGGGAACGGTGATCGAGCGCCCGGCGCTCGACGCGCTGATCAAGGAGCTGTCGGGACGCTCGGTGAGCGAGCGAGCCGCGGTCGACGGGATAAAGCCCGGCCGCGCCGGGCTGATCCTCGCCGGCGCGGTCGTGATCGGCGCGGTGATGGAGGCGATCGGCACAGAGCGCCTGGAGGTCACGCACTCCGGCCTGCGCGAGGGGGTGTTCTTCTCGAGTTACCTGGGAGCCGCCGACCCGCCGCTGTTTGAGGATGTCCGCGCCGCCAGCGTGCGCAACCTCGCCGCGCAGTACCAGCCGGACCTCGCACACTGCACCCACGTTGCCGCGCTTGCCGGCCAGCTGTTCGACTCGCTCGACGGCGGGCGGCCGCGCGCCGGCGGGCTCGACGTCGCCGAGCTGCTGTGGGCTGCCGGCATGCTGCACGACATCGGCGTGGCGGTCGACTACGACGACCACCACAAGCACTCGCGGTACCTGATCCTGGCCGCCGGCCTGCCGGGGTTCAGCCAGCGCGAGCTCGCGCTGATCGCGCAGAGCGTCCGCTACCACCGCAAGGGCACGCCCGAGCTCGGCGAGCTGGCACCGTTGTGTCATGCGGAGGACCAGCAGCTGCTGACCCGCATGGCGGCGCTGCTACGGCTCGCCGAGCACCTGGACCGCGGACGCGACGGCGCGGTCGTGCGAGCCCAGCTGCGCCAGCTGGACGACCGGCTCGAGCTCGAGCTGGAGGTCGACGGTGACGCCGCCCTCGCGCGTTGGGGAGCAGAGCGCCAGTCGGACCTGTTCCGCAGGGCCTTCGGGCATCCGCTGACGCTCACCTGAGTTGCCGGAGCGAACCACTGGGTATCTTGAAGCCGATGAGCGAGACCGAGAGCACGAGCGACGTCTACGAGCTGTACCGGCGGGGCACGGCGCTGCTCGAGAGCGGTGACTTCGCCGCCGCGGCGGTTTCGCTCGAGCGCGCTCGCACGCTCGAACCCGACAAGGCGTCGATCCGCGAGGCGCTCGGACGCGCGCTGTTCCGCAGCCAGCGCTACCACGAGGCGGCCGAGGAGTTCGGCGCGCTCGCCGCCGCCTCGCCGACCAATGACTACGCGCACTTCTGCCTCGGCCGCGCGCTCCAGCTGCTCGGACGCCACCGTGAAGCCTGCGGGCCACTGGCGATCGCCGCTCACCTGCGACCGGACCGCAGCGAGTATCGCGCGTATCGCGACCGCGCGCGCGAGGCCGCCGCTCGGGCCTGACGTTCAGGCTTCGCGGCCGGGCGCCATACGGCCGTCACGCTGTCCGTCCCGTGATGCGTCGTCGGAAGAGGCGTCGACCGGGAGGGATCGCGTTTGGGAGCCGGGGTGGAGGTTCTTGGTGCTGGTGCTGGTGCGGTGGGCGCGGCGTTTGCGCTCATTCGTGGGCGGCTGCACAGACGGACCGCCATTCGCCTGCTGATCGAGCCGTACCGCAACGATCGCGCGCTCGACGAGACGCTCGCCGTCACGTTCGCCATGCTGCACGCGCTACTGGGACCGCGGCGCACCCTCGCGCTCGAGGCGCATCTCGATCGCCGTCCCGGCGGCGCGCCGCTAGTTTGGTTCGCGCTGCTCTGCCCACCCGGGCTCGAGCGCCAGGTGCAGGCGGCGCTGCGTGCGAGCTACCCGAACGTGCGGTTGAGGGCGATACGCACGACGCCAAGCTCGCCAGCCGTCGCCCTGCGGCTGCGCCGCCGAGTGCCGCCGCGCGCCGATCAGGAGAGTGCCGAGCCGGCGCCGCGGATCGAGCCGCTGCTACGGGCGATGGCCGCCGCCGGAGCGCCGGCGACTTTGCGGCTGATCGTCCGACCCGCGCCGCGGGCGGTCGAGCATCTCTGCTCCTCGGCCGAAGCGCAGATCGGGCCCCTGTTTTGGGCCGTCCCGCTCGTGCTCGCGCGCGATCCTGCGCGGGCGCGTGCGATCGCGAGCGTGATGTGTGGCGGTATGCCGCGCCTGGTGGCGCGGCATCCCGGCTCGCCGGACCGACCGCGTGTTCGTCGCTCGCCGCGGTCTCTATACCGCCCGGCCGAGCTTTCCCGCCTGTGGTGCCTGCCGGCGCCCGAGTTCGGCGCGCTGCCTTACGTGCGCCGAGCGGTTCCGGTGGCGCCGGCGCCGCCCGGGATCCGCCGCGCGCGCGACGGTGGCGGGCTGCTGCGCGACGAGCACGGTCCGGTGACGATCGCCGCCGCGCTGCGCCGGCAACACGTCGCCGTCGTCGGCGCGGTCGATCAGGGCAAGACGTCGTTGCTTGTCGCGAGCGTGCGGGAGGACCTGCGACGTGAGGACTGCGCGGTGATCGTGCTAGACCCCAAGGGCGACGCCGCGGAAGCGGTGCTGAGCATCGTGCCGCGTTCGCGCACCTGCACGCTGCTCGACATGGCTGCGCCGCGCGCCGGCTTCAACCCGCTGGCCGTCGACGCGCCGCCGGACGCGATCGCCGACCAGGTGGTCGCGGCGCTGCGCGGCCTGTTCGGTGACGGGGAGGTGCGCGGCTCCTCCGATCGCTACCTGCGCAACGCGATCATCGCCGTGCTCGCGTGCGAGCCGGCGGCGACGCTCTGGGATGTGGCGCGGCTGCTCGAGGTGGGCGAGTCGGGGCGGGCATTTCGCGAGCGGGTCGCCGACCGCCTGATGGAGCTGCCGAGCTACGCCGAGCTGGCGACCTTCCTTGCGCAGGAGCTGCCCGCTCAGCTCGCTGACGCGCGGGCGACGACCACGGCCAACCGCGTCGTGCTCGTCGGCCGCCTCACGCGCGACCCGGAGCTGCGTTCGACC
>ODAK010005855.1_pt1 | contig 12435 bp, 11 predicted proteins | sample 1539591 | NCBI WGS metagenome assembly ODAK01 (sample SAMEA3539303, study PRJEB22396) | soil metagenome | biome: tundra; feature: field; material: soil | place: USA | collected 2010-05 | depth 0.15 m | reverse complement strand
TGCGTTTATTTGGTGGAGCTAGTCGGGATCGAACCGACGACCTCATCGTTGCGAACGATGCGCTCTCCCAGCTGAGCTATAGCCCCACAAAGGTTGGGAACACGGGAAGTGCGGGCGGCAATGAGACACGCGCTCGCGTCTCTCATTATACAAAGAATGTCCCACGCATGAAATACGCGACCGCCAGCTCCCGATAGATCGCGCGCACTCTTTTCGTTCGTGCCGAATTACGACGACACGTGCTGCTCCATTGGTGAACCTGTGGGCTCGTGGTGCCGCCGAACATAAGCTCCAAACAGGACCATGCCAAATCCCGGGAAGAGAAAGTAAGGCCACAGATCGCCAAGCCCGCTTTCTCGTTTCACCACGCGAAGTGGCAACGAGAGATCCGCGCTTTCGGCATTGCGGCTGAGCGCAATGTTCACCGTCCAGTCGCCGGCTTTTGGCAGATCCAGTTCTGCGGTTTGCAGCAGCTTGTTTTCGGAATCCTCGTGGGTTGCACGGACCGCGGAAGGTGGCCGACCCACTGCAGCAGTCGGCCGCGCACTGAGATCGACGGTCGAGTCGAGCAGTACCTCTTGCGTGTTCCGATCCTGGACCAGAATGCCGAAGCTTGTGGGGCCGGCTTGAAGATCGCCGGTCGGCGCAAAAACCGCAATGCTAAACGGTCCGCTTTGTTTCCATAGCCGGAGGGCCTGATCGTCATCGTCGGACGAAGTTGCGATCAGGAATGAAAAGCACAATCCGGTTACGACGAATACAACCACAAACCAAACCATCTCGGCGGTTCTGCCCTGGATTCGCGGGCGCAGGAAATCGGCGAGCCACGGAAATTTGCTGCGGAAGGACGGCGATTTGTCAACGGGAGCGCGTTCTCTGTTGCGAGTTGGAACCACCCCGGGACGCTTGGAGAGACAATGTACGGCGATGACAACCGCCGGAAACACGTATGCGAACCCTCCCAAGACCCACATGATGGCTCCCGCCGCGGCTTGGTCCGCTTGCGCCGAGAGGCCGAACAGGCGAGGTGTCAGGGCATAGGAGGGATAGAGCACTTGATCGGAGAAAACCAGGATGGCAGACAGAATAGTGTTTTGAAGATCGCCAACGAACAGGTAGGGCACCATCGCCCACCGCGGCCACTGTGCCCGGCTTGGCCACGGTTGCACCACCGGCCACCAGAAAATTATCGAGGTGAGAAAGAAGCATGCATGTTCCACCTCGTGCCACGAACTCGAACCCAAGGCCAGCTCGTAGAGCTTTGGGGTATGCCAGGCGAACATTACCGCGCCCATGAGGACCAGGGCGCAAATCGGATTTGTCAGCGCGGTTCCAATCCGATTGGCGAGCGGCCAATTCAGAAACGGTCCTGCAAATTCGCGGGCAGCGAAGCGCGGCAATCCGCGCACGATGGGGATAAGAGGCGCACCCAGAAGAATCAGCGGGGGCGCCACCATCATCAGCAGCATGTGTTGCAGCATGTGGGCCGTCAGCACGAATCCCGAGAAGGTATCGAGCGGAGAAGCCAGCGCGACCCAAAGGGAAAGAAGTCCGACGAGAAAAGTGACGGCGCGCCAGGGCGGCAACTCGGTAGAACCCGCGCGGCGAAGATCGATCCAGCCGCGCAGGTAAACCAGCGCCGTCAGTATCAGCGCGAACGTGGCGACCGGCGGAATGGACCAGGAGCGCAGCGCGGCTTGAAAGACGGATTGCATGACCCTCAGCGATTGCTGGCAGGGGGAGAATTTTCTTGCTTGGTGACGGTGGCTTGGGCGGCATCGCGGGCGGGCGGGCGGCCGGGGGGATGCAGGGTTTCCAGGAAGGAAACCAAAGCGGTCACTTCCGCCGGGTTCAGGTTCTTGCCGTAGGCGGGCATGTTGCCGCCGCCTTGGATGACCTGCCGTACTAGTTGGTCACGGGTTAGAGTGGTGGCGATCGTATCTAGGGCGGGTCCGCGCTTGCCGCCGGAGTCGCCGATGGAATGGCAGTTGCGGCACTGCTTCACCTGAAAGACCAGCGCGCCTTGCCGCTCCAGCGGCGATCGCCCGTTGAGATACTCCACTGGCACCGGGTCACCACTCCAGCCGTCCATCACGGGACTCCAGGGCGAATAGGTGGCCAGTTTGGTGAAGGTTCCCAGAGCCACCGCGATCAGCAGCACCGTGACCACGGCAATGGGCCGCCGCTTCCAGCTCTTCTCTCCCTCGCCCGACAGGAAGGGCAACAGAATCAGGAAGCCCAGAACGACCACCGGGGCGATGAGCAGGATGGCTGTTTCCATCTGTGGAGGCAGCAAGGCCAGCATGGCATAGATCCACAGGAAGAAGAAGTCGGGTTTGGGAATGGTCTGGACGATGGTGGGGTCGGGATAGCCGCTGGGACCAAACGGTCCGAAGTAGGCGGCACAGGCCATCACGCTGACGATGATGGCGGCGGAAAAGAACATGTCTTTCCATACTGCGTCGGGCACGAAGGGAACGCCGTCGCGGTGCGCCATCTCATGGTATTCCTGAACATAAGTGGAGCGGCGGACGATGCGTCCGGGCATGGGCCATTCGTTGATGCCCAGCTTCAGCACCATGAGCAGGTGCAAGGAGACGAACCCGATGAGCAGGCCGGGAATCACGAACACGTGCAGCGCGAAGAATCGCGAGAGCGTGTCGCCGGCGATAATGGGACCGCCCAGCAGCAGATGCACGAGGCTGGCTCCGAGAATCGGAACGCGGCCAACGATGGCGACCCCGATACCGAGGCCCCAATAGGCATCCTGGTCGAAGCGCAGGACCTGGCCGGTGAAGGCCATGCCCAGGGTCATCAGCAGCAGAAACACACCCAGGATCCAGGTCAGCTCGCGGGGAAACTTGTAGGCGCCAAACAGGAACACCTGCGCCATGTGGATGAGCACCACCGCGACCATGAAGTTGGAGCCCCAGCCGTGCACTCCGCGCAGGAACCATCCCAGGGTGACATCGTGGTTGAGATATTGCAGGCTGTTCCAGGCTTCGCCGGCCGAAGGCACGTAGATCAGCGCCAGCATGATGCCGGTGAAGACCTGCAGGATGAAGATGGTCAGCGCGGCGCTGCCGAAGACATACCACCAGCTCGCCGACTGGCGGGGCACCGGATGCGTGGCCGTCTCGCGGATCACGCCCGCGATCTGCAGGCGCTGCTCAAACCAGTTTCCGATCTGCTTTAGCCTTGACATCCACCGCTCCTCGTCTGCAAGCTCGCGGTCGTCGACAAGGTGGGAATCTGTCCCGCTTCAATCATCAACTTGCCGTCCTCGACTTTGTAGGAATACTGGAACAGGCCGCGCGGAGGCGGTCCGGAAGCGCGCGAGCCGTCCTGGTAATACACTCCACCGTGACAGGGGCACATGAACAAGCCGGATTGCGGGAACCAGCGGACGGGGCAACCCAAGTGAGCGCAATTAATGGCGAACACCTGAAACTGCTCGCCCGTCAGGCGGCGTACCCAGCAGGGAATCTTGTCGGTATCGCCGTCCCAAGCATTGGAGATGGGGTTGCGAAACTGGGCCAGGCGGGTTTGGCCTTCGGGGAATTCATCGAGATCTCCCAGTGATACCCACCGTTGGTACTGGCCGCGCTCTCCGCGCAAGATCGGCGCCAACAGATAACCTACGACCGGCGTGGCCAGCACCACGACGGCGAGGCCGTTCAACATCATGCCGATTTTGGCGAACAGGTCGCGGCGTGAAATCTCAGCCTTGCTGTCAGGCTGGGGGGCGTGGGTGGGCGCCTCGCTCAATGCACACCTCCGGGCGAAGAGTTCGCGGTAGAAGATGAGTTCGCGGTATACGGTACGGGTGACGGCTGGCGACGCTGCGCCGCCAGCCAGGCCACCACATCGGAAATTTCCTGATCGCTCATGGGGTGTCCGGGAACATTGCTCCGCCAATCCGGGGCGTTGAAGTCGGGTCGGCCGGCGATGACCAGGGTGCGCAGTCCCTGGTCGCTGATCAGGCTGAGATAGGCGCCATTGGTGACCGAGCCCGCCTTGGATCCGCCCTGGTTGCCGTTGCCGTGGCAGGAAGCGCAGAACGTGTTGTAGACCGCCTGGCCCGGCTGCGGATTACCCGGCGCTTTGGCCGCGTACGGCGGAGCCACCACCCCACTCAAGACGTTGGGCTGGCTCCAGCGCTGGCGGATGCCGTGAATGATGGCGTCGATCTGTTGCGCGGTCAGCATGCCGCCTTCCTTCTGCGCGAAGGCTGACATCGCCGTCCCCGCCCGGCCCTTGGAAATCGTGGTGCGCAGCGCGTCATCGTCAACGATCGCCAAATAAACCGGATCGCCCAGCGTCATGGCCGGTCCATGCTTGCCCTCGGCGCCATGGCAAGCCGAGCAGTTCTCGCGATAGAGCACGACTGGGTCCAGCACGGAATCCGGGCGCGGCACCTCGGGACCCGGACCGGGCTTGCCTCTCAGCGAACAACCCGCGAGCGCCAACAGCGCGGCCAGCATCAACGCCAGCAATGCGAAACGATGCTTCATCGGCGAGTGTCCTCGCCGTCGTGCTCATGCTCATCGACGATGCCGGGCGATTCAATGCCGGCGCGCATGGCCAGCGGCAGGTTCTCTGACGTCCACACTTTGTTCTGGCGCGCCACCACCAAGCCGGCCACCACTCCGAAGGCCACCTGCGATAACGCAAACCAGTACCAGTTGATCTGCTGGTCCAGCAAGGGATTGATGTAACCCAGAACGTGATACAGCAATCCCGTCCATAGCAATGGCCCGATGATCCCTCCCAGAACAATCGGGCGGGTGGGCAACATGGGCAGCATCGCGCCATACAGCAGTCCCACCAGCAGACACATGGTGATGTGCATGGCCAGCGCGAATACGAACCATCCCAGCCGGAAGTGCAGCAGCGCTTCGGTGGTGGGAATCGCGGGTGCGTCGTACAGACTGCCCGCGATCAAGTTGATCGGATACCACAGGCTATGGAAGAAAACGACTCCGTAGAGCATGGCCAGCACCGCCATGGCCACACCGCCCGCCAGTCCACCCTTCACTCCGGCGGAGACGGGATAGATCTTCAAGGGCAGCCAGGCGCGCTGCACCTGTTGCGCCACTGGCAAGCGCATTACTTCGCGGGCTGGAACTGTTCCTGTCTCCGCTTCAGGCTCGGCAGGCACCCGCACGTGACGTTCATGCGGAAGTACCTCGCGGAACCATCCCACCGCACCGGACAGATACAACACAGCGCCCAGGATGCTGATCGACACGTTGGTCAGCATCCCGGCAAAAATCAACGCCAACCCCAGCGCCAGGGTAAACGGCCACGCCGTCGGTGCGGGCAGCATGACGTCGGTGGGCTCGGCATTGCCGATCTGTGGTTCCTGCGTATGCATACTCTATGCTTGCCTCTTCGCTTTTCCTTCCGTCCCACTCAGCGGGTGATAAAGTACACCACCGAAAGCACCACCACCCAGATGGCGTCCACGAAGTGCCAATACATGGCGAAGACTCCGATCCGTTCCGCGTGCTCCTGCTTCACGTATCCCAGAGCGGTGAAGGCCAAGATGATGGACAGCCCGGTCAGCCCCACCAGCACGTGGAAGGCGTGCAATCCCACCAGCGAGTAGAACGTGGTTCCAAACAGGCTGGAGCTGATGGTCAGTCCATCCCGGTAGATCAGCCCGTACCACTCGCGTGCCGTACCCAGGATGAAGATCGCGCCCAGCACAATGGTCAGCAGCCACCAGATCCCGAACAGCCGGGTCTTGCCACGCGCGATGGCATGCTCCGCCATCACGATCGTGAAGCTGCTGGAGAACAGACAGATGGAGTTGAAATACGGTACATGAAGAACTTCGCGTGGCGTCGGCCCGCTGATACTCTTGCCCGCGTAGTACAAGTACGCCACCACGAAGATGCTGAAGATCGCCGACTCGGCGACAATCAGACACCACATGCCCACCCGTCCGCGCAATTCGTGCGAGAGCGGCATTTCGGGTTGCGGTACCGCGATGGTCGTAGCTGCCAAGCGAGAGTCTCCTTTTTCCTCGACGCAAAACCGCCCGCCATGGCGGGTGGCCTCGGCTGTTACTCGTACTTCCAGTCAGGATCTTCGGGATGTTTCAAGTCCCACAACGGACGACGGCTTCGCACCACAGGAATCGTGGCGAAGTTGTAATCGGGCGGCGGGGAGCTGGTACTCCACTCCAGTGTCCACGCGTCCCAGGGATCGTCGCCCGCCAGCTTGCCCTTGAAGTACGACGAGACCAGGTTGTAGACAAAAATCAAAATGCCGACGGCTTGAAAGAGCACACCGATAGTGATGATGAGATTCCAGGTATCCCAGCCGCGCCCCGGCTCGTACGTGTAAATGCGACGGGGCATGCCCAGGATGCCGGGAATGTGCATAAAGTCGAATGTCAGGTGGAAGCCAATGAGGAACACCCAGAAGTGCAGCTTGCCGAGCTTCTCGTTGTACATCCGGCCCGACATCTTGGGGAACCAATAGTAGAAAGCGCCGAACAGGGCGAAGAGAATCCCGCCCACGATGACATAGTGGAAGTGGGCCACCACGAAGTACGACCCGCCCAGCTGCCAATTGAATGGCGCCACGCTCAGCATGACCCCGGTCAGACCGGCGATGAGAAACTGAAACAAGAACGCCACGCAGAAAAGCATCGGCGTCTTGAATATCAGCTTGCCGCCCCACATGGTGCCCAGCCAATTGAAGATCTTGATTCCCGTCGGCACCGCAATCGCCATAGTGGAAGCCACGAAGAAGGCGTTGCCGTACGAGGTCATGCCGACCGTGAACATGTGGTGGGCCCACACGCTCATGCTGATGAAGCCAATCGAGATCGTGGCCCCTACCATGATGGGATAGCCGAAGATGGCTTTGCGCGAAAAAACCGGGACGATCTCGGACACGAAAGCGAAAGCCGGCATCACCAGGACATAGACTTCGGGATGGCCGAAAACCCAGAAGAAGTGCATCCAGATGATGGCCGATCCGCCGGCTTGGGTGTCAAAGAAGTGGCCGCCCAGGTAGCGATCGATCAGCAGCATAAGCTGGGCGGCGGTCAGCGGCCCCAGGGCCAGCACCACCAATCCAGCGGTCACCATGTTCATCCAGGCAAACAGCGGCATCTTACCCAGGGTCATCCCCGGACAGCGCAGGCAGAAAATCGTAGTCAGGATGTTGATCGCCGTGGCGATGCTGCCGAAGCCGCTGATCAGCAGTCCGATGATCCAGTAGTCGGTGCTGTGTCCCACCGAGAACGATGGCGAGGTCAGCGGCGCGTAGGCGAACCAACCCACGTCCGGAGTACTGCCGGCGCCGTACAGGCCGCTGCCTCCCAAAAAGCTGAAGTACAGGATGATGCCACCGAAAGCGGTCATCCAGAATCCCCACGCGTTCAAGCGCGGGAACGCCATGTCGCGCGCTCCAATCATCAGCGGAATCGCGTAATTGATGAAGCCGAACATCACCGGCATAGCGACGAAGAAAATCATCGTCGTCCCATGCATGGTGAACATCCGGTTGAACACCTGCGGCGAGACGAAATCGTTATGCGGTCGTATCAACTGCAGGCGCATGATCGAGGCTTCGATCCCGCCGATGACCAAAAAAAACAGCGCGTACACGATGTAGAGGATGCCCAGCCGCTTATGATCGACGGTCGTGATCCAGCCATGCACCCGGTCGAACAGCGGCTGGACGGCGTCGCGCACAGGCGCCACCACCAGCGGTTTCGAAATCGGTTCAGCATCCCACATCGTTCGGTTCCCCAGTTCTATTTCAGCGTCAGCAGATACTCCGTGACGGCGTCCAGATCGTGTTCATCCAGTTGCATGGCCGGCATCAGCGCTCCCGGCTTGAAGCTGTCCGGGTCCTGCACCCATTGCCGCAGGTTCTCCCGGTTGTTCAACGCCGCCCCGGCCGCGATCGTCTCCCGGCTCATCAGGTGAGTCAGATCGGGGCCAAACTTTCCATTGGCGTTGGTGCCCGCTACGGTATGGCAGTTGACACAGGCCGTCGTCTCGAAAACCTGGCGGCCTTTGGCAACGCTGTCGCCCGGCGGCTGCGCCGGTTGCCGCTGCTCCACCACCCAGCGCTCAAAATCCGCGCGCGATTGCACGATCACCCGCAATAGCATCTTGGCGTGCTGGGTGCCGCAATATTGCGCGCACTGCCCGACGTAAACTCCGGTTTCATGCGGATCGATCCACATGTTGTTGGTGCGGTTGGGAATCAGGTCGGTCTTGCCGGCCAGTCTCGGCACCCAGAAGCTGTGATCGGTATCGGCCGACAGCAGCGTGAGGTGAGTGGGCGTGGGATGCTGCGGATCGCTGACCGGAACGTGCAGCTCGTTGGCCGCGATGAAGCCCTGCTCGGGATACTGAAACTCCCACCAGAACTGATGACCCACGACCGTGACTTCCGTCGTGCCCGCCGGGAAGCGCGCATCCTCCACCGCATGAATGACCCGCGCCGAGGCCAGAAACAGCACCACCACAATCAATACCGGAATCACCGTCCAGGCCAGCTCCATCTGGTTGCTGCCATAGATTTGCGGCGGCTCGCGCCCATCGTCGCCGGCGCGCCGCCGGAACTTCACCACCGAGTACACCAGCAGACTGAACACCGTGAGAAAGATCGCCCCGCAGATCGCCAGCACAAACAACGACAGATGGTAGATGGAGTCGGCCGGCGTCGACGCCGGTGAAAATATGCTTGCCGACCCGGGCGCTGCCCCCGCCTGCGCAAAAGCCGCTTCCGTCATTCCAATGCAGAGCCAGGCGGAAGCGCTGCAAAACAATTTTCCGGGTCCCAGATTAAAGCTCAAAACACTATTCTCCCAGCTTGCCAGCGACGTGTTCGTCGTCTGGTTGCACGATGTATGTTGCCAAGACAGCGGTTTGCCCCAGGGGCAACTTTATGATTTCTTCGGTGACGGGATGATTGCTGCCCACGCGAAGTTTGTCAAGAAGTTTTGTGAGCCCGATTTTCCCGAGTCCCGCGGCCATCTCTTGTCCAGCGCCGGTTTCAGACGACACGGGCTGCGTCGGAGAGGGTATGAGCGGCGCTTCACCTGGTTTATTCATCTGTTTCGCCAGCGGAAACCAGCAAGCTTTGCAGGGGCACGGCTTCACAAGCTGCTGAAAAAGTAGGTTTCGCCTCTTCGAAACACCGGCTGGGTGGAAAGCCGTGAGATCTACGATCTTCCAGCGAACCTCTGCGCAAACGCCTTCAGCGGGAATCGGATTCCTTCGAACAAGATCTTCCGGCTGAACTTGGATTTGCCGGATTCGCGTTCGGAAAAAATGATTGGGAATTCGCAAAAACGTGCTCCGCGCCGGTGCAGGCTGAATTTCACTTCCATCAGGAAGGCGTATCCCTCAGAGCGAATGTGGTCCAGATCGATGCCCCTGAGGACCGCCGCTTGGTATCCGACAAAACCTGCGGTCATATCGTGCACCGGTACTCCAGTAAGGATCCGGGCATAAAGATTTGCGCCAAAGCTGAGAAATCGCCGGGAGAAACTCCAGTTTTTCGCGCCACCGCCCGCGACATAACGTGAACCAATCACCACGGGACACACCTTGAGCAGCTCGATCATGCGCGGCAGCAATTCGGGAGGGTGCGACAAGTCAGCGTCGGACTGTATCACATAGCTGGCGAGATCTTTCCGCAGGATCTCTTTCATCGCGTCGCGGCACGCCGATCCGTAGCCGCCTTTGCCCGGACGTGCCATTAGGTGAATGTGACTGTCGTTCTGCTGAATGCGGCGGATCTCATCGGCCGTGCCATCGGGAGAGTTGTCGTCTACAAAAAAAATCGGCTCCTCTCCAACGGCTTTTCGGATTCTGGCGACGAGGACCGCGATACTCTCCCTTTCGTTATACGTAGGGATGATCAGCATTGGGCCGGCCTTCCAAAGTGTGGGTTCATCATGTGCGGAATTGGCAATCCTACAAGATTCAGTGGCTCAGTCGTCAACTATTATGGAGGCATCAGGACTTGTGCAGCCTGCGCCAAATGCGGGTTCTCTATCCTTCCCGCCGCTGGTACCGCTGGGCGGCTGACTGAAAGGCCGGCTCTCCCCGGGCCACAGCAATTCTGAAAACGCCATAATTGACAGATGGGCTACACTACTTCATCTCAGGGAACCACTCCTTCAGAATAAGCGAAGAAGTGATCTTGCAGTGTCTATGCCGACATACGGAGAGGAGCGCAGCGATGGAAACCTTGAACGTTGGGGCCGCTGCAGGAGGGGCCGCAGGTGTGCCGCCGGCGCCCCCGGCAAACGTTGCAAATATGCCTCTTGGCTTTGATATTAGCTCGGACAATGGACCTCAGCCCCCGAGTCTGGCTGATTTTGAAGTGCTACGAACAGCCGGGAAAATCTTTGGCATTCTTAAAGTTGCGCAGAACGTCGTCGATGGACAGTTTGATGTAAGGTATCCCTTGGTTAGGGATGCTGGTCTGATCCGAGGTTCCTATGACTTCTTCGCTCCCAAAGATGTGGCCATCCAGGTACAGTGGGTTGTAAGTCACGTCCAAAGGCTGACACCGGGAGACCTGGCGCCAGCAATTGACCTGGAAGACCAAAGCGGAGCCCTGGACGCCAAATACAGCTACAGCGCCGGGTTGGCAGGCCGGGGCAGAGGATGACGATTGGTATCTGCAGACCTTTGCCAGCAGCTGGTCAAGCTCGGGCGGAATCCTGCGCGCAGCCAACCTGGGAAATTCGACTGGCCAACCTGCAGTTTATGTTACGCAAGGAGTGGTCCACGTCGTAGGCCGCATGGACGACGATGGTGACCTACTCGATCTGTGGCCAGACGGAAGCGGGGGTTGGAAGCAGGACAACGTGAGTGCATTGGCGAGGGATCTTGCTGCGGCCATGCCTGCGGCTACCTACTCGCCTTGCGCGTATGAGACAACCAACGGGGTTGGCATTGTCTTCCGCGTGGTGGGTGGTCACGTCTGGGTCGTCACTCGCAACGACAACGCACCTACCGATCTCACATCTGCTTCCCAGGCGCAGCCCGCAGCTGGACACCCTACGTGTTTCGTATTGCAGGACAAGTCTCATATTGTCTATCGGGGTGTAGACAATCTCATTTACGAGATATGGCTTGAGGGAGGTGCTTGGCATTCGCAGCCGGTCTGTACAGCGGCGGCTGCGCCAGAGCCGGTGGCAACCGCCAATGGAACGATTGGGCTGGTAGGCGGGAGAGGAGCGGACGGCATGATTTACGCGGCCCAGTTTGACGGCGCGAGCTGGACTTGTGGCCCTACAACCATGGCGACGATCTCGCAACCGGCCGGGGCTCAGCCGTCCAGTCCTGGTTCTCCCGGATCCGATGTCGGATGAGTACCTGTGGTTTGCTGCGAGATGGTCTTTCTCAGTGAATGGGATCGTCGCTGGTCGCGGCGCTGTTTCACGCCGGCAACCCGGGCCGGTGACGGCTGATGGTTGACGGTTGAAAGCTCAGTGACGAGCCGAACGCGAGGAGCGAATAGCGAATAGCGGCTTTGTGACGTTCGTTATCGGATCTCGGCAAGTGATCCGAGCTTACAGATCACTTAGCCAGGGATCAGGGCGGCGCTGTTTCACCCTGGCAAGCAGCCGCTGACGGCTGAAAGCTCAGCGACGAGCCGAACGCGAACAGCGAATAGCGAGCAGCGAAAAGCGGCTTTTGTGACGCATGTCATTGAATCTCGCCCCCGCGAGGCGGTATAGTAGCGCGTTCGTTCATATCCGGATCGCGCTTCGGTGCGACCATCGAGACAGCACTTTATGCCGCAGAACTATGTACCGATGTTCATTTTCGCCTTCCTGGCGTTTCTGGTGGCGGCCGGGACGCTTGCCATCTTCTACCTCGTCCGCCCCAGTAACCCATTCAAGACCAAGCTGATGCCCTACGAGTGCGGCATCACGCCCTTCGACAGCGCACGGGGCCGTTACACGGTCCGTTTTTATATCGTTGCCATTCTGTTTGTGGTCTTCGACGTGGAGACAATCTTCCTGTTTCCCTGGGCCGTGCAGTTTAAACTGCTGGGTTTGTTTGGTCTGCTGGAGATGCTGATCTTTCTTGGCATCCTGATCGTGGGATACATTTGGATATGGAAGAAGGGCGCGCTGGAGTGGGTTTAGCCGTAATGGCATCCAGCGCAGAACAACCGGCCCCATTCGCGTCACCAACCGCGGATGGGGATTTTGTTTTTTGGGATGGGCGCGATGATCCGCGCCAATATGGCGGGTTTGCGGAACAATGTGATCAACATCACAGTGCGACGTGACCCCCGCACGGGATGATAAGAGCCTCAAGCTGATAAAACTTATAGTTCCATGACAGCAGGGAGCCGGCACAGAAGAGAGCCATAGCAATGCCCGAAGAAACCAAAGGAACCGACCCAGTCTCTCCTGAATCATCCTCCCCG